>Ga0265331_10000240_pt1 | contig 65865 bp, 45 predicted proteins | sample 41923metaG_FD_202088 | JGI IMG/M metagenome (GOLD analysis project Ga0265331, IMG submission 202088) | Rhizosphere microbial communities from Carex aquatilis grown in University of Washington, Seatle, WA, United States - 4-19-23 metaG | ecosystem: Host-associated > Plants > Roots > Rhizosphere... | reverse complement strand
GAGAAAGAGACGCTGAAAGTGGTCCAGCGCAGCATCGGCCACAAAGAGCGGATGGTCATGCCCTTGAGTAAGGAGGGAGAACCATCTCCGGCGAGCGGGCGAAGCGGCGACGGCGTCGAAGACCGAGAGGTGTCGCCGGAGGTGGCCGACTTGCCGTGCTTAACGGACGAACAGGTGGCGGGCGTCGGAGAATTGCTCAAGCGAGTGGAGTCGCACTACGGCTGGCCGCAGGACATCGAATGGGGATTGAAGGAGGGGACGCTCTATCTGCTTCAGTCGCGGCCGGTGACGACCGTGGAGGCCCGCTGGACCCGCGACGAATCGGCCGAACGCTTTCCGATGGCAATGACGCCGCTCTGCTGGGATTTCATCCGCGTGGCATTTCGAGGGTCGCTCGCGCACTCGCTGAAGCTCATGGGACTGCCGCCATTTCGCGGCGACTGGTTTGAAGTGTTCGACAACTATATCTACGGAAACCAAAGCCTCGTGCAACTGGTCGCCTCCTATCGACCGCTGCGTGCGCGGAACATCGCCGAGCTTGCCGCGGAGGCCCCTGAACTGAGACTGCGCTATGCGTGGGTGCTCGACCTGCCAATCACCTGGGCGCGGGACCTCGATCGGTACCTCGTGCGACTGGGCCAATTGACGACGATTTCTCTGGAAGGAGCCAGCGTTCAAGAAATCTGGCGGCACGCCAACGAAGCCCTCGATGTCGCTCGCGACTACTTTCTTCCGAATATTGCCATCTCGATGACCCAGAGCTTCCTTCACCGGATGCTGCATGGCCTTGTCGGGATGGTCGTGGGGCCCGAACGCGCCTTGAGCATTGTGGATGGCCTTCTGGCCGGCTGCGAGACTAAGACCGCCCAGGTGAATCGCGAGATTCACGCTTTGGCGAAACTGGCCCGCCAGACACCGGCCCTCCAGCGGCTCCTCATGCAAGACGAGACTCGCGGGCTGTGGGAACAGCGAGTACTTTCGCCATTTCCGGAATTCCACCGCTGCTTCGAACGGTTCCTCGATGACCACGGGCATCGCGAGATCGACATGGACTACTATTGCCCAACATGGTCAGGCCAACCCTGGGTGGTGCTCGATTCGATCGCGCTGGTGCTGAGGGGCGACGAGGGAGCTGACCCGGCGGAAACGGCGCGAGCCCAGCGACAGCATTACTTCGCGACCGAGCACCAGTTTCTCTCGAACGTCCCCGAACCGCTGCGATTTTTCTTCCGCGAGCTGATCCGACTGACGCGTACCTACACTATGCTCGACGATCTGGAGCATTACCAGACCACCCGCATTAATCCGGTCGCCCGCCGCGCGGCGATCGCGCTGGGCAGCCGGCTGCGGGAGGCGGGCATTCTCGACGCGCCCGACGATGTCTTCTTTTTCCGCAAGGAGGCGTTGGAGAAACTCGTCGCGGATTTCCCGGACGTCGACCGCGAAATGTATCGACGGATGGCATACGACGCGAAACGATCGTATGAAAAGGTCCTGCGGCTATCGGCGCCCTGGACGCCGGGGCAAGCCGACGCACCCGTGGAGAGCGGCAAAGGATTGGAAGTGCTCCGCGGTTTGCCCGGCAGTCCCGGCCGCGTGACGGGCCCGTGTTTTCACGTCCACGGTCCGGCCGACTTCGCGAGTTTTCCCAAGGGGGCTATCCTCATAGCCCGTACCACGAACCCGGCCTGGACGTCGTTGTTTTACACGGCGTCGGGAGTCGTCACTGAAAGCGGCGGGCCACTGTCGCACGGGGCGGTAACCGCCCGCGAGATGAAGCTCCCGGCGGTGATGTCGGTCCGCGGCGCCATGTCCACCCTTCAAAGCGGTCAAGTGGTCACTGTCGATGGTACGCAGGGCAGCGTGCAAGTGAGCCCCTTATAGCTGATTCATGCCCTGCAGGGCTCAACACGGAGGGCTGTTCGGATTCTTCCCACTGCCTAGAGCTGTCCCGACGTGTGGAGGAGCCCTGGCCTGTCGTCAAGACGGCGTGATAAGATGGGATCTCCGCTTCGATATCAGGGAGAACCCGAAAGGTGCGGTGCTGGTCGAGTTGGTGCTTTGCGATTTGGGTAACACTGGCGACGGTGACGCTGCGCGCAGAGGGACCCGAGCGCACCGGAACGCCTGTGGCGCCACGCCAGACCGCAACGGCTTCGGCCCAGGAGCTTGATCGCTTCGAGAAAAACGTCCGGCCCTTGCTCCTGGCTCGCTGTTCCAAATGTCACGGCGAAGAAAAGAGCCAAGGCGGTTTGCGGCTCGACTCGGCCGCGGCGCTGGCCGCCGGTGGCGACTCCGGACCGGTCGTTGCCGCAGGCAAGCCCGACGACAGCCTGCTGATTCAAGCGGTTCGCCAAACCGGCGAGCTCAAAATGCCTCCCGACGGAAAGCTCAACGAGCGCGAAGTGGCCGAGCTCGTGGCCTGGGTGGCGGCCGGAGCAATTTGGCCGGGCGAAACGCCGGAGCTGCGAACTGCGGCGATCGCAAAACCGCCGGTCACGTCTGCCACGCTGCTCCCCAACGACGCTGTGTTGGCCCCGCACCTGGTTGCCTGGTACAAGGCCGACGCCTTGCCGCTGGCCGACGGGCAGCCGCTCCAAGTGTGGCCTGACAGCAGCGGCCGAGGGCACGACCTGACCGCGACGGCTGGTGTCCGCGCGGGCGGTGTCGGACAACCTCCTCGATTCGTGACAGCCAGCGACGTCCATCGCCGGCCGGCGGTGCGCTTTACGCCCGAGTCGGGGCTGGCTGGCTCTCCCGATCATGATATTGACATTCACGGCGACGCCTCGGTGACGATTTTCCTGGTCGTCAACCTCAAACCGAACGACGCGAGCCCGCCCTATGACGGCATTTTGGGCATCGGCGATCCGGCAAATCCCACCGGCGATCCCGGCCGGCCGCTGGCCCTGCTCGTGCAGATCAATCGTGACGCCGAAAACCACGCCCTGCACCTCGCCGGCGGCTGGAACCACGATGCCACGCTGGGCCCCGCTTCGTTTATGCCGTTGTACGAAAAGTCGGTGATCCTGGCCGTGTCCAAAACGCCCGGCCCGATCGGCGACACGACGCGGTTCTACTTCGACGGCGTCCCTTCGGAGAAGAGCCACGTTCAGCGGCCGGCTTCGGGCCGCGAGACCGTGCCCGACATTCGCCACCGCACTGACATTGGTCTCTACCTCGGCAAGGCGCTATCCTGGTCGGGGAGCATCCGTGGCGACGTGGCCGAGGCGATCGTTTACAACACGGCGCTGGCCGATGCTGAGCGGGAGGCGGTCGAAGCATACCTGGCCGACAAGTATGCGCTCGTCACGCCGAGAATGCTTGAAACGGCGGCCGCGACGTTTACCGCCGAGCAGAAGGCGTTCTGGGCCTTTCAGCCGGTTGTCGACCCGCCGCTGCCGGAGGTCAAGGCGACCGGCTGGACCACGTCGCCGATTGACCGCTTCATCCTCGAGAAACTTGAGCAGCAGCGTCTTTCGCCCGCGCCCCCCGCCGACAAGCGCACGCTCTTGCGGCGCGTGACCTTCGACCTGATCGGGCTCCCGCCGACGCCCGAGGAGATCGATGCCTTCCTGGCCGATCAGTCGTCTGACGCGCTGGCCAAAGTCGTCGATCGGCTGCTTCGCTCGCCGCACTATGGCGAGCGGTGGGGTCGGCACTGGCTCGACGTGGTGCGCTATGCCGAGAGCACGGCGAACGACGCCAACGCCGTAATGCAATTCGCTTTCCGCTACCGCGACTATGTGGTCGATGCCTTCAACCGCGACCTGCCGTACGACCAGTTCATCATCGAGCAACTGGCGGGCGACTTGTTGCCCCCGACGACCGACATCAATGAGGCGGTGCGACGCGTGATCGCCACGGGCTACCTGATGATCGGGCCCAAGGCCCTGGCAGAAACCGACAAGGAGCAATCGCGGCTGGACATCGTCGACGACCAGATCGACGTCACCGGCCGGACGTTTCTGGGCCTGACCCTGGCCTGCGCCCGCTGCCATGACCACAAGTTCGATCCCGTACCCACCGTCGATTACTACTCCTTGGCGGGCATCTTTCGCAGCACCGAGCCGTTCATGGATGAGGCCCGCAACGCCACGATGTGGTGGGAGTTCCCTTTGTTCCAGGCGCCCGGCGAGCAGCCGTTCGTGGTCATGGCGCCCAAGGAAGGGCGACCGGTCAACCTGCGCGTCCACCTGCGCGGCAATCGCTTCAACCTGGGTCAAGTCGCGCCGCGGCGGTTTTTGCAAATCGTCGCCGGCGAAAACCACTCGCCGCCGGCCACGAACGCCAGCGGCCGGCTGGAATTGGCCCGCTGGATTGCCGCACCGCAAAACCCGCTTACCGCGCGGGTAATGGTCAACCGCGTCTGGCAACACCACTTCGGCCGCGCCCTGGTTGCCACCAGCGATAACTTCGGCAGCCGCGGCGAGCGGCCCTCGCACCCCGAGTTGCTCGACTGGCTGGCCGCGAGGTTCGTCGAGAGGGGCTGGTCTGTCAAGGCGCTGCACAAGCTGATGCTGCTGTCGAGCACATACCAGATGGCGAGCGCCTCCGACGCTCAGGGCGAGTTGCTCGATCCCGATGATCGGCTGCTGTGGCGAATGCCGCGGCGACGACTGGAGGCGGAGATCCTGCGCGATGCGCTGCTGGCCGCCGGCGGCAGACTGGATGCCAAGGTGGGCGGCGGCGAGTCGAGCGAGTTTCTCTGGAAACAGGCGGAGGTGCTGGGGGGCGGCGACATCAAGATCCGGCCGAACACGCTCAAGTCCGACGATCCGTTTTATTCGACTTCCAATCGTCGCAGTTTGTACCTGCCCGTCGTGCGAAACATGCTGCCCGACGTGCTGGCACTGTTCGACGCGGCCGACCCCAACGGTGTGACGGCCGTGCGCAACGACACCACGGTGCCGGCCCAAGCGCTGTTCATGCTCAATCATCCGTACGTTCGCGAGCAGGCGCTCTATTTCGCCCGGCTGCTTCTGGCCGACGGCAAGCTCGATGAGCCGGGCCGGATCGCCCTGGCCTACGTGAGGGCCTTCGGTCGGCCACCCGAGGCTGAAGAGTTGTCCGACGCGAGTTCTTATCTGCACGACTACGCCACACGAGCCGCGGCCCTCGGCAAGAACGAATCCGAAACCAATCTGGTCGCCTGGCAGAGTTTTTGCCAGTCGTTGTTGTGCGCCAACGAATTCCTGTATGTTGATTGAAGCCATGACCAATCGCTGCCCAGCTCCGCGCTCCGTGTTCCATGCTCCGCACCTCGTGTGCTCGCGTCGCGAGGTCCTTTCGCGAATCGCCTGCGGCTTTGGCGGCGTGGCGCTGTCGAGCCTTCTGGCCGATGACGCGAAGGCCGACGGCCAATCGGCAAATTCCGCTCATCCGGCCCATTTCCCGGCCCATTTCCCGGCAACGGCGAAACAAGTCATCTTCTTGTTCATGCACGGCGGCGTTTCACACGTTGACACGTTCGACCCTAAGCCAAAGCTGGCCGAAATGGACGGGCAGCCGTTGCCGTTCGCCAAGCCGAAGTTCGAGTTCGCGCCGACCGGCAACCTGCTCCGTTCGCCCTGGCAGTTCCAGAAGTTTGGTCAGTGCGGCACCGAAATCAGCGAACTGTTTCCGCAAATCGGTCGCCTGGCTGACGAGCTCTGCGTCATTCGTTCGATGAATGGCGGCAACCAGGTTTCGCATGGCCCGGCGCTCTTGACGCTGCACACCGGCGACGGAGTCTTCAACCGGCCGAGCATGGGAGCTTGGGTGCTGTATGGATTGGGGAGCGAGAACCGGGACTTGCCTGGCTTTATCAGCTTCAGCCCCTCGGTGTACCACGGTGGAGCGCAGAATTATGGCTCGGCGTTCCTGCCCGCCAGCTTTCAGGGAACGCGCATTGGCGACGGCGGCACCCCGTTCACCGGTGGCGGAATCTCGAACACGACGCCCGGCGACGACCCGGCCTTGCAGCGCGTGCAACTCGACTTGCTTCGCAAAGCGAACCTGCGGCACCTCGCGCGCCGCGGGCACGACGCGCGGTTGGAAGCCCGCATCGAGGCCTTCGAGATGACATTCCGTATGCAAATGGAAGCGCCGAAAGTGATGGACCTGGCAGGCGAGACCCAGGCGACCATGGCGCTTTACGGTATCGGCGAGGACCCCACCGATGAGTTTGGGCGGCAGTGCCTTTTGGCCCGCCGGTTCGCCGAGCGCGGCGTGCGGTTCGTCGAGGTGAATTTCGCCTACCCGCGCAACTATTGGGACGCCCACGGCGATCTGAAGAACAATCACTCGACGAACGCCCGGCGGGTCGATAAGCCGATCGCCGGCCTCTTGACCGATCTCAAAAGCCGCGGGCTATTGGACGAGACGCTGGTGGTATTCGGCACGGAATTCGGACGCACGCCTGCGAGCCAGGGGAACGACGGCCGCGATCACCACCCGCACGCGTTCAGCATGTGGCTGGCCGGCGGCGGTGTGAAGGGGGGCATGACTTACGGAGCGACCGACGAGTTCGGCTATTACGTGGTCGAAAACAAGGTCACGATACCCGACTTCCATGCCACGATCCTACACTTGCTGGGACTCGATCACACGCGTCTCACATACCGCCACGCCGGCCGGGACTTTCGGCTCACGGATGTCCGCGGCGAAGTCGTGCGGACGATCATTTCGTAAAACCGGGAAAATGGGACCTCCCATTCGTCGCTGACACGACCGCAGCCCCAATTCGCGCTTCCGCGGAGGACGCCATGTTCAGACCTCAATTCTCGATGGCCGGTCTGTTGGGGGCGGTCACGTTCGTGGCCGTCGCTTGCGCCGCGTTGGCCAAACCGTCGGAGCCGTGGGCTAGTATTCTGGTCACGGCGACGGTCGTGGCCATCGGCGCCGCCGCGCTTTCAGCCTGGTTCCGCCGTGGGCCGCGCCGCAGCTTCGCGGCGGGCTTTGCGGTCGTGGGAGCTACGTACCTTTGGCTGGTGTTCGGGCAAGCGTTGAGCACTACGATCGGAGCCCGGCTTCTGACGACCAGGGCCCTGGTCTACGCCGAAAGCAAATGGCGCGGCGAAGTTTCGATTAATATCAACGCGTTCCCGTACCCGCTCAACACCTCGGTGTCCGCGACGGCCGATTACGACGCCGACGGCTTCGTCGACCTGGTCGTCGGTAATCCGCCGACGCTATACACGAACAACGGAAACGGCACATTCATGGCCGTCTCGTCGAAGACGTTGACACCGCCCAGCCCGTTTTACGCGATCGGCCAGTCGCTCTGGACCTGGATTCTGGCGGCGGCGGGCGGTTGGGTTGCCGCCCATTGGCACGCACGGCGGGTTGGGACAGCCGATCAGTGTCTTGGAACGAAACGGAGGAGTTTGCAAGAATTGTAAGTGAATTTGCCGCCCCGTCGCCGTGACGCGGATTGTCGGCCGCAGGCATGCATGTAGGCTGACTGGCCGCGTCATGCCGCGGGGTGCCACCCCGTTGGGGTGAATATATCGTTGGTGGGGCGTTTTCCCAGGGCTGCGCCCGTGGACTGTGGAATATGACCCCGTTGGGGTCGGCGACGGCGAGACCGTCGCATGGTGCGCGCATCGGCGTCGTTAGCTGTGAGCTTCCGCGCGCTTTGGGGCCCAGGATCGCATAGCATTGCAGCCCGGTTGTCCGGCATTCTGGTCCAGATTAAGATCAATCGCATTCGGTTGACACTTCACATTGACGGACTCCGCACGCGACCATGAAACAACTCTTTCCCCTCCTCATCGTCTTCTCCTTCGTGTCCATGGCCCAGGCCGAAAACGTAAAGCAAGACATTCCCTACGCCGAGCCGGCAAACGAGCGTCAGAAGCTCGATGTCTATGCGCCTGAAAATGCCAAGGATCTGCCCGTGGTTTTCTGGATTCACGGCGGCGGCTGGCAGACGGGCGACAAATCGAGCGTGCAAGGCAAACCCAAGGCCTTTGTGGACCAGGGGTTCGTCTTCGTCTCCACGAATTACCGGCTTCTGCCCGACGTCGACATGGGTACCATCATCCGCGACGTCGCGAAGTCCATTCACTGGGTCCACGACCACATCGCCGAGTATGGGGGTGATCCGAACCGCCTGCTTGTGATGGGCCATTCGGCCGGCGCCCAGCTCGCGGCGTTGATCTCGATCGACGAACGTTACCTGAAAGCCGAGGGGTTGTCGCTGGCAATCATCAAGGGCTGCGTGCCGGTCGACGGCGACACCTACGACGTGCCGGCCATCATTGAGACGGCGGAGACACGTCGCAAGGTCCATGGTCAGCCGCAGGCGAAATTTGGCCATCGCGAAAAGTTCGGCAACGACCCGGAGAAGCACCGCGACTTCTCCGCCGTCACGCATGTGGCGAAGGACAAAAGTATTCCGCCGTTTTTGATCTTGCACGTCGCCGAACATCCCGACACGACCGCGCAGGCGCAGCGTCTCGGCGCCGTGCTGAAGGACGCGGGGATACCCGTCACGGTGTTCGGTGCCAAAGAGACCACCCACAACAAGATCAACGAGAACCTCGGCCTACCGGACGATCCATCGACGAAGGCCTTGTTCGAGTTCGTTGGTGAAGCGCTGAAGAAGTAGGGTAGGACAAGCTCGCCTTGGGAAGGGCGCCCGCTCCGCGGTCATGTCCCAGGCTGGCGCGCGCAAAATCGGGGTGTTTGGGACCGAATCGCCCCAAGTTGTCGAACCCGTTTTTGTTCCGCCCGGTTGCTTGGAAAGAAAAGATGCCATCGGCTTGCCCGCGACCCACTGCGCGGGTGCCCCGGTTTCGCCCTTCATTGAGGCAATCACCGGCAATCCCGAGTGCGAGCAACCTATACACTGCGATGCGACTTTACGCCGGCCTTTTTCCCGGCCACGATGGTGGACATGGCTGACGACCTGCTGTTCCAATGTTCCGACTCCCAACACCGTTGGGCTCGTTGCTTCGTTGGTTCGCGGTTTGCTTGCCTGGCGCTGTTCCTCACGCACTCGCTACTTGCCGGCGAGCCACGCATCGGACCCCTGACACCCGAGCAAGAGGCGGCGACATTCCAGTTGGCGGACGACGGCCTGGTGGTTGAGCTGGTCGCCGCCGAGCCCGATGTCAATAGTCCTGTGGCAGTCTCCTGGGACGCCGCCGGCCGGATGTACGTGGCTGAGATGATCGACTACCCGGTCGGTCCGGCGGCCGGTCGAATTCGCTTGCTTGAGGATCAAGACCGTGACGGCCGTTACGAGCACGCCACCGTGTTCGCAGAGGGGCTGAATTTCCCCAACGGCGTGCTTTGCCTCTCGGACGGCGTGCTGGTAACCGCGGCCCCAGATCTCTGGCGGCTGCGAGATCGCGACGGCGACGGAGTATCCGACGAGCGAGAAGTACTCTTTACCGGCTTTGGGCAGGGCAACCAGCAGCTCCGCGTCAACGGCCAGACGTGGGGTCTCGACAATTGGATCTACGGCGCCAACGGCCGTAGCGACGGAGACGTTCGCCGCCCAAACGACCCGCCCGAACGGACGGTCTCGATTCGAGCGCGCGATTTCCGATTCAAGCCGGACGGTAGTCGTTTCGAGGCCGTGGTCGGCCAAAGCCAATTCGGTCAGACCCACGACGACTTTGGCAACCGGTTCCTTTCCTGGAACACGATCGCGATCCGGCAGGCGATCTTCGACAGCGGCGTGCTCGACCGCAACCCGCGGCTGGCAGCCGCGGCAGTCCATGATCTGGCCGCGAGAGTCGATCAAACGGAAGGGGCCGATCGCGGTGAGGTGTTTCCGATCAGCCCCCATCCGCAAACCTTCAACCGTGAACGGACCGACTTCTACAACGCCCTGTGCGGTTTGACGATCTACTGCGGCGACGTGCTGGGGGATAAATACGCGGGCAATGCCTTCGTGGGCGAGTCGCTGACGAACCTGGTCCATCGCCGCGTTCTCAAACCGGATGGCCCTACGTTCATCTCGGTACGCGGGGAACAGGGACGAGAGTTTCTGGCATCGCGCGACCCTTGGTTCCATCCGGTCTACCTGGCCACTGGACCCGATGGGGCCCTCTATGTCGTCGATTTCTACCGTCGCTGGGTCGAGCACCCGCATTTCGTGGCTGAAAAACTGCGCGGCGAGGTCGATTGGCGCGAAGGGGCCGGGCATGGCCGAATCTGGCGCATCCGCAAGCGGGATTCCGCACTCGCTGCGGCTCCCCGGTTGTTTCACGCGACGACCTCCGAACTGGTGGAGTACCTTTCGCATCCCAATGGCTGGGTCCGCGACTCGGCGCAGCGCTTGCTCGTCGAACAACACCAGACACAAGCCGTACGGCTCTTGCAGAAACTGCTCACCGACGGGACGTCGCTCAAGGGCCAACTTCACGCCCTCTGGACGCTCGACGGTCTTGGTGCCCTCGGCGACGATATATTGGTTGCCGTTCTGCACAGCCGATCCACCGCGCTTCGCGAGCAAGCCCTACGGCTTGTCCGCCCATCGTGGGCTGAATCGACCCCGCTACGCGACGCAATTCTGGCCCTGGCGGACGATCCGGACGAGGCGACCCGTTTCCGCCTGGCTTTGGTTCTGGGTGAGGGAGATTCATTCGAACAACTGGCAGCACTGGTCAAGCTGGCCAAAACGATCGACAAGGAACCTTGGACGGCACTCGCATTGAGCGGCAGCCTTGGTTCGGCAGCCCGTCCCTTAATGGACGAATTGGTGAAGGACGACCAGAATTGGCTTGTTCGACCGACTCCCGAACAGTTCAACTTCCTTGTAAATGTTGGGCAGTTGATTAGCGGCCGGATCGACGAGCCGGCATCGCTCGCCACGACGTTGGAGCTCGCACTTACCGATGTTCCCAACGGCATCGGTCCCGGCGGCCTGGCAATCGTGATGGGTCTGGCGCGTGGCCTGGCGGACGTGGGGCGATCATTTTCGGCAATGCTACACGAAGCGGCAAGCGACGGAAGGCCCGGATGGCGTGACCTGGTAAATGCCCTGCCGGCGATCCGGCAGTTGGCGCGTGATCCCGAACAGGCGGTTGATTTTCGCCTGGCCGCCGTCGAGGTTCTTGGAGTTGCCGACACGGCGGAGCATGGGCGCGACCTGATGAGCCTGCTCGATCCGGGCGTGCCGCAAGCGCTTCAATCGGCGGCCACCGCGGCCCTCGCGCGGCTTGCTGACGAAGAACTGGCCGCGAAGATCCTTGGCGGCTGGAACGGCTACGCCGTACCAACGCGCCGCGCCTTGATCGACTCCGCATTACGCTGGCCGTTGACTTCCGCCGCGGTCGTTGACTCGCTCGAGCGGGGTGACATCCTGCTTGTCGAGCTCGAAGCGATCCAACGCGAAATGCTGACGAAGGTCCACGACCAGGAGCTTGTCGAACGTGCTCAGCGTCTCTTGGCCGCCGCCGTGCCCGCCAACCGTGAGGAAGTCCTCACCCGCTACCAGGCGAGTCTTCAGCTCGCCGGTAACCGCCGCCACGGCGCCGCGCTGTTCAAACGGCACTGTTCCGCTTGCCACGCGGTGCGGAGGGTCGGCCATGGGGTTGGCCCCGATCTCTCTGGGGCCGCGACGAAACCTAAAGAAACGCTGCTGGTAGACCTGCTCGATCCGAGCCGCCAGGTTTCGCCCGACCAGATCGCTTACACGCTGGCAACCGAGGATGGCCAGGTGTTCTCGGGACTGCTGGTGGCTGAAACCGCAACGAGCGTCACCCTGCGCCGGGCCGAGGCACTCGAAGCGACGGTGCCGCGGAGCCAGATCGACGAATTGCGCGCCAGCGGCAAGTCGCTGATGCCCGACGGACTTGAGCAGCAACTCACGGAGCAAGACGTCGCGGATCTGCTGGAGTTCCTGGCGTCGCCGGCGGAGGAGTTGCTTCGGTAGCGCGGCCGTGGGATTATACTTCACGCGGCCGACGATGAGACATTTGCTGCGAGAAAGTGATATCGGCAGGAACTGAAACCAACGCTTCCGGTCTCCAGGAGAATTCATGATTTCACGAAGATGCTTCCTCCATGGCGTCGGCGCGGGACTGGCAGGGGCGACATTATTGGCAGCCGAACCGCCATCCACTGTGCGTCGGAAAAAGCTGGCGATCATCACCACCGAATGGAGTTTTAAAACGCACGCATGGCACATGGGTGAGCGATTCCTGGTGGGCTATCCCGTCAACGGCAAGTGGCACCAGCCACCCTTCGACGTGGTATCGGCCTATGTGGATCAGACTCCCGAAAACGATTTGAGCCGGCAACGCGCCGACGAATTCGGATTCAAAATCCAACCGACGATTGCCGAGGCGCTGCGCTGCGGAAGCGACGCTCTGGCGGTCGATGCCGTGCTGATCATCGGCGAGCATGGTACGTATCCCACCAATCAGCTTGGGCAGCACCAGTACCCCCGTTACGAGTTCTTCAAACAGGTGACCGACGTCTTTAAGGCCGACGGCCGGACGGCGCCGGTTTTCAACGACAAACACCTGTCCTGGAACTGGGGCTGGGCCAAGGAAATGGTGGATACCTCCCGCAGCCTCAAGTTTCCGTTTCTGGCGGGATCATCGCTTCCTGTAACCTGGCGGATGCCGGCGATCGACATGCCCTACGGCTGCGAACCCGACGAGGTTCTTTGTCTCGCCATAGGAGGGCTCGACAGCTATGACTTCCACGCCCTCGAAGTCATCCAATGCATGGTCGAGCGACGCCGTGGAGGAGAATCCGGCGTAGTGGCCTTGCAGGCTCTGCGGGGCAATTCGGTCTGGCAGGCCATGGAAACGGGCTCTTGGATGGGGGGTGGCTGGGATCCTAAGTTGTTTGAAGCGTGCCTCTGCCGAAGCCAAACGTTGGCGCAGCCGCCCACGTCCAGCCACCGTCATCCGACCGCCAACCAGATACGCGAATGGGTCAAGGAACCGGCCGCTTATCGCATCGAGTACGCGGATGGGCTGAAAGCAACCATGCTCCTGATGAATGGATTGGTGGAAGATTTCACGTTCGCCGCCCGGGTCCGGGGAGAGGCAGAACCAATCTCCACGCTGTTCTATCTTCCGCCTAACCCTAACGTGGCGTACTCGGCCGCGCTGATGTCAAAGGCCGAAGAAATGTTCGTGAGCGGCAAGGCTCCCTACCCGATCGAACGAACGCTGCTGACCACGGGCCTCGTCGCGGCAGGCATGCAGTCTCTTGGCTCCGAGCAGAAACGCATCGAGACGCCGCACCTGGCGATTCGATACCAGGCACCACGGGAGTCTCTCTTCTGGCGATCGTGAGAAGCAATCAGAGCGTTGCTCGGATCGACGGATGCACGCACCCAAAGACCATGGCCTCATTCTTGTTGCTCGTCAGACGGCGAACGAAAAACTCGACGCCGGTGTTGGCGAGCCAGATCTTGATCTCTTCCAAGCACCCGTATTCGTCGGCACCCCGAAACTTGATCGTCACGCAGAACCACCGGCACCAGCGCTCGGCGAGCCAGGTTTTTAGCAATTCGATTGTCCGCCCAGGGAACGCAATCACGTCGCACAATAGCCAGTCGACGGCCGCCGCCGGACGGTAGCGGAACGCGTCGCCGCGAATGAAAGTCATCCGAGCGTGCCGCATGAGGTCGGCGCGCAACGGGCTGCGATCGACGGCAGTGACCCGTGCGCCGCGATCCAGCGCCAACCAGGCCCAACTGCCCGGACTGCTCCCCAGGTCGACGCACGTTTCGTCCGCCGCGATCCGGCGGCCCAAGCGGATCTCGACCTCCGCCAGCTTCGCGAATGCCCGCGAAGGCGCACTGCGGTCGGGCGGAATTGGAACTTCTCCCCCGGCAAATCGCGAGACACAGCGCCGCAGGGCCAACCAACGATCCGGAAGGCAACACGATCGATAGCCTCTGCTGGATGTGACCAGCCCGACTTGCACCAATGCTTCGTCCAAATTCGCCGGCGCGCTCGGCTCGGCGGCCAAGGCGCGCCATAGCCGCCGGCGTTTCTTCCGCAGGATTTCGCCAATGGCCGCTTCAATGAGCCGGCAGCGCGCCGGCCCAACCGTACTGGCGAGGATTGGAACGTTGAACACGTGCAGCCGCCATCGGCCTTCGTGCTCGCCGAGCGCATCGATCATCCACTCCGTCGTTTGCGCCGCCCATTGGGAAATCGACGAGGCGGAAATGGGCGCGGCGTCGGGCATGCACTGGCCGGCGAAGGCGACGCAGGGCACGCCTGCGTCCACTTCCGGAGAAGGCTCGACGGCGACCCAGCCAGGGGAGAGCAACTCTTCTCTCGCGCCGGGAAAGACGCGCCGCAATTCGGCGATTAGGATTTGTTCCCAATCGGGCTGGCAGGTGAATACGTGTCGCGTCAAGATTGGTCGCCGTGGAGTGCCTGCAGGCATACGGTAACACCCAGATCGCAGCGCGGCCAGCCCGGATTGTACGTCACGCGGCGGACGATGGGACTTTTGGCGGGAGGGTGGTGGCGGGTCGCAGAGCGTCAGCGATGCCCCGGCTCGTGGGGCAGGTTTTCAACCTGCCATGCACCTCGCCATGGCAGGTTGGAAACCCGCCCCACGGCGCGATCGGGGTGGACAACCGCGCCCCCGCTGGGCCAGAATACCGCGATGTCTGAAGAAGATTTCGATACCGAGAGCCTGGCGGCCTATCTGCATCTGGGGGCGGCCCAGGTGCAAAAGCTGGCCGAGCGCGGCAAGTTGCCCGGCCGGCGCGTCGGCGGCGGCTGGCGGTTCGCGCAGGCGGAAATTCATCATTGGCTCGAGGAGAGAATCGGGCTTTCGGCCGACGAAGAGTTGCTGCGAGTCGAAGGGGTGCTCCAGGCGTCCGCGGGCAATTTCGACGAGGGCCCCCCATCGATCGCGGCGATGCTGCCGCTGGAGGCGATCGAGATACCGCTTGCGGCGCGGACGCGAAATTCGGTGATCACGTCGATGATCGAGTTGGCGGCGCGGACGGGCTGGCTTTGGGACCCGGTGAAAATGACCGAGGCTGTCCGTAGCCGTGAGGACATGCACCCGACGGCCTTGGAAATTGGCGTTGCACTTTTACATCCGCGGCGCCCGTTGCCGACGATCCTGGCGCAGCCCTTCCTGGCTTTGGGCCGTACCGAACGCGGCATCCCCTTCGGTGGCAGCCGCGGTGTGCTTACCGATACGTTCTTTCTGATCTGTTCGACCGACGATCGCGGGCACCTGCAGGTCTTGGCGCGGCTCAGTCGATTGATTGCCTCGCACGACTTTCTCGTACAACTTCGCGCGGCGACGGACGCGCGCGGCGTTCGCGAGCTGATCTCCCAGGCGGAACAGGCGCTCTCAGGCTGAGGGAATCGAATCGTGCCTCACCCGACGTTATTGCTGATCGGCGACTTCGAGCAACCGGAGTTTTGCGCCGCCGCAGCCGCGATGCACGCGGCTTGCCGCGTCGTCCGCGCGTCGAGCATCGCCTCGGCGGAGAATCAGTTGGAGGGTGACGAGCAGCCGCCCGACATGGTCGTGCTGGCCCAGAGTCGCCCCGGTGAGCACGCTTTCGGCGACGTCCAGCGCCTGCGCCATCGGATGCCGTTGTCGCCGATCATCGTGTTGCTTGGCGCCTGGAGTGAAGGCGAAACGCGTACTGGTGAACCGTTGCCGGACGTGGTCCGAGTCTATTGGCACCAGTGGCTGCCGAAGTTCGAACAGCAGATCGAAATGTTCGCGCATGACACCTGTCCAAGCTGGGGACTACCGCCGACTTCCACCGACGAAGAACGCTTGCTCTGGTCGAACAAGAATTCACGGCCAAAGTACGACGGTGTTGTCGCGATCGCGGCGGAACGTCACGAGTTAGCCGGCTGGCTGGCCGATGGATGTGCCGCTATGGGTTTGAGGGCGGTCCGCACCATTCCAGGCGCCTCAATCAACCCGTCGGATTTTCTGTTCGTGCTTTGGGACACACTTCTGGGCGCCGGCGACGTGACCGACCTCGCCGCGCTGCGGGAGGCTTTCGCCGAGATTCCGATCGTGGTGGTGACGAGCTTTCCGCGAACGGACGACCGTCAGCGACTTCTTGCGGCAGGCGCCGCGGCCGTGTTGTCGAAGCCGATGTCATTGGAGGATTTCGAGTATCAGCTTAAGATGCTGCGCGCGCCGCGTCGCCGCCAGTTGACGTTACCCTGAACTTTCAGCGATCGCATACCATGCCACCCATGGCCGATTCGCCATATGATCGCCCGATTTCGATTACCGCCGCGAGCGGCGACGATCGAGAGGCGATCTATCGCGCGCGGCACGAGGTCTTCGCCCGTGAACTTGGACAGCACCAGGTGAACCTACAGGGCCGGTTAACTGACAAGCTCGATACGTTCAATGACTATCTCGTCGCGAGGCACCGCGGCTGCCTGGCGGGCTTCGTCAGCATCACTCCGCCGGGGCACGGCGCCTACGCCATCGACAAGTACCTCGATCGCAGCGAGCTCCCGTTCGCTTGCGACGACTCGCTGTACGAGGTTCGATTGCTCGCGGTGCTGCCGGCGCACCGCCATAGACCGATTGCCGGGCTCTTGATGTACACGGCCCTGAACTGGATCGAATCGCGCGGCGGGACCCGCATCTTGGCAATCGGTCGGCATGAGGTCCTGGGGCTCTACCGCAAGGTCGGATTGCACATGCTAGGTCGCGAAGTGGCGGCGGGCGCCGTCCGCTTCGAGCTGATGACCGGGATGGTCCGCGAGTTGGGCGAGCGTTTGGCCAGCAACGCGCGCTATATGCGGATCGTTGGCCGTTGGCTCGATCGACGACAATTGGCGCCGTAGATGTCGCCGCGGCACCCCTCAAGGTCCTAAGCAACAGCCGGATCGGGCTCGTCGATGGGGTCGAACGTGAACTCCCCGTCGCGGCAGTCGACTCGCACACCGCTTTCGGAGGTGAACGCGCCCTTGAGGATTTCCGTGGCCAGAGGGTTCTGAACCCGCTGCTGGATCACGCGCTTCAGGGGCCGCGCGCCGTAGGTTGGGTCGTAACCCGCGTGGGCGATTTCGTCGAGCGCGGCGGGCGTGACTTCCAGCAGCAAGTCGCTGGCCGCAAGCTGCTTCTTCAGTCGATCGATCTGCACTTCGACGATCTTGCGAATCTGCTTGGCGTCGAGCGGATGGAACACGATCGTCTCGTCGATGCGGTTGAGGAACTCGGGCAAGAAGTGGCTTTGCAAGGCGGCCTGCACCGCTTCACGAACGTCGTCTTCGCTACCGCCTTCGCGCGAGATTTGCTGGATGGCCTGGCTGCCGATATTGGAAGTCATGACCACGATCGTGTTCGTAAAATCGACCGTGTGCCCCAGGTTGTCGGTCAGTCGCCCGTCGTCGAGCACCTGCAACAGGATATTGAACACGTCGCGATGGGCCTTTTCGATTTCGTCGAGCAGCACCACCGAATAGGGGCGGCGGCGGACCGCCTCGGTGAGCCGGCCCCCTTCTTCGTAGCCCACGTAGCCCGGTGGCGCGCCGATCAGCCGGCTGACCGTGTGCCGTTCCATGAACTCGCTCATGTCGACCCGTACGATGGCGTTCTCGTCGTCGAAAAGAACTTCCGCCAGGGCCTTACAGAGCTCGGTTTTGCCGACGCCGGTCGGTCCTAAGAAGATGAAAGAGCCAATCGGCCGATTTGGATCTTGCAAGCCCGAGCGGCTGCGGCGCACGGCGCTGGAGACGGCCTCGACCGCCTCGTCCTGGCCGACGACCCGCTGGTGGATGCGGTCTTCCATCACCAGCAGCTTGGCCCGCTCGGTCTCCATCATGCGGCTGACTGGGATTCCGGTCCAGGCACTGACGACGTCGGCGATTTCCTCGGGGCCAACCTCTTGCCGTAAGAGCCGCCTTCCCCCCGCTCGCTGGGCCCCTTCGCGCGGCCCTCCCTCGCGCGGCACCTCCTGCTCGACCGAGCTCGTCTCCAGGTGCTTGAGGAGCTTCTTGCGTTCGACGTCAATCTGATAGAGCCGCTGGTAGTCCTGTTCTTCGATCGGCTGGCCTGACGCCTGCTTTTCCTTGATCGTCGTGTTGAGGCGCTGGAACTCCAAGTCGAGCTTTTCCAACTGGCCCCGGACCTGCTCGACGTCGCCCAGTCCCATCTTCTCCGCTTCCCATTGTTCGCGGAGGCTCGCCAGCTTGCGACGCAGCTCGCCGAGTTCCTCGTCGATCTCCGCCTTTCCTTCCACGGCGTGCTCCTCGGTCTCCTCGGCCAGTTGCCGAGCGGCCAGTTCCAATTGCACGATTCGCCGCTGCACCTGGTCAATTTCCGTCGGGACGCTTTGCAGCTCCATGGCCAGCTTGCTGGTCGCCTCGTCCATCAGGTCGATGGCTTTGTCGGGCAGGAACCGGTCGGTGATGTAGCGGTGCGATAGCCTGGCGGCGGCGACCAGGGCGGAATCCTTGATCTTCACCCCCTTGTGGTGCGTCTCGTAGCGCCCCTTGAGCCCGCGGAGGATGGCAATTGTGTCTTCGACGCTCGGTTCGCCCACCATGACCGGCTGAAAACGGCGTTCTAGCGCGGCGTCTTTTTCGATGTACTTGCGGTACTCATCGAGCGTCGTGGCGCCGATGCAACGCAATTCGCCGCGGGCCAGCGCCGGCTTGAGCAGGTTGGCGGCGTCGCTGCCCCCTTCAGCCGCGCCGGCGCCTACGACCGTGTGCAGCTCGTCGATGAATAGGACCACGTTGCCGCCGGCGGCCTGCACCTCGCGGAGCACCGCCTTGAGCCGCTCTTCGAACTCGCCACGGAACTTCGTGCCGGCGACCAAGGCGCCCATATCGAGCGCGACCACGCGGCGGTTCTTCAGGCTTTGCGGCACGTCTCCCTGCACGATCCGTAGGGCCAGTCCCTCGGCGATCGCGGTTTTGCCCACGCCCGGCTCGCCGATTAAGACGGGGTTGTTCTTCGTGCGGCGCGAAAGGACCTGGATCACGCGGCGGATTTCCTGGTCGCGGCCGATCACTGGGTCGAGCTTGCCTTGGCGCGCCCGCTCCACCAGGTCGATGCCGTACTTCTCCAATGCCTGGAACTTGGCCTCGGGGTTCTGGTCTTCGACGCGCGCGCTGCCACGGACCGTGCGCAACGCCTCCAGGACCTGCTGGTCGGTGATCGCGTTGAGCCGCAACAGTGAACGCGCCTTGGTATCGACCTTGGTCAGCGCCAGGAAGAGGTGCTCGACGGAGACGAATTCGTCTTTCATCGACTCGGCTTCACGCGCGGAAGCCTCGAAGACCGAGGTCAGGCTCACCGCGGGCTGGGGCGGCGCTCCGCCGGAGCTGCGCGGAAAATGCCCCAATTCGGCATCGACCACCGTTTGAAGCTGGGCGCGGTTGGCGCCGATCTTGTCGAGAATGGCCCCGAACACACCTTCGCGCTCGGCCATCAGGGCCGCCAGAAGATGCACCGCGTCGATCTGTGGGTTGCCGCGCTGGGCGGCTAATTCCTGCGCGTTCTGGACGGCCTCTTGGGCCTTGATGGTGAGCTTGTCGAAGCGGAAAGGCATGAATGACTATTTCGAATCTTTGACCTCGAATTCGGCATCGATCACGTCGTCATCACCGCCGGACGAACCACCGGCGGGGCCGCCATTCGGTTCGCCGGTTGGCGAACCGGCGCCGGCCTTGGCGCCCGCCTCATACAGTGTCTTGCTGAAGGCGTGCGAGGCTTGCTCCAATGCGGAGACCGCCGATTTGATGGCCTGCGCATCTTCGCCTTTGGCGACGTCGCGCGTTCTTTGGATCGCCGCTTCCAGCGGGGCCTTGTCCGTGTCGCTCAGCTTGTCCGCGTGCTCCTTCATCAGCTTTTCCATCTGGAAGCACATCATATCGGCCTGGTTGCGCGACTCGGCCAACTCACGTTTCTTCTTATCTTCGGCGGCATGCGACTCGGCATCCTTCCGCATCCGCTCGATTTCCCCTTCGTTCAAACCGCTCGACTGTTCGATTCGCACGCTGTGTTCCTTACCAGTCCCGAGATCCTTGGCCGAGACGTTGAGGATGCCGTTGGCGTCGATGTCGAACTTGACTTCGATCTGAGGAACGCCGCGCGGGGCGGGCGGAATGCCTTCCAGGTTGAACTGGCCGAGCAGACGGTTGTCGTTCGCCATTTCGCGCTCGCCCTGGAAGACGCGTACGGTTACGGCGGTCTGACTGTCGTCCGCCGTGCTGAAGACGTTCTTCTTCTCGGTCGGGATCGTGGTGTTCCGTTCGATGAGTTTGGTCATGACGCCGCCCAGGGTCTCGATGCCCAGCGAGAGCGGCGTGACGTCCAACAGCAGCACGTCCTTCACGTCGCCCGCCAGCACGCCCCCTTGGATCGCGGCGCCAACCGCCACGACTTCGTCGGGATTGACTCCCTTGTGCGGTTCTTTATCGTTGAACAACTTCTTGACCAGTTCATGCACCTTAGGCACGCGCGTCGAGCCGCCGACCAGTACGACTTCGTCGATCTGGCCGGGCTTGAGCTTTGCGTCTTCCAGGGCTTGCAGCACGGGTCCGCGGCAGCGCTCGATCAGGTGATCGACCAACTGCTCGAACTTCGCGCGACTGATGTTCATCTGCAAATGCTTGGGACCGCTGGCGTCGGCGGTAATAAACGGCAGGTTGATGTCGGTGGAGCTTTGCGAGCTGAGCTCCTTCTTGGCCTTTTCGCAGGCCTCCTGCAGCCGCTGCAAGGCCATCGTATCCTTGCGCAGGTCGATCCCTTGCTCTTTCTTGAACTGATCGGCCACGTGATTCATCAGCACCTGGTCGAAGTCGTCGCCGCCCAAGTGCGTGTCGCCATTGGTACTGATCACGCGGAACAAGCCGTCGTCGACCTGCAGCACGGAAACGTCGAACGTCCCGCCGCCGAGGTCGAATACCACGATTTTCTCCGCTTTCTTCTTGTCGAGCCCGTAGGCCATGGCGGCCGCGGTCGGTTCGTTGATGATTCTCGCAACCTCCAAGCCGGCGATCTGGCCGGCGTCTTTGGTGGCCTGGCGCTGGGCATCGTTGAAGTAGGCGGGCACGGTGATCACCGCCTTGTTCACTTTGTGACCGAGATAAGCTTCGGCCGACTCCTTGAGCTTGCGCAGAATCTTGGCCGAGATTTCAGGCGGCGTGTGGTCGGTGTCACCGATCTTGACTTTGACATAATCCTGCGGACCACCGACGACCTTGTAGGGGACGATCTTCTCCTCACTGGCCACTTCGTTGTGCCGCCGGCCCATGAATCGCTTGATCGAGTACACGGTGCGCGTCGGATTGGTCACAGCCTGGCGCCGTGCCGGCTCGCCGACAAGGATTTCGCCCTTTTCGGTAAATGCCACGACGCTCGGAGTGAGCCGATTCCCCTCTTGATTGGGAATCACTTTGGAATCGCCACCTTCCATTACGGCCACGACCGAGTTGGTGGTGCCCAGATCGATGCCGATGATCTTCTCGCCTTGTGCCATGCTTTGCTCCTTGTTGTAGGTTAGGCTTCCGAGCCTGACGGGTGTTATTCGCGTTGTTTCACACCGGTACCTGTCAGCCTGGAAAGGCTAACCTATGCTGTTAGATCGTAGCAAAGTCCATGCCGGTGCCCTACGGTCCGGTTGATATACGAAAAGCCATGACAGATAAGATGTTGCGCGACAGCACGTTCATGGCTTAAGACTGCGCCAGTTCAAGAACGAAGCGGGACTCTGCCATTTTGACACGACGCATTCGACTTGGCGGTACTCACTGCCATAATGACAGTGGGCGCTTGACACTCCCATTTTGCCCAAGTACAAGGGGACGCGAGGGTTGCCAACGTCGGTGCAGGTCCTTGCCCCAGCGCGCTTTGAGAACTTTCCATGGCCAAAGAGCCGAACCGCAGCGTGAAAAAAGGGGAGAGTGAAGCCGGCTTGAAGGGGCGTTTGGATCGTTTGGATCGCGACCTGGTCAAGCTGATTAACGAGCGCACCAAACTGATTTCGCAGTTGAGCAAGAAGGATCAGCCGGTCGATCCGCCCGCACCGGAAGCCGACGCGATCACGCACGCGGTGACGCACAATAAAGGACCGCTCTCGAACGAAGCGGTGCGTGCCGTGTTCCGCGAACTGGAAAGCGGCGCCCGGGCATTGCAACGTCCGTTGCGGGTGGCGGTGCTGGGGCCGGGCTACAGCTACAGCCACCTGGCGGCCCTCGACCGTTTTGGCACCAGCGTCGAGCACGTGCCGGTCGGGAGCATTGCCGCCGTCTTTGAAGAAGTCAACCGTGGTCACGCGAACTACGGCGTGGTGCCTGTCGAAAACTCGACCGACGGGCGGATTGCCGACACGCTCGACATGTTCACCAGGTTGCGGGTTCGGATCTGCGGAGAGGTGCAACTCCGGATCCATCATTACCTGCTGGGCAAGTGCCCGCGGTCCGAAGTGGCAGAGGTCTACAGCCGCCCGCAAGCGCTCTCGCAATGCCGCAATTGGCTCCTTAAGCACTTGCCGGCCGCACGGCCGATCGAGGTCACCAGCACCTCGACCGCGGCGCAACTGGCCAAAGATAAGCAGGGAGCCGCCGCGATCGCCAGCATTCAAGCCGGCACCTTTTACGGACTCGACGTGTTGGCCGAAAAGATTGAGGACAACGCGGCCAACGTCACGCGATTCGCTGTGATCGGCGAAAGCTCGGCCGCGAGAAGCGGCCAAGACAAGTCGGCCCTGATGTTTCAGGTGGCCCATCGACCCGGTTCGCTCTCCGACGCGATTACGATTTTCAAACGGAACAAGTTGAATCTGACCTGGATCGAATCGTTTCCCATTCCTCAATCGGACGGCTGCTATTTGTTCTTTGTCGAGCTCGACGGTCACGAGCAGGACACCCGCGTGCGCAAGGCGCTGACGGCGCTCAAGCGCAAGGCCCTACGGTTGGAGGTGCTGGGATCGTACCCCAAGGGTGCTCCTGTCGGGTAGCCATTTCTCCGTTCCCATGCATTTCACTCTTTGCCATTGGTTCCCATTACTATTGTTGGCGGTCGTGCCGACGGCTGCCACAAGCCCGGTCGCCGGCGACGAAACGCGCCTCGGTGGCACCGAGCCACTCACAGTCGAGGGCGACCCCTCGGCCCAGATGCTCGACGGCGCACACCGCCTGATCGACCGCAAGATCGCCGAGTCGATCGAGCGCCGTGCCCGGCACTGGAAACGCGATCCATCGTCAAACGATGCTTATCTACGCTCGATTGTGGGTAACCGCGAGCGATTTGCCCGGCGGATTGGCGTGGTCGACGAGCGGCTGCCCGCCAAGATGGAACGCTTCGGCGACGCCTTGCAAGTAGTTCCCGGCCTGGTGGCCAACACGCTCACTCACCGGGTTTACCGGGTTCGCTGGCCGGTGCTCGACGGCGTGACGGGTGAGGGGTTGCTGTTGGAGCCGCGCGGCGACCCAATTGCTCAGATCGTCGTCATTCCCGACGCCGACCAAACGCCTGAGCAAATCGCGGTCGTTGGCCCCGGGCAGCCGGCCGAGGCCGCATTTGCTTCCGTGCTGGCGCGCTGGGGCTGCCGCGTGATCGTGCCGGTGCTGCTCGATCGGACAAGCCGTTTCACGGGCAACTCCGCGATCGGCAAGCCCGACTCCGGCTACTCGCACCGCGAATGGATTCATCGCCAGGCCTACCACATGGGCCGCCACGTGATTGGTTACGAGGTGCAAAAGGTGCTGGCCGCGGTAGATTGGTTCGAACAACAGAACGCGGCCGGAGAGGCGCCTCCCGTGGGCGTCGCCGGTTACGGCGAAGGGGCGCTGCTCGCGTTTTACGCGGCGGCCATCGACAGGCGGATCGGCGGTACGCTCGTCTCAGGTTATTTCCGCTCCAGGCAACACGTCAGCGACGAGCCGCTGTACCGCAACGTCTGGGGACTTTTGGACGAATTCGGCGACGCCGAGATCGCCAGCTTGATCGCTCCGGGCGGATTGGTGATCGAGCACAGCGCCGTCGCCGAAGTCATCGACCGGCAATCGACGACTCCCCAGGAAGTGAACGGCTTTGCGCTTGATGGCATTCACGGCACGATTGAAACACCCCCCTTCGATGAGGTCGCGGCAGAGTTCAAGCGGATCGACGAACTGGTGCCACCGGCCCTACAGCCGCGGAAATTGATTTCCAAAGAAGGCAACGCGACCGGTCCGGGCTCCGAGGAGGCACTAACGGCCTTCATGGAAATGCTCGACGTCAAGCCGTTGCCCACGACCAAGCGCGACGCGCCACGAACCGAGGATCACAAGTTCGACACCGTCCAGCGGCAGCGGCGGCAGGTGAAGGAGTTGGAAAACCACGTCCAGGCGCTGGTCAACGATTCGCACCTCGATCGCGACAAGTTCTTTACGGCCGACGCCGCTACGCTGGAATCGTTCACCCGTGACACGAGGCAGTTGCGCGAGTACGCCCGGAGCGAAGTATTCGGTGTTTTCGACGACCCGCTCCTGGACCCTAATCCGCGTTCGCGAAAGATCTACGAGCGCCCGTCATGGACCGGTTACGAATTGACGCTCGACGTCATGCCGGATCTGTTCGCCTGGGGTGTACTCTTGCTTCCCAACGACATCGCGCCCGGCGAGAAGCGGCCGGTGGTCGTATGTCAGCACGGCCGAAATGGCGTGCCCAAGGATGTGATCGAGGGAGACAATCCGGCCTATCACGACTTCGCCGCCAGGCTTGCCGAGCGCGGTTTCATCGTCTTCGCCCCCCACAATCCCTATCGGGGCGAGGACCGTTACCGGAACCTCAGCCGTAAGGCGAACGCGGTCAAGGCCTCGCTCTTTTCGTTCATCCTCGCCCAGCACGAGCAAATCCTCAACTGGCTGAGAACGTGGCCGCAGGTCGATCCCGAACGGATCGCATTTTACGGTTTGAGCTACGGCGGCGAGACGGCCGTGCGCGTGCCCCCGCTCTTGGAAGGCTATTGCCTCTCAATCTGTTCCGCCGACTTCAACGACTGGACTCGCAAGGTGGCCTCGACACACGGGCCGCACAGCTTCATGTTCACGATCGAATGGGAGATGCCCTATTTCGACATGGGCCGCACCTTCAGCTACGCCGAACTGGTCTATCTGATGGCGCCGCGGCCCTTCATGGTCGAGCGCGGGCACGACGACGGCGTCGCCCCCGACGAATGGGTTGCCGCCGAATACGCCAAAGTCCGCCGGATGTACGATAACTTGGGGATCGGCGAGCGGACCGAGATCGAGTTCTTCAACGGCGGACACACGATCAATGGCAAAGGGACGTTTGCATTTTTGCACAAGCACCTGATGTGGCCCGAGTAGTCAGTAGTCGTTGGTCAGTTGTCGTTGATCAGTGTTAATGGTCACTTGCTTATGATCATCGCCTCATCGGTTCGAAAGCCAGCAACAATTGACAAGTAACAAATGACCAGTGACCTTCACCCGACATCCCCCAATTCGAGCACCCGTCCGTAACGGTTGAGCACCATCCGCTGAAGCCGGGCATGTTCGGGCCGGGCCAGGCCGGGGTCGAGTGCCACGAGCTCCTGTGCGTCGCGACGGGCTTCTTCCAACAGCGCGCTGTCTTTGGCCAGGTCGGCGATGCGTAAGGGGGGAAGGCCGTGTTGACGCGTCCCCAACAGGTCGCCGGGACCGCGAATGTCGAAATCGATCTCGGCCAGCTTGAAACCGTCGGTCGTGCCCACGAACGCCTCCAGTTTGCGGCGTGAGTCGTCGCCCGCCGGCTCCGCGAAGACGCAGCAGAAACCGGCCTGCGTGCCGCGGCCGACGCGACCGCGCAACTGGTGAAGTTGCGCCAGGCCGAACCGTTCGCCGGCCTCAATGGTCATGAGTGTCGCATTCGGTACGTCGACACCAACCTCCACCACGGTCGTGGCCACCAGCACCTGTGTGCGGCCGTCGCGAAACGAAGCCATCGCCACCGCTTTCTCAGCCGGCGTCATTCGCCCGTGCAGGAGCCCCAGGCGAAACGCCTCCAGAGGTCCGTTGGCCAATGTCTCGAAAGCTTGCTCGAGGTTCGCCGCTTCGACCTCGGCCGATTCCTCGACCAAGGGCACGATCACGTATCCTTGCCGCCCCTCGCGGAGTTTCCTGGCGAAGAAATCCCACCACTTTTCGCGCTGCTCGGCCTGGGCCAGGTAGGTGTTCACCGGCTGTCGGCCCGGCGGGCCGTCGCGAAGCGTCGAAACATCGAGGTCGCCGAAAACGGTCATCGCGACTGTACGCGGGATCGGCGTGGCGGTCATCACCAGGTAGTGCGGATCGAGCCCTGCTTGCTTCAGACGGGCCCGCTGCCGCACGCCGAACTTGTGTTGTTCGTCGATCACCACCAATCCCAGCCTGGCGAACTCGACGTCGTTTTGCAGGATCGCCTGGGTGCCGATCACCAAGTCGAGTTCGCCGGCGGCGATGCGACGCAACGTTTCCTTTCGCTCGCCGGGCGTCAGCCCTCCGGTAAGCAGGCCCCAGCGCACCTGGCTGGCCGCAAGCAGGCCGGCGAGCGTTTCAGCGTGTTGCTGAGCGAGAATCTCGGTGGGGGCCATCAGCGCGGCCTGGTGCCGGTGGGCAACGCTCAGCAACAAGGCGTAAACCGCCACGACGGTCTTGCCGCTGCCCACTTCGCCTTGCAATAGCCGGTTCATTGGGTGCGGCCGTGTCATATCGGCGGCCACGTCGGCGATCGCCTGCTTTTGACCGGCGGTCAGCTCGAATGGGAACAGCCGGCGTATGCGATGGTCGATCTTGGTCGTCGCCTCCAGGGCCGGCGCTTGGCGTCGCTCGCGTTGCTGTTGGCGCTTCAGGGCCAAGGCAAGTTGCAGAATGAGCAACTCCTGGTAAACCAGCCGCCGCCGTGCAACTTGGAGGCTGGGGCGATCAAGCGGAAAATGGATCTGCGAAACGGCTTGCCCTATCGGAGCGAGGTCGTGCGCCGTGCGGTACTCGTCCGGGAAAACGTCGTCGAGGATCTCGGCATAGGTATTGACCACGCCTTCGACGATCTTTCGGATCTGTCCCTGGCTGAGCCCTTCAGTCAGCGGATAAACCGGCAGCAGCTTGCCCTTTAATTCCTCGTCGGTCTCGATCCATTGCAAATTCGGGTGGGCGATTTCCCACATCATACCGTTCAGCTTGGGCCGGCCCGTCAACAGAACCTCCTGCCCCACGGTGAACCGCTGCCGCATAAAAGGCTGGTTGAACCACAACAACCGCACGTGGCCCGAGCCACAGCGGACCAGCACTCCTAACACCGTATTGCCGTTTTGGCTCGTCCGCTGGTCGATTTCGACCACGGCGCCGCGCATGCGGACCAGCATGCCCTCTTCCAATTGGGTGACCGTGCGTAGCTCGGTCAGATCCTGGTAATCGCGGGGTAAGAAGAACACGAGATCGCGCGCGGTCCGCAGCCCGAGCTTTTCGAGCAATTCCGCCCTCTGAGGCCCCACGCCCTTGATGAACTGGACGGGCGTGGCCAACACTTCGGCGGTGGTTTTCACGGGAGCTGGCATCTGGGCATTGTAATTCGCCAGGTTTTCAAGGCGAGGGCCGCGAGCCCCTTGTGACGCTTGGGAGCGGACGGTCCACCTCTTTACATTTCATCCCTGCCTGCCCAAAGCGTTACAAAGTGGTTACGCCGGCGAACGGATGAATCGGTTACAATATTGTTGACGCAGAATTCGAGTGAGGAGCCCAACCATGAGATTATCGTATTTGACGGCCGCGCTCTCCTGGGTGGCTTTCTCCGCGTCATGGAACCTGCTCGCGGACGAGCCGCTCAATCCGGCCAACCCCTCCCTACCCGACTCCAGACGTTCAGTCAATTCGGAGAAGTCAGACGAATCGGATACCGACTCGGTTCCGTTCAATCGCGAAATCCTCAAGGCCGCCGCTGAATATAAATCTTGGGGCCGCGTCGACGACGAATTCCGCTGGGCCCCTACGCTCTGTCGCTTGCCGAAACCGGGCCGCGCGTACGCTAGCGCCAGCGACGAGGAACAGACGCACGGCAAAAAACTTTACTCACTCTTTGCCCGTGAGCGCAACGACTACGTCACACATGCCGAGGGCCGGACCGTCAATGCCGGCCAGGTCGTCGTCAAGCAGTCGTGGCTCCCCGAGGAAATTACCGATGCGAAGGAAAGGCCTGGCAAGCCGTTCGACGATAACGGTGTCGTCGTTTCTCGCGGCGCATCGCGGGGCGCAAGGAGGAAAACTGCCGACGAGGATCTCGTGGACCATTTTTATCCCTACGTCTGGAAAGGCGACAAGGTGTTCAAAGCGAAGAAGCAGGCCGAGCTGTTCATCATGCTCAAGCTCGAACCCGAGACGCCAAGCACCGACGAAGGATGGGTCTATGCGACCGTCACACCCGACGGCAAAAAGGTCACGTCGGCGGGCATGCTCGAATCGTGCATCAAGTGCCACCGCGACGCCACGAGCGACAGGTTGTTTGGCTTGTCGAATTGAAAACGTGGTTACCTGGTCATCGCCAACGACGTCCGATGGCCAGCCGTTTCGCGTTCGATCTGCTCCGCGGACTCAAAGGGCAGGCACATTGCACGCATGACGAACCGGTAGAGCTTGCCCACTTTGTAGTCGGGCACGAACCACTGAAAGTCCCAAGCCGGATTGCCTTCCCCGCCCCCGGATGGCGACTGACTTAGCCGCACCTGGTCGGCCGGCCGGAACATCTGCACGTAGGCCAGGCTGTGGCTCACTCCGTAGTACCACGGCTCGTCGTACCGCCAGCGCGATCGGTTGAATACCAGCTTCAAAGGAAAATCGTCGTCGTGCTGGAGCGTCCGCTTGTCGTCCGCGTCCAGGTGCGTCGGCAACACGCCGTGCGATGGTGTCACGCCTCGCACCCAGGTCCGCCCGCCGGGTGTACCCTCGGCATGACCCAGAAAATGGATGTCGAGCGATTCTGGTTGATGGATGTAGCTGGCCCAGAACAAGCCAATGTAGCCGTTTTGAAAGGTATCACGCCGTGGAACGCACTCGACAGTCAGCTCGATTGCGCCATCCGGCAGCAGAGCGTAACGCAGGCAACTCTCCAGACCGAAATGCGGCGTTGGCGGCTGGTACAGCTCCACTGTGTGCTCGTCGATCATCCGCAGCTCCATGGGGGCGATGCGGGGCTCGAACAGGACCGATTGATCCTGCTTCGTGCCATCGAAAATGTTCTCGAAGTTCAAGCCGGCGTAGGACGGCACGAACAGGTTCTCCGGTCGCCGCGAGTGTTTGATCGACGCCAGGCCACTGTAACCGGCCTTGTGGCCGGGTAACACGTCGTCGTCCACCGCCGAGTTATCGACCACCACCGCCTCGAAGTCTCCGCCACGAAGTACGGCATAGGGCTTGTCGGCCTTAGTGAAGCGCAGCTTCGGCTGGGAGAGCGTCGTGGTGCCCACCACGTCGGTGGCGGACGCCAGCGGGGTACGATCTTCGTCATGTTGCGCCTTGGCTGTCGGGGGTGCCGTCCGTAGCGTCACGATGCGATGTCGTTCGAAGTCCGTGGTGAACTTGATGGTAACGATGTCGCCCGGTTTCAGGCCCCTGAGCTTCGCCATGAAATTCTTGTCGTTGTAGTTGGTGGCGCCGGGAGCGTAGGCGTCGGCGAGACCCTTCTTGGGTTTTACCTCAACCCAGAAGTCGTTGTAGACCTTCACGACCGCGCCCGTAACCGTTCCCGTGGCCTTGAGGATCTGCTTCCGGATACTGAGAAGTTGCCGCTCGTCGCCAACCTGCATAAAGGTCAGTTGCACCCGGCTTGCGTTGAAGATGCCTTTCAATGCGTCGGCCAGTGTCTTGTTCGAACCGTCGCCGACCAGGTACTTAATGGGTTCATCGTCGCCGTCGGCCTTGACTGTGAGAAAGTCATTCGTCTTGTCGATCAGGATTCCCGCGACCTTGCCTCCTTGTTTTTCTGCGTCTTTGTCGTTGGCCAATGTTGCGGTTACCGACGACTGCGCAGTCACCCATAGAATGGTCAGAATCGTCTTGACGAAGCGGCGGCGTCCCAACATGGGCGATTTTCTCCTTGAACCGTCAACGAATGAGTCTAGACGTGCGGGTGGTGCTGAGTCAAACCAACTCCGTCAAAGCAAACGCTACCCTTGGTCCAGGGACCGACGTATACTAAGCCGATAAATTGCATGCGATTGCAGGACTGAGTATCTGGAGCTTGCGAGATGAATTTGCCAGCCAGGCTGAACGAACACCCGACCTATCGGGCGCTGTTGACCGTCGGTCTCATGCTCTGCGTTTTGGGACAATTCCCATCGAAGGCGGTTGCCGGCCCATTCGACATCGCAATCACGGCGAGCGACATCGACATGGCAGCTACGCGGGCCTGGCACGAGGATGAAGCCCTCGATCTGGATCCGAAAGGCCTCTACCGGGTGCTCGGGATCGAAGACGAAAAGGCACCATCCGGCTGGGCCGCGGGACCGGTGCTCAGCGGCGAAAAGCAGGCGGAATCGCGCTACCGATTGGCGTTCGGGCGGCCCCTCAAAATTGGTGCCTTATTCGTCGCCGGCACCGTCGAGGAGGTTCGTTTCCTCAAGCCGAACGTGGAATTCCCCGGCGATCCTGCCGTCTTGGACCAATGGGAAACGGTCGCGGTACTTCCCCGCCAATTGGGAGCACGGCTGTTGACGATGCCCGTCGAATTCGAAACGCGGGCATTGTTGTTTCGCGAAACCCGGCAGGACGGCTCGTCGCAAATTCAAGCGATCCGCCTGTTCAAGAACCGCCTGCACAACATCGTCCCGGCGGGGTTCGCGTATGCCAACGCCGAATATACGCCCCCCATGTCGCCGACGACGTTCTCCGCCGCAAATGTGGTGGCCGGCCGTGGCGTATGGATCAACGCGGGCAAGGACGACCGCGGCCGCGTTCCATCGCCGCTGATCAACGACATCAATCCCGCCTGGTTCATGATGGCCTGGCCCAGCGAACAGACCGTGGAAGGTCTTTGGATCAACGACAATTTTCGCCGGATCGAGCTGGAGTATTTTGCCGGTCCCGCCAATATCCATCCGCACGCGGGCACGGCCCGAGAGTGGAAGAAACTCAAGAAATTCACGCAAATCGAACAGCCGTATGGCCGCTGGATCGAATTGGCTCCGATCGCGACGCGCGGTCTGCGGATTCGCGTTTTGAAGACGTCCGAGCGTGAGCCGCAGATCGCGACCATCACGGGGCTGCATGTTTTCACCGATCGTGGCGCCGAAAGCGTGCCGGCGGTCTCGGGTCTGGCCGCGGCCGCTTCCCCGCCGAAGCGAATTGCTTTCGATGTTCCCGAGGCCGGGAACCTCACAATGGTGGTCGACGGACCTGACGGGCGACGGGTCCGCAATCTGGTAGCGCGCGCATCGACCGCCGCCGGATCACGCGCCGAAGGGTGGGACCTCAAAGATGAAGCAGGCAATTATATCGCGCCGGGCGTCTATCCCTGGAAAGCCATCGTCTATCCGCCGTTGGAATTGAAGTACGAAATGACGGTGTACCCGAACGTCAGCCGCCACGCTCCTGAAAATTCACCCTGGTTGACGGGCTTGAACGGATCGGGGGGATGGCTGGCCGATCACACGCCGCCGGTGGGCGTTTGCACGGCGGGCGACCGAGTCTACTTGAGCGCCTACGTGGCCGAGAGTGGTGTCTCGTTTATCGAGTGCGATTTGACGGGCAAGAAGCTGTGGGGGCACCACTCATTCGCGGCCTGGACCGGCCCGCGATTTCTTGCCAGTGACGGCAAAACGGTGTTTGTCGGTTCGAACGTCTTGAACACGACCACCGATGGCGTCTGGGGAGTCGACATCGAATCCAAAAAGGTTCGAAGCGTGCTCGAGCTCACACCGACGGCGACCCGCAAGCGCGGACTTCAAGGGATCGCGGCACGCGGCAATCAGGTCGCTCTTTCAATCCGCGCGCCCGACGACTGGCTCGCCGGCGCGGCCGGATCGGATGACGTCGATTTCGCGGCATGCTCTCCACTCTACGGTCCCAAGCGCAAGCCGCGCTTCGCCTATGAGGTGGTTCCCGACCCCCAAGGCGATTTCGTCCGCTTGTTCCGCCTCGGCGGAACGCCGCCCGGCGGGGCGACCCAAACGACGCTCAACCAATTGCAAACGCAGCGCAGCTCGTCGCCGCGGCAACACATCGTGCTGGCATTCAAGCGAGCCGTCCCGCTGGGGAGCGTCGTGTTTCCCGTACCGCAAACCCGCGACATGCGCGTTCGTTTGAGCGTATTGAAACCGAAGGCTCCTTTTCCCCCAGACCCGGAACAAGACGCCCACTGGCAGGCATTCGACGCGCAGGGCAGCTCCGCATGGGACGTGGTTCCGGCGCCGGAGGGGACCGTGACCCGCGCGCTGCGCGTGACCTTCTCAATGGGGGATGCCGGCGACGACGACCCCGTGGGCGACCTTCTCGCCAACGCGAAGCGCACCAACTCCGATCCACTCGATGTCGACGCGCTCGACAAGAAACCTGGCGAACCATCGGTCGACCTGGGTAGCGAGATTGGCCGCTGGATGGGCCAGATCGAAGGCATGAAGCTGCTCCAGCGCCGATTCGTCAACCGCTTGGAAGGGGCGGAAATCGAAGTGAATTCCGGGGCTGTGTCCGACGACGGCCAGTGGGACGCCGAGCGCACGCGACCCTTGACCGAGGCGGACCCGGCCATTTACACCATCCGCTGGAAAACTCCTCAATCGCTGCGGGGGCTCGCGATCCGCGAGATCGACGGTGAGCTGACCAAGGTCGACGTCTACACTGGCGACACCGAGGCTCCACTTGACATTGCGGCCAGTGATGGCTGGGAAACGGTGGCCGAGTACCGGCAGGCCCGCCGCAATCATCACAGCGGAACCGACGCCTGCAATGCGACCGCCCGCTACATCGATGGCTACGTCGATTTCGGCCGTGAGGTGCTGACGACGGCCGTCAGACTGCGGATTGTCCAACAATTTGCAGACAATACTTCCACCGGCGAATACGGCATGCGCCCTGACCTGGGCGGTATGACCATCGATCCGGCACGGTGCCGAGTGTATGGTGTCGCGCCGTTGGGGTACTTGGGGGGCGAAGTGCCGGTCGACCCGATTGTCACCGACCGCATCGAACTTTACGCCGCCGCCGATGGAAGTCTCGTGCGCGAAATCGCAGTCCCGCAGCCGGCGGAAATCGCTTATCACCCATCGGGGGAGCTGTTCGCAATCTCCGGAACGAACGTCGTGCAAGTCGATTTCGACCATGGCGAGCACCGCACGGTGCTTTCGGATTTGGGTGCGCCGCGCGATCTGGCGTTCGATCGGCAGGGCTTGCTGTACGTCTTCGACGCTGCCCCCGAGCAGCGCCAGGTGCGCGTATACGACGAGGCGGGCGAGCTCGTCCGAGCCATTGGCTCGCCGGGCGGACTGCGCGCGGGAGCATGGGACCCGACGCGGATGGGTGAAGTGACCGCGATCGATGTCGATCAAGACGGCCAATTGTGGGTGGTCGAAAACCAGTATTGGCCAAAGCGCGTGACGCTGTGGACCACCGGCGGTGAGTTCGTGAAAGAGTTTCTGGGCAACACGGCGTATGGCGGAGGGGGCGTGCTCGACCCGGCCGACAAGTCGCGGCTGTTCTATGGCCCGCTCGAATTCGAGCTCGATTGGACGACGGGCCAGTCGAGGCTCAAGAACCTGACTCTCGTTCCCGGCTGGGGGGCGGGTGAGGTGCCGATTCACATCGGCGATCGAATGTACCTCGTCACCCGGCCGCAGTTCGCCGATATGCCCGTCGGCGTCGTCTATTTGTATGACAATGACCATCTGAAATTGGCGGCGGCGATGGGGGCCGCGTCGGCGTTCGAGCCGCTCAAGCAGCCGGAGATCGTCGCCCAGCTTGGCGGCCGTCCCTTGACGACCCTGAAGTTTGTCTGGTCCGACCTCGACGGCAATGGGAAAGTCCAGGCCGAAGAAGTGGTTGTCTCTCCTCTCTCGGCACCGATCGCCGGCCTCACACCATTTAGCCGCGACCTGAGCGTGCAGGCCGGTTCGCGGCGCTGGTGCGTGAAAGAGTTTCTGCCCAGCGGAGTTCCGATCTACGAAGAGCGGGATTTTCCCCAGGTCACGGGGCGCGACCTCTACCAACTTTCGGACGGAAATTTTTATCGTATGGGCGATAGCACAGCCCCTGAATCGGTGCTGATGGCCGACGGACGCACCCTCTGGACGTACGCCCAGGAAGGCGAGCCGGGGGTGCAGGCCCTGCAAAATGCCAGGCCCTGGCGGCCGGACCAGGTCGTCTCGCAATTCGGGATCGTGGGGCACGAAACGGCGCACGCTGGCGACTTGGGCGAATTCCTCGTGGTGCATGCCAACACCGGGGCCTGGAACGTATGGACGAGCGACGGATTGCTCGTTGGGCCGATCTTCCGCGACCTTCGCGATCCGAAAGCACGGCCCTGGAGTATGCCCGAACACGAACGCGAGTTGATGCTCGAAAATGTCACCAGTGGCCAGGAGCACTTTTCCGGCTATTTCTGCAGGACCAACGACGACAAGTACTATGTCGTGGCCGGTCACAACCACATCAGCGTCGTGGAAGTACTGGGGCTGGATCGCGCACGGCGGCTGACCGGTACGATCGAAGTGACCCCGCGCGATTTGCAAGAAACGCAGGAGTGGCAACGCGACCTCCAGCGAGAGGAGGTCTATGCGCGGGCACCGGTCATCGATTGTTACACACCGAAGGAACCGCCGAAGATCGACGGCAAGCTCGACGATTGGAAGGGCGCCTTGGCCACCATCGACGAAGGCGAAGGGAGGCGGGCTGAGTTTCGTATGTCTTACGACGACAAGTTCCTTTACGTCGCCTGGCGGGCGTGGAACTTGGGGCCGCTCAAGAACCAGGGCTCCGACTGGGACCGTTTGTTCCGCTCGGGCGCTTCGGTCGACTTGCAACTGGCGACCGACGCCGACGCCGACGACGACCGGCGTGCCCCGGTGCAAGGCGACTTGCGTCTGCTTTTGACCTTTACCATCGATGGTCCACAGGCTGTGCTGTATCAGCCGGTCGTTCCCGGAGCGCCGGCGGCGAACCGCCGGCGAATCGTCTCGCCGGTGGGCGAGGTCGAATTCGACCAGGTCGTGCCGCTGGAACAAGTGGAAATGGCTCGCAAGGAGGCGGACAACCAGTATGTCGTCGAGGCAGCCGTGCCCCTGAGGGCGCTGGGTCTCACGCCCGAACCGGGTTTACGCCTCAAGTGCGATTGGGGAATCTTGACGACCGGTTCGAACGGCAACGAAGTGCTGCGGCGGATTTACTGGGCCAACAAAGCGACTCAAGTCGTTGCCGACGCCCCATCGGAAGCACGGCTGCACCCCAACCTGTGGGGCCATGTCCGCTTCGGCGGACGTCAGCCGTCGAGCGACGACAAGCTCGACGCATTCGAGGTCGATGACTCGAAAAAGAAAGACACCAACGCCGCCCAGGACCTGTTGGAAGACCTGGACGATTCGTGATTTTCACTTCTGGTCCGGCGAGCGCGGAACCTGTTCAACATCGACGGACTGAACCAGGACACCATGCGGCTCCGGGTCGCCGTTGTAGCCGATGGCTTTGGGTGCAATTGCGTCGGGGAGTAACAGTTCAAACGTATTGTGTGTGCGAAGCCTGGCCGCGGGGAGGGAGACCATGTGACTCTGCCAGTCCCAGCGATCGAGCACCAGCGTCGTCAACACAAAGCCATTCAATGCCAGCGCTACCCGTTGGTGGTCGAGTTTTCCCGGCACCACGAAGGGGAGCATGCGCACGGAAAGCAAATAGGATCCGGAGGGATCGACCTGAAATCGGATCATGGCCCGGCTATCGCTGGTCCAGCGCCCGTCCGGATTGCCCTGAACGCTCCAGCCGTCGCCAAGGAAACGGTCGGCGTCGCGGAGCCTCATAAGCAGTGGAGCCTCGGCATCGGGTTCCCACCAGTTGACGAAGTGAGCCTTTTCGCTCTCTGACATCCCGAACAGGCCAAGCCGCTGATCGCGTAGCATGGTCAGCCACTCCGCTCCCATTTTTGGCGTGTAGCCGTTCTGGTGAACGAAGAAGTCGGCGGCCGCTTGCTCCAGGGAATTTCCCGACAGAACGCTCCGGATTAGGGCGTCTTCATGGGTGCGCACGTGGAGAAGGGGTTGGAGCGCATACGGATAGCCTTTGGCCTCGAGCGCGTTGCCGAGGAACACGACACCAGCCAAAACACAGAGCATGCTTTGGATGATCACGCGGGAACGATTCAGGAGGAAGCTGCCGAGAAAGCCGGCAACGAGCAGAGCCACCGAAACAGCGGCGTAGCGCGTCGTGGCCCACAAGTGCTCGTCGGTCGGGTAAGCTCGTCCATATCCGATGGAAGCCAGGACCATAACGACACCACTCATGAAAACCATCAGGGTCGACGAGCGATAGCGTTCCTCGGGCCGTGTTCGCCATACGAACGCTAAACATCCGGTGGTGGCCGAGCTGAGCGCGATCACGATCGTCAGGGACAAAAGGAAATGCGATTTCGCAAGCCAGCCCAGGCTCATGGCGGCAATGATTGCCAGGTTGTTCAGAAACAAGAAGAGTGAACTATTCGTACCAACCGTGACGTTTTGAGATTCGGGAGCCAGCGGGAGTCCGATAAAAGGACAGATCACGACGATTCCCAGGAGTCCGGTGATTCCCAGGTAGAGCCAGCCACTCTTCCGCGATTGTCGGATATGCACGCAACCTACCCCGCCGAGCCAAAACAAATAGGGAATGGCCATCAGCAGGCCAACTGTCCCCGAGAGCGCCATGCCCGTCAAACAACCAAACAGTAGCACGGCGCACTTTCGGTTGAACTGGTTTCCCGCGCGCAAGATCAGAAAAAGGGCACAGTAATTCAGCGCGATGGCGATCGTGAAGTTCAAGACGGTGCCTAATAGAAAGATCTGACTCTGTCCCCAGTGCAGCAGGATCAAAGGGAAAAAGGCATCGGCCAGACTCCTCGACCCGCGCCAGCGCCGGGCCAGCTCCATTCCCAGCAAGGCCGTCAAGCCCAGCAAGCAGACGCTCAAGAACTGGCCGGCCCGGAAATCGCCCCCCGTGAGGTAAAAGGAGGCGAGGTATGCCAGTCGTGGCAATACGATGCGGTGGTCGACATGAGGGTGCCACAACCACTGGACGGTGATCGGCTGATGTCCGGTCAGCACCGGCACCATGGCGGGCCAGTCATCGAACTTGGGCAAGTATGAAGAAGTCCGCCCGGCCAGCCAGAACGTTGTTCCAACGACCAGCGCCCAGGTCGCGAGCAGAGCCAGACGGACCGTTAACTTCGCCACGTTCATCTCATGATCGTTTGCCATCTTACCGGTTCCCAAACGCGCTCAAGGCTGCGATCGTCATCGAACTCGGGATTCGTTCGAATGACGCCTCTCAGCCAACACGTCGGAAAGCGGACAGACCTGAACCGTTTGCGGCCTGTGCGTTCGGCTGCCGCGGAAATGGGAGGATGTCGAGCGGCGCCGCCCGATGTTCCACCGGCTCGCTGTCAACAGCTTCCCCTGCGATCCGCACCCAATCGTCGAGAAGCGGAGGCAGAACTCTGCTATCAACGTAGTTGTGGAAAGAATGTTCGATCGCCGTCCGCCGCGCCTGCTGCCAACGATCGTGGTTCCAACGGATTGTTTCCCTGACGAGCGAGGCCGCCTCGTCCTGGCAGTCGTACAAGCGACCGGCTGGGCCGACGTACGCTTCCGCGGCGCGGCAGCGCCTGCCGATGACGTAGCAGCCCGCGGCCATTGCTTCGGCGATCGAAATCGGCATTCCGTAAGGCGCTTCCAGCCCATGGGTATGCAGGTAGATGCCGGCCTTTTGCAACAGCGCGGCGTATTGTGGGTACGAAACATTGACTCGAATATCGACGGGACTGCCGAGCGACTCGTTCATGGCCACGAACTCATCGACGTGTTCTTCCCTGCCTTGGGCTTTGCAAATCGCCAGGACGAAGTGATGGTCGGGAAAGAGTCGGGCCAATTGGATGAATCTCGGATAATCCTTGGTCGGCAACGCGACACCCGCGCGGACCACGAGTCGTGGATCTTTCGCGGCGCCTGGCGCGTACAACTCCGGGTTGAAGCACGAGGTCATCGGCCTGATCTTCGGCCGCAGGTGCGGATTCTCGCCGGCGAAATGCGGAAACAGGTAGATCGCCGCCATTGCCGGATGCTGCTCTAAAGAGGCGATGACCCCGGGGGTGACCTCGAAACCGTGCCCGCGAACCGTTAGCGATAAACCGGCGGCGCGCACGATATCGGCGTATTCCAATGCCTTGTCCAGCCAATGCGTATGGACAACGTGCGGCTGAACCTGCTCGATGGCCTGGGCCAACGAACCACGATGGATCGGCACGGTGGTCGGGTACGGCGACGCGGGGGGGGCGGTGATTTCGGACCATACTTCCACTTCAACGCCGCGACGCTGCATGTATCTGATCTCGGTTTCCACGTAACTTTCCGATAGCTGAGGGTAGTGCCACAGCGCGTAGAGCACGCGTAACGGCCGGCCCGACGGTTTTTCGAACTTTCTTTGGATCAGGTGGAGGTTGTAAGCGCCGTTCTCCCGCACGGAAACCCGGTCCGTGCCGCCCGCCTGGTAACCGACACCGATGATGGGTACCGCGATCGGCTCCACATCCTGGGTGTAACGGAGGATCAGGTCGCAGTCGGCGTGGCGGGTCAGGCGTTCATCGAAGCCGCCATGACGGTCGAGCAACGAGCGGCGGTGGGCGAACATGTTCAGGTCAATGTTCATCCGCGCGTTCAGCAGCCGTTCTCGATCGAGAGGGCCTGCCAGGATGTAAGCCAGGCCGTTGGGCCGGTCTTCGTACAAGCACGCGCTGTACGCTGAATCGCGATCCGGATGCGATTCCAGTGCATCGACGATCCCCTGCAAATGAGCGGGATGCCAGATATTATCGGAGTCGAGATAGGCGATCAGCGCCCCCCGGCTGTCTCGCAGACCTCGATTTCGGGCCGCGGAGTGTCCGGTATGGCCCTGGCGAAGCAGGCGAATACGGCCATCGGCCAAATGGGGCTGCAATGCCTTGCAGGTTTCGTCGTCGCTGCCATCATCGACGATGATCAGTTCCCAGTTGCGATAAGTCTGGGCTTGTACGCTCTCTATGGCAGCCGCGATGCACCTGGCACGGTTCCACACGGGCATGATCACGGTAACCAGGGGCAGGTCGCCTGACCGACGGGCGGAACCCGTGCTGGGCGCGAACCGGAGTGTTTGCTCGATTTGTCGTTCAGCCAGCCAGCGGATCGAGTCTGAGTGCCGACCCATAACTTCGACGATGTGCTCGGCCAGTTGCGTTTGTCGGCGCAAAGGCTCAGATTGCAGGCCGCCGATCCGTGCGAGCTCCTCATGGCAGGCCTTGAACTCGTCATGCCGACCCCTAATCTCGTCGTGCCGGACATTGATTTCATCATGTCGGAGATTGATCTCATCGTGCCGGGCCTTGATTTCGTCGTGCCGGACATTGATCTCATCGTGCCGAACATTAATTTCATTATGCCTGACTTTGATCTCGTCGTGTCGAGCCGCAATTTCCTCGTGCCTGACCTTGATTTCGTCGTGCCGAGCTGCGATTTCCTCGTGTCGAGCAACAATTTCGCGGTGACGGGCCTGTAGTTCGTCGCGCAGCGCCTGCAGCTCCGCGCGCATCTGCGCGGTTGCAACGGTTTCTCGGCCAATCACCAACCTCAGAAACCCACCGCACGCACGACGCAAAGCGGCACCACAGCGCCGTAGGTTGGCGTATCGAGTTGAGCTTCCGAGAGTTTTGCGGATCATGGTGGCCTCAGTGATTCAGCCTGGCCCGCGCCTGCGACGGTCCAGCGCCCTCCTCACGCCGCGGCTCGTATGTATGGGAACGTTGGTGATTGCCGATTCATGGCCGTATCCAATTGCCTGCGGTAGAGTTCGCCGATTCGCTCTGGCGAAAACTCGTTGACGATGGTCGCCCGGCCGGCCTCGGCAATCTTTCGACGCCAGGAGGTTTCGAGCGCGATCCTCTTCATGAGATCGGCGGCGTGATCGAGGTCGGGTTCCGCCCAGATTTGGCCCCGCTCATACGGGCCGATGTCTCGATCCAACGTGACAAGATGGTATTCGACGAGGCATGAATTGTCGGACCTCATGAACTCCATGTTTCCGGACCAGCCCGTTGCGATCACGGGCTTGCCCAGGTACATCGCCTCGGCGAGAACCAGGCCAAAGCCTTCGGCGCGGTGCAGGGAGACCATGCAATCGCAAACCGATTGCAAGTCATAAGTCGTTTGCCGATCCATGGTCACGTCCAAGACCCGGACGTTCGAAATGCCCCGCAACAATCGTCTGAGATGCTTTAGCTCCTGCGGATTGGAGTGAGAACCGTTGACTTTGACGACGAGCGACACGTCGCGCGCCCCGCCGAAGGCCTTGCGAAACGCCGCGATCGCGCCCTCGGGGTTCTTCCGCTCTTGAAACGACCGGACATCGTACATCATGAGAAAAAGCAGATCTTCGCCGGGCAATCCGAACGCGGCCCTCGTCGCTTGAGGTCTCGCTTCGAATCGGATCGCGTGCCCGATCTTGACGACTGGGCGCGGCGATCGAGCGGCGAGTGCCTCTTGAATGAACCGACTCGGCGCCCAGATTTCATCGACCAGATCGAACGCGCCCAGCCAGCGGTCCGGAAACCTCGGCAGCTCCCAGTGCCATACACCGATGTTGTGCCGGTTTGCAAAAAACGACGCACCCATCATGTCCCGAACCACCGATATCTGATCGGCGTTGACGTGGAGCACATTCACCGGATGAAGACTTTCCTCGGCAAGATGAGAAATCTGGCGAGGTTTGAGGCTTTCGGCCTCGATGGCGACGTCGTGCAAGGAACACGGCAGTCCGGCCGCGAGCGCCGCCTGGGCGCAAAGCCGTGCCGACTCGCCGACACCGGTCTTGGCGCTTAAATAGCCCACAATGTTGATCCCGTCTTCCGTTTCTTGATGTATTTTCAGACTTCGATATGAACAGTTTTCCAGTGGTTGGGCGTAGAGTGCGAGGCTCGTCGGCGCCGCTGATTCTGACGGAACCTCAATCGTCGCTTCCGGCGGCAGAAGTTTCTGCAGCCAGCGACGCACATTGAGGAAGAATCCCTTGAATACGTTAGACCAGCGCACGGGGCGCGCCGATTGTTTGTCATGCAGACAATGCAGGAGGTCGTGCTTGAGCTGCCTACGAATGGCCGGCGGAACAAGGAACTTCATCGGCCGCGCAAGGTGATAGTAGCGGTGCAGTTGTTCGGTTGAGCGCGGCATGGGAGCGACGGTCAAGGCGATTCGCGCGAGTGATCGAATCATCCGGCTGGCGGGAAGATCCTCCTCGGCATCTCGCGGCGAGGCGTTTGCGAGCAAGCCCTGCTCCGGAGCGCCCGCGTTCCCGCCTGACGTTCGCCACGCCAGCAACGACTTGCGCACCGGCGCCACGAACGGCTCGGGGATGCCTTCATGCCGAGCGCCGATCTCGACAAAATGGCTTGCGTAATTTTCCCGCGAGATCCCCTGAAGATCAGGGAATGCGTTGCGCAGGTCGTGGCGGCTTTCCCATACCTGGTGCATCAAGCGCGTGACGAGAGGCTGCCGGGCTCCATCCCACGATTCGTTCAGATAATCATGGGAATGAAGAAACGGATTGTCGCCGACACGTCGAATGATGTCAGGCTGACTTCTGTAGGAGCGACGCATGCACTGGGGAATCGGTGTGCCGTCGTTCAACATTCCGAAGGCAAATGGCCAGCCCCTGCAGGCCTCCCAACCATTTTCCAGGACCGTCCGGCAATACGACCTGACCAGCTCTCCGCAATCGCCAAGGTTCGTGAGGCGATACCGATCCTGATGCTTCGAGAATTCGTCAGGTGAAAGCGGGTCCAGGCCGCTGAAATGAAAAAAGACGAGTGGATGGTCGCCGACGCGAGGCTCGTCGTTCCGGAAATGGAATGGCCGATGGGCCAAATTCCAATAAGCCACGTTGTAGCCGGGATGGCGAAGAATCGCGACGTCGGAAAACAACCCGGGGGCCAGATCCATCCACTTCTGATCGACGAACAATCCCTCGGGTAAATCGACTCGGCAATCGAATTCCAACTTGCTTTGCCACCAGGTCAGGAAGCGTGACAGCTCTCGATGCCGCGCCAAGGCAATGAAACCCAGGTTGAAGCAGCCGGCCCGCAAAATGTCGCGATCGTTCGGCCGGCGGCCATCGTTCAGTGTGTCCAGCAAGTGGGGCGTCAGCGCCATCAAAGCGCCTTCGCCGAGCAGCCTCTCGGCGTCGGCCAAAGGTCGATAAACGCAGATATCAGGATCGAGATAGACGACCTTTTCCGTCGAACCGACTTGGAAGAGCCATTCGAGAAACCACGGCTTCACCGCCGTGTTGAGTTCCAAGAGGCTATAGCGGAACAGGAATTTGTCCGCGTCGGGTAAATGCAAATCGGCGACCCGAACGAGCTGAAAATTCTCCTGGCTGGGGTCGAAATATCCATCGATTTCATCGACCAGAAGAACGTACCGCTTCCATTCGGGGTGGATATCGGCAACCGAATTCATGAGCGTTCGCGCGAACGCAAGGTAGTTCTTCGAAACGATGGTGCAAACGGCCGTCGTCTCTCGCGTGGAATTCGGTTTCATCGAACATCCTTGTTGCCAATCCAGGGGGCCAATCAAATCCTGGTAAAATGGGAGGAGTGGGTGGGATATTCCGAACTTTACAATTGCAACGATTATCGGCTCCTTTGCCGCATCCTCTGAAGCGGTTCCTGGGGGAAATGGCCGAAGTACCAGGGGAGGTCGGTTCTTGGTGCTGGCACGACCTGCTCATTGGCCCAGCGAGGCCGTTGCTCGATACGGCAGTTTGGCAGCGCCTTTTGGAGTTCGGCCACGCCAGCATCAGTAACGAGCGTACAGCGATGCACCTGGAGACGATTCAGGCCGGTAAAAGCTCGGAGACGCAACAGCCCGTCGTCGTTGACACGCGTGTCATTCAGATCCAGCCATTGCAGCCGAGTGAGAGGCGTCAGGCAGTTCAATCCGGCGTTGGTGACACCCGCCCCGCCGTGCGCAGACGGTGCGATTTCAAAAATGGACCGTCGAAGGCTGCTTCCTCTGGGGGTCGTGGAGACGCTGGAGTTTTTGCGGCGGGCGTAACCTTCAGACGCCTGCTGCTGCCGGCCTTGCCTTTGCCGCACCGCAAGTAAGGCCATGGCCGATTCGTGGCCGCGAGGCGGCCTGTCGCTGGAAATTCGGCTTCCATATACGTCGGCGCCTACGCGGAGCAGTTCCCATTTGCAAATCGCCGCGTGTTGCGAAACAATGGGCGAATGGCACCCGAAGAGTGCGTCCGCATCGAGCTGGAACTGGCTTGGCAATCACGCGGGGCCAGTCCCTCCGCGCCTGATGAAACGGTCGCTCCGGGCTTGCTCGTTGAGTACTATCTCGACAGGTATCCGGAGCTGCGAGAAGAAGCGGTTGCGCTGCGGTTGCTGGCGCACGAATTTCGACTGCGATTGAAGTGGGGCGATCGGCCGACGATCGAGGGGTACAAGGCACGTTTTCCACAGTGGGTCGTCACCGGCGCGGAACTGGGAATCGGCCTTGGCGACGACGCCTCGCCGGAGAGCACCAATGAATTCCTCAGAACGCTCGTCACGCCGCCACCGACCGGACACGCGTTGATCGAATCGTTGCCGCAGCCTGCCGGTGGCACGGGCCGTTCGCGGTACTCGTTAAAAGGGCTGCATGCCGAAGGGGGGCTGGGCAAAATTTGGGTGGCGCGCGACCTCGAGCTCCAACGCGAGGTGGCCCTCAAGGAACTCAAGCCGCAGTACGCTCGTCACCGCGACGCCCGGCGCCGGTTCCTGCAAGAGGCCCAAGTCACCGGCCAACTGGAACACCCCAACATCGTGCCGGTGTACGAGCTTGGCCGCCGGACCGACGAGACGCAACCCTTCTACACGATGCGTTTGGTCCGCGGCGAGACGCTCCGCGCCGCCGCGGAGCGCTTTCACGAGAATCGCCGCAAGGGCCGCCGCGACCCGCTGGAGTTTCCCCGCCTTTTACGGGCCTTCGTCGACGTCTGCAACGCGATTTCTTACGCGCATTCGCGCGGCGTCATCCACCGCGACCTCAAGCCCGACAACGTCGTTTTGGGCGCGTTCGGCGAGGTACTGCTGCTCGATTGGGGGCTGGCGCGGATCGCGGGCGAGCGCGACGAGGTAGATTACCAGGTCAGCGTCAGTGAGGCGGCCCAGGTCGACGCGACCAAGATCGGCAACGTACTGGGCACGCCGGCCTACATGTCGCCCGAACAGGCCGATGGCCAGGTCGACGCCATCGACGAACGGACCGACATCTACGGACTGGGGACGATCCTTTTCGAGCTGCTCACTGGCCGGCCGCCTCATCTGGGGGAACACGCGCGCGAGGTGATCCGTCAGATTGCGGCCGAGCCCACGCCGCAAGCCCGATCCATCGAAGCCACGGTGCCCGCGGCGCTCGACGCGGTCTGTTTCCGGGCAATGGCCTGGCGGCGAGAGGATCGTTACCAGACGGCCGCCGAGTTGGCGCGCGAGATCGAACGCTACCTTGCTGACGAACCGATTTCGGCGTACCTCGAACCGTGGCATTCGCGGCTGCGCCGTTGGGGACGGCGCCGCCGGACGCTTGTCGTGTCGTCAAGCGTCGCCGCGGCGCTCTTGCTGATGGGCGCCCTGATCGCCGCGTCCGCGGCGCGCCGGGAAAAAGAGCGTGGCGATCGAGCGAACTTCGAACGAAACTCGGCGAGGAACAGCGCGAAACGCCTTGCGATCGAGGAGATGCGACGCGGCCACTTCGCAAGCGCGGCGGCGACGCTCGACAAGGCGCTCGCCGAGCTTGGCGACGAGCCCGGGCCCGTGACCAACGAGTCCAGCCTCGCGTCCCGGCGCGAGCAGGTCCGCCGGCTCGATGCCTTTTATCGCCTGTCCGACGCCGCGGAGCAGCTCATGTTCTATGAATGGGACGACGAAGCCGTTGCCACCTGCGAAGCGGCATTGGCTGAGCTGGGCGTCGGAATCGATGGCGACTGGCCGCGGCACTTGCCCGAGGCTGACCTCACCGAAGCGCAGCAACTGCGGCTACGCGAGGATGTCTACCGTCAGCTCCTCTTGCTCTGCGCGGTCCGCCTCAAGCCCGCAATCGTGCCTTGGGCCAATGCGAAATTCGGCGACGTCTACCGCTCGTCGCTCGAAGCGCTAGCGGCGGCCGAATCGTACCGGCCGTCGGAGGTCGGAAAGCTCTTCAAATTCGTTTGCGATCTCGGCTTGGGCAAGACCGCGCGGTTCGACGGGCTTGGCGAACCGACGTGCGCCGCCGATTACTATTTCATTGGAATGGCCTACGTTTGGGGCACGACCAAAGGGGACGACACGCTCGGAAAACTATTGCGATTGGGCGGCAATTGGATCTTGAAAATGGATTTCGATCGAGCGGTCAAGCTCGCGCCGCTCCTATTGAGCCAGGCTGCCCGGCTGGACCCCGAGCACCTCTGGACGCATTTCTGGTTGGGCTGGGCGTTACAGGGCGCTAACGACTCGCGCGGCGCCGAGTTGGCCTTCAATTCGTGTGTCGTATTGCGAGCCGATTTCGGCCTGGCATACGCATATCGTGGCCTTTCGCGGCTGGGGCAGGCGAGGGAAGAGACGGATGAAGAGATCCGCCGACGGCACGAACGATGTGCGCTAGACTATTTCAACGCGGCGCTTGCCCACGAACCAAACAACCCCGATATCCTCATTCTCGTTTTTTGGGGAATGGAATCGTTGAAACGCACGCCCGATGCGCTCGGCGCCCTGGCGCGGGCCATCGAGACGGAACCGCCGCTGAGCCACTGGCAAGGACGAAGGCTGCATCCCGAAAAACAGCAGACGTACCGGAGGACTCGCGATTACGCCCAGCGCGCGACGCAGCAGGACGCTGCCAATCTGGCCGCGTGGGAGGCCTTGGCATTGTCGAACCAGTATCTGGAAGATTTCCCCGCGGCGGCGGCAGCCGCCGAACGTGCCTTGAAACTCAACGGGCGGTCGGCGGCGGCCCTGGCGGCGCGGGCCGCCGAACAAACGCGGAAAGGCGAGTTTGAGCCGGCCCTGGCCGGTTTTAAAGCGGCGCTGGCCGTCCAGCCGGACTACGCTCCCGCGGCCCTCGAGATGGCTCGCCTCCAGGAAAAAATCGGACCCGCCGAGGCGGCCTTGTCGGATTTCGATCGACTGGCGCGGGTCGCCAAGACCGATTGGCAGCGGGTCGAAGCGCAACGGGGCCGAGCGCGGCTGTTGAAGCAATTGGGCCGCGCCGAGGAGGCCAGGCAGGCCGTCGAAGCTGCCCAGGAAATCAGCCCCATCGTCAAAGCGGAAGCCAATCCTCGATAGTCCTGTGGCTCGATAGCGCCTCGCGGCAGATGATGCCGATTCGGTGCGCGGTTCCGATGGAAGGGGTCGCGCCACCTTTGCCACAGGCTCGCGCGGCGTTGCCAAATCGACAAAACGAAATCCACCGGAAACGCGGCGGGCAGCGTTGGCGATGCACGTCTTTCGAGCTAGGGTTCCTTGACTTTGCCGCGAGCTTCGTTTTGCCGGCTGCCGGGCAGGTCGTGTCGGGCGCCCTGCCATTGATTGAAGGATGGTTTTAGCATGTCGATGTTTTCGCCGCGTCGTTCCTCGTTCGGCCTGAGTTCGGTTTTTTCGAGACGCAAGCGGCGTCCACAGGCGTCGGCACGTCCGGCGCGCCGCCGATACACGCTCGAATTGCTTGAAGACCGCAGCATGTTGGCCACGCTGACCGTCAACAACCTCTCCGATGCAGTCTCGCCCGGTGCGGGACAGGTCACGCTCCGACAGGCGATCGTCGCATCGGAAAGCCAGACAGCTACCGCCCTGGGCGATATCGGCACCGGTAACGACACGATTGTCTTCGCCGCCGGGTTGGAAGGCGCGATCGACCTCTCGCAAGTCGGCGACTCCTCGATGGGGCCAAGCGCCCTGATCATCAACAACAACGATCAACTCACGATCGACGGCGCCAATGGCGGCACCGGCATCACGATTGACCGCGACACTTCGGTTTCGAATCTCCGTTTGTTCGACGTGGCCGCGGGCGCCAGCCTGACGCTCGAATCGTTGACATTGGCGGGAGGTCAGGCGACCGGCGCGGCTGGCCAGACCACCCCAGTCGATGGAGACGGAGGCGGTGGTGGTGGCGGCGCGGGGCTCGGCGGCGCCATCTTCAACCAGGGAACATTGAATTTGCTGCAAGACACCTTGACCGGCAACACGGCCCAGGGAGGCGCCGGCGGTGACGCGATGTTCGAATCCCTGGAATGGGGAGACGGGGGAGCGGGCGGAGGGCCCAACGCCGGTGAGGGTGGATTCTCCGAGCATATCATCGCTGAAAACGGCGGAGATGGTGGGTTCGCCAGTGGCGGCGGCGGCGGCGGGTCGGCGATCATCATTTGCGGCAGCGGTGGGCAGGGTGGTTTCGGTGGCGGCGGCGGTGGCGGCGGCTCATCGATCGAATTCTTCGAGGGCGCGGGCGGTAGCGCCGGCTTCGGAGGCGGCGCAGGGGACGAATCGTCCGGATTCCAATTCGCCGGGGCGGGTGGCGGAGGCGCGGGGCTCGGCGGCGCCCTTTTTAACGAAGGGGGCAGTGTAACGATTACCGACAGTACCTTTGCCGGCAACTCGGCCCAAGGCGGTGCGGGTGGTGAAGACGAATTCGATGGCGGCGCCAGCGGACAAGGTATCGGCGGCGCGTTGTTCAACCATAACGGCACCGTCACCGTGCTCAATAGCACGATCGCAAGCAACTCGGCCGACGCCGGCGCCGGCGGCGTTGAGAACCTCGCTGATGGCCAAACCGCCACCTTGACCCTGAATAACACGATCGTCGCCGACAACACCGTCGACACGACCGAAGCTGATATGACCGGCGACACCACGGCGGCCGGCGGCAGTGTGAACACGACCGGCGGCGTCGGCAACCTCGTTATTCAGCAAACCGGCTTCGCCGGCACGTTCGTCAGCTCAAGCGACCCCGGCCTTTCAGCCCTGGCGGCCAATGGCGGCCCGACACAGACCATGGCCATCGACCCGACCAGCCCAGCGTATCACGCCGGCAACGCCGCCGCGGCCACAGGCCTGAGTACCGATCAGCGTGGCGCCCCGCGGTTCAGCACCGGCGACCTGATCGACATCGGCGCCTACCAGACCAACCCGGCGCCCTCCGCCGAGGCGGGCGGTCCGTACCAGATTAACGTGGGCGATTCGTTGCACCTTGACGCCTCGGCCAGCGCCGACCCCGATGGTGACACGTTGACCTTTAGTTGGGACGTCAATGGCGACGGCACGTTCGGCGATGCCACGGGCGTCAGCCCTACGCTCACCTGGGGCCAACTCAACGCACTCGGTATCAATGGACCATTCTCGACCGCGAACCTCCGCGTCGAGGTGAGCGACGGTGTCAATCCGCCTGTTGCCTCCTCGACCACGTCGCTCGAGGTCGTCGATGCGGCGGCGCCGACCGATGGCGCCGGCGTCGCGCTGACCGGCAACGAACGAAGCGCCTTGTCGTCCGTCCCCGTGGCGACCTTTAACGCCAGCGCGGGCCAGCCCTCGCCCGGCGAATTCGCCGCGACCATCGACTGGGGCGACGGCAGTTCCGCGCCGGCAGATGCCATCACGGTCGCCAACGGCGTATACACGGTGATGGGCAGCCACACCTTTGCCGACGAAGGAAAATACGACGTCCAGGTTACGATCGACGGAAACGGAGGCGGACCGATCGTCGTCTCAACCACGGCGACGATCCATGAAGAGCTGATGCCCGACGGTTCGCAGGGCACGGCCGACCAACGCTGGGTATCGGAATTATATCGCGACCTGTTGGGGCGTCAGGTCGACGCGTCGGGCCTTGCCCATTGGACCCGCTTGCTGAGTGCCGGGACAACGCGCGCCGAGATCGTCTTGGGAATCGAGCAGACCAGCGAGTATCTGGGCAACGAGGTGCAGGCGGCGTTCCAGCAGTACTTGCACCGCGATGTCGATGCGGCGGGACTCGATTTTTTCGTGGGAATGTTGGCACGAGGCAGCATCGAACAATTGGACCAGGCGCTGCTCTCGTCGGACGAGTACTTTATCGTGCGCGGCGGTGGGACCAATGATGGGTTTTTCAGCGTGTTATTCCAGGATCTGCTGAACCGTCCCGTCGACGCGCCGACGCTGCACTGGCTCGACTCGCTCATGAGTAACGGAATCAGCCGGCAACAGGTCGTGAGTACCGTCTACGGCAGCCTGGAACGCCAGCAGGATCTGGCCCGGCAATTGTACGAGCAGTTCCTCGATCGCTCGCCCGACTCCGTCGGCATGACCGCCATCGTCAATCAGCTCCACTCCGGTGGGTCGATTTCCGCCGTCGAGGTGCAGATCTTGAGCTCGGCCGAATACTTCCAAAAGGCCAACGTCTAGCGCAGATGATTCATGACCGGGCCAGGGCGAAGGCACTTGCGGGCTGGAATGTCGGCGTTAGGCTAACGGCAGGAACTTTGGCCGCGCACGAACAGCAAAGGAGAACCAGACGATGCACCCCGATCTGTTGAGCTTCCTCGCGAAGTCCGATTTCACTCGCCGAAAGTTTGTCGTCACGACTTTGGCCAGCGGTTTCGCCCTGGCCGTCTCGCCGGTCTCCGCGGAGACGATCACCACCGACACCGACGGGCTGGAGGCGGGCGAGGTGAAGATCAAGGTGGCCGACGGTGAGATGCCCGCCTACCGCGCGATGCCCGAGAAAGGCGGCCCGTTCCCCGTCGTGCTCGTCGTACAAGAGATTTTTGGCGTGCATGAACACATCAAGGACATTTGCCGGCGGTTGGCCAAACTGGGTTACCTGGCCGTAGCGCCTGAATTGTACGCCCGCCAAGGCGACGTCTCGAAGATCGAAGACTTCCGCGAAATCATTTCCAAAGTGGTTTCGAAGGTGCCCGACGCTCAAGTCATGTCGGACCTCGACGCGACCGCCGAGTGGGCGATGACGACGAAAAAGGGAAATGGCGAAAAGCTCGCGATCACCGGCTTTTGCTGGGGAGGACGGATCGTGTGGTTGTACGCCGCGCATAGCCCCCAGGTCAAAGCCGCCGTGGCGTGGTATGGACGGCTCGTTGGCGACAAGGACGAATTGCACCCCGCGCACCCCGTCGACCTGGCCGACACGCTCAAGGCGCCGGTGCTTGGGTTGTACGGCGGCGCCGATACGGGCATCCCATTGGAGAGCGTCGAGAAAATGCGCGGTGCCCTGACGGCCGCGCAGCAAAAATCGGAAATCGTCGTCTTCCCCGACACGCCCCACGGGTTCTACGCCGACTACCGCCCGAGCTACCGCAAAGAACAGGCGGATGACGGCTGGATGCAAATGCTCGCCTGGTTCGCAAATAACGGCGTGGCGGAATGACTTCCGGCCACGTATCCAGCGATCCCGCACTCGCACCCAGTCCCCCGACCGTTGCGCGCTGGTGGGTGCTGGCCTGGTTATCCATGCTGGCGCTGTTGCTGTATGTCGATCGAGTGTGCATTGGCCAGGCTGAACAATCGATTCGCACCGATTTGGGGTTGACCAAGGGGCAAATGAGCTGGGTGCTTAACGCGTTCAACCTGGCCTACTGCCTGTTCGAGGTCCCCACGGGCCATTGGGGCGATCGGTTTGGTTCACGCGGAGTGATCACCCGCGTCGTCATCTGGTGGTCGGTCTTTACGGCCCTCACCGGCGCCACGATGGGAGTGTTTTCACTTGTCGTGGTCCGGTTTCTGTTCGGTGCCGGGGAAGCGGGCGCGTATCCGAACGTGGCGTTGGTGATTACCAAGTGGTTTCCGCTGCGCGATCTAGGCAAGGCCCGTGGCACCGTCACCACCGTGTCGCTGCTCGGAGGGGCGGCGGCGCCCATCATGGCAGGATACCTGATCGGGTGGATCGGCTGGCGATGGACCTTCGCTGTCTTCGGAGCGGTCGGCGTCGTTTGGGCGACCGCCTTTTACAGGTGGTTCCGCGATTCACCCGCCGAACATCCGCGGTGCAACGCGACGGAAGCCGAGCTTATCGCTTTCGGAAAGGCAGAGCCGCTCCAACACGCAACCCATGAGTCGATCCCCTGGCGAATCGTTTTGACCAGCGCCAACACGTGGTTTCTTGGCGCGATCATGATGACTTCGGCCACGTTGTTCTACACCCAGTTCCAGTGGTTTCCGACGTATCTGAAAGAAGCCCGTTCCGAATCGCTCAAGTCCGCTGGTTGGCTGACCGCCACCATGATGGTCGGCGGCGCCGCCGGCTGCCTACTTGGCGGCATGCTCGTCGATGCGCTCGTCAAACGCGCGACGAATCGCAAATGGGCCCGCCGACTCGTGGGAAGCGGATCGCTGTTCCTGGCGGCGGCGTCAATGCTGGTGGTGCCGCACGCCGATTCGGCTTTGGTCGCCACGCTGTGCAACACGTCGGCCGGCTTCTTCGTGCAACTCGCGGTGCCGACCTGGTGGACGGCCGTCTCGGAAATCAGCGGCAAACACGGCGCCGCGATGTGGGGCCTGATGAATTCGATGGGTGGCCTGGGGGTGATCGTGACCACCTCTCTGGTAGGCTGGTTCGTCGGTTCCGGCGAAAAACTCGGTAAGGCGCCGCTCGACTGCTGGAACCCTGTGTTTTACGGCGTCGGCCTGTTGCTCGTCGCGGGCGCCGTTTTTTGGCTGTTGGTCGACCCGACGAAATCGATCGTCGAACGCCAGCTAAGTTGATTCACGATATACAAGGGCCGACGACCGCCCGCGATCGCACGGCACACCGTTCGAGCCAACTCACGACTGCGCGCCGCACTGGTTTTGCGGCAGCATGATCGGGGTGTAGCCCCCGCCGGATTCGGTCCGCTCCGCATGAAACTTAAGCAAATGTAACGCGAAGCGTCGATGTTTTCGTCGGCAGCGTCCGATATTTGATTCGGAGGCCGCCTCAATAGACCAGGCGGCAAAGCTGATTTGGCAACCTGGCAAATTTGGTCGAATGGGCACACTGTTCGTCACTTTGCCGGGCACGCTTGAAGGCCACCTAACCAAGCTGCGACAAAGATGGAGGTGGAGCATGAAGCGACACAAGGCGGCGAGAATGCCGTCAAGCCACGACGTGAACTCTGAATCGGCACTTGAATTTTCCGCTAATGGCGGCGAATCAGGGCTGGTCAAGGCGCCGGCAACGGGGCAAACGAAACCAGATAGCCCGCGAAGCGCATCCGCTCCGGTCATTTGCGCGAACATGATTTCGCTGGGAGCTTCCCCAAAGGGCCAAATAAGAGTGGCCTTTTTCGACTGCGGCTGAATGGTCGTCGTTCGCGAACAAGCACCCAACACTGGCCGGTCGATTGGGGTCCGGCGAGGGCGGTGAGCGGCCTTTCGGCTACCAGTCCAGCCGAGGGGCCGCGGAGCCGCCTCGCTCGGGCCGGCGCGGCCGAATTTGATTGCAGGCCATGATCTCCTTCTTTTGTCCGTATTGCAAAATGCCGCTCAAGGCGGAAGTCGAGCAAGCGAATCGCCTGATCGAATGCGTGCAGTGCAAGTTCGAAGTCAGGGTTCCCCCGTCGCCCACCGCGCAGGCAGCGCCGACGGCCAGCCCGCCGCCGCCCACCAACGCGCGGGTCGAACCTTGGTGGAGACGGCTCTTGCGCCGAGGCAAGTGATCGTGACGTGGCGAACCTGGCATCACAGGCTGTAGCCACCTTCGAACAAGGCCGACATCAGGCTTACGCCCGTGGCCAAAAACTTCTGCGTCTCCACGACCCCTCGCATGTGCGATCGTCAAGCCGCAAAGTTCGTCGGCTGTTGTTTCTACCGTCGTATTCGCCCAATCCTTTTAGCCGGCCTTTTGACGCCGAATTTCCATCGCTTTGAAAAACGTCTCTTTTTCGGCCGCGTGGAGTATAGGTTCGGGCACACCTTGCCGTACCGCAATTATGCCGCCGTTGCGGGAGCGGAAAGGAACCGCTGCAGACTGCTCGCAACGGTCTCTGCGTCGTCCTTGATGCCATGAATGAACTGGCTCGCGACGCCACTTGCACACGGTGTGCCTACAACGTACAAGCCCGGCGACGAGACGGCTTGCCCATACCGCGACAACAGATGACCCGCGGGAGCACGGGCCAGGTCTGCCGGAAGGAACGGCATCAGGTGTCGGTAGCCGGTTGCGGCGACGACAACATCGAAGTCGCGGCGTGTTCCGTCTTCGAAGACGGCGGTGCGACCCTCAAAGCGGATGACCTGGCCCTGAACGTCGATCAGCCCTTCGCAACGGAATGCCGCGAAACCCCGGTCGATTCCCGGAAACGTGAAAGGACGAGTGCAGTACGAGGGGACCAATCGCTGCAGGACGCTTGAAAGTAGTCGGGTCGCGGGAAAGAGGAACTTTCGAATATCGATCCCCAGGATGGTCCGCCGCCAGGTTCGTACTTTCGCCTGGCGAGCGCTGACCACCACCCGGATACCAGCCGCGGCGCACTCTTCGGCAATTTCAACCGCCCGCATGCCGCGACCAATGATCAGGATTCGTCGATGCTGGTTGGCCGGGCCGGGCCAGTGATGCGCGTGCATCGCCTTTGGCGTGCGGTCGGTTTCGTCGCCAGGGCATTGCAAGCCGGGAATCTGAGGATAGTTCGGGTGCTCACACATGCCGCTCGCCGCGACCACGGCGCGAAACGATTGCGACGGCCTTTGCTCGAAGTTCACAAGATACGAGCCGTTCGACGACGTTATCGACTTGACGCGGGCCTGGACGGGTTTGAGTTGGAAACATTTGGCATATCGGACGAGGTACTTGGCAAACTCGGCGACGCTGACGTTGGGTTGGCTGGCCTTGAACGACAATCCCGGCAGGCTGAGATAATCGGACGGAGACGAGAGGACGATGTTGGGGTACATGCGAGCATAGGCGCCGCCGGGTTGGCCATTGGCGTCCACCAGCTCGAACGGGATGTTCATGCTTTTCAATCGAGCGGAGATCGCGAGGCCGGCGGGGCCGGCACCGATCACGAGGACCTGCGGTTCCGCATGTGGCACGCGAGTACCGAGATTGGCAGTCGTTGGGCGATTCGCAAACAACTTCGATCGGTCGCGGCCGAAAGTCGATTTGGCTTCTGCAACCGGCCAGAACGCGCCCGGTGTTCGCGCACGCTTGGCGTGATGGAATCGATTCGGGGTATCGAGCAGTCCATAAGTGGAAAAGTTCTGATCGAGCCGCGAGCAACCGTTGTTTTCGGCCGCTGTTCTTGGGATATCCCATTGTCGTAGCTTACGCGAGGTAATTGACATGGGATCGTCTCCGATTCGAGCGTTAAGGGAATAGTTACATCGTCTACTCCTAATACGCGCCCGCAAGTGGGTTGTGACATGTGAATTGGTATAAAGACGGGAAAGCGTTCCTGAGCAACGGCTTACGCTTGCCCGATTTTCACGAATCAAGGCGGGCTATGGACGCAAGTCGGTCGGGAGGATGGTTTTCATGACGGCGGCCCGGATCACTCCTCTGCCTGTGGGCCAACCGGCTATTCCTTTAACTGGCTTGGCCGCTGGCACAATACGATCCGCACATCGGTTTCTTCGCCGGTCTTCTTGTCCATGCGGTTGAGGTCAGTCCGCAATGCGGTGAACTCCTGGGCGATTCCATTTTATCGAAGGAGGCGTGACCACCAATCCGAAGTCGGCAGGCCAGGTGGTCGCCAGCAGGTCGCCCATTTGAGTGGCACGAATGTATGCCGGGGCAGGCAACAAGCCATTAACATTGCTGTCGACTTCGATTGTCCAGCGTCGGCCCCGGGCGGTAAGATGCCTGAATGACACCCCCTAATCCCCGCCGCCGTTGGTTTCAGTTCAGTATCAAGGGGCTGATGCTGTTGGTGGTCATCGCCGCCATCCCGTGCGGACTGCTCAAGTGGAAAATGAACCGCAAAGAGAGGGAGCGGGTAGCGGCGGTGGAGATCAACAAGCTTGGCGGGATAGTCTACTGGGACTGGTTCATTGCCAGTAAGAAGGAGCCGCATGGGGCAGTCTGGCTCCGCAAGTTGATGGGCGACAGCTTCTTTTCGAGCGTGCTTACGGTGAATTTCCAAAACGCCGAACTCACCGATGATGCGTTGGCAAACTTTGCGCCTTTGGCTGATCTCGAAGAGCTTCACTTTTCGGGAAGGCTGATTTCTGACGCTGGCCTCGTCCATCTCAACGGGATGACACGACTAAAAGAACTGAACCTTGGCGGTGCGGCGGTGACAGACGCTGGAATGTTCCACCTCAGGGGGCTTACGAACCTTCAGGATGTGAACCTTTCCGACACGAATGTCACCGACGACGGTGTGGCGTATCTCAAATGGAATACGAACATGCGGCAGTTAAGCCTCGCAAATACCGGCGTGACGGATGCTGGGGTGGCCGTTGTCACGGCGATGACTCGGCTAGAACAATTGAGCCTGTGCGGCACGGATCTTACCGACGCCGGGTTGCTCAGGCTCAAGCGGCTGACTGGGTTAAAGCTCTTAAACGTCGCCAAAACCAATGTCACCGCCAGCGGCGTTGACGAACTTGAAAAAGCCCTTCCCAATTGCACGATCATCCGATGACCACGGCCAATCGAAAGAAAGGCCCATGACGCTCACCATTGACGTGATCTCCGATGTGATCTGCCCCTGGTGTTACGTCGGCAAGCGGCGGTTGGAAAAGGCGATCCCCGGTTTCGACGTTCGAGTGCGCTGGCTTCCGTTTCAACTCAACCCCCAGATGCCAAAGGAAGGGATCAGCCGCAAGGAATATCGCACGGCCAAGTTCGGAAACTGGGAACGTTCGCTGGAACTCGACGCCAAAATGGTGGCGATTGGCGAGGCCGAAGGCATCCGGTTTGCATTCGACAAAATTGAGCGAACCCCGAACACCGTGGACGCCCACCGGCTGATCTGGTTGTCCGACAAGCAAGGTATCCAGGATGCGGTGGTGGAGAGGCTATTCCGAGCATACTTCACGGAAGGCCGGGACATCAGCAACCGTCACACGCTTCTGGATGTGGTCGCCGAAGTGGGTCTTGATCGGGGCGAAGCCATTCTGTACGGCGATCATGGGCTGAGGGCGATTGAAGAGGCGCACCAGCTTGCTCGGCGTTTTGGTGTGGATGGGGTGCCTTTCTTCATCATCAACGGCGACGTCACGTTGTCCGGTGCTCAGCCTCTTGATGTGTTTATCGCTGCTTTCGATCAGGCGCTTGGCCCGAAGTAGAATAGAAGTTGTTGTGGAGCAGGTTCGGGGGCAGGGGTCAAGGTTGCCCGAAATGCGACGGAGTCGGTAGAATGCCCGAATGACCATTGCCTCCACCAGGTTCGTGTTCCTGCCGAAGCCAAAGCGGCGCTGGTTCCAGTTTCGGTTACGAACGCTATTCGTGCTGGTGGTCGTCGCCGCCGCACCATGCGTCTGGCTCAAGGCGAAGCTGGACCGCAAGCAAAAGGAGCGGGTGGCGATTGCGGAGATCGAGAGCCTCGGCGGGTTTGTCCTGTACGACTGGGAAAATGCCGATCAAGAGGGGCCGCCAGGACCGGCATGGCTCCGCAGATTGTTCGGCGACGATTTTTTCGCCAGAATGATCTGGAGCGACATCTGCGGTCAGGAAGTCACCGATGGTTCGCTCGTTTACCTTGATCCATTGGCTGACTTGGAATTTGTTGACCTTAGCGGAGCCGAGAAGATTACGGACAACGGCTTGTGCCATCTCAAGGCGCTGAGCCACCTACGGGCTTTGGTCCTTGGAGCCGGGGTGACTGACCAGGCCGTGGGGCACCTCAAAGAACTGACGCAGTTGCGAGAGCTTATCGTCGAGGACAGCAGCGTGACGGATGCAGGCGTTGCCGAACTCCAAAAGGCCCTGCCCAACTGCAAAATCCTCCGATGACCTACCAATTCTCCTGTGAGCTTCGGTCAGATAATTGCCGATGAGAATCTGGCGACCTGCCGTGAGGCAGGCGCTAGGCTGCTCAGGTAACTGCCCCCCTGCGTGGCCCTTTTTCGTGGCCGGAATTGGATTTCTTTGCGACCAATTCGAAGGTTCGGTAGGCCGGGCAAGATGTGCGGCCTGCCCAGTCAGATCGAATGGCAGACCCCCATTGGGCCGATCAAAGTCAGAATGAATGCCATTCAACTTCGACGAACCATTGACACTGCCGTTGCCGACCTCGGCTACAAGAACAACCCTTGCATCGAGAGCGTGCTGATTCGGAAGAGGTATTTCTTCGGCAGGCGGTACTGCTACGCTGGCGTCAGGGCGATTTGGTTTGCCGAAAAAGGAGTCGTCAAGCTGCTCGGCGACAACGGCCAACTGTTGGCGACACTCATGGTCGCCGAAGAGCCGGTGGTGATGAAGCTGGCGGCGTAGCAGCTACTTCTTCCCTGGCCCCTCCCGATACGGCTTACCAGCTTGGTATAGCTTGAGCCGAGTTTTGAAATCGTCGTTGTCCCGTGCAAGGTCAATCGCCTTCTCTTGCCACTCCACGGCCTTGTCGAATTGGCCAGCTTCGGCGTAGGCGGCGGCGAGGGTGCCAGGACAATCAGGGTCGGGAGAATAAGGGCTTTTCCAGTTGGTCCAATAGCAGGCTTTTGTAGCGTCTTCAACAGCTTTCGCTCCGTCCCGATACCGATCATCCGTGCAGGTTGCATGAATCCAAGCCCGCTTCTTGTGGGCTACTTTCGACTTTGGATCGATAAGGATTGCTTCATCGTAGTCGGAGAGTGCCTGATCGAACCCGCCCTTCGCTTCCCAGGAAGCGCCACGGCAAATGTAGGTCAACACATCCTTCGAGCCGAGGCGGATTGCCTCGTCGTAATCGGCGATGGACTTATCGAATTCGAATTTGCCTCGCCATGCGGTGCCTCGGTTGTGATAGGCTGCCGCAAACTTCGGGACGAGGCGAATCGCCTCGCCATAATCGGCGATGGCCATGTCGTAATCGGACATAGCTTCATTTGTGTCGCCTGCCGCCGAATCGAGTTCACCGAGTTGTAGATGACAATTCCCACGAATAACAAAGGCGGTGGCGTTCTTCGGATTCTTCTCAAGTTCCACGGTATAAAGACGAATCGCTTCGACGTTTTCTGTCCTGCGCCGTACAACCTTGGCATCGTCTTTTTCATTGGCGACTAGCGGGCCGTTGGACATAGCCGCAGTGACAACAACCGAGAGAACGAAGGCATTAGGCGGCAACAACATGGCTGGCACCCTTTGGGCGGCTGGTTCCCGCATTGTACCAGCCCATGCGACGGGCGAGAAGAACTTCGGCACCGTGAAGCAGGGGCGAAATGAACCGGGCGGCATTGCGCCTTCAGTCCCAGTTGAAGTAGGCGACCACTTCGCCAACTTTTCCCGACTGATCGTATCGAACCGACCGCCGATAGCAATTCCCGTCCGTGTATTCCCAACACTCTGCTGCATTGTTCCTTTCTTTGATTGGTTCCCCAAGCACGGTAGCAATCTCGTCTGGCGTCTTCCTCGCCCAGGGATTCTGCATGGTGAATTGTCCGGTCGGGTCGAATTCAATAATGGCAAGGTTCGACCAGTCCTGGCTCGGGCAAACAAGCGCTCCGTCTGGCCTGACCGACGAACCTGGCGGGCCATACCACCGGGTCACGCCTGGGTAGCCGTGGTGAATCCGTAGCGGTGCCCCGACGAGTCGCTCGACTTCTGCCTTGGTCATGCCGCTCTGAATTTTTTTGAACGCTCGTTCGGAGTAACCAGGGCTGTACACCGTGGCATCCATCATCCAAAAAAGCAATCCGAAAACTCCCAGCACGAGCACAGGGGCGAGGGATAATCCCAGCAAGAACATTGCAGCAGCGCGGAGTATCGAAGTTCGGATCATCGAGCCACCGTCGATCTGCTCGACTAGTCCATCCACCACTGCGCATGTTTTTTCGAGACGTAGCCCCCCGTGAACGAGATTTCCCGGATGTGATACGTCTCTGATGGACCGTACAGCGTGTACATCCACACGACCTCCTTGCCACGGCCATTATCGACAGTTTTCAGGGGTTCGCCCAACAAAGCCTTCACCTCGGCCTCGGACATGCCGAGCCGCACCCGAATCCAGCCGAACTCCGAATAGCTTGGCCCGTAGATCGTCTCATTCCCCAACAGCAATCCGAGAATCCCGTCGATTGGTTGGGCCATCGGGACATCACGCAGGACAAAACAGACCACGGCGACGGCAAACACGCCCAGAAAGAGCGAACGCAGGCCGAATTGGAACTTCCGACGACGGCGAAACGGCGGCTTATTTATGGCGATTATCGTCGGTCTTTTCAACCTGAAGTCCTCGGCCACAAGACACGCTGGAGCCGATGATGAAGCAGGCGCAGCATCGTCCTGTTTTTCTTCGGCTTTTCCCGGTGAGGCTTTCGGGCTTCGTAAAGCTCCAGTCGATCCTGGAACCCTTCTCTCTTTGCCTTTGGTGCGAGCCTGAGTGCCAATTTCTGGAAGTAGATGGCCTTGTCGAACTCGCCAGCTTCGGCATGGGCGGCAGCGAGGGTGTCGTAAATCCAACATTTGTCTCCAGGTGTCAGGTGGTTTGCATTCTTGGCGTCTTCAATTGCCTTTCGACCATCCCGAAATCGACGATCACTGCATGTGGCTCGGAGCCATGCTCGGTTGAGGTACGCTTCGCCATTTTGTGGATCAAGTCGTATGACTTCACTGTAGTCGGCAAGAGCCATGCCGAAATCGCCCTTCTCGTCCGCTGCACTTCCTCGCTTCATGAAGTGCGTTGGATTCGTCGGGTCAAGCCGGATCGCTTCGTCGAAGTCGGCAATCGCTTTGTTCAACCAGCCTTTCTCCTGCCAGACGCCGCCCCTGTCGTTGTAGAAGCACGCATGAGTTGGATCGAGATGGATCGCTTCGTTCAAATCATCCAAAGCACCATCCAAGTCACCCTGGTCTTGTCGGATTCGGCCACACGTGGCGTAATCGACAGCGGTGGGCTTTTGGCGAATCGCTTCGGTGAAGTATTCAAGCGCACGGTCAAACAGAATCACGTCGGCACGAGCGATCCAAACCCATTGGTCCTTCCACCAAACTTGGTAGCGTCCGTCGTCACTCGTTTCAATTCGAAGTTCTCGGCCACGATGAACCGTGCCGACGACATCGGCCTGGTCCCGCAGTTCGGCATCTTGAGCGATGACGATGTTCACCGTCCAGATTCTGGGAGGGGATGGTCGGGGCCTTTTGGGCGACGGCGGGAAGCGGTGCCAGAAAAACGAATGCCGCCAGCAGGATTTTGCGCATCACACGTCCTCCATGAACGATTCGGCGGCGGGATTCTAGCGAGACGGCCCCAAGCGGGGTAGATCAAGATTGCCCAGTTTGCCGTCGTGTCGGCCTATTTTCCCAGGGCGACGGCCATTCCCCTGCCGTTCTTGACAGTACCTACCCTCCCGGCACAATAGAATCGTCGGGGGGCATCCCCGATCCCGGCCCCGTCAAAGTTCCCGCAATCTTGACGGGGCTTTTTTTGTTGGCGGTCATCGGCCTCGACTTCCCTACCGGACCACGTTGTTCGGATCGTGCCAATCCATGCCGCACTCCAAACATTGTTTGGCAAGCATGGTCCGTAGCGGCTGGCCGCAGTAGGGGCAAGGCGGCCTCGGCGTTTGGGTCTTGAATTCGATTCGTTGCGCGACGATTTGTTTTGCCATGCCCAGGTTGACGCCCGTGGCTTCACGCAGCCGTTTTATGGCCGCAATCGTATGCCCTTCGCCGATCAGGGCCGAGAGTTCCGCTTCGACTTCGGGGCCAACTTGTATCGGAGTTGATTCATCTTGCATTGCCGATTTCCTACGAGCACCGTCCGATTCTACCAACCCTGCTAGCCGCCGGGTAGAATTGGCCGGTGGGCGATGCGAAGCCATGAGAGCCGTTCGACGAACTACGCGCCAAGGTGGGTGGCCTGCCATTCACCTGGGAGTTGAGCACGACCGTCGGCTTTCGCCAAACCATTCCACACCGGGAGGTCGCCCATTGAACCGTTTAACGCCGAAGGAAAAGGAACGCCGTCGTGTGGCGATCCCGGATGAGCTGCGGCAATCAATGCTGGAGGTTTACGACTTGGTGAAGCGAGCCAAGCATGACCCAGACATCATGCTCGACTTCGACGATGCCATACAAATTGGAGCCGTCTGCGGTGGTCGAATCGGCGAGAAAGCACGACCTTTTTGTCTTCACGTACTACCCGACGGGCGACACCCAGCAAGGGAAGTGGGAACTGGCCCTTCATCGAACCGAGATCGAAGACATTGGCCACGGGAGGATGACCGAGATAGCGATGTACTGCTGCACGTCGCCAACGTGCCGCCGCAAGTTTCGAGAGGTGACGGATCATTGCTTCGAGTGCGACTACTCTCCAGATCCCGCTTTTGCCCACTTGCCTTTCGCCGATGCGTTGGAGCGGCTCGCCGAGGTCGGAGTTCAAGGACTTTCCGCAACCTCCACTAAACAGGACGTGCTTTCAGTTCTTGGCGAGCCACACGAGGCGGGAGGCGGTCTGAAACATTCCGCTTTGGGCTACATTCGGCCCTGGATCACGTATCGCTTGCCTAGTACCCAACTTCGGTTTGAAATCGGCAAACGGGGGCTGGTGTTGACCGTTACGTTCTTGCCGAAGGACTGGGAACCGGCCAAGCCGTGACCAGCAAGGACGACCAAAAGGGGGTCTCCTGTTGCCTCGATCAACGTATTACTTTCATCACGACCTGTATGCCATCAGGGAGATTGCGCAACTGCCGGTGAATTGAGCCACAAAAGAAGTAGCGCTCGACAATCGGCACGACGCCGGTGTTCTCCATCGAGTAATCGCCACCAAGAACAATCGGTTTTCGGCGACTTTCGCTGCGTCGTCCCCGCTGATGTCCAGCATGTGGACCGTGCCGTCCTCCGACACGAAGAACAAGTCGCCGAAACGGTTCACCAGCCAGACCGTAAATTTTGGCCGAAGAAGCGTGGTCCAGCCGTAAAGCAGGTTGCGCCAGTCGAAGTTCGTGTGGTCGATCAGGTAGTCTTGGATGGTCATCGCTCGCCTGATCCTACCATTCAATCCGTGTTCGCAAAAAGGGCGTGGAACACACGATCCCAGGGTTTTGCACCACGGCAATACTCGTCGGGTGCAACGCCCGAAGGAAGCGGTTGGCCGACTTCTTCCGCCGAGAGAAGTTTGTAACCGCCTGAGCGGATTGCCGCAAAGGTTATCTCCTCCAACCGGCCAGCGGGATGCTCCGGGGCGAGCAGATCGTCAATCTCCAATGGTGAGGACGCCGAAAGTCCTGGGGCAACACAATGTTGGGAACGGCCTACGACACCCACCGCCGCACATGCACTGTGATAAATGAGGAGTCCTTCGACATATCGTTCAAGAGCAAACGACGGCACATCTGCCACGACGTAGGCGAACAACACGAAATAATTGCTGAGGCCGTCCTCTTCCAGTATGTCACAACCCAAACCGCTGGGTGATTCACGAAGGTGGTTGGCAATCGCCTGAATGCGAGCCGGTGTCTGTGCGTCGTTACGCCCAAATCCTTCCTGGGCAGGCTGCCAGTGGGCAATTTTGGCTAATGCGTCGGGTGAGATGTGCATCGCTCGATCGTGGTTTTCCGCCATCTTATTCCTTGCCCAGCACGAGGTCCACGACCCAGCACCCCCGAACATGTGGCCCAGGCTGACGGCAGTGGTCAAGGATGTCGGCGTCGTGGCACCCGGCTTCTTCAAGGGCGTCGGCCAGAAGCGGCAGGTGCTCGAAGGCCGGCTCGTCGTAAATCGACTGGGCCAATTTGACCACAGTGCCGTCGTTCCACGCCAACCATGATAAGTCGATGGCAACAGGACGGAGAAGACTTCCGAAGATGTCTCGAACGAGGGCGGCTTGTGCCGGTGGCTCGTCCTCGGTGATGGCAGCACAATGGGCAACAGCAGCGGCATCGACGCCCATACCGGGATCGACCGTAAGGCAGACAGCGACAGCGGCGGAATTGCTCCTGTCGTCTTCCTCGTCGAGGTCCCAGGTGGCATTGATAGCAGCACGGGCGGCGGCGAGCCGATCAGCCTCACTTGCCAGAACATCTGCATATCCTTCGGCGACATCGACCGCCCTTCGGCTCCTCTCTTCGCTGAGCAGATGCCAATTGCGGCGACAGCAGGCACAGGCGAACAGTCGCATCTTGCGGTCGCTAGACTTGCCCCACAGGAACTTCAGTATCGGCTGTGGATCGGTGCAGTTAAGCCACTCGTGTTCGTTCATCGTTCACCAGCCAGGACCGCTTCGTTCACCTGTCGCAGGAATTATGTCTCTGATGTACGGGTTGAACTCGGCGGCCGGTGCACCTCGCCTTACGCAATCGATCGTCTTCACGAGATCACCGAACTTGGTAATCCACCCATCCCAGAACTCAGGCTCGGCCTCGCCAAACGGCCCCCGTGCTTTTTGGGCTTGAAACGCCGCTTCCACCGCCGCCAGGAACATCGCCCGATTGGTCGGCGTCAGTTCTCGCACATCGATGTTGTAGTAGATCTGCACACTCAGGTCGTCGGTGAGCCATTCCGCCAGCGCTTTTCCCTCGCCGGTTTCGGGCAACTCTTCGGCAATGGCTGCGACGGTCGCTCGAAAACCCCAGTTGTTGGGGCGTATGCCCGTCCGTCGTCGAGAACAATGAAACCAGCCATCAGGCTTCCAATAACTTCTTCAACATGTCAGGGTTCACCGTCGTCACGCCAGCGGTGAAGCTCCCACTATTCCGACCGTATGCTTGCCGACGAAATCCAAATCTCCGCACTCACCGGGACATCTTGCATCGCCACGGCGAATGGAAGTAAGAACGCAAAGGGCCGTTTGGGCGACCAGCGGCCGAGTTCGATGCCAGCAACGATGGTTTCAAGAACGATGCGACCCGCTTGACGAAACTCAATTGGATCACCGATCTTCAAGGCCAATGTCCTTGGCATTGCTTCGTAAGTCTTGTCGGTGACAACCACGACTCCTCGCCCGCTGGTTTGGAACAAATCACTCACGTCAAAAGCGTGCGTGGGCGAGACCAAATGAGTTTCGTCGGTTTCGTGCATGGTCGCCAAGTTCCTCGCCTCGATCACGTCTTGAAACAACGCATTTAGTTTTCGCAGGTGCTCGCCCGTGGCGGTGTGGATGATGACCGCCTGGTTGCGGCCATTTTACTTCCCGCTATCCCGACAGATAACGCCAAACCGGGTCACCTGCTATAAAGTGCTCCCAGTCATCAGCGATTCGTCCAAGAAACGACACAAAATCGTGGGCCACCGGAGTCGAGTTCCCCGTCTCGTGGTTCCATTTCCAAACTCGCTGATCATTCACCGACATCAAGAAGGCGTTTCCGCCGCCATCAGTCGCCACCGGCACCACAACATCGTTCTCCGCTTCGACAAGTTTGGCCGGGAAGTCGTTGCGACCTACGCTCCGCAACAATTGCTCGACGCCTCCGACCCAGTAGCCGTTCCACACGTCCATCGCCACAATCGAGTCGCACTGCCTCAGAAAACCGGCTAACTGTTCTGGGAGTCGAGTTCCGACGACCTTCTCGAAGGCAACGAGGGAATCGGCCGATGCCCGCGGCGAGAATCTCGGGCGTCCCTCGGCCGGAAACTCGTCAGCCAGCTTACGAAGCCGGGAAAGCACCTGGTCAATTTGCAGCATCATGGATCAACTGCTCGGCCAGTAATCGTCGTTGCTTTTGCCTTGTTGTCAGCACTTTCGACCTTCCAAACGCCGAACCCGTGCGACTTCAAGAGCCGATAGCCTTTGACGGTTTTCAAGGGCTTGGACCTCCCGCATCGCAAACCTCTTTCCAAAATCCAGGCGAAACATCGGCAGGGTGGACCTCGATCACGGCCTCCAGCGATTTGCCCAGGTCGGAGCGATTGACCCTGGAGAGTGCGGCAGCAACGATTGCTGGGGAGCGGCTCATCCCTGCTCCACAGCAAACCAAAGTCGGTATGCCTCGCTCGACGAGGATCGCCACGCAGCCGATGGCGAGATCGAGCAGGTCGGCGTCGTTTTCCGTTCCATCAAGCAACGGAAACCGGCACGAGATCAGTTCACGGGTGAGTTGAACCGGCGACTCTTCTGCGGCCAGTTGGACCACGGCCCGAATGTCCTTGTCCAAGATGCGGCTGATTGCTCTGCAGTCCCCGGCATTGCCAATCCAAAGTTGATGCGGCTTGATCTGGTTCATGGTGTCAGTCTGCCCGGTGGGTGATCCTACCTCTGTTCCCAGCTTGGCGGTGGCGGCACAAACTTCTCCCAAGGACGGGTTCGCCAATCTTCTTTGCTGAATTCTCGAATTTGAATCTCCTCGACTCTTGGCGGCGGTGGGCGGCGACTGAAAATGCTGTCATCTACCACGACCCACACCCGTAATTCGATGACCGTCACATCCAACCGACGTTTGTCAACAGAATGCCTGGACTATCGTGCCAACGCAATCCCATCGTTTGCTTCTGGATAAGATGCACTGTGGGCTTGGTGAAGGAGGGACTGCCGTAGTTGGCGCAGGTCTGAGTAGCTGCGAATTAAGGCATCAAAGTGATCACGGGTCGTCCGCTTTTTGAATCGGGCCGAAGTCGAATCGTAGGCATGATCTAGCCCTTAAACAAGTATAGCCGGAACCCATTTCGAATGGGCGTGCCAAAAAAAGCTCGAAACCTCCGGCATTTTGCGGCAAGTTCTTGTGGGTGAC
>Ga0265331_10000235_pt1 | contig 66825 bp, 46 predicted proteins | sample 41923metaG_FD_202088 | JGI IMG/M metagenome (GOLD analysis project Ga0265331, IMG submission 202088) | Rhizosphere microbial communities from Carex aquatilis grown in University of Washington, Seatle, WA, United States - 4-19-23 metaG | ecosystem: Host-associated > Plants > Roots > Rhizosphere... | reverse complement strand
AGCGCACATCTTCGAGCGACTGCGACCAGCTTTGCAGCAGGAACAGGTTGATCGTGATCCCCTCGCGCCGGCATAACTGACCCTCTCGCAGCGTAGCTAGTTCGGTGCGCGGGTCGGGCGGGTAAAGCAGGTACAGCACGTGCCCTTCGAAATGCGCCGTCGGCAGACCGTCGGTGATCAGGATCACCTGCCGGTTCGGCGTATCCTGCGCGGAAAGGAACTTGCGCGCCAGTTGCAAACCGTGCTGGATATTCGTGAAGTGGGGCGGAACGTGCATTTCACTGATGTCCTCGCGGCTCATGTCCGCCTTGAGCGCCACCCAAGGATCGTTGATCGTGACCGGTTTGGGCATCAGGTGGACGATGTCGCCTGAGGGGCGCGGCTTGGCGAAAGTGTACATCTCGATAAACTGCAAGAAGTCGCCGGGGTACTCGCGGCGGATCAGGCCGTCGAGCGCCAGCCCCATCCGCTTGACGTTCACGTACAGCCCGCCGTAGCGCATCGAGCCGCTCATGTCCATCAGCACGACCGTAGCGCACTTGGGTGTGTTGCGTGTGCGGTGGATTTCGATGTCTTCAGGCTTCATCCGCACCGGTAGCCCGGGACCTGCCCGAAGCATGGCGTTGGTCAGCGAGGCGGGAATGTCCATGTTGGCCACCGAGTCGCCGAATTCGTAGGCCTTGGTGTGCTGTAACTCGACCGCTCCTTCGCCGACGATGGGTCCGGTATGCCGGCCGCTGCGCGAGGCGGCCAGTTGACTGAAGATTTGCTCCAGGAGCTTTCCCTGGAACAGACGATAAGCCTTGGGCGTGAGCTGAAAGCCTCGCCGAGTGCGCTCCAATCCTTGCCGCTCGGCCAGCTCGCGGACATAGTCCTCGATCTGCTGTTGCAGCGCGTTGAGCTTTTCAATGTCGCCCGGCTCCGCATAGCGGGCCAGCTCTTCGACGTCGATTACGGCGATCTGCGCCGTTTTGGCGGCTTCTTCCAGTTGCTTCAGCAGCTTGTCGATCTGCTCCAGCTCTTCCTTGACCTCAAGGGCCTGGGGGATGGTGAGCGGCGCGCGGCCGGTGAACTCGTACTTGGCGGCCAGCTCGTCGATCTGGTACTTGTCGCCCAGCCGGTCGACCAACTGGACCAGGTCGCGGGCAAAGGCCGAGCGCTCTCCACCGGCGCGGTACCAAAGCTGCTCCAGCTCGCGCAATTGCTCTTCTTCAAAAGCGCGCTGGTACTGCGGCCGCAGCGACTTGGGCGGCTGAAGCTTTTCGCCGGTCTCGCGGTACTGTCGCAGGGCTTCGTCGCAGACGCGCGTCGTCTCATAGGTCGCCAGGATCCGCCGCTTTCGTTCCAAGAGCATGTCACGAATCGCGTCCAGGCTCGGCCCCAGTCCGGCGAACTGGCTAGGGTCGAGGTGGATCGCGCGCGCCAGCTCCTCCTCGGTTAGTTCGCGCAGGCTGCCGTAGGCCAGCATGTGGTCGAAAGCCGACGACACCACATCGGGCGGCGGCTCGGTCGGGCTGGGGAACGTTTTGGGGTCGTACCGCTGGTAGGTATGGATAACGCCACCCAATTGCTGGCGAGTCGGCATCGAAGTCTCCAAAGTCGGTGGTTCGTACCTCTCATTGTAGCGGATTCGGCGGGCAATGGACGTTGGCAATGGCTCCAAACTCCAGGGCGTGCGAATCGTGACTAGGTGCCTGAATTGACATCCTACGGACCACAACGGAAAACTGGCGAAGGCTGCCGTGCACAGTTAGAATCGTTCGTGAGCTTCTTTCGAAACACGATTCGTCCCGAATTGCTTTCCCTGGAGCCTGTGAGCATGAACCGCCGAGATGTACTCAAGACGGGCGTCGCCGGCCTGGCGACGTCGATCGTGGGCAATTACCATTTCGCGCACGCGGCCGAGTCGAAGGCGCATCGCGTCGGTCTGATCGGCTGTGGCTGGTACGGCAAGAGCGATTTGTTCCGGCTGCTCCAGGTGGCGCCCGTAGAGGTTGTCGCGTTGTGCGACCCTGACTCGCACATGCTCGAAGGCGCCGCCAAGATGGTGGCCGATCGCCAGAAGTCCAAGAAAGCGCCCCGCACTCACAACGACTACCGGGAAATGTTGAACGAGAAAGACATGGACATTGTCTTGATCGGCACGCCCGACCACTGGCACGCGCTGACGACGATTGCGGCCTTGGAGGCTGGGGCCGACGTCTACGTGCAGAAACCGATCAGCGTCGATGTTCTTGAGGGCGAGGCCATGCTGGCCGCCGCCCGTAAACTCGGCCGCGTCGTCCAGGTTGGCACACAGCGTAAGAGCACGCCCCACCTGATCGACGCCAAGAAGAACGTCGTCGAAGCCGGGCTGCTGGGAAAGGTCCGCCACGTCGACATTTGTTGCTACTATCACATGCGAGCCAACGGCGATCCACCGCAGATGCCTATCCCGGATTGGTTCGACTACGAAAAGTGGACTGGGCCGGCGCCGCTAAGGCCCTTCGACGATATGCCCCATCGCCGTTGGTGGCGCACGTTCATGGAATACGGCAACGGCATCGTCGGCGACATGTGCGTCCACATGTTCGACACGGTGCGCTGGATGCTCGGACTGGGCTGGCCCAAGCGAATCTATTCGACCGGGGGCATCCTGGTGGACAAGGGGGGCAAATCGAACATCAGCGACACGCAGACTGCCACGTTCGAGTACGACGGATTGAACGTCGTCTGGCAACACCGCACCTGGGGTACCGCGCCCGATCCGGCATATCCCTGGGCGGCCATTCTTTACGGCGAGAAGGGAACGCTCAAGGCGAGCACGATGAGCTATGACTTCATCCCAATTGGTGACGGGAAAGCGATCCACAAGGACTGCGTCTTCGAGCGGGAGCAGTACCCTGATGATCTGACCGAGCCGGACATCGAGCTCAACGCGGCGCCGGCGACGCGCGGCCACATGCGGGATTTCCTGGCCGCGATCGCGAGCCGCGGTAAGCCGGTAGCGGACATCGAAGAGGGGCACATCTCCAGCGCCTCCTGCATCCTGGCCAACCTCTCGATGAAGTTGGGCCGGCCCCTGGCTTATGACCCCACTCGCCGGCAAGTCGCTGGCGACCCTGAGGCCACGCGCCTCTTGAAGCGCCCGTACCGAGGGCCGTGGAGGCACCCGGGCGCCGAATTGGGGTAGGTGCTCGGCGCCGCGAAGGATTTCGAATCTGCGATTTACTGCGGTGAAATTGACTTTGTAACCTTGGCCGGTTCCTACGCCAACAATTCTTTGACCACGCGCCCATGCACGTCGGTCAGGCGGAAGTCGCGGCCCTGGAAGCGGTAGGTGAGCCGAGTGTGGTCGAAGCCCAACAAGTGCAAGATCGTCGCATTCAGGTCATGCACGTGAACGCGGTCTTTGACGGCGTTGAAGCCCAGCTCGTCGCTCTCGCCCAAGGTCATGCCCGACTTCACGCCACCGCCGGCCAACCACATGCTGAAACAATTGGGATGATGGTCACGTCCGTCGTTGCCCCCCTGCACCATCGGTGTGCGGCCGAATTCGCCGCCCCAGATGATTAGCGTTTCGTCCAGTAGCCCGCACTGCTTCAAGTCCTTGACGAGCGCGGCGCATGCCCGGTCGGTATCCTGACAGTTGTGCTTGAGGTCGGCCACCAGGTTGCCGTGCTGGTCCCAGGCTTCGTGGAACAGTTGCACGAAACGCACTCCGCGCTCGACCAGCCGTCTGGCCAAAAGGCAGTTGTTGGCGAACGAGGGCTTGCCCGGCTCGGCGCCGTACAATTCGAGCACATGTTGTGGCTCTTTTGCTATATCCATCAGCTCCGGGGCGCTGGTTTGCATGCGGAACGCCATCTCGAAGGAGTTGATCCGCGTGGCGATTTCGGGGTCGCCGATGGTCTCGAGCCTGCGCCGGTTGAGCCGGCCGATCGTTTCAAGTGAATCGCCTTGCAGCGCGCTGTCGATGCCCGGCGGGTTCGAGAGGTACAGCACCGGCTCGCCGCTGCCGCGGAACTGGACCCCCTGGTACATAGTGGGCAAGAAGCCACTGCCCCAGTTCGAGTTTCCGCCGCTGGGGCCTTTCTTGCCCGAGCTGAATACGACGTAGCCCGGCAGGTCCTGCGACTCACTTCCCAGCCCATAGGTGACCCACGCGCCCAGGCTGGGCCGGCCGAACTGCTGGCTGCCCGTGCTCATCAGAATCTGCCCCGGCGCGTGGTTGAAGGCGTCGGTGACCATCGAGCGAACGATCGTGATCTCGTCGGCCACGTCGGCGAGGTTGGGCAACAGTTCCGAGAGCTCCGCTCCGCACGCGCCGTGATTTGCAAAGGCGAATTTCGGCCCCAGCAGCTTCGAATTGGGGTTGATGAACGCAGCGCGGTAGCCCTGCAGCAATTCCGGCGGCGGCAGCGTGCCGTCGAATTTGGCCAACTGCGGCTTATTGTCGAACAGTTCCAAATGGCTCGGGGCGCCGGCCATGAAGAGGAAAATCACATTCTTGGCCTTGGCAGTGAAGTGCGGCGGCTTGGGCGCCAAAGGGTTGAGTGCGGCAGCGTCATCGGCGCCATTGGCGGGGCCGCTCGAAAGCAAATGACCCAGCGCCACCGCGCCCAGCCCGACGCCACACTCTTGCAAGAACCAGCGCCGGCGGATTTGAGGCGGATCGCTTCCACGATAGAGTTGGCGGTGGAGACGGTCTTGGCAATTCATGGGGCGGAGAGGAGTTAGTAGTTGGGGGTGAGTGGTAAGAAGTGAGGATTGAAGGGAACGTGTCTTCGGCCACTCGTGGGGCAGGTTTCCAACCTGCCATACGAAGATGGTTCTATGGCAGGTTGGAATCCTACCCCACGATCATTCCTTGGTAATGGTTTCATCCAAATTCAACAGCACCCGCGCCACCATCGTCCACGCTGCCAACTGCGTTGGAGTCGTACCCTCGGGCAACTCCGGCGGTGGATTGTTGGACGTAAATGCCGCCTCGCGCGGATTGGCCCACCCCTCGGCGAAGTGTTTTGCTTCGCGGGACAAGAGCGCCAACAGTTCCTGCCGTTCCATGTCGTCGGGCGCGCGGGCAAGACAGCGGCGGAAGACGTATGTCAACCGCGAATCGTCGCCCGGGCCGCCTTCGCGCAGGGTCCGCAAGGCCAGTGCCTGGGCGCACTCAACGAAGAGCGGCTCGTTCAACGTGACCAGCGCTTGCAGCGGCGTGTTCGAACGAACGCGGCGAACGCAGGAGAAATCGCCGTTGGGGGCGTCGAATGTTTGCAAGGCGGGATAGGGAACCGAACGGTAACGGAAAGTGTAGATCGCCCGACGGTAACGGTCGTCACCGGTGGCCTGCTTCCAGATCTTCGGCCCATAGCTGACGGGCGGCTGGAATAAGAACTCCGGCGCCGGCGGGTAGACGCTCGGTCCCCCCAGCTTCTCCTTCAACAAACCGCTCGCCGCCAGCGCGATATCGCGGACAGTCTCGGCCTCTACCCGCAGCCGTGGCCCACGGGCTAAAAGGCGGTTGTATGGATCGCGGGCGTGCAGTTCCGGCGTAACTCGTGACGACTGGCGATAGGTTGACGAGGTGACGATCAGCTTATGCAGCGCCTTCAGGCTCCAGCCGCGGTCCATGAACTCGACGGCCAGCCAGTCGAGCAGTTCTGGGTGCGAGGGTGTTTCGCTCTGCGAGCCGAGGTCTTCGCTGGTGCTCACCAGGCCAGTTCCGAAATAACTCTGCCAAACGCGGTTGACCAACGCGCGGGCGGTAGTGGGCGAGTTGCGGTCGGTCAGCCAAAGGGCGAACGACAATCGCGAAACCGGGGCGTCGGCCGACAGCGTGTGCAGAAAGGCCGGCACACCCGGCGAAACCGCCTTGTCCGGCTTAAGGAAGTCGCCGCGTACGAGCATGTGCGTCTCTCGCGGTTTGTCGCGTGCCACGAGTACAAGCTGTGAAGCCGCTTCCGGGTGCTGTCGCCAAAGCTCCTCGATCTTTGCATTGGCATCTTGCCACTCGGTAGCCGTCGTGCGCCAATAGCTGAACACGGTCGCGGTCTGGGCCGATGTGTGCTCGCTGGCAGGAATGGCTAGAATCTTGCGGACCGCGGCCGGCAAGGGGTCGGCACTCGCGTCGGGCGCGGTCGTGACCGACAAACGGAAGCGTCCCAGGTTATGGCTTTGGTTATCGTCGCTGTTCCATCCACCGTGGTTCTCGGTGAGGTAGAACGTCAACAGCGTGCCGGCGGAGTTGTCGATCGGCATCTCGGCGGCGAACACCGCCTGGCGCGGCTGATTGCGGCGCCCTGGCCCAGCGTCAATTCCCCAAGCCGTTTCGTCCTTTTCGTCGAGCGCCATCGCCACGGGACCAGTAACCCGCTTCCGGCCACTCTTGTCGTCATAGATCGCATTCAGCGGCGCTTCCGGCAGGTTGACGTCGGACGTGGCCTTCACCAGTTTGACTTTCGCCACTTGCTCAGGATGATCGGCCGGCGCTGCTTCGACGGCGAATTCGGTCAGCGCTCCGGTACCCTGGATCGACCGACCCGGTCCGCCGAGTGGCAGGTCGTTGTGGTTCAACAACTCCAGCCGGAAGGCGGTAATATTCCGCACGTCGGTCTTGACGCTCAGCTTCGCTCGGTGCTTGGTCGGAGCGTAGCCCTGGCACAACAGCGAACCGTCGTCGAGCGCGATGTACTTTTGCCCGCCCGATGAATCGGGATCAACCGTCGGCTGCACGACTGTCCATTCGGGTTGGTTCGATTTCACTTCCAATTCCCACTGGATCATGCGTTCTTGCCAGTCGGGCGCGCGGTGTTGCAACTCGGCCTCGATCTCGTGGATCTGGCGGAAAACCTCTGCCCGCTGCATTTGTTGTTCCGGCGTATAGACCGCCACGTTGGCCTCGTGGCAATCGTTGAGGAAGGCGAACATCCGGTAGTACTCTTCCTGCGTGAGCGGATCGAACTTGTGGCTGTGGCACTGAGCGCACTGAATGGTCAATCCCAGCACGCTTTTGCCGATGGCGTCCATGCGATCGAACATGGCCTCCATGCGAAACTGCTCCGGGTCGATGCCGCCTTCCTCGTTGATCATCGAGTTGCGCAGGAAGCCTGTCGCCACGAGCTGGTGCTGCGAGGCGCCGGGCAACAGGTCGCCGGCGATCTGCTCGACAATGAAGCGGTCGTAGGGCATGTCGCGGTTGAGCGCCGCCACGACCCAATCGCGATAGGCCCAGACCTGGCGCGATTTGTCCTTCTCGTAGCCATCGGAATCGGCATAGCGGGCGGCGTCGAGCCAGAGCCGTCCCCATCGCTCGCCGTAATGGGGCGAATCGAGGAGGCGATCGACCTGTTGGTCGTTAGCGTCCGGCGTGTCGTCCGCCAGGAAGGCATCGACCTCGGCGATCGAGGGGGGCAGCCCCACCAGGTCGAGCGACCATCGTCGCAAGAGCGTTACGCGGTCGGCCTCCGGCGAGGGTTGCAGACCCTCCTTCTGCAGCCGAGCCAGAATAAAGGCATCGATTGGATTGTGAATCCAGGCCTGCTTCGCCGCATCGCCGAGCGCCGGCAGCAGCGGCCGTTGCGGCGCGACAAATGCCCAGTGGCTCGACCAAACCGCGCCCTCAGCGATCCACTTGTGGATCAGTGTGACTTGGGCTTCTGTGAGCGTTTTGCCTGAGTCGGTGGGCGGCATTCGCTCATCCGCATCGGCCGACGTGATGCGCTTCCAGAGCTCGCTCGCATCCGGCATTCCGGCAACCAGTGCGAAATGTCCATCCCGGTCGGCGAAGGCCCCAGCCTTCGTATCGAGCCGCAGCTCCGCCTGCCGCTGGTTGTCGTCAGGACCGTGGCACTTGAAACAGTTGGCAGAGAGGATCGGACGAATATCGCGGGCGAAATCAACCTTGTCGTCGGCCGGCAACGCCTTGGAGGTGGCGAGCAAAGTTACCGTGACGGAAACGAAAGCAAACGGTTTCATGGCGAAACCTCGGTTGAACTTTTATGGCGGCGTCGAACCGTGTCTGGCGGCTGGCAGATTCCGGCGGGCGGATCAGTGACTCTCCACCAGTATAGCTGCTGAGGAGCACGATCCAAGTCACACACGCATGACTAGGCGAACCTTCACGGCACCAGCCAGGGCGCCGGCTGTTCGACCGCTTGCCGCAACATATCGAGAAATCGAGCGGCGGGAGCGCCGTCGACGACACGATGGTCGAACGAGAGACTGAGCGTCAGCACTTCGCGCGGCACGATCTGATCGCCGAGCACCGCAGGCTCGCGGACGATCCGTCCCACGCCCAGTATGGCACATTGCGGAAGGTTGATGATCGGCGTAAAGGCGTCGACGCCGTACATGCCCAGGTTCGTGACCGTGAACGTACCGCCTCGCAATTCGTCGGCCGTAAGCCGCCGCGCACGGGCACGCTCGACCAGTCGCCGCGTTTCCACTGCCAGTTGTCGCAGCCCCAATGAGGGAACGTCGCGAACGACCGGTGCGAGCAAGCCGGCGTCGGTGTCGACTGCGACGCCGATGTCGATCGCTGCGGAGTAGAAGATTCCGTCGTCGCGCCATGAGGCGTTGAGCAAAGGGTGCTGCTTCAGGGCCATCGCCGCCAGCTTGACGATCAGGTCGGTGAAGCTAGGGACCAGTGAATCGGACGAATCGCCCGCCAACTTGAACTGATTGCGGAAACTCACCAGGTTGGTTGCGTCGACCTTGCTCGTAAGCGTCACAGCGGCGACCGTACGGGCGCTGGCCGACATCCGCTCGGCGATCGTCCGCCGCGACGCAGATAACGGCACGAGACGGCCAGACGAGGAGTGCGGTTCAACGAGTATCGCGGTCGACACAGTTGGGTGGGCGGCGCCCAGACGATGCTCAGCGAATGCTCGCACATCGCGCTCACGGATGCGGCCCGTGCGACCGGTACCGGTGATCGCCATCCAATCGATTCCCAGCTCGGCCGCCATGCGGCGGGCACGGGGACTGATCGCGGGCCGGCGCCCACCGGACGATGTCGCGACTAAGGCTGCCGTTCGCGGACTTCCGACTTCCGATCCGTCGCCGTGTGTGGAATCACCGGAACCACCGGGGGGCTGACGCCGGGGCGCCTGCCGACCCACTTCGCGGGTACCCCGGGGTCGGTTCGCCTCCGCTTCCCAATGCGGCATTTCGCCTGGCTCAAGCAGGTAGCCCAACACCGCGCCAACGGGCACCGTCTGACCTGGCCTCGGCGCGTCGGGCGGCAGTCGCAACGTGCCGCCGTCGATCGATTCGATTTCCTGAGCGGCCTTCTCACCTTCGAGCACGTACAGTTGATCGCCCGGAGTGATAGTCGCCCCCTCGGGCTTGAGCCATTCGACGAACACGCCCTCTTCCATGGTCCAACCAAGCCGGGGGACTTTGATGGGGATTGCCATGCGTGTCGATTACTCCGCCGTCAATTCCCGTATGGCCTCGGCAATCGTGTCGGCATTGGGCACGACGGCCGCCTCCAAGGGCGGGCTATAGGGGGTCGGCGTGTGGACGCCGTTAACACGGCGAATCGGCGCGTCGAGGTCGTCGAAACCCCGGTCGATCACCTGCGCGGCGATCTCGGCCCCAATGCCGCATGGGCCAAACGTCTCGTCGACGATCAACAACCGGCCCGTCTTCCGCACCGACTCCAAAATCGTGTCGATATCCAGAGGGGCCACCGTCCGCGGATCGATCAGCTCTACCGAAATTCCCTCCGCCGCAAGCTGCTCGCAAGCGGTGAGCGCCTTATGGACCATCAACGCCAGGGCCACGACCGTCACGTCGCCGCCGGGCCGCACGACCGATGCCTTGCCAAATTCGACGAAGTGTTCGCCGTCAGGCACGGGGCCCTTGACGCTCAGAATCTCCTTGTGCTCGAGGAACATCACCGGATCGAATGAGTTGAGCGCCGTCTTCAAAAGGCCCTTGGCGTCTGCTGGGGTCGAGGGGACCACGACGCGGAAGCCGGGGAAGTGCGTATACATCGGGTAGAAACTGCCCGAATGGTGCGTGGCGGCCGAGTGGCCGATGCCGATGCAGCCGCGCAGTAACAAGGGCATCTTGAGCCGACCGCTACTCATGTATTGCATCTTGGCGACCTGATTGATCAACTCGCCCAGCGAGTCGAGGATGAAATCGCCAAACATGAAGTCGACCACGGGCCGAGTGCCAGTCATCGCCGCGCCGCAGGCCAACCCCACGAAACCCCGCTCGCTGATCGGCGTATCGCACAGCCGCTCCGGGCCGTAGAGGTCGTACAAGCCGACCGTCGTGTTGAAATTTCCCCCGCGCTTCCCGACACCCTCGCCGAACACGAAAATCGTCGGGTCCTTTGCCATCTCCTCGGAGAGCCCCTCGAGGGTGGCCTTCATGAAAGTCAGTTCACGCATGGGGTCGTTTATACTGCACGCGGAGAGGAAGGGGAAGTAGAACGGAATTCATTCCGTTTTTTGCGGTTGCCGAACTTCCGGCGACGGCAACGGAATGAATTCCGTTCTACTTCCTTGCCTTAAGCGTCGCCAGCGCCAGTTCGACCGCGGCGAGCTGGCTTTGGAGCTCGGCCAGCGCGGCGCGTTCCTTGGCGACGACGTCGGCCGGCGCGCGCTCGACGAAGCTGGCGTTGGAGAGTTTTTTCTCCTTGGCGGCAATCAGTCCTGCGAGCTTGCCCTGCTCCTTTTCAAGCCGCGCGATTTCGGCATCGATGTCGATCAGTCCGGCCAGGTTCACGTAAAGCTCGATCTCTTTCAAGCCCACTTGGGCGGGTGTCGCGAACGGCGCGACATCCGGACCCCAGTCGGTAGCTCGCGCACCGGCCAGCGTTTCGAAATACGGCGCCATCGGCAGCAACAGCTCGGCCGTAGCGGCGTCGCAGCGGACTGAAAACTCGATCGGAGTCTTGGGTGGAATGTTCTGCCGGCTGCGAATTTCGCGCAACCCCCGCAACACCTCCTGGAACCGCGCGAATCGCGCCTCGATCCGCTCATCGCGTCGGGCCGCGTCGGACGCAGGCCACGGGCCGATCATGATGCTCTCGGCCGCCGCCACGGGAGCCGCCAGGCCGCGCTGGGGCGCCGCGGCGGCAAGCAACTGCCAGATCTCCTCGGTAATGAATGGGATCGCGGGATGCAGCAACCGTAAAAGTGTATCGAGCGTGTGCGCCAAGACTCGCTGCGCCACGGGCCGCAGCGCGCCGTCTTGCAAGCGCCCCTTGACCATTTCAACATAGAAGCTGCAGAACTCGTCCCAGGCGAACCCGTAAAGCGCGCGCATCGCATCGGCAAAGCGGTACGTGTCCAAGGCCGACGTTACTTCCGCCGTGACCGTCGCCAGCCGGCTCAGGATCCAACGGTCTTCAACGGCCATCTCAAGGTCGGCAACCGGCGCGGCCGTGTACCCTTCGAGGTTCATCAGCGTGAACCGGGCGGCATTCCAGAGTTTGTTGCAGAAGTTGCGGGCCAACTCGAAGCGCTCGCTCACCACCGCCCCGCGCGGCAAGGCCGAGTCGTCCGGCTTTTCGGCCCATTGGGTCGAGAATTCTTTCTCGCAATGCGGGCACTTGACGCGCGGCAGCACTCGGTTTTTCCTGGTTTGTTCGACCAGCTTCTGACAATGAGGGCATTCAAAATCGACCGGCAACCTCGCGTCCTGGGTCTCGGTGGTCAGGTATGCCAGACCGAAACGGAGCGAATCGGCTCCGAACTTATCGATCACGTCGAGCGGATCGACGCCGTTGCCTTTCATCTTCGACATCCGCTCGCCGAAACCGTCGAGGATCGTCGGATGGATGAAAACTTCGCTAAACGGCACGTCGCCCATGTTGTGCAGGCCGGTGAGCACCATCCGCGCCACCCAGAGCGTAATGATCTCGCGGCTGGTGATTAGCGCACTTGTGGGATAATAATACTTCAAGTCCGGCGTCTGTTCCGGCCAGCCAAGCGTCGAGTGGGGCCAAAGGGCCGAGCTGAACCAGGTATCCAAAACGTCCTGTTCGCGAACCAATTCGTGGCCTGGCACCGCGTCGTCAGCCAGATCCTCCTCCAAGGCGCAAATGAGCCAGCGTTTGCCATCCTCGTCGCGATTCCAAACAACGTCGCCGCGGCCGGCGAAAGCTGTTCTCAAATCCGCCTCGCTGGCTGTCGCGGCGTACCAAATGGGAATCTGGTGCCCCCACCAGAGTTGCCTGCTGACGGGCCAATCGCGCTTTTCGCCGAGCCAGTCGAGATAGCCTTGGGCGTAACGCGGCGGAAAGATTTTCACGCGGCCGTCACTCACTGCGTCCATCGCCGACTGCGCGAGCAGGTCCATTTTGACGAACCACTGGTCGGCCAGGTATGGCTCGATCGGTGTTTTCGAGCGATCAGAGTGAGCGAGCTCGATCTCGCGCTCTTCAACCTCGACCAGCAGGCCCAGGGCCTCCAGGTCGGCGACGACCCGTTCGCGCGCCTTGGGAATGGCCAGCCCCTGGTACGGCCCGGCATTGGCATTCAGCGTGCCGTCGGTGTTGAGAATGTTGACCATCGGCAAACCTTGGCGTTTGCCAACGTCGTAGTCATTCGGATCGTGCGCCGGCGTGATCTTGACGCAGCCGCTGCCCAACTCCGGCCTGGCCCATTCGTCGGCAACCAACGAGATTTCGCGGTTGAGCAAAGGGAGCATCAGTTTGCGACCCGCGCGCGCCATGTCGCGCAACTGGATCAAGAGCGGCAGGTGCGTCTCGCGCCGTGAATAGAGGCTTTCCAATTGCGACTTGATTTCCCCACGTTGTTTCTCTGGTGCAACGGCGAGTTTTTCCCTCAATTCCGCTTCGGTCAGGTCCAACGCCGCGGACGGATCGGGATGGACGGCGACGGCCGTATCGCCCAGCATCGTCTCAGGTCGCGTGGTAGCGATCGTTACGTGCGTCGGCTCACCAGGTAAGGGGTCGATCACCGGGTAGTTGAAGTGCCAGAAATGGCCAGCGACCGTCTCGTGGTATACCTCGTCGTCACTGACCGCCGTTTGCAGGTATGTGTCCCAATTGACCAGCCGCTTGCCGCGGTAAATCAGTTTCTCTTTGAACAGACTGAAAAAGGTGTGGCGGACAGCGCGCGTGCAGCCAGCGTCGAGCGTGAAGCGGGTCCGCCGCCAGTCGCAACTGAAACCAAGACGTTTAAATTGTCCAAGGATCCGCTGCTCGTAGGAGTTCTTCCAATCCCAGATCCGCTCGACCAATTGCTCGCGCCCAAGGTCGTGGCGAGTCTTCTTCTCTTCAGTCCAGATCCTTCGCTCGACAACCGCCTGCGTGGCGATTCCGGCATGGTCGGTGCCCGGCATCCAAAGGGCATTGTAGCCTTGCATCCGCTTAAAGCGGATCATAATGTCTTGCAACGAGTCATTTAGGGCGTGTCCCAAGTGCAGCGCGCCGGTGACGTTGGGCGGCGGGATGACGATCGTGTAGGGCTTGCGATCCGGGTCCGGCTCGCTGTGGAAATAGCCGTGCTCTTCCCAGAAACGATACCATCGCCGTTCCGGCTCGCCGTGGTGGTACTGCTTGGGGAGTTCCTGGAGGGTCATCGTGGGCATGGCTTGCCTTCATCCTTGAACAACTTAAATTCAATGCTGTCGACCAGGGCGATCCAACTGGCTTCGATGATGTTCTCGCTCACGCCGACGGTGCCCCAGACGTCGCGATCGTCGCGACTCTCGATGACCACTCGGACGCCGGCCGCCGTGGCGGCCTCGGAGTTGATCACGCGGACTTTATAATCGACCAGGTGCATGCCTGCCAAGTTGGGAAAATGGGCGCCCAGCGCCTTGCGCAACGCGGCATCCAGCGCGTTGACCGGACCGTCCCCCTCGGCAACCTCGTGTCGGACCGCTCCTCTGACGCGAAGCTTGACTGTGGCTTCGGTGGTCGCCGCTCCGTCATGGTCGGCCTCGACCGACACGTGGAAGTGCAGACGCTCAAAGTGCGGCGTGAACGACCCGGCGCACTTGCGCACCAACAAGTCGAACGAACCCTCGGCTGCCTCGAATTGGTAGCCTTGATTCTCCAGCGCCACGACCTGGCCAAGGATTTTGTCCATCAACTCGCGGTCGTCCTGCAAGTTGTGCTTGGCTGTAAGGGCCATGATATTCGACCGGCCCGACAATTCGCTGACCAGGAACCGCCGCTCATTGCCGACCTTTTCCGGGTCCATGTGCTCGTAACTCGACGCGGCCCGGGCGACGGCGTGTACGTGCATGCCCCCCTTGTGGGCAAAAGCGCTGGTGCCGACGAACGGCTGGCCCGATCGAAAATTCATGTTTGCCAGTTCGTAAACGTATCGCGACAATTCAGTGAGCCTGGTCAGGCTCTCCGGCCGAAGCACGTCGTAGCCCTGTTTCTTCAGCGCCAGGTTCGCGATCACCGAGACCAGATCGGCGTTGCCACAGCGCTCGCCAATGCCGTTGATCGTTCCTTGCACTTGTACCGCCCCCGCGTCGACGGCGGCCAGCGAATTGGCCACCGCCAATTCGCAGTCGTTGTGGCAGTGGATGCCCACCGGCACCGGTAGTTCGCCTCCGACGGCGCGCGTCAGCTCGGCTACTTCGTCGGGCATGCTGCCACCATTGGTGTCGCAGAGCACAACCAGACCGGCCCCCGCCTCGGCCGCCGCCCGAAGTGTACGCAGAGCATAAGCGCGGTTTGCTTTCCAACCGTCGAAGAAGTGTTCAGCATCGTAGATCACTTCCATGCCTGCCTCGTGCAGGAACCGTACGCTGTCGGCGATCATCTCCAGGTTTTCGTCAAGCCCGGCCCGCAGCACCTCGGTCACGTGAAAATCAGATGTCTTGCCGACGAGCGTCACCACGCGCACCCCGGCATCGACCAAGGCCCGCATCCCCGGATCGTTGGCCGGATCGGTTCCCTTGCGGCGCGTCATGCCGAAGGCGCAAATCCGCCCCAGGTGGTGTTCAAGTGACCGCGCGCGTTGAAAGAACTGCGCGTCCTTGTCGTTGGAAAGAGGATAGCCCCCTTCGACATAATCGAAGCCCAGGGCCAGCAACCGCTGAGCGATCAGCAACTTGTCCTGGAGCGAAAAGCTGATTCCCTCGCCCTGGCTGCCGTCACGCAGCGTGGTGTCGTAGATTTGAATGCGACGCATGGACGTTTGGTTTTGGATTCTAGATTCTGGAGTTTGGATTGGACCAATAAAAAACCCTGGGGCCGGTTTCCGGCCTCAGGGCGAGTGCTGATCGGTATTGCCGGTCAATGCCCTAGGGCCGGTCCTCCATGCTAATCACCACGTCGGTAATCATGACGACGCCCACACCGGTTTGCTCGGAAGTGTAGCGGGCCAAAGTGGCGACTCGACTGGAAACGTTCTCGCTTGGCATGGTGGCGCTCAGGATAGATTAACCGTCTTGCAAGCATACGCCGGTGGTGCGAGGGTGTCAACTACAGCAACCGGCGGATGGCTGGGGCGAAAATGCGGATCGGTTGCATGAGCAGGATTCTGGCCCGTGACGCGCCGGGATTTCGGACACCGTGAATGACGCTCTGTCCGTCGCTGCCGATTGGGAAGGCATTCTGTAGATGGTCGTCGATTGACTCAAGGACCCACTCGGCCACATGAGGGTCCCTAACGACGACACCCGTTTCGGTGTTGAGAAGCTCGGAACGCGGATCAAAGTTGAATGAACCGACGAAGGCCGTTGAACCGTCGACAACCATTGACTTTGCGTGCAAATGGTTCGGTCCCGCGTATTCCCAAAGCTCGACGCTGTGACGCAATAGCCTGCGCCTTTGGTTGGTCAAGATGGCGGTGACTTCGATCTTATTGGTGCTGGCCAGCGAATTGGTGAACACCATGACTTGCACTCCACGCGCACGCGCGTCGAACAGTGCCTCACGCAGTTCACCCGAGAGCAGAAAGTACGGAGTCTCCAGCACAATGCTCGCTTTGGCCTGCCTAATCAGGGACAACAGTTGGTCGTAAATACAGCCTTGCTGCCGCTTCCTTCCGCACGAGTCGTAAATAAACCATGCGCAACAGATCTCGACGGCGCAAGCGGACCAGTCGTTACAGGTGCAGAACTCAATCGGACGGCAACAGATCGACACACAACGGCCGGCGCCGAGCCAGCGGATCGCCTTGCAAGTCTGGGAAAGCGATTTGGCGCACGCCTCACAAAGTCCGACTCGATCGAGCGACAGTTTGTCCTTGTGCTTTAATTTCTGCCAGAAGTTGTCTTTCAGATTGGTGTCGCGGACTTCATCGCTATTCCAGAGGCAGGTGTAATATCGGTGGGCCTGCTGGACAACCTCGCCGCGGAGGTACGCGTCGCGGTCGATGAAGTTGACCTGGTCCAACCCGAAATGGGGATTCAGCATGTTTCGGCTACCGACGACCATCTGCTCGCGGTCGACGATGAGCACCTTATCGTGCATCCGCAAGTTGCACCATTTCGGATGGGCGACCGAATTGGGGTGGAACTCCCTGATCCGCACGCCGGCGCCGAGCAACATCGCCTGGACCTCGGCGGGAATGTCGTTGTGCTCGGCGTCGACGATCAGGCGGACCGTTACGTGCCGCAAGGCTGCATCGCGCAATAACGACAAGAACATCGCCGCGATTCGATCGTTGCCGATTTCGTAATATGAAGCCTCGATCTCCCAGGTGGCTTGCTGGATGAGATCAACCCTGGCCTGGGCCGCCTCATAATCGCCGGGCAAGAGCCGAAACAGGTCGCTCGCTCGCGCTACCACCGGAAGCCCGATGACCGACAGCGCGAGGTAACAAACCATCGTCTTCAAATGGACCTCCCCGGTGCCATGGCCGTTGCGTGCCGGCGCCTTTGGCGCAATCGGTTCCAACGGAATCACGCCTTCCTTACTATTTCGGCCGTTCGCAGGGCAAAAGAGAAGCCGGATGCGGCTCTCGTGCGGTGGGGCGCTGGGAAAAGTGGTTCAATACGCAGCGTTTGCGCCAACAGCAAGGTTTACCAAAAGATTTCATGCAAACGGCAGGATCACTTCGGCGTGCATGAAACGGCGAAGTTGCCGCACGACCTGTATGAATTTATCCAGATCAACCGGCTTGATGATGAAGCCATCGACTCCAAGCAATTCGCTCTGCACTCGGTCCTCTTCATCGTCGGAGCTGGTCATGATCACGACGGGAAGCGATTTCAGGTCGTCCGACGCCTTGACGTGGGCCAGCACCTGCCTGCCGTCGAGCTTCGGCAACCCGAGGTCGAGCAGTACCAGGTCGGGACGCGGTGCGCGCGCAAATTTACCTTGCCGCAAAAGGAACTCCAAGGCTTCCTCGCCGTCGCGAATGAGCGTCAAGCGGTGCCGCACCTGCCCTTTTTTTAGGGCCGCGATCGTCACCTGCGCATCGACTAAACCGTCTTCGACCAGCAGAATCTCCATCGGCCGACCGATCGTCTCGCTCGACATGCGACACCTCCCGCTGAGGAAAGCAGAACTGGCCGCGCCTCGATCGCCGGCCGGGCCTCTTGGGCTGGCCGAGTGTCGAAATGCAACGGTCGCCCGCGCCTCAACCCACAGTGTCGCACGAAACCGACGATCCGTAAAGGATCAATACCCCCAAGGTCCGATGTACGCACCATAGCCATAATACGGGCTGGGATATCCGTAAGACGGATAGGCGTAAGCCGGGTAGCCGTAGCTGGGGTAGGCGTAGGCCGGATAGCCGTAGGCATAGGCCGGATAGCCGAAGCCGCCATACAAGCTGTAACCGCGGTACGGATATCCGTAGCCGCCATAGCCCCCGGCGTAGCCTCCGTACAACCCAAAGCCGCCACCATGATAATGATGTCCGTAGTGGTGCCCGCCGTGGTGATGCTGGGCTTGGGCCGGTGCCGTGGCGAACGCCATCGTCGCGGCGATCGTGAGTGCAATTGCCATTGGTTTCATTTGCCGTCTTCCTTGTTTTAGGTCGAGCCCCCGTGTCGAATCATTCTTCGCACGAATCAGCCCGCTGACCAGCCCCATGTGCTGAACCTGAAGAGAAAGTAATTTTTTTCTGTTAGAATGAGAACTGGCGAACGCTCTCGGATATTGACCATGGAAGACTACGAAAAGCTGGGTGCCTTTTACCTGGGCAAGGCCTACGACGTCGTCAGGCGCAGGCCGCGTGACGACCTGCTGCTTTACAAGTCGAAAGACCTTACGACCCATGCGGTCTGTGTAGGCATGACCGGCAGCGGCAAGACGGGGCTGTGCCTCGCGCTCTTGGAAGAGGCCGCAATCGACGGCATCCCCGCCATCGCGATCGACCCTAAAGGCGATCTGGCCAATTTGCTGCTGACCTTCCCCGAGCTCCGCGGTGCTGACTTTCAACCTTGGCTCGACCCCGGCGAGGTACAGCGCAGCGGCATGGCCCCGGCCGACTTCGCCGCCCAGACTGCCAAGACATGGCGCGACGGCCTGGCCGAATGGGGTCAGGACGGCGCGCGCATCTCGAAACTGCGCGCTAGTTGCGATATGTCGATTTACACGCCGGGCAGCAGCGCAGGCCTGCCATTGACCGTGCTGCGTTCCTTCGCCGCTCCGCCCGCCGCTCTGCTAGCTGACACCGACGCATTGCGCCAGCGGATCTCTTCGGCAGTGGCCGGCCTCTTGGCCTTGTTGGGGATCGACGCCGACTCGATCAAGAGCCGCGAACACATCCTGGTCGCCACGCTGCTGGACCGTGCCTGGCGCTCTGGCTGCGATCTCGACACGGCCGATTTGATCCGGGAAATCCAATCGCCGCCCATCGACCGCGTGGGCCTCGTGGATCTAGAAACGTTTTACCCGGCCAAGCAACGCTTCGAGCTGGCGATGCGCCTCAACGGTTTGTTAGCCTCGCCTGGCTTCGCCGGCTGGATGGAAGGCGAGTCGCTCGACGTCGGTCGTTTGCTCGCGACACCCACGGGCCGCCCCCGTCTGTCCATTCTTTCGATCGCTCACCTCTCGGAAAGCGAGCGAATGTTCTTCGTCACGATTCTTTTGAACGAGATCGTGGCCTGGATGCGGACGCAACCTGGCACCTCGGCGTTGAGGGCGATCGTTTACATGGACGAAGTGTTCGGCTACTTCCCTCCCACGGCCAACCCGCCAACCAAAACGCCGATGCTCACGCTTTTGAAACAAGCTCGCGCATTCGGTTTGGGTGTGGTCCTGGCGACCCAGAACCCGGTTGACCTCGACTACAAAGGGCTTTCCAACGCGGGCACCTGGTTCCTGGGCCGCCTGCAAACCGAACGTGACAAGGCCCGCGTGCTCGATGGACTCGAAGGAGCATCGGTCGCCGCCGGGGCGAATTTCGATCGCGAAAAACTTTCCAGTACGCTTTCGGCGTTAGGCAACCGAGTTTTCCTGTTGAACAACGTCCACGACGACGAGCCCGTGGTGTTCCAGACTCGCTGGACGCTTTCGTACCTTCGAGGGCCGCTGACGCAAGCACAGATTCAATCGCTGATGGCTGAGCAAAAGCGGGTCGCACCGGCCACCGGCGAGCGTGCGGCGCCTGATGCGATAACTCCGGTCGCGAAAACTCCCAACGGAAGCGAGCGGCCTGTGCTGCCGCCCGGTATTGTCGAGTGTTTTCTGCCGAATTTCCGTAGCGAGGGCAGTCCTGTGATCACCTATCATCCTGCACTCTTAGGAGTTGCCCGCGTTCATTTTATCGACGCCAAGTCAGGCACCGACCAATGGGACGACGTGGCCCTGCTGGCATCGGATGTCGGGCAAGGCCCGGTCTGGCAAGGTGCCCAGCGATTCGACGACGGTCCGCCGGAAACAGAGAAGGAACCGCAAGCAGGAGCCCGTTTTGCTCCGCTTCCCTCCGGCTGTTCCAAGCCAAAAAGCTACACCTCTTGGGCCACGGCGCTGAAGGAGCATCTCTATCGCAACCAAACGCTTGGACTCTGGAAATGCGCGGCTTTGAAGCAGTTTTCGAAGCCGGGCGAGAACGAAGGCGATTTCCGATCGCGGTTGGCCCACGTGGCCCGCGAGCAGCGCGACTCTGCCGTCAACAAGCTGCAAGCTCGCTACGGACCCAAGTTGGCCGCCATCAAGGAGCAGATCCGCAAGGCCGAACTGCGCGTGGAGAAAGAAGATGCCCAATCGACGCAGCAGACGGTGTCGGCGGCAGTGTCGTTCGGCGCCTCCGTCCTGGGTGCACTGATGGGCCGCAATATCACCAGCGCGGCCAACGTACAACGTGCCGGCTCGGCGATTCGCGCGGCGACGCGGGCGGCCAGGGAACGTGGCGAGGTGGGCCAGGCTGAAGCCACGGTCGATGCCTTGCGGCAAAAACTGGCCGAATTGGAGTCCGAATTCAAAGTGGAGTTGGCAGAGCTGCAAACCGCGGCCAGGGCGGATTCGCTGGAACTCGAATCGGTAGCGATCCGCCCTCGTAAAGGCGACATCGCTGTCGAGCGAATCGCGCTGGCGTGGATGCCCTGCCTAAGTAGCGATCCGTAGCTGAACTCGCAAGAGTTCAGGACGCTGTTCGACGCAAGCCCCCCGAATTCTGTCGATTTCGGCTACACGCCTTCGCCCAGGCATGCGATAATCGTCGGGCATGCCGTTATTCGCCGAGAACCCCCAATCTCCGGATGCTTTCAGCGCCGGATTTCCGACGGATGGACAAGACCTACCCGTTACGCTGATCGGCCCGCGCGCGGGCTGGCAGCCGCTTGAACTTGCGGAGTTGTGGCACTATCGGGAATTGTTGTTCTTCTTGGCTTGGCGCGATGTCAAGGTCCGTTATAAACAGACGCTGCTCGGCGCAGCATGGGCCATCTTGCAGCCGACGTTGATGATGGTCGTGTTCACGCTCGTCCTTGGCCGGTTGCATGCGACAGTGGCGGGTGACGTCGAATACCCGGTGCTCGTCTATGCTGGATTGCTTCCTTGGACTTTTTTTGCCAATGCGTTGACCAACGCCAGCCAAAGCGTGGTGCAGGCTGAGCGACTGATCACGAAAGTCTACTTTCCGCGGCTGGCGATACCCTTGGCTGCGGTCGGCGCAGCGTTGGTTGATTTCGCGCTGGCGGCCCTGGTTATGGTGGGATTGGTGGCCTATTACGGCGGCATCGCCGCGTCCTGGACCATGGCTTTTTTGCCGGTGTTCGCGCTGGCTATTCTGCTGGCGGCCGTGGGCGTCGGCACGTTCCTGGCCGCGCTCAACGTGGCCTATCGCGACGTCCGGCACGCATTGCCGTTCCTGATCCAACTTTGGCTGTTCGCAACTCCCAGCGTCTATTTGCCGCAGGACGATATGGCCGGTTGGCTGGAAATCAATCCGCTGAACGGTCTCGTCAGCGGTTTCCGTGCCGCCGCACTCGGCCAGCCGATCCCGTGGCCACGACTCGCCTACCCGGCGCTGGCCGTGACCGTGGCATTGGCCGTCGGTATCACCTATTTCCGGCGCGTCGAAGATTCGTTCGCGGATGTAATCTGAACCCTGAGCCCAGTCGTGGTGTGAAACGCACCGTGCATCCACTGATTTCAAAGCAACTGCCTGAAGACCTGGCCTGGTTTGGCGGCCGAGCCGCCTTCGAGCAGCCATTACACGTCGGACGTCCGAACGTTGGCGACCGCCGCAGATTGCATGAGCGGCTCGATGACGTCCTCGACCGCCGCTGGCTGACGAACGACGGTCCCTGCGTCCGTGAATTCGAGAGCCGTATCGCCCAACTGGCCGGCGTGTCCCATTGCGTTGCCACGTGCAACGGCACGTTAGCTTTGCAGATCGCGATCCGAGCGTTGGAGCTGAAAGGCGAGGTGATCATCCCCTCGTACACCTTCATTGCCACGGCCCACGCGCTGAAATGGCAGGGCATTACTCCGGTTTTTGGCGACGTTGATCCGGCCACCCACAACCTTGACCCGCTGCAAATCGAACCACTGATCACGGCGCAAACGACTGCCATCATCGGTGTCCATCTCTGGGGCCGGCCCTGCGACGTCGAAGGGCTGCAAGCGATCGCCGAGCGGCATGGGCTGGCGCTCGCGTTCGATGCCTCGCACGCCTTGGGCTGTTCCTGGCGCGGAACGACGGTCGGCTGTTTTGGTCGGGCTGAGGTCTTCAGTTTTCACGCCACAAAATTTATCAATGCGGGCGAGGGAGGCGCCGTGGTAACCAACGATGATGCGTTGGCGGCCCGGCTGCGGTTGGTGCGAAATTTCGGCTTCGCCGGGTATGATCGCGTTGTAGAGTTGGGCACCAATGCCAAGATGGGCGAATTGTCCGCGGCCATGGGTCTGACCTCGTTGGAAAGCTACGATCAATTCGTGGAGCACAACCGGAGCAATTACGATCGCTACCGTGAGGCCCTGGCCGGAATCGCGGGCTTGTCGTTGGCCGTCTATGATGATCGGGAAAGGTCGAATTACCAGTATGTAGTGGTTGAGGTCGAGGCGTCGCAAGCGGGATTGAATCGTGATCAATTGATCGAGCTGTTGTGGGCCGAAAATGTGTTGGCACGGCGCTATTTTTATCCCGGTTGCCACCGAATGGAGCCATACCGCGCGCTGCAGATCCCCAATCAACTCCCCGCCACGGAGGCGCTCGCCGCCCGTGTGTTGCTGCTGCCCACCGGCTGCGCGGTCAACTCCGAAGAAGTCGACGGTGTCTGCGCGGTTTTGCGCTGCGCGGTGGCGCACGCGCCGATCCTTGCCCGCCGGATGGTCGGACGGCCCTTGCGCCACGTGACCGACGTAATGAGTCCAATGTGAAAGTCATTGTTTGAGGTGTTTTTCGCTTTGCCGCCTGCCATCCGAGTCGTGGACGTTTCCAAACATTATCGCCTGAGAGCAGGTGGTGGCGGCTATCGCACGTTGCGAGAAACGATCGTCGGTGCCGCCGGCGTGCTCGCGCGGCGGATAGCGCGCGGGCCGATCGGCAAAAGCCCGCCATCCGACGATGAATTTTGGGCGCTGCGCAGCGTGACGATCCAGATCGAGCCGGGCGAGGCGGTAGGCGTTATCGGCCGCAACGGGGCCGGCAAGTCGACGCTGTTGAAGATTCTCAGTCGTGTTACTCGTCCCACGCACGGACGAGTCGAGCTCCGCGGCCGGCAGGGAAGCTTGCTTGAGGTGGGCACGGGCTTCCATCCGGAGTTAAGCGGCAGAGAAAACATCTATCTCAACGGTATTATCCTGGGAATGCGCCGGCCGGAGATCGCGCGTCGATTCGATGAGATTGTCGCTTTTTCGGAGGTCGAGCGATTCCTCGATATGCCGGTGAAGCATTACTCGAGCGGGATGTATACGCGGTTGGCTTTTGCCGTGGCGGCGCATCTCGATTGCGAGATTCTGCTGGTCGATGAAGTCTTGGCCGTCGGCGACGCCAGGTTTCAAAAAAAATGCCTGGGAGTTATGGGCAATCTTGCTTCCAGCGGCCGGACGCTGTTGTTTGTCAGCCATAATATGTCGGCCGTGCAGGCCATCTGCCGACGAGCTGCGTGGCTCGATTCCGGAGAGCTGCGGCTGGTGGGTGACACATCAGACGTCATCAAGAAGTACTTGATCGAACAGAGCGGCGGCAGGAACGCCGCCATCGTTCCACAGCCGACGGCAGCCCCCGGCGGCGATGCGGTTCGTCTCAAACGAGCCGACGTAAGGCCTGAAACCGGCAGCCCCGGCGAGGCGATCACCGTGCGGACGCCGCTGAGTTTGGAATTTGATTACTGGAACCAGACCGAGGCAACGCGATTAAGCCTGAGCGTTCATCTGATCAACGCCGAAGGAGTGACCGTTTTCAACACGTTTCCGTTGAACAATTCGACTTGGTACGGCAAGCCCTATCCCGTCGGCTTGTTTCGAAGTACGTGCCACATCCCCGGCGACCTGCTCAATTGTGGCTGGCATTTCGTCGATCTCTACCTCGTCAAGGACGAGGGCGTGGTGCTCGCGCGGTACGACCGCCTGCTAAGCTTTGAAGTGTTCGAGGACGACCGGCGCACCAATTGGCACGGCGTCTGGACGGGCGCGGTGCGGCCGGCGCTGCGCTGGGACACTGAACTCGTTTCCCCCGCGAACTCCTGCGATGGAGGCGAAGAACCGATGAAGACCGCCTGAACGAGCTCGCTGAGTTGGAGTTACTGGTCCGTGGGTGATCGCGTCCTGTCATCGAGTGTCGGTGTGGCCAGCGATGGATCGATGAGCTGTTCGATCGCCGACAGCAACCGATCCATCTGCACTTCGCGGTCTTCGTATTGGCGCAAATAGCTCTCGTTTCGCTCCGCCATTTCCCGGCGCTGCTGGGGGCGCTCGACGAGATTTCGAATGCCGGTGGCTAGTTCGTCGGCCGAACTGGGATCGACAAACGAAGCCGCGAAGCCGAGTGATTCCAACGCTCGGTATTCCCGATTTTCGCCGATCAGCGGCGCGGCCCCCGCGGCGGCCAATTGCAATACGCTCGAGGATCGCGCGTCGCCGCGCGGACAGAGCGACACGTAAACGTCGCTGATGGACGCCAAATCCAAATAGTCAGCAAGGCTGATCTCACGGTCGATGACCGTGAAACGGTGGGCGAATCCCGCCGCACCGGTGCGCTTGCACGCTTGACGCACTTCGCCCGAGGCACTGCCGCCGAAAAGTACAAAATGGCACTTCGGCAATTCAGCGGCAACTCGCAAGAAGGCTTCCAATACGGTGAAGCAGCCGAAGACCGGCCAGAACTTCCGGCAATTCTGCACCACGACGGCGTCGGTGGGAATGGCCCACCTGGTGAACAACGCTGCACGCTGCGCCTCGTTGGCGCGCCGGCCTGCCACCAGATCGACACCCCAGGAAATAGCGCGCACCTTTCGCGCGTTAATTTGAAATCGCTCGACGATGTATTCGGCGGCTGAGCCACTCGAAGGCACGATGAGGTCGGCCGCGCGCATCGCCTGCCTGACGATCCGTCCTGCTCCGGGCCAGCTCTCGGGGGTGTTGTAGATGTCGCTGCCCCAGGGGAACAGCACCCGCGGCACGCCCTGGCAATGGGCCAGGGCGGGACCGTAGGCCGCCGCGTCGTGTGCGAACATGAATGCCGGTCGCAGTGACAGGGCAACTCTGGCGAGCGCTGGACCACCAGCCCAACTGTCGATGACTTGCCGCTCCCACACCGCCGCCTCGGCGATGCCCGTCATACGCCGGAATCGTCCCTTGCTTGCCGCCACCATCACGCGCTCCACGCGACGGAGCAGGCGACGCACGAATCGCCGACCCGGACGATCCAGATCGCCACGAAACGCTCCCAGTCCGAGCACTGGAACGTCCTCGGGCAACCAGTGACCGCGCGGAGTGCTGCTGACGACAGCCACTTGCCAACCGCGCCGTTGCCAGGCATCGGCCAGTATTGCTGGAAAAATGCTGTCGGCCGGACCGAGTTGCACGGCCAGTCGCGATGGGCCGACCGATGGTTTCATGTCTGCGTCGAGCGACACTATGATCCGGCCCAGCGCGCTGCGGAACTGGCGAGCGCGCTAAACATCTGGCCCGCAGAACGCGAACTCAAGTCGACGCTATCGTCGCGTCACTCCTCGAACTCGCTTTCAGGGTTCAGCGACTTGTACCACTTGTTCCAGAATTTCTGCGCCTCCCTGCGGGTAGGCTCGTCGCTACCGCCCCAGAAACCGGGACCTCCGAACTTGCGGCTGATGAAACGCAGCCCCTCGTTGGCCGCCATGAAGACGTCGGGCTCCGGATCTTTGAGCGCCTCGAGCAAGATTGGTACCTGGTGCAAATCGCGGGTCCGTGCCAGAAGCTTAACGGCGGCGACACGTTGTTCGGGCGATTTGCTATCTTTTAACATGTCGCGCAGTTTTTTCTGAATGTCACTCAGGTGGTCTTCATCACTGGCCAGGCTTTGACTGGCTAACCCGGATACGGCCCTTTCAAAGTCCGGATCGTTCGGGTTTGCAATCATGGCTAAGAGACCCTCGGCGGGCCCTTTGAGCGGCTTATGCTTGACGCTGCCCTTTTCCATCGTCAGATCGCCCTCACCCGAGGGCAACCCGCGGCCACCGACAGCCAAGCCCCCTTGCAATCTCTTGATTTCGGTCACCTTCTTATACATCGAGCGCAACAGGAAGAGTGCGGCAAAACAGGTATCGCAGACCTCGCCGTTTTCCTGGTGCCAGGGGTCCCAGTGCCCATCCGCTTTTTGCAACTTGAACAAGTTCTGGGCCATCTCGGTGTACCAAGCGACTTCCTTGTCGATGTTGCCCTCGCAATAATCCTTGAAGGTTTTGTACCGTTCGAAGGCGTAGAGGTAATAACATGGATGAACTGCCGGGTAAACCGTGAAATTGGCGTCCATGTATTCATCCGCCTTCGCGATTCGCCCCCAAAGCATTTGTGGGTCGACTTGAGTTGACTCCTTCCCTTTTCGCCCTGTGCCTGGCTTTTTGACTTTTTTCAAGGGATTATCCGCGTCGGCATTAGCAGTACCGCTGCCAAGCTTTACATCGAGCAGGCCGAAGTAATCGGCGCACATGTAAAGACAGCCGCTACCCGCGGCGCAAATGCTCGGGCGCGTACCACCCTTATCTTGCTCGATGGGAGTTAAACCGCCGGGATCCTGGCCTTGATATGTGTATGAGCCGTCGGGCGCTTGGGTGCGGATTACCCAGTTGGCTGCCCTTTCCCAACATTCCAGCGGCGTATCGTAGCCGGCGGCCTCCGCCGACCACAGCCCCAATATCCCGTATTGATGCATCGACGTGTCGCCGGTATCCCTATGGGAATAACCCCAGCCGCCGTGCGGTTTTTGTAAGGTCTTCAGACTAGCAATCAACTTCGTGATTGTATCGGCGTACTGGGCCTGTTGCGCCGGGGGTAGCTCCGTCAAGAAAATGAGTGTCAGCCCGATCGTATAGATGTTTTGCTGCGTCACGTCAAACTTCATCATCTGCTCAACCGCCGCGATTCCTTGCTGAACTCGCGGATGATCAAATTTCCCGGCCTTGATGAACGTCAGGCCGACCAGCGCCTTGCCGCCAGGACGATGTTCCTCGTGCGATGCCAAAAACGCGCAGGCTTTCTCGACGGCCTCTTTGACCTCGGGACTCTTGGGTGTCAGGGCGCGGGCAGGGACTGGGCACATGGCCCCGCCGAACAAGGCCAAAAAAACGGATAGAAGAACGAATGTGCGCCGAGTCAGTGCGTGTAGCATGTTTATTATTGCCGCAGGGGGGAGACTTCCTCACCAGCGATTTCATGGTAGCCGTCAAGGGGGGGGGTGTCAAGCAAACACACCTCGTCCCCGCTTGGAGATCGCCAGGATTCGTTCGCCGAGGGGCGTACGCGGCGTAACCATTCCTGGAACTTGATTCATTCCAGAGTGGATTGGAACATAGCCATGCCAAGGTCCTGGCCGAAAACCCGCAGCCCGGATTCGATCAAAGCCGCTCGTTCCACTCGCGAATCGCGTACTTCGTATGGGCCAGTGTACGGGTCATTTCATCAGGCCAATTGGTAAGTGGTTCCGCCGCGGACCACGCGCTGACGAGCACACTCCGCAGCTCGGTATTCGACACCGGCAAGTTCGCGATGAAGGCGCCATGTGAGCGGCCGGCGCGGTAGCCGGGCTGGCGCGGGGGCGGGGCCAGAAAAAGTTCGACGAGCGGCAAGGAGAAGTCGTAGAGCAGCGTGCCGTGGTAAAGCAGGTGATCGCGTTTGACGCGCAGGCTATTGCCCGAAAACTTGCGGTCGCCCAAGGCCAGGTCGCTCGTGCCGCGAACGGTGATGCCGGGCACCAGTGCCCCGAGGCCATTGGCCAGCTTACTCAGCACAAAGCGGTGGGCGGCGTCGATCGCCCGCAATTCGGGCCGCGATCGCAAGCTAAGCACCACGGCGTACATCAGGCAACCCGGCCCAGCGACGATGGCCGCGCCACCACTGCTGCGGCGCAAGATCGGAATCCCGCGCTCGAGACAAGCCGGCACGTGGACCTCGTGCGCCACCTGCGAAGATCTACCCACGACGACCATCGGATCGGAAGGCTCCCAGAGACGCAGGCACTCGATGGGCGGCTCGGCGGCCTCGGCCTGTTGCAACAGGGCTTCGTCGAGCGCCAGATTCTCCTCGGGGCTCGGCAGAGTAAGATCGAGGTAGTTCATCGTATGCGGTCTTCTGCCCTTGTTGTCGAACGGGTTGACTAACGCGGCGGGTTGACTAAGCCCCGTGGCCCTCTACACTTGGGTGTTATGTCGACCACCGAAACCAACGAACTGCCGCAAGCGCAAAGCACTGCGATTGTATCGCCCGACGACCAATTGCCGCCGGTCGCCGCGCCTAGCGCCGGTTTCATCGTGCAGTTGTTCGTGATCCCAGCTTTGATCGTGGCCATCATCTTCGGGATCGGTTGGGGCATCAAGTGGCTGGCCGACCGCGGCGCCGACCCTAAGGCCTACGTCGCCGCCTTGAAGCGCGATAACGACGGAAGCTGGCAAGCCGCGCACGATCTGGCCGACGTGCTCCGTAACCAGAGCAACGACCACTTCAAGGACGATCCAGCACTTGCAGCGGACCTGGTGGACGCCCTGCAAACGAACATCGACTCGGGCCGCCTGGACGAACACGCGGTCGAGCTGCGCATCTACCTTTGCAACGCGCTCGGTGAGTTTCGCGTGCCCGGAGTCGTCGATGTTTTGGTCATGGCTGCCAGCCTTGAACGCGATGCTCGGGAAGCGAATGTACGGATGGCGGCCGTGAAGGCCTTGGCGGTGTACATGTCGCAAGTGCCGCCTGCTCTTCGTGCTGACCCTCCCGAATTGTTGGCGGCGATCGTTGAATCGTCGCGCGATGAGCGTCCGTTGATGCGTTCGACGGCGGCCTTCGCGCTTGGCGCCCACGCGGGCCCGGAGGCCACGCGGCGGTTGGTGGCCATGTTGAACGACAGTTATCCCGATGTACGTTACAACGCGGCCACCATGCTGGCGATGCAAGGCGACGATCGGGCGGCGGTCACGCTGGTGGAAATGCTCGACCCCACCGAGATGGTCGCGGTGAAAACCGAGGAACAACCGGCGTCGCGCGATTTCAAGCGACAGTTGATCCTTGTCAACGCCCTGCGGGCCACCAAGGAGCTCGCGGCCAAGAACCCCTCGGCTGATTTGAGTGCGCTGGGTGCCGCGGTCGAAAAACTGACTCGGACCGATTCGCCCACCCGAATCCGTACGGAAGCCAATGCCGTCCTCATCGAAATCAAGCACCAGGAATAAGGAAACCAAACATGGCCACCAACGCCGAAGTGATCGAAATGCTGAAAACCGCCTACTCGATGGAACTCGAGACGGTCATGAATTATCTGTCCAACAGCATCAATCTCGACGGAGTCCGTGCCGAGGAGATCAAGAAGTCCCTGGCCGTCGACATCGCCGAGGAATTGGGGCATGCCACGCAGCTCGGGCAACGGATCAAGCAGATCGGCGGGCTGGTGCCCGGCTCGATGAAGATCAAGCTTGGTAATCAGAAGCAGCCCACGGACAATACGACCGACGTGGTGGGCGTGATCCGTTCGGTGATCGAGGCCGAGGAAGCCGCCTGCACCCAGTACAAGAAGCTCATCAAGGCCACCGAGGGCGAGGACTACGTCACCCAGGACCTCTGCATCCAACTGCTGAAGGCCGAAGAGGAGCACCTGGTGCTCTTCAAAGGGTTCTTGAAGGAATACGCACAGGTCTGAAGGAACCGTGGTGGCGTGGTGATCGGTGCGGCCGTAGGCCGTTCCGCCAGGCAGCCCGCCACCGGCCAACACGACCGTGAATGCGTGCGGCCAGAATCGCAAGTTTAGCGCTGCGGTTCGTCGGCCTGCCGTGCCACGGCGGGGCGAGAGAACGGGTTGGTGACGGTCAACGGTTGCGGCGCGGGGTGAAAGGTTGCGTCTGGGTCGAGCTGGCTGGCGCGCGGCACGAAGTTCGGGTTGTACATCACCTCCGGCGCCACGGTATTGATGGGCAGATACTGCCCGATTGCGCGCAGCTCGAATTGATGCTCCAACAGCCGCTGCATTTCAATGTTGTAACCTCCCCCAAATCCGCCGCCGAAACCTCCGCCAAATCCGCCGCCGTAACCGCGTCGCCCGCCGCCGTAGGGCCCATAGCCGGCGCTGGTGTACGCTGCATATACCGCGCGGCCGCCGCTGTAGCGGTCGTTGCTGCTGTAATTACCAGGCCGAGCACTATACACTCCCTTCACGCTAGGTGTCCTGGACGTTCGGCCTCCACCCGTCAAGCCGGGCTGCATGTGGTGGCTGGGCTGGTGGGCTGATGCAGTGTGTGCAGGACCGCCGGCATGCGGACCGGCCTCTGCCGGGAGCACGTCGAACAAAAACAACGAGACGATCAAAGCAGTAAGTTTCATGGTGTCGTGCCTCGTGTGGAGTTTCCCTATTCTACCTCAACACCGCGAGAGGAGCGTAGGTTTCGCCACCGGCTCAACAAATCGGTCGGTCGCTGACGTAGGTTAGGCCTTCCAGCCTGAAGGAAGCTTGCGCCGTGTTATTCGGTCATATCAGCCTGGAATGGAGAGCTACGCGAGCGGGCACCTCCCGGCTGCCTGTCGCGCGCAAGGCCGCACTAGATCGGTCGATGGGCGATCCGAGTGCGGTTGGATTCTTCGGATTATGCGGCACACGACAGATCTAACGTCCATCGCCCGTCAAGAGGGCAGTAAGTTTCCAAGGAGCCATTTGAACTTCCATGGCACCCTTGGAAACTTGTCCGACACACTACGAGGCCGCCCGAAGCAGATCATTCGGCGCGAGACAGTTTCGCCATTCGGTTCAGGGCCTGCTTCAAAACCGTTGTGCGATCAGTTTGCCCGTTATCGCGGTAGGCCCCGTCGTGCGGAGCAAACAGTCCTCCCGCGGTGAACGGCTTGTGGCAAGTCTGCCGGGACAGCCCGCGTGAAGCGGGGGCGGTTGGGCGTGGCCTGGCGGTCTGCCACGGACTGGCGGCCAATGCCAACTCACTGATTGTCGGTTCGGCGTGTACAATTTCACCGCTGCCGGCCAGATACAATGCTTGCGATTCGGCCAGTTCCAATGCGGCGCGCCCGGCGGCCGCGTCGCCGGCCAGGTACAACCCGACGAACGCCTTCGTTTCGCCGCATGTTTCAACCGCTTTGAAGAACAACGACCGCTTGAAGGTGCCGCTTGCCTGGGCCGACATCACCACCCAATCGCCGCGCCAATCGGAGGGAACGACGAAGCGAAAAGAGACCAATTTGGTCCCTTCGAACGATGTCACCGCCGATCGCTTCAGCTTGAAGAACACGCCGTGCTCGTTGTCCATCGTGCCACTGGCCACCACTACCTTGCCCGGCGGGATCTTCTTCGAAGTCTCTGTCAATGCGTTGTGGTGGGTGGTGGTAACGTTGGCATTGGCCGATGGCAGAATCTGGGCGGCCACCGAGGCATCATTCTTGGCGCCGCCGGCCGAGAACGAAAGGCCTGCGCCTGCGGTCGCACCTAAAGAGCGGGTAGTTTCAGTGGTCTTGGTCACCTGGATACCGTCGGCCGCTTCACTTTCGAGTTGCGTTCTGGGAAAGAAATCGACCACCCGCAACCGTTCGCCGGGGCTAGTGACTTCGAACAGTAACTGCTCGATTTCTCGTTCATCGCCTTTCGCCAGCCGTACCGAAATTCGCAGGTTGGCCTCGACAACTTTTTCGTTCGGGTGCATCAACGCGAAGGCCTGCCCTGTGACGTCGCGGCATTCAACCTGGTAACCCAGGTCGAAGTCGACCTTCGGGTGGACGGCGCGGGCTTGAACCGGCGAAACCAGCCAGACCGTCAGTATCAGCAAGCCGGATGCGAGGAACCTGGACGCTCCGCATGCCAATGTCCTCGAAGCGGCAGAGAATACGTTCCCACGCGGAACCGACCCGTTGTGTGGTTGCCCCGAACGAAGGGGAACCTCGGATACCTGCCCCACGCGCGACCGAGAGTTGAGACTTTTCATTGCAGGTCACCCCTTTGCTTTCACCTCGATAAGTCGTTCTTTCTACGCGGCGCGAGCCATCGCCGTTCAGAATTCCAAGGAATTCCGTTTGGAACTCTGTACACAGCCAGGTGGAACAGGCACTCCATCCCGCAACGAGGAATAAGATCTACCCCAAAACCGTCGGCAAGCGGGACGGCCGCACCACAAGGCGGTTTTGGATAGGCTGGCTATAAAAGCACGAATACTTTGACAAACCCTCCCATTCGCGCCATACTGGCTATATTGCCCGTTCCGCTTTTGTCTTCAATGTCATTCCTATGAAGACCCAAATTTCGACAACGCTTGCATTCGTTTTGTTCACCGGACTTTGTGGTTGGACTCATGCGCGGGCTTTGGGACAAACCGCTGACGATGACGAACTGGAAGCATCCGTCGTCGAGGACGCCGACGACGAACCGGTGATCGCCACCGCGAGTTCGAAATCGGGCGCATCCGAAAACGAACTCGACGAACACGATGATGCGGCGCTACAGGCTCCCGAAGCAAAGCTACAACGCGCCGCGGCGGGAGAACGACGTCCGGGCGGCGATCCCGCGTTGCGCTACACCGACCCTCGAACGTATCGATTCAAGATTGCGGTTCGCATCGAAGCGCCTGAGAAAAGCCCGGTGAAGAATGTCGTTGCCGTCGCGCCCATTCCACGTGACTGGCCCGAACAAAAGGTGCGTCTGATCGGCCGGCCCAAGTTTACCGAGGGGGGCAAGTACAAGGAAATCGACAAGCCGGGCCAGTGCAAGACGTTCAACTTCCAGATTCCACAGATTACGGCGGGCAAGTCGGCCGAGGTCGAACTGCTCTACGAGATCACGCGCTGGCGAATCGAATTCGTGGCTCCGGCGGACGAGTTGGTCCTGCCGCGCGGCGCCCCGCGCGAGGTGCGCGAGCAGTTCATCGGCCCGGCGCCGGGGTTGGAGATGAAGCACCCCAAGATCAAAGATCTTGCACGCGATTTGAAGCAGCAGCACGAGCAGGACGGCGCCTGGAGCATGATCAAGGGATTCTGGAAGTGGACGCGAGATAACGTCGAATTCAAGAACGGTGATTTCCGCGGGGCGTTGTTCGCCATCGAGCAGCACTGCGGCGACTGCGAAGAGATGAGTGCGTTGTTCGTCAGCATGTGTCGGCTGTCGAATGGTGTGGCGCGAAGCGTTTGGGTCGAAGGGCACAATTATCCTGAATTCTACCTGCTCGACAAACAGGGGCGCGGGCATTGGATTCCGGCCCAGGTGGTGGGTCCGGCCTGGTTCGGCGAGATGGTCGAGTACCGGCCGATCCTGCAGAAAGGGGACCGGTTCTACGACCCCTTCAAACATGAGTTCGTTCGTTACTCGCCGCAGACTGTGAAGGCCGAGGGCGAGGTTGAACCCAAGCTCTCCGTCGAACACCTCGTCATCTCCGACCAGGACATCATGGCCCCCGATTACAGGAACCCGAAGTAGTACCTGTGGTGGGCGGGACAAAGGGCATTTCGAGCGAGGTGCTGACACTATGAAGCACTTCTCCAGTTTGCAATTCGCAATTCCGCGTCGACAAATTAACCCGATCGCCTTTGCGCTTTGTATCATTGCGACCCAACGACCGATGTCAGCCCTCGAACACGAGGCGGCCTTCCTTCCACCCAACTCCCGCCAGCTCGACAGCGAAGCGCTGCTCGTCGAGCGCCGCGCGTTTCGCCTGGGGCAATTTCCTCCTCCGCCCGGCCCGCCGGACATCGAGCTTCCCGACGTTGAGCGGAGTATCGCGATCAACCCGATCGACCGCTTTCTACAAGCCGGTTGGCAAGCCGCGGGGCTGGAAGCGGCCGTAAACCCGCCGGCGCTTTGCGATGACGCGACCTTCGTTCGCCGGGCGTACCTGGATCTGGTCGGCGTGATCCCCACCGTGGTCGAGTGCAACCATTTCCTGGCCGACCGCTCGCCCGAGCGGCGCGCGAAGCTTGTCGATCAGCTTCTTGCCCGTCACGCCGACTACGCCGCGCACGGTACACCGTTCTGGGAGGACGCACTCGCCAGCCAACCGGTGCTCAGCCAGGGCGGCATACCGACGAGGGGCAATTATCGCGACTGGATCTACCAGGGCCTCGAACAGAACCGCCCTTACGACGTCATGGTGGCGGAGCTGCTCGATCCGACGATGCCGCGCCGCAAAATGGCCGACACCGAGGACGTGCTGGGCACCAAGTACACGATCGAGTACGTCCGCAACGAGGATCACACGGTCACATTGCAGACGGCAGCCAACGTCGGTCAGGTGTTCCTTGGCACGAGTATGAAGTGTGCCGGTTGTCACGACCATTTCGAGAACGCCGAATGGCCGCAAGAGCGGTTCCTCGGTTTTGCCGGACTGTTCGCTCCTCGCGACCTGGAGCGCATCCGCTGCGAGGTGAAGACCGGGCACGTCGTGCCCGCCCGGTTTCCGTTCGAGCTGGCGGGCGCTCCTCGCGATGTGCCCACCGATCTTGATGGCCGGCTGCATCTGGCGGCGCAACTGGTCACCGATCCGGCCAACCCGCGCTTCGCGAGGACGATCGTCAACCGGCTTTGGAAACGGCATCTTGGATTGGGTCTGGTCGAGCCGGCCGACGACTTCCGCCTCGATGTGCCCGCCAGCCACCCAGGGTTACTCGACTGGTTGGCCCACGACTTCCTCGCCCACGGCTGCGAATTGAAGCACACCATCCGCTTGATCGTCACCAGCCGTGCCTACCAGCGCCGCTACGAGGCGGCGCTGGAAGACCATTTTGCCGCGGGCGAAACGAGCACATCGCGTCACTTCCGCTCGCCCATATTGCGGCGGCTTACGGCCGAGCAACTGCTCGACAGCCTGCGCGTCGCGACTGCAGGAAGTGTCCATTTGCAAGAGCGTTGCTATCTCGACTATCGTTCGACGGCATTGATGCGGGTTTTGGGCAGGCCCGCGTCGCGCAACGAGATTAGCACCGCCCGTGGCGACGACGCGGCGGTAGTCCAGGCGCTGGAGTTGCTGAATGGTGCGGAGCTTGAAGATCTGCTCGAACAGAGCGCCATTCTCTCCGCACCGCCCGCCCGGCAGGATCCGCGTAAGGTCGTCGATTCGCTCTACGTGGCGGTACTTAGCCGTCATGCCACACCCGCGGAAAAGAAGCTCGGTAAGGAATTCCTCACGTCGTCGGCGGCGCTCGACGAGGGACTGCGCGACCTGCTCTGGGCGCTGGTCTGCAGCCCGGAGTTTCAGTACATCAAGTGAAACGCTCAACTTGCCAAACGCCGATGGTGATGGGAACAATTCAAAGTAGCAGGTATACTCCGTGTGCCGAAGCTTCGCGGGCAAAGGGGCCGGTGCTCGAAGGCGACGGCAATCGGAGTTTGCCTGCTACTTTACGACGCCGTGACTTCCTCAAAACCAGCCTGGCCGCCGCGGGAGCGGTCTGCGCCGGCATTCGACCCGCCACTGCCGGGTCCCCGCCGGCCAAGGCCGATTCGGTGATCTTCATCTGGCTCCCCGGTGGCGTCGCCCAAACCGACACCTGGGATACCAAGGAATTCACGCCCTTTCGCACAGGGATGCGGGGTGACGAACTGTTGGGGACTTGTCCTACGATCCCGACCGAAGTCGACGGACTGCGGCTAGGCGAGGGGCTGGAAAACATGGCCTCGATCATGCACCGCGGCACGGTGTTGCGCAGCCTTGCGAACGAAACGAAATTCGGCGCGGTGCATCTCAAGGCCCAATACTACATGATGACGGGCTGCTTGTTTCCGGTGGGTGTCAAGGCTCCCAGTCTCGGCGCCGCGATTGCCCGCACGCTTGGCCCTCGCGACGCCAACGTGCCCCCCTACATTTATATCGGCCGCGACGTCGACACCAGCGACACTGAAAAGCAATTCATCAGTGAATTTATCGGTCCGGGCTTTTATGGTGTGCGGCACGCCCCGTTCATGATTCCAGACCCGACCCAGGGGATGGCCACACTGAGCTCCGCCGCTGGATTGACCCACGAGCGGATCGACCGCCGGCTGAAGTTACTTCAAGGCGCGAGCAAGCTGGCGGCGAAGGAGTTGCAAGCCTCGGAGAAGGCAGCGGACTACCTGCGGATCATGGAGCAGGCACGGGCGATGATGGACTCGGCTGTCAAACGGGCCTTCACCTACATCAAGGAGGAGAAGCCCGCCACGCTGGCCGCCTACCAGCCGCGGATCGCGGCGGAGGAGCTGCTCGACCCAAAGTACTTCTTTGGCGCCCGTTTCGGGCACGGCCTGCTGTTGGCGCGCCGGCTGGTCGAACGCGGAGCGCGGTTCGTGCAGGTCGAGTACCAGTATGGGCCCTTCAAGGGCTTCGACACGCACGACGACGGCGCCGTGCGGCTGGCCGAGCTGAAGAAACAGATCGATGGCCCGATCGCGCAGTTGATCCGCGACCTTGACGACCGCGGCCTGCTCGAGCGGACGATGGTCGTGGTGGCCACCGAGTTTGGTCGCACGATCGCCAACCAGCCCAAGGCGGGCATCGAGCCGATCGGTTTTGCCGAACGGCAGACGGGCGAGGACCTGGTGATCGAGAATGAGAAGATGTACGGTTTCCACGGCCATTTTTCCAGCGCCAACAGCCTGCTCTTCTTCGGCGGCGGCTTCCAGCGAGGGCTCGTGTACGGCCGCACGGCCGACGAGCACCCGATGGTCGCGGTGGAAAAACCGGTTTCACTCACCGACGTTCATGCCACGATCTACCATGCGTTGGGCATTCCTCCCGACACCGCGTATGTCACGGAAGGCCGTCCGTTCCATGTGACCAAAGACGGCAAGGGGCGGCCCATCGATGCGCTGTTGACGTAGCTTCGCTCACGCGCCCACATGACCGTAGTATTCCGGCTCGTTCCCCGCTCGCCACTTGATGTTGCAGCCGATGCTCGCCTTCTGTTCTCCCGGCACGCTTTGGCCCAAGAGCACGGCGTCGAGCGCGGCACGCAGGTCGCGGCCCGTCACCGGGATGCCGTTGTCGGGGCGGCTTGAGTCAAGCTGTCCGCGATAGACGAGTTTCCGCTTGCCGTCGAAGACGAAGAAGTCGGGCGTGCAGGCGGCGCGGTACGCCTTGGCCACGGACTGGGTCTCGTCGTGGAGATAGGGGAAGATGTAGCCTCGCGCTCGGGCTTCGTCTCGCATCTTATCGGGCGCGTCGTCGGGGTGAGCGACGACATCGTTGGAATTGACTCCCACGACCGCTACTCCCCTTGGCTGGTAATCCCTCGCGAGCGCCGCCAAGCCGGTAGCCACATGCTTGACGAACGGACAATGATTGCACATGAAGATCACCAGCAGGGCCGGCTTGTCGGCGAAATCGGCCAGCGCCACCTGCTTTTGCGTCACCGCGTCGCGCAATTGAAAGTCAGGCGCCGCAGTGCCCAGGGGAACCATCGTACTTGGAGTTCTGGCCACGAGATGAGACCTCCAGATCAAGAAGCGAGAATCGGGCAGGACAACGTAACCGCAGCCGCCCGAGTGATCTCATCGTAGCAAACAGCGGGCCTCGCGGAAATGGGCTCAATCAACGGAGGGATAACTAACTTCCCTACAAGGCCGATGACAGGTGGGGGAGGCAACGGCGAAGTGCCTCCATAAATCTGATGTTCGATCACGACGAGGTTGGCGGCATCCTTGCCCAGCTTGTGAACAGCGGCCTGCAGACCCTCGGAATGAATTCCGTGCTACGACTACGCCTTTTCAAGCCGGCGCAGCACCGCATGCCAAATTTCCGTCAGGCCGAGCTGCGCGGCCCAATGCGCTACATATTCCTTGTCCACCAGCTCGCCGCTGACTTGCAAGATGGCGGCGATGTCGCGGAGGTGCTTCTCCGAACCGCCTTCGTGGTAGTACCACATCTTGCCGAGGATCACGTCGTCGGGGCTGGCCGTGTATCCGGATCGACCAGGCAAAACCTCTTCCGACCGCCGCCTCGCAAGCTGTATGCGGCCCCAACCGTCGCGTCGTGGTAGCAAGAAGTCGATTTTCTCGCCCGATGTTGGATGAATTACACTGAACTGACTTCCATGATTAACCGCCTCGTAGGCGGCGGGCAAACTGACGAAAAACTCAGGCGCCGGGAATGCTGCGCAGAGCAATGAGACTTGATCGAATCTGAGGTCAACGACGATATCAATGTCGTGCGTCAGCCGTGGCTCGCCATAGACGCCGCTGGCTAATGATCCAACGAGCATATAAGTGACTTGTTGGCATTCGAGCACTTCAACTGCCAGTCGCAGCAGATCAGCTTGTTCCAAGCAGCATCCTCCGCGCGATTTCGGCGTGGATCTGAGCCATGTTCCAGTCAGGATGGCGCGTGCCAAGGTGCCCCTCCAGACGAAGCCGCATCGTGTGTTTCGCGGAGAAAATCATCGCCACCCGCCGTGCCGGCGTCATGGCGCGCAAGGCTTCGACTACTCGCGGGTCGAGAACTTCAATCTGACCGTCGTCCAAGCGCCACTTCATCGAATACCTCAAGCTTCGTGGTTCCGCGTTTTTTGCTGGCTCGCCAAATTGGGAGTTCGACACAAACCAAGCGATGTGGTGGGCGTTGGCCACCTCTGTCAGGATGGAAAGCCTAACCTACTTCTTGTAACAGGGCGCGTTCGGATCGCCGCCGTGCTCGACGTAAGCCAAGAGGTCCAGGATCTCTTCCTTGGTGAGCGTAACCAGCAGTCCGGCCGGCATCATCGAGACTTTGGCGAAATCTCGCGATTCGATGTTGTCGCGGCGGACGACCTTCGGCTCGCATTTTTCCAATGGGTTGGCCATCACGCGCAGCGAATTCTCGTCCTCACTCACGACGATTCCGGTCACCACCTCGCCGTCTTCGGTCTCGATGACCTGCGTGCGGAACTTCTCGTTGATCACCTTCGAAGGGTCGATCATCTCGCGGAGGATCTCCTCGCGCTTGAAACGCTTGCGCAAATCGACCAGCTCCGGACCGACCTGGCCACCCATGCCATGGATCTTGTGGCAAGCGACACAGGATATGGCGGTGAACAGATCCTTTCCCTTGGCGAATGACCGGTCGGCGTCGATTCGCGCCAATTCGCCCGCCAATTCGTCGTATTTCCAGTCGCGGACGAACGGCCGCAGTTCCGCCAAAGGCGCCGGCTCTTCGAGCAATTCTTCCGGTGGCACCGTGCTAAGATCGGAAACAACATGCAAAACGCCGTACATCGTCCGCCAGTGGCCGGGGAATGTGCAAAGGTAGGGGTAGTCGCCCGGCTGGTTGGGCGCGGTGAACGAAAGCCTCTCCACCTGCCGCGGCGGAAGCATCTTGGTGGCGAACAACACCTGGGGCAAATTGGGAACGAAGTGCCGCGTGAAAGCGTCGGCCTGCGTGGCCATTTTCTCGGCCGCCTCGCCCACCTCCTTTAGCGAACCGGGCGCGGCGACGATCAGGTTGTGCGGCATGATGTCAGTGTTCTCCAACACCAGCTCGACCGGCTTGCCGGCTTGCACGTAGATCTTCGTCCGGTCGAAGGCGAGTTTGTGCGGAACGGGCCGCACGACGAACACCGGCACCGCCAGCTCGCCGAGCGCGATGCGGAATTTCTTCGACTCTTCCATCGGCAAGAGTGACGTCAGGTCCTTGCCCAGTTGCAAGGCATCGACCACGCCCGGCGAAGTCCTGTCGCCGGCGGGCACCTGGCTGACGTAGGCGAGAATGTTGTCGACCATCGGCCGCACCTGTTCCTTGGGCCAGGCGCCACGGCGCAGCCGCCGCAGCGCGCCAACGGCCGCGTCGCGATCGACCCCCTCGCGGAAGAATGAGGCCAGCGTGGTGATTGTCTCGACGTCGTGCCCTTCGATCGAGGTGATTGCGTGGATCGCCGCCCGGCGGACCGCGTCCTGCGCGTTTCCTTCGAGCTCGAAACGGACATCTCGCGGCGGGGCGGGAACGTCGGATTGAACGAACACTTTCCGGCGATTGCCATCGAGAACGCTTAGCGTGAAACCATTGAGCCGATTGCCCAGGTCGCCATCGGTGCGATTCCAGATCGTGATCGCGTCGATTGGCAGCTCCCGGCCGAGGTCGATCTCCCACCAGGGATTCGCCTCTTCGTTGGTATGGGTCTCACCGCCATCGCCGTACACGCCGCTGGTGTTGCCATCGATGCCGCGCTTGGCGTCGCCGCCATAGGCGGTGCTCGATTGGTTGGCCTTCCCTGTGGGGGCGACGTTGGTTCCACCGCTGACGATTTCGACTTCGGCCAAAGTCAGCACACGGCCGGCCCCCGGCAGCTCGACGCGGACGAACCTTCCCAAGGTCGCTTTGCGGTTCGTCGCCGCGCTGGCCAGCTCGGGCGGCAGATCGAACAGCAACGGCCGCACTCGGTCGTAGGCCGTCGCCCTCAGTTTGACGTCGGCGAGGAACGGCATGGCTTCAAGCACGTCGCAAAGGGAGGGGACCGATCGCTCGGCTTCGCTCCAGGCCGTGTCGAGCGAGCCGTCTGCGGTCATCAGGGCCAGGTATCCGATCTGTCGCGTGAACGGACGATGGGCCTCGGCGGCGAGCCTGGCGACCGCGCTACGCACGCGCCCCAACTCGGCGGCCGGCAAGCCGGTGAGCACGTGCCCCAGGTCGTAAAGGATCGCTTCGCTTTGCGGAACGTTGGCATGGTCCATCCGAGACAATGCCGCCAGAAGTTCCGAGGCGACATCGGTCCCGTTCTGCTTGGCCAGTCCGCGCAGCGCTTCCTGGCGGTACTCGGGTGCCACCTGGTCGCGTGACAGGAGTGCCTGGAAAACCAGTGGCGTCCGCGGCAGTTTGGTAAGTTCCGCCGTGGAAACGCTCTGCAACAGGTAGTCGATGCCCGAGGGGTTGTCGGCCGCCAACGGAGTCCCGTCGGCGATGGCCTTCTTCCAGTAGGGCTGCAACTGCTTCATCGTTTCGCCGAGCGTGTAGTTCAGGTAATAGTCCATCGGGTGCTTGAGCGTCAGAAGAGCCACTTCGGCGGCGCGGGCGTCGTCGAAAAAGCTGCAAGCACGCACAGCTTCGAGCCGCACGCGCGGGTAGGCGTCGAGAGTCTGCGTCTTGAGCAAGTCCAGTGGTTCGGCCACTCGGTCGCGCCAATAGCAAAGCACGCGAGTCGCGGCGGCGCGGGCGTGGTAGTCGGTCGAGCGGAGCATACGCTTGAGGAGGTCCTCGTTAACCACGTTGTGGTACTGGTACATCCAGAGGGCTTCCATCAGGTGGTGCTCGTATTCGGTATCCTGTTTGTCGAGCCTGGCGATCCACCTGGCCACCGCGGCCACGACCTGGTCGCTGTCACGCCCGGAAAGCTCGATCTTGGCGCGGTAGCGCACGCGCGCTTCCGGCTCCTTGAGCAAATCGAGCAGCTTGTCGATCGGCTGGCCGGCGATCTGGGCGGGCTTCGAAAGCGGGCGTCCTTCATAAGTCACGCGATAAACGCGACCGTGGGTACGGTCGCGGCTGGGATCGCGCAGATTGTGCTGCATGTGGCCGATGATCGGGTTCTGCCAATCGGTGAAATAGAGCGCGCCGTCGGGACCGAACTCCAAATCGGTCGGACGGAAATTCTCGTCGCTCGAAAACAAGAGCCGCTCGCCTTCGGTCCCCTCGAAGGCCGAGTCTTTCTCGTTCATCTTGTACTGCAAAATACCTCGGTAACCGATCACGTTGGGCACCAGCAAGTTGCCCTGCATCTCGTCGGGAAAGTGCCGGCTCGAGACGAATTCGGTGGCGGGGCAAGGACGGGTCCATTGCCCGTAGACCTTCTGCATGCCTGGGTGCTTCTGCGGAAAATCGAGCCGGCCCGAAAAGGCCGCGGCGAAATAGGTGTCGGCGCCGGTGCCGTCGGTCACGAGGTCCTGGCCCCAGCGGTCGAAAGCATGCCCGTGCGGGTTGGCGAAACCGTAGGTGACGTAGACCTCGAATTTCTGCGTGCGAGGTTCGTAGCGGAACACGCCCGCATTGGCGCAGCGCTGCGGCGGACCGTAGGCAGTTTCGACCTGTGTGTGATGAAACGTTCCTTCCTGGAAATAAAGCGCCCCGCCCGGATCGAGCGTGAAACTGTTCAAGGCATGGTGCGTGTCGGCCGAATCGATGCCGTGCAACACGCGCTGGCGGAAATCGGCCACGTCGTCGCCGTTGGTGTCCTTGAGGTACATCAGGTCGGGCTGCTGACCTACGAGCAGGCCGCCGGCGTAGAACTCAAGTCCGGTGGGGACGTGGAGCTTGTCCGCGAACACGGTGCGTTTGTCGGCGCGGCCGTCGCCGTCGGTATCTTCGAGGATCAGCACCTGGTCGTTCATCTCCTCGTTCGGTTTCCAATGTGGATAGCTCGGCATGCAGGCCACCCACAAGCGACCCTTGGCGTCGAAGGCCATTTGCACGGGGTTGGCCAGCTCAGGAAACATTTCCTCGGAGGCGAAGAGATTCACTTTGAACCCCTTGGCAAGGGTCATCTTCTCGATTTCGGCCTCACCGCCCAAGAAAAGATGGGTTCCGCCGGGCCCCTCGCCGGGCTTGTTCGTTTTGACTACGAGAAACGGGGGCGCGTTGGCGTCGTCGACCTTGAGCTCCTTCCCCTGGGCAACCGCCCAAATCCGCCGGTCGCGATTGGCGGTCATGACGTCGAGCACTTCCATCTCGCGCTGCATGACGACGCGGTTAGTCTGTCCGTCGACGAACGACAGATCGGCGCGCCCGCCGTAGATCGAATAACCATCTACCGTGCGATAGCGCTCGTACCAATGAAAGTTCTTGTCAAGTACGGCCGCTCGGAGTTTCTCCACGGCTTTCAATTCGCGTTTGGGAGTCGGTTGGCCAGCGAACAGGGCCTCATCAATGGCCTCGGCGACGAGCCGGTCGCCGTGCTGGTTGAGATGGACTCCGTTGATCGTCAGCGGCTGTTTGCTCTCGGCGTGCAGTCGCTCACTTGGCGTAACGAGGTCAACGAAGACAACGCCGTGCGCTTTGGCGACCTCGGCCATGGCGGCGGTATAGAGCTTGATCCGCCGGTTGTTTTCCTTGCCGTCGGGCAGGTTGCGGTCGTGCAAATCCTCGTGGGCGATCGGCGAGAACAATACCAGCTTGGGAGCGCCTTTACCGCTGTAGTTCTGGCCAAGCGTGTGTTTGATGAAGTCGTCCAGGTCGTGCTTGAACTTTTCGAGGCCGGCCTGGTCGCCGAACGACTCGTTGTAACCGAAAAACGCGAAGACGACGTCGGCCTTGGTCCTGGCCAGCCATTCATCGGGGCTGCCAAATCCGGCCGATCGAAGCCGGAGTGTCAGCTCGTCGCCCGAATAACCGAGATTACGCAGTGAAAGCTCGTGCTTGGGAAAGCGGGTATGGATCAGCGTCTCGAGCCAGCCGTCGTGTTGCATCCGCTCGGCCAGCGTGTTGCCGATGATTGACACGTGGTCGCCCTTCTCCAGCGACAACGTCGGCGGCCCATCCGCTGCGCGGGCCACGGCAACCGTGGCCACCATGGTCGACACGATCGCCAACGTCGCTCGTCGTGTATTCATATTCAGGTGCATTCTTCTTCCAGTGTTCAAGGCGTACTCGTTACAGGGCACGTGGTATCAAGAGACCCTCCACTATGGATCTGGCGAGTGGGCCAGTCAAGCAGGGCAGACCGCCAAGGGGCGGACCACGACCTCGGTCGTCTTGACCTCGCCCTGGTGCTTGTAGCGGCGGCAGCACTCGAAACCGCCGATCCGATCGAAGAACTCGCGGATATATTGCGTGCGCCGCCATTCGCCGTCGCTGACGCAGTCGATCCCCGCCTGTTCCTGCAAGCGGATCGCAAACATAACCATTTCGTCCATGACCCCCTGGAACCGGTCAGCCGAAATTTCATGTCGCTTCGACAGCAATTCACGAACCACCAGCGGACGCGGCAGCGAACCAATCACCTGCGGGTAGAGCAGTAGCAGCGGATCTTTGGTCATGCGTTACTTGACGCCCGCCCCGCTCTCGCAGTCGCGTTCGGGGCGCAGCAATACGACGCCGCTCGAGTCGCTGGCGGCCAGGAGCATGCCGTTGGATTCCTCGCCGCGAATCATGGCCGGTTCAAGATTGTTGACAACCACGACCTGGCGGCCGACCAGCGATGCCGGCTCGTAATGCCCGCGGATGCCGGCCACGATCTGCTTCTCGACATCACCGACTTGGATCTGGAGCAAGAGCAGCTTGTCGGCGTTGGGGTGCTCGCGGGCGGCGACAACCTTGGCGATGCGCAATTCCAGCTTGGCGAAATCGGCGTAGGTAACAGGAGGCTTGGGTTCCATGTTCGCTCAGGTTAAATGAAAGTTGGTGTGACGACGAATATCGTAACGGGCGAAGCGGTAATGCGGAACCAGTTATTCCGCGGCCGTTTTTGTTCCGCAACACCAAGACTATTCGGTCGAATCACCCGGGGGCTGATGCCGCCCCACTCGCCGGCTCACTCATTCCCGCCAGTACCTCGTGCGCCGCCTTGACCGTGCAATCAATGTCGGCTTCGTTGTGCGCCGCCGAGATGAAGAGCGCCTCGTATTGACTGCACGGCATGTATACTCCCCGCTCGATCAGGCCCCAGAAGTAGTCGGCGAACCGCCGCGTGTCAGAGCGGCTCGCCGTGGTCCAGTCGACGACGGGCTCCAAGTTGAAGAACAAGGTCAGCATGCTCCCAACGCGAGCTGTGACGTGGGGCACGCCGGCCTCGCGCGCCGCCGCCGACAAGCCCGCTTCCAAACGGGCGCCGAGCCGCTCCAGCCTTTCATAGGGCGGCTCGTCGCGCAGCACTTTCAGCGTGGCGATACCGGCTGCGGTGGCCAGTGGATTCCCCGACAACGTGCCGGCCTGAAACACAGGTCCGGCGGGCAATACGTGGTTCATAATCTCCGCCCGGCCTCCATAGGCGCCCACGGGTAGTCCACCGCCGACGATCTTGCCCAAGGTCGTCAGATCGGGGTGGATGCCGAAAAGGCCCTGGGCGCCGCAATAGGCCACGCGGAAGCCGGTCATCACCTCGTCGCAAATCAAGAGTGCCCCGAACCGGTCAGTGAGGTCGCGCAGGGCCGCGAGGAAATCGGGCCGTGGTAGAACGCAGCCCATGTTGCCCACGACCGGCTCGAAGATCACACCGGCGATGCGCGGCCCGTGTGCGGCAAAAGCGGCGGTCATGGCCTCGGGATCGTTGTAAGGGAGCACCAATGTGTCGCGGGTGGTGCCGACCGGGACGCCCGGCGAGTTGGGAACGGCCAGCGTTGCGGCCGAGCTGCCCGCCGCCACCAGCAGGCTGTCGACGTGGCCGTGGTAATTGCCGGCGAACTTGACGATCAGGTCGCGGCCGGTGAAACCGCGGGCCAGCCGGATGGCGCTCATCGTGGCCTCGGTCCCCGAATTGACCAGCCGCACCTTGTCGACGCTAGGTACGGCTTCCACGATCAGCTCGGCCAGTTCGCTCTCGGCTTCGGTCGGCGCGCCGAAACTTGTGCCGCGCTCGACGGCTTCCTTCAGGGCCGCGACCACACGCGGGTGGCTATGACCCAGGATCATCGGTCCCCAGGAGCCGATGTAGTCGATGTAGCGGTTGCCGTCGAGGTCAACCAGGTACGCTCCCTCGCCGCGGACGAAGAAGATCGGCTCGCCCCCCACGCCGCCGAACGCCCGTGCCGGGCTGTTCACGCCTCCGGGGAACATTTCCTTTGCGCGGGCAAACGCCCGCCGACTTTTTTCTCGAGTAGACATCACCCGCTGCCTCAATCGTTTCGAGGATGGCCGGACGGACCACTAGCCGACTTCGGCGTTTCGTCGACCTCGATTTCCTCCGGCGGAATCCAAACGACCTGGCCGTCGCGCCAGACGGCAATCGGATTGCCGGCCCGCTTGTGCTGCAAGAGGGCCTCGCGCACAGCCTTTGCCAATGCGGCGTCGATCTCGCGTCCATCGGCGAACAGGGCCCTGGCATCGGGCCTCGCTCGCTCATTTGTGGGCAGCAATTCGCTGGACATCGTTCCAAACTCCCTGGTCGGCAATGGTCTTCTCGATTCTACCACAGCCAGCGGCGATAAGTCGCGGGTCGGACGGTTGGGAATTCTCGTAAAACCGCCACATGGTTGCCATTGGCTGGTAAAGTTCGAAGAAGTTCCGCAGGCCACCGGAGTACCGCCTCCGAACGGTCTCCTCAGGAACATGGTGCCCTCCGAGCCGAACACGTTCGGCAACACGCGCAATCGCATGCTCCGGGCTGGGGAGCCAAAGGTAGAGCAAGGCAAATTCGTACCCCGTTACACAGAGTTGGGCGATCCAGGGCGCAAACGTCCGGCTGGCCAGCGTGCTTTCGAAGGCGAAACTATCGCGATGCGCGGCGAGCTCGTGGAGCCGATCAAGCATGATCCGGCCCGCATGAATGGCCGCGCGCTCCGGGTGAAAGGCCGACAGGCCTCGAGCGATGACGTCGGCATTCACAAACTCTGAGACCGCCAACGGACCTTGGAGCAGCACGGGGGCGGCGGTCGATTTCCCGGCCCCGTTGCACCCCGCGAGCAAGACGATCAGTGGCGGTCGATCGGGCATTCGGCCATTCTATCAGGTCGAGAATCGGGAGGATCGCGCGATTCCAATTGCACGATCCGTAACGAGGCCGCAGAGCGGCCGAAGAATGGTTCTCTCGCGGAGCGTGGGAAAAAGGAATTCACCTCTCGCCTCTCACGACGACGCGGCCTCCGTTCGCCTCGCTTCCCAGGCGGTCCTGTAGCGCCTGCACGGTCAACGGTTCTTCGCGCAGGGCGCGCATCGCCAGCACGACGGCCTCCGCCGCGGGAATCGTGGTCACGCAGGGCACGCCGTGCGCGACGGAAGCGGCGCGAATTCGCCCCTCGTCAGTCCGGGCGCCCTTGCCGCTGGGCGTGTTGATGATGAGCTGGACCTGACCATCGATCAGATGATCGAGCAGGTTCGGGTGCCCTTCCTGCAGTTTCTTGACCGTTTTCACAGCGATCCCGGCCGCCTCCAGAATTCGCGCCGTCCCTTCGGTGGCGACGAGCTGGAAGCCCAGCTCGCAGAGCTTGCGCCCCAAACCGACGGCGTGGCGCTTGGAGCGCGGCGAGAGGCTCATGAAAATGTTCCCCTGTTTTGGCAGCACGACGCCTGCCGCGAGCTGGCTCTTGGCGAAGGCAATCGAAAACCGCTCGCTCGTCCCCATCACCTCTCCGGTGGAGCGCATTTCCGGTCCCAGCACGATGTCGACTCCCGCGAACTTGATGAACGGGAAAACGCTCTCCTTGACGGAAACGTGGCTGGGAATCGGCGCCGATTCCCAACCCTGCTCGGCCAGCGACACTCCCGCCATGATCTTGGCTGCGATCTTCGCCAGCGGCATGCCGATGGCCTTGGATACGAACGGCACGGTGCGGCTGGCCCGCGGGTTCACCTCGAGAATGTAAATGTTCTGCCGGCCTTCCTCCTGTTTGACGGCGAACTGGATGTTCATCAGACCCTTGACCTGCATCTGACGTGCAAGCCGATCGGTTGCCGCACGGATTTCGGCCACCACCGGCCCGGTCAGGCTGTAGGGCGGAAGGGCACAGGCCGAATCGCCCGAGTGGACACCGGCCTCTTCGATGTGCTCCATCACGCCCGCCACGATCGTCCGTTCACCGTCGCTGACGGCGTCGACATCGACCTCGATGGCGTCTTCCAGGAAGCGGTCGATCAGCACCGGCTTTCCTTGCGCGACGATGAACGCCTCGGCCATGAATCGCTCGAGCTGGGCCTGGTCGTAACAGATTTCCATCGCCCTCCCGCCCAGCACGAAGCTAGGCCGCACCAGGGCGGGAAAGCCGATCTTGGCCGCTTGGGCGCGCGCTTGTTCGGGGGTGCGGGCGATGCCGTTGGCCGGTTGCCGCAGGTCGAGGCGAGAAAGCAGCGAGGCGAATTTCTCGCGATCTTCCGCGTCCTCGATCGTGTCGACACTGGTGCCGATGATCGGCACGCCGGCGGTGGCCAATGCGCGGGCGAGGTTCAGCGGCGTCTGTCCGCCGAACTGCACGATCACTCCGTCGGGCCTGACCCGATCGCAAATGTTCAGCACGTCCTCGGTCGTCAGGGGCTCGAAGAACAAGAGGTCGCTGGTATCGTAATCGGTACTGACCGTTTCTGGGTTCGAGTTGACCATGACCGACTCGATCCCCAACTCGCGCAAGGCGAAGCTCGCATGGCAGCAGCAATAATCGAATTCGATGCCCTGGCCAATGCGGTTCGGTCCGCCGCCGAGGATCATGATCCTCTTTCCACCCTCCGGCTTGGGCGGCGTCTCGTCCTCGTCTTCGTAGGTCGAATAGTAATAAGGCGTGTAGGCCTCGAATTCCGCGGCGCATGTATCGACGCTCTTGAAGGTGGCCAAGATCCCCAGCCGTTTGCGCTCCGCCCGTACCGACGATTCGGGCACACCCCAGAGCGTGGCGAGCTGCCGGTCGGAAAAACCGAACTGCTTGGCCTGTTTGAACAATTCGCGGGGCACCGATCCAAGCCCGCCGTGCTTGCGCAGCTCGCCCTCCAGCTCGACGATCTCCAAGAGGTTGTCGAGGAACCAGCGGTCGATGGCCGTCAATTCGTAAACTTCGTCGACCGACATGCCATCCTTGAAGGCGTACCGCAGATACCAGACACGGTCGGCGTTGGTCGTGGCGAGCTTGGCTCGAATTTCGTCGCGCGAAGGTTGCTCGGTCGTGCCCCAAAGGTCCTTCGAATCGCACCCGAAGCCGAAGCTCCCGACCTCCAGACCGCGGAGTGCCTTCTGGAACGACTCCTTGAACGTGCGGCCGATGGCCATCGTCTCCCCGACGCTCTTCATCTGCGTGGTCAGATTGGGGTCGGCCTCGGGGAACTTCTCGAAGGCGAAGCGGGGGATTTTCGTCACGACGTAGTCGATCGTCGGCTCGAAGCAGGCCTTCGTCTCGCGCGTGATGTCGTTGGCCAGCTCGTGTAATCGATAGCCGACGGCCAGCTTGGCGGCGATTTTCGCGATGGGGAACCCCGTGGCCTTGGAGGCCAACGCGCTGGAGCGGCTGACACGCGGGTTCATTTCAATCACGATCATCCGCCCCGTGAGTGGGTCGATCGCGAACTGGATGTTCGAGCCCCCCGTCTCGACGCCGATCTCGCGGATGACGGCCAGCGAAGCGTCTCGCATCCGCTGGTATTCCTTGTCGGTGAGGGTCTGGGCCGGCGCGACCGTGATCGAGTCTCCCGTGTGAACCCCCATCGGGTCGAAGTTCTCGATCGAGCAGACGATCACGACGTTGTCGTCGACGTCGCGCATGACCTCCATCTCGAATTCTTTCCAGCCCAGGATCGACTCTTCGAGCAGCACCTCGCTGACGGGCGAGAAGTCGAGGCCACGGCGAACCATCGTGTCGAATTCGTCGCGGTTGTAGGCGATGCCCGAACCGCTACCACCCAACGTGAAGCTGGGGCGTACGACACAGGGCAGCCCGATCTCATGCATCGCCTGGCGCGCCTCGGAAACCGTGTGGACCGTTCGGCCACGGCAGACCGCCAGGCCGATTCGCTCCATCGCCTGTTTGAACAGCTCGCGCTGCTCGGCCTTGGCGATCACGTCGGGTTTGGCGCCGATCATTTCGACGCCGAACTCCTGGAGAACTCCCCGCTGATTCAATTCCATCGCCAGATTCAGCCCCGTCTGGCCTCCAAGCGTGGGCAGCAGCGCATTGGGCCGTTCGACCTCGATCACCTTGGCCACGATTTCCCACGTCAAGGGCTCGATGTACGTGCGATCGGCCGTGTCGGGGTCGGTCATGATCGTGGCTGGGTTTGAATTCACCAGCACGACTTCGTACCCTTCTTCTCGCAGGGCCTTGCAGGCCTGCGTACCCGAGTAGTCGAACTCGCAGGCCTGCCCAATGATGATTGGTCCCGAACCGATGAGCAGGATCTTGTGGATGTCGTCGCGGCGCGGCACTTTGCCCGTTCCCTTTCGCTAATGATTCACACAGAACTTCCATCGCGGCGCCTGGCGCCGCGTAAAATCCCTCAAGATTAACATTCCCTCGCGATTCTCTCAAGGGCCGCTTGCCGAGTAACAATCGCGCGGCGTCTCGACTAGAATCAAAATCTATGTCGAAGCCATACATCGACCTCGACCGCGAGCCGGACCTCCGCGAATCGTCGGCATTTTTTGCCGTGCTCGCGGTGGCCGTGGCGATTGCGATCGTCAGTGCTCGAGATCTGGCCGGCGGCTGGAACGACGGCAGCCGCCTGGCCACCGTCGAGTCACTCGTGGATTATCAAACGCTGGCCATCGACGATTCGGCTTTCGTGAAAATCCGCTGGCCCGCCGCATATTACGAACGGCCCGATGCTTATCAGTTGGTCCCCTGGCTGATCGATCAATCGCGAGACGACCCATTTCCCTACCCCCTGAATTATCCCAAATCCTGGTTCGGCGATGGTCGCCACTGCGAGACGATCGGCACGCGCGACAAGGTCTTGATCGGCGGGCATTTCTATTCGCACAAGCCGCCGGTGCCGGCGTTGCTCATGGCTCCCTGGTACTTCGTCATCGAGCGATTGGGAGGCGTGAACGCTCGCGATCGCTGCGACGACTTCTGCTATTGGATGACGCTCGGCTCGTCGGGCGTTTCGTACGTCGTCGCCCTTTTATGCACGTTTCAGCTTGGCCGAGCGCTGGGTCTGTCGCTGGGGTGGCGACTGGTGTTCGTTTCGAGCCTGGGTCTTTCCACCGTGACCGTCGCCTACGTCCGCAACGTCAACGATCATATCCTGCTATTGGCCGTGGCCAGCGGCTTGGCGCTGGCGCTGGCGCACCTGGCGCACTGGGCCCGAAAGCGACCGGTGAATGCAAATGGCCCAACGAAACTAGTTGCCGCGATCGGCAGTTTGGCCGGCCTGGCCTACACGATCGATCAGGCCACGGGACCGGCGATGCTCCTGGCTTCGGCGGCGCTGGTTGTTTACCGCCTTCGCCAGCGGTGGAAAATGTTGGCGATCTTCGCCCTTGCCGCGCTCCCATGGCTCGCCGTCCACCACACGATCAACTATTGGCTTGGCGGCACGCTGACGCCGATCGGCTCGGTCCCTGAGTTTTTCGACTGGCCGGGCTCGTCGTTCGACCGACGAAACATGACCGGCTTTTGGAACCACAAATCGCTTGGCGATTTCGCGATCTACATGCGTGAATTGACGATCGTACCGTTGCACGGCTTTTTCCCTCACAACTTGCCGCTCCTGGTTGCGGTACCGGGAGTATTCGTCCTTTGGCGGCGGCGCGCGGCCGAATGGCCCGAGCTGGTCTGGGGTACGGCCTGGTGCGTGACGAGCTGGCTTCTGTACGGAGCGCTCTCGTCGAATTACGGGGGCTATTGTTGTTCGATTCGCTGGTTCGTGCCATTCCTCGCCGTGGGTTATTACTTTCTGGCGGTGTTAATTCGCGACGACGACCGCTTTCGATCGGGCTTGCTGTTGTTCGGTGGCCTGGGTGCCGCGGCGGCATATTTCGAATGGCGCCAAGGGCCGTGGCTTGAACCGGACGCCGAATGGTTCCAGGTGCTGGAACTGGTCGGACTCGCGGTCTGGCCGCTATGGGCGATTTGGACCTGGTGGAAAGGAAGCTCCAGCACTAGCCAGTTTCGTCGTTCCCCCGTACCTTGACCTCCGATGGACCAACCTGTCGCCACGTTCGACCGACTAAACCGATTCGCCGGCGCGATCATCGCCCTATTGGCGGCGGCGGTGGCCCTGGTCAGCGCCCTGCCATACGCCGGCGGCTGGAACGACGGCAGCCGATTAGCGACCGTCGAGACTCTTGTCGATCAGCAGGCCCTGGAGATCGACCGCTCGATGTTCGTTCGCGGTCCCGGTTCCGAACCCAACGTTCCCAATCCGTTTACGCCGGGCGACAAGCTTCTGGAAACCAAGGGCACTTGCGACAGACTGTTTATCAACGGCCACTATTATTCCGACAAGTCGCCGTTGCCGGCGGTCACGCTGGCCGGCTGGTATCTTGTGCTCAAGCGGACCATCAACCTCGAAGCCCGCGAAGATCCCGGGCGGTTCTGCTATTGGATGACGGTCGGCTCGTCGGGCTTGGGTTATATCGCTGCGGTCTGGTGCGTTTACCAATTGGGGCTCGTCGTCGGCTTGCCGCTCTCGACGCGGCTACTACTCACGGCCAGCCTGGCCTTCGCCACCGTCGCGCCCTCCTATGCGCGGCACGTCAACAACCATGCCATGCTGTTGGGCGTGACTGCGGCGCTCGTCTTGTCATTGGCGCGGTTGGCGCGGGAAATCGGCGAAAGCCGCACGCCTTGGTCGCGGCTCTTGGAATCGGGCACGCTGATGGGGCTGGGTTACTCCATCGATCTCGGCGTCGGGCCGCCTTTGGTGCTGGCAACGACCGTGCTGGTTGCGTGGCGCTCGCGGCGCTTGCCGGCCATCGTCGTGTTCGTATTGGCCGCCGCGCCCTGGATCGGCGGGCACCATGCGTTGAACTACTTTATCGGTGGCACGTTCGCGCCGGCGAACTCGGTGCCCGACTACTTCAAGTGGCCCGGCAGCCCATTCACGCCTGAGAACATGACCGGCGGCTGGGCCCACAAGTCGATCGGCCATTTTCTGTTCTACGCCCTTGACTTGTTGGTGGGCAAACAGGGCTTTTTGTCGTTCAACTTACCGATGTTTCTGGCCGTGGCCGGCTTCTTCGGTCTTTGGCGACGACGCCCATCTGAATTGCCCGAGCTGCTGTTCTGCGCGGCGTTGTCCGTGGGCGCGTGGCTCATGTATTCTGTGGCCTCGGTCGATCATTCGGGAGAATGTTGTTCCGTGCGCTGGTTCGTGCCGCTCTTGGCGCCTGGTTATTACGTATTGGCCGTATTGCTTCGCGAACAACCTGCGTACCGCCGCGATCTGCTGGTGCTCAGTGGCTTTGGGGTCGTGTTGGGGGCCGCCTGCTGGTGGTTTGGTCCTTGGTACGGGAAGGTGCCGTTGGGGTGGGGTTTTTGGGTGATCTATCCGGGGGGGCTTTTGGCTTGGGGCGGATCTGAACTGGCGCGGCGAAAAACTGGTGGAAATGTTGTATCCGCAGAGAAAGGGCCACAATCTTGAATCGCTATCATCCGCCCTGGCACTTCATGCTTTTCGTTCCACTCGCCGCGCTGCTATTCGGCCCCCTGGCCGAGGCCAAAGGGGGCCACGATGCGCACCGGTACCTCTACGTCGTCTGCCCTGGGATCCGCGATTACCTCGAATTCGGCGGCGCTGGAATTCTCGTGTTCGACATCGACCACGGTCACCAGTTCGTCAAACGCATCGCGACCCACGCCAGCCAGGAGGAGAAACCTGACAATATCAAGGGGGTTTGCGCCCACGCGGCGACGCGAAGAATTTACTTCACCACCCGCTCGAAGCTTTACTGCCTCGACCTGGTGACCGAAAAGACGATTTGGGAGCAAACGCCGCGCGACGGCACCGACCGGATGTCGATCACGCCCGACGGCAAACTGCTCTACGTACCGTCGTTCGAGAAGGACTTCTGGAGCGTGATCGACGCCGCGTCCGGCAAACTGATCGCCGAGGTCGAAACCAAGAGCGGCGCCCATAACACGGTCATCAGCCGCGACGGCCGGCGGATGTATCTGGGCGGGTTGAAATCGCCGATCTTATTCGTGGCCGACACCGGGACGCACACCATCGTCCAGAAAGTCGGGCCCTTCGCCGGCTCGATCCGGCCCTTCACAGTCAACGGTGCCGCGACCCGGGCCTTTATCTGTGTCAACGATCTGCTGGGATTCGAGATCGGCGATTTGACCAGTGGAAAGAAACTGTACCGCATCGAAGTCGCGGGTTTTGCCACCGGCCCCGTCAAGCGACACGGCTGCCCCAGCCACGGAATCGGGCTCACGCCCGACGAACGCGAAATCTGGGTGGTCGACGCCTTCAATCAGCAACTCCACGTGTTCGACAACACGGTTGAACCACCCCGGCAGCAGGAGAGCATCGCGCTGCGCGAGCAGCCGGGTTGGATCACGTTCAGCCTCGACTGCAAATTCGGATATCCATCAACCGGCGAAGTCATCGACGTTGCCGGCAAGAAGGTGGTTGCCGCATTGGCCGATGAGTCGGGCCGACCGGTCCACAGCGAAAAGATGATCGAGATCGACTTCAACGAAGGTGTGCCAGTCGCCGTCGGTGACCAGTTCGGCGTGGGACGAATCTCGAGTGGTGCCAAGCAGAGGTGAGCAGTCGCCTTGCCGTGGTACTGGGGAATCGCCGAGACAGGGTGACACCCAGTCGGTTTCAGTCCGATGCAGTTGACAGAAACCCAACTCCAACGCCGTGGGTGTTGCCAATCCTACGACGAGGCTCTACGATCCTCGGCTCCATGCCGCACGACCTGAACCCCGCTCAACGCGATGCCGTCAATACGTTGTCTGGCCCCATTCTCGTGCTGGCTGGGGCCGGCACCGGTAAGACGAGGGTGGTTACATTCCGCATTGCCGAGCTGATCAAGCATCGCACGCCGGCCGAGCGGATTCTGGCGGTTACGTTCACCAACAAGGCGGCCGGTGAAATGCAGGAGAGGACGGCCGAATTGCTGGGTAAGCGCCGCAAGGATGCCCAACGGCCAGAGATCTCGACGTTCCACTCGCTTTGCGTACGTATTCTCAGGCGGCACATCGTGAAGCTCGGTTACCCCGCCCAGTTTGCGATTTACGATCGCGGCGACCAGGAAGGCGTTGCGCGCGCAGCCCTGCGCGACATCAAGGTGCCCAACGCCGTTTTGCGGCCGGGCGACTTGCTGGCGATCATCAGCCGCTGGAAGACAACCTCGATCCGTCCTCCAGAAGCCGCTTCGCTCGCCGAGAGCGACAAGGAGCACCTGGCCGCGATGGCCTACCGCCGCTACCAGAAGGCCCTCAAGTCCGCCGGCGCCGTCGACTTCGACGACCTTCTGCTATGCACCGAAGAGCTTTTCGCCAAGTCGCCCGAAGCCCGCGCGGCCGAAGCGGCCCGCTTCAGCCACCTGCTGGTCGACGAATACCAGGACACCAACGGCGCGCAGTACCGGATCATCAAGGCCCTGGCCGAGAAGCACCGCAACCTGTGTGTCGTCGGCGACGACGACCAGTCGATCTACGGCTGGCGAGGGGCCGAGGTGACGCACATCCTCCGCTTCCAGCGTGATTGGCCCGAAGCCAAGGTCGTCCGCCTCGAGGAAAACTACCGCTCGACCGACGCCATCCTGGCGATGGCCAACCGCCTGATCGCTTACAACAAGCACCGCCACGACAAAATGCTGCGGGCCATTCGCACCGGCGGCGATCCGCCACGTATCCTTCAGTACCCCGACGAAACCAGCGAGGCCAAGCAGGTAATCGAGGAGATCAATTCTCAGATCTTCCGCCGGCTGGCCGAACCACGCGACTTCGCGATCTTGTTTCGCACCAACGAACAGCCGCGGGCTTTCGAGCAAGAACTGCGGCGGGCAAAACTACCCTACACCCTGATCGGCGGCATGTCGTTTTACGACCGCAAAGAGGTCCGCGATGTGCTGGCCTATTGCCGAGTGCTGACCCACCCTCGCGATGAAGTCTCGCTGATGCGAATCATCAACACACCCGCCCGCGGCATCGGGGCCAAGGCGGTCGAATTGCTTCTGGAGCGGGCCGTGTCACAGGCCAGGCCGCTGTGGGAGGTGCTCAGCGAAGCGGCCGAAGTTACGGGGCTGCCGGTGCCGGCCGTCGACGCAATCGACAAGTTTCGAAAGCTCATCGAGGACTATCGTCGAAGGTTAGAAGGAGAACGTCCGTCCGAGGTGGTTGCCGACCTGATCCACACGATTCGCTACCAGGACGAGATCAATCGGCAGTACAAGGAGCCGGCCGACCAATTGGCTCGCTGGAGCTCGGTCGAAGAAGTCGTCAACGCCCTGGCCGGTTACCAGCAGCGTGCGAAAACGCCTACCTTGGCGGGCTTTCTCGACGACGTGGCCTTGGCCGGCCGCGACGAGCAGGACGACAAGGAATCGAAACTGGCCCGCAATGCGATCGTACTGATGACGTTGCACAGCGCCAAAGGATTGGAGTATCCGCAGGTCTACCTGGTGGGCATGGAGGAGGGGCTGTTGCCGCACAGTCGGTCGGTGGCGGCGGAAGGGTCGGCAATCGACGAGGAACGGCGGCTCTGTTACGTGGGGGTCACGCGTGCCAAGGATAAGTTGACCTTGACCCTTTCGCTCTCGCGGAACAAGTGGGGCAAACCGCGCGACACGACACCCAGCCGGTTCTTGTTCGAACTGCTGGGAAAGGCCGACAACCCAGAGTCGCTGCGGAGGAAAAAACTACGACCCGCTTAACGCAGCGCGTAGCACCGAAGGTGCGTCACTCGATAGCCCAGAACCAGCTATAAGGGCGCAGCCCTGGGAGCCGTCGCGAATTAAATGGTCGTCAGCCCCAACGGGGCGCAACTCGCGCATTGTTACGCACCGTTGGGACTGACGCCTTCCGCCTCACACCGGTTGAGCCCGGAGCGAAATCCGCCGAAGGCGGAACTCCTCCCTCCTCATCCTTCATACATCCCTCCATCGATGCATCACCCATCCCTCATCGTTCATCTCTTCCTTCATCTCATCCTTCATCTTCGGATCGCTCCGCTCACGCAAGACGCGCTCGATTTCCTGCTTCAATTCCGAGCCGTTGTACTCTTTGGTTAACATGTTCCAGAGGCGATCGGAGCTCAACTCGGAGACAAGCTCCGGCGGTGAATCGCCGTAGAGAACCCAGAGGCGACCGTCGTCGCGCGTTCTGCCGGTCACTTTGCGCGTAGACGATTGCTCGACGGGCTGTGCGGAGGGAGCGTCGCATGACTCCTGGCGTTCCGTGTCGGTGGTGGGATCGGAAAACTCGTTTTGAGCTCTCGCTGCTTCACCCTTGGCCTCCGCGCGTGGGCGCCGACGAGAAGGAGGTTGTCGCCCTCGATCGCCGCGCGCCACCCCACGTTTCCTGTTTTCTATCGAAGATTTCGCACTTTCTTGCGACTCTTCAATCTCGTTTCCCGACGCTTCGGTCGGTCCCGCCCGCTCCGCGCTCTCTCCTTCCGGCCCCGTCGGCTCCGCGCCGGGGTACCCGCCACGCGGGTCGGCTTCCTGCTCCGCGCTTTCTTCCCTCGTTTTCGTGTTTTCTATCGAAGATTTCGCGTTTTCCTGCGTCTCTTCCTCCTCTTCAAACAGGTCGAAAAGGCTCCACACGAAATAGCTCCCCGCGCCACCCCCCACTCGGCCGCAATCGGCGCCGGCGATTCCCTTGGCGCGATAGACCACGTGCCAGGGAATGCCCGCCTCGTCGGCCGCCGCGCGCAGCTCCTTCGCCGTCTTGGGTCCAAGGGCCAGCTCGTCGCGCAACCAGCGTGCCGCGTCTTCCTGGTCGAGCCGCGACGCCGTGGCCCAGGACACCGCCGCGCTCACGTGGCGCCGCCCCCAGACCACGCGGCCCTCGGGCGTCTCGAACAAAAGCGCATCGTCCATGTCGGCCAACGTGTTCTTGGCCGCCGCCAGATACCTGCGGCAAGGACGGCGGCGGTCGCGGACCACGGCGAACAGCGCGCCCAGCTCCTCGACTCCGGCCAGCTTGTCGAGCCAGCGGCGCAAGTCGTTGGCCCCCGGCCTGTCGGGCACGCGCGCGGCGACGACGATGGCCACGTCCCATTGCCTGGCAAGCTCGCCCAACTTGCCAATCGTTTCGCGGCTTAAGTACGACATCCTCTGGCCGCGCTCGTCGAGCCAAAGCTCCATCGGGTCGAGCACGACGAGTTTCACTCCCGGCGTGCGCGTCAGGAGCGATTCGAGGTGCCCCAGATCCTTGTCGGCGCGGAATGGGCGCATGGTCGGCTCTTTTTCGTCTTCTTCGTCATCGTCTTCTTCGTCATCGTCTTCTTCGTCATCGTCTTCTTCGTCGTCGTCTTCGGCTTCATCGCGGACGGGCACTTCGCCCAAGGCGTGGATGCGGCTCATGTCGGCGCCCAGCGTGGCCAATCGCGGCGCCACGACGTTTTCCATCATGCTTTGGCGCATGATCAGCACCACGTCGGTCGCCTCGAGAGCGCGATCGACTGTGCCGCCGTCGGCGAGCCGACCCGCTGCGCAGGTACCCCGGCGTAAGCCCCCCGGTGATTCCAAGTCTGGTTCGCTGGTGGCCCCCTCCGCCTTGGCGACGACACTCTCCGCCTTCGCGGCGTCGTGCGGAATTGTCGGCGGAAGTGCGCTGCCGGGCAGAGCTCGACCGCGCGTCACGCGGCTGGCGAGATCCATCAAGAGCAGGCTGGAGCCCGCCCCTGGCTCGCCTGCCACGAGGGTGACTTGCCCCAGCGCCACTCGGCCCGGCCAGAGCCAGCGAGTGGGGCGCGGCGTGACGGCATCGAGCCGCCGGACGACTGGCTCGGCCGGCGTGGGCGAGACCTGGTGGCCTTGCGTCCCCGCCGCTTGCCCGTGCCTCCGCTGTTCGACGTTTTGTTCGAGAAATTGCTCTTTCGGGAAACTCCTCTTCGGGAATTTGCCCTTCGGGAATTTGCTCCTGGAACTGCTCCGCGAACGGATTGGGTTTTTTTCCGGCGGACATGTGGCACCTGGCGTGAAGGGGTGTGGTGAGTGGTGGGACGTGATGGTTGGGCCGATCGAATGCGGCCCATAGGTGAGTATACTAATGAACATATATACAGTCAACACCGACTGTAGAAAATATTTTTGTTAGTACTAATACTCAGACAGGCGAGCCGACCCGCAAGCGGGTACCCCGGCGTCAGCCCCCTGTTGGTTGTTGGCGCAAGTAAGTCGCCCGATTCATCGTGGCAACGTAGGCAAGCCGACCCGCAAACGGGTATCCCAGCGTCAGCCTCGCGGTTTTGATAAGATGCGATCGGCCTTTGGCAGCCCACTCAGGCGACAGGCGCGAAAGCAGGTAGTTCGTGATCATCCATGGCCCCCCGCGCGCTCCCCCCATCCCCTGGATCCCCTCCACCGTTCTTCCTGCCTACCGCCTCCCTCATTCCTCTTTCTACAGCCTGCTTGGCTTGCAAACGCAAACAAACAATTCCCGCGGATTCTCGTGTCATCCGGGATCGCGGCTCATTTTGCAAACCCTTGAATCCTTTCGACTTAGCAACCATCATCCTTTCGCGAATTCGCGCCGCTCAAAGCATACCGATTCGACGGGGGCTGGTCGCGGGAAACTTTTTTCATAGGTTTTTTCCACTCTTCCGGGTGGAACGCGCGCCTCGATCGCGCTGCTAGTTTTGCTTTACTCTCGCATGTGATGGCTCATTCGGACCTTGCAGGCCTCCGCGCCGCAAGTTGACGAATCGCGGCCGGAGAAGTATGTGTGGCTCAATTCGCATCCTCAATTCGCATCGCTGCCTTAAACCAATCTACGAGCCCTTCCATGCATGCGGCGCGACCAACTCCGGCGGAACGATTCACACGTTTGGAAACGGTAATGCCTTTGGGCGAGGCTGAAGGTCGGTACAGCCGGCTGAGGCGGCCGAGAAGATTGGTGGCTCGGTCCGATCGCTCGGCAGTTCCAGTGCCGCCCATTCGTCACTCACGGGCGCGGTGATCGTCACAAGCTCTTTGTTCGATGGATCACTAATCGAAATGCTCCGGCCGTGCAGGGCGATGGCACGCAGCCGCTGGTCGTCGTGCTGCGGGCCAAAGGGATGCTGCCGCCGTAGAAAGCGTCGCCAGTGCCCACCTTTCTGCAAATCGCTACAATTCACTGACCACGATCACACGAGGAACTTACCCAATGGCTGATGACCCAAAGCCAGGCGATCAAACGACGCCACCAACAGAAGCACTCTCACCGGCAACCGGCCGCGCCAAAGAGGGGCTCGAAATGGCCACGTTCGGTGCGGGCTGTTTCTGGTGTACCGAAGCCGTGTTCCAGCAGCTCAAAGGTGTCGAGCGCGTGGTCTCGGGCTACAGCGGCGGTCACGTGAAGAGCCCTACCTATCAGAATGTCTGCTCCGGTTCGACGGGCCACGCCGAGGTGGTTCAAATCACGTTCGACCCGAAGGTCGTTTCCTTCGCCGAATTGCTCGAGGTCTTCTGGAAAACGCACGACCCGACGACGCTTAACCGGCAAGGGAACGACGAAGGGACGCAATATCGTTCAGTGGTCTTCTACCACAGCGACGACCAGAGGCGAGCGGCTGAACATTGCAAGCGAACACTCGACGAATCGGGCGGGCTGGGCCGCCCGATCGTAACCGAGATCTCGCCATTCACGCAGTTCTACGCGGCCGAAGATTACCACCAGAACTACTTTGCCGACAACCCGCGCCAGCCGTACTGCTCGGCGATCATCCGCCCGAAGGTCGACAAAGTCAGAACGGTGTTCCAGAGCAAGCTCAAGCCATAACGCCTGGTTATTCGGCGCCTGTCAGCGGTTCCTTCTTCTCGGTGATTACCTCGCACTGCGGCGCCATTTCAGCGTTGAGCGCGGTGAAGTCCTTCCATTCCTCGGGAACGTTGTCCTCGTGGAAGATCGCTTCGACGGGGCACTCGGGAACGCAGGCCTCGCAGTCGATGCACTCATCCGGGTGGATGTAGAGCATCTTTTCGCCTTCATAAAAGCACTCGACAGGGCAAACCACCACGCAATCCGTGTACTTGCAGCCGAAGCACGGCTCGGCAACGACGTGAGTCATCGAGAGAATTCTCCTTTCCAGGAATCGGGAATGCGGTATTCAACCCCCCAGCGCAAACAGTGTCAAGTGCTTACCCGCGTAGTACTTGAAGGGAAGGTATAACGAATGTCCAGACGAATCGTAGGAAGGCCGCGAAAGCTCGTCAAGGCGGTCGTTCGCTGGCCTCTGCTTTTGTCGAAGACAGGCTTGCCTCGGTCTCGGCGCGGGCGTAAAATCAGTGGATTGATGGGGGGATCTGCGCAGAAGAGGCGGTTGCGCCCTGGGCGATCCTTTTTCCACTCTCGCCAGTTGTTTCGGGCAGGTTGATTATCTGGCACGGATTTGCCTCGGCCAAGCTCGGCAGCCAGCAAGGTATTGCGTCGTGGCGCTTTCAGAAACCGACCGCAAATTACTCGACCGGTGCTTGTCTCGCAAGGGAGGCGCTTGGGAGGAGTTCGTTGACCGATTTCTGGGGTTGGTGGTGCATGTCACCAACCATTCGGCCCAGTGCCGTTCGATTCGGCTCACGCCCGAGGACCGCCAGGATCTTTGCGCCGAAGTGTTTTTGGCGATCATCAAGGACGACTTCCGCGTGCTGCGTCACTTTCGCGCCCAGAGCAGCCTGGCAACCTACTTGACGGTCATCTCCAGGCGGGTCGTAGTCCGCGAACTGCTCCATCGCCAGAAATCGGCGGCACGGCTCGTACCTTCAGCCACCGAACACGCCGCCGTCGGCGCCGACTCCCAAGTGGAACAGCGTGTGAGCGACCGTGACCAGGTCGAGCGGTTGCTCGGCGAGCTCGAAGGCGACGAGGCCGAAGTCGTGAGGATGTACCACCTGGAAGGGAAGAGCTACCAGGAAATCAGCTCCCAGGTCGGCATGCCTGAAAATAGCGTTGGGCCCACGCTGAGTCGCGCAAGACAGAAAATGCGCCGAGCGGGGGCTGAAGGGAACGGCGCGGGGGGGAATGGGGCACAAGGGGCGAATGGGGCGCAGGCTCCCTGAAACTCCGTAGCGGAACTCGTGAGAGTTCCGAGTCGCTCGCGAGGCCAGGAATTCTCACGACTCGTGGGGCAGGTTTCCAACCTGCCATACCCGCTTCTATGGCAGGTTGGAAACCTGCCCCACTATAAGCCCTGACCAAAAATCTGCAACACGCCCTTGGGCTGCGCGACGGGCACGAAAACCTGCAGTCGTACACCTTGGAGTTCGGTGCCCGCTGTGAAGCCGGCGAAGCTGACTTCCGGCTGGACGCCGAAGTTGAACGGCACCTGCGCCAAAAACGGCGCAATCGCAGGCACTTCGCGGAGCAATTTCACGATATCGACGATCAACCGCGGCAAGTTGATGAGCGCGACCACGTTGGCGCGCTCCGCAAGCTGGTCGCGGGTCTTGGCAAAGGCTTCATCCAGGCCCAGCACCTCCTTGCCCGTGCCCAAAATGCCAACGACCTGATGCAGAAACTTCGGGTCGTTACCGCTGGTCTCGACCATTAACCCTTCGAGCAATGTGATCCGCCGTTGCAACGAGTCGCCTCCAAAGAGGATTCGCAACAGTTGTTGGGCGATCAACAATCCGGGATCGTCGGACTTGGCCATCTCGATCTTCACGGTCACAAGATCGACGGCGCGGTCTTCGAAGGTTTCGGCCCCTTCCTGGTACTCGACCGTCTGCGCATAGATCGGCGTCGAGTTTCGCCCCTGCGCTTTGACCAGGTCGCGATGACCTTGCCGCAGGGCGTCAGGATTTTCCGCCTGGCTCAACGAAGTGCTGAGCTGCCCCGACCTGGTGTCGGCGGGCAACGCGAAACTGGTCACCGAAGGACCCGCGCCCGCCTGGCGAAAAGCGGCCAATGCATTCTCCCAGGCTGCGTCTTGCGCACCGGCGCCGTAGGCCCCTTTGAGTCGCTCGGCGGCCCAGGCGACGATCCGATCATAATTCACCGAGTGGCCGAAGTAGATCGGCGCGCCGGCCGGCAGCAGTCCCAACGTTTCGAAGTCTGAAGGAGGGTTGGCGGCCAAGAGCACGTCGGTGCCGCTGGCCTGGCGAACGCCAAGCAAGCCAGCCACGCTCGCGCCGGTCGCCGAGAAGTTCACTCGTCCGGCGAACCAATTCGCGTCGTTCAAGCCGTCGAAGGCGAGGTTCGCCAAATCTTTGAGTACCAGCCGCGTGGCCTCGGGGCCCGGGCCACTGCCTCCCGTTTGACTGCCTCCCAGTTGGTCGTCGGGAAGCGCTTGGATAAACGACATCACTTGCTCGCGGCCACGGTTGATCTCGTTTCCATACCGCTGAATGAGGAGCTCCAGATTGACCAGGACCGCGCCGTCGCCGGCCGCCAGCAACTCGGCCGCGCGCGGTTCGACCAGGGAGGCAAACGACTTCGTTTGCGAAGCGTCGAACACCAACCGCTGAAATACCTGTTCGTTGCGTGTGTAAAGAACCCAGGGGCCGTGCCGTTTGAAGTACCAGGTCTGGTCGTTCTTGACGAGCTTCTCGAAGCCTCCGGCAACCATTTCGGCGGGCACGTTTTCATCCGCCCCGGTCTTGAGCACCGCTCGCCGTAGTTTGGTCTCGTCCGCCGTTTGCACCAGAAAGGCCACTGGCTCCGGCTGTCCCTCGATGGGGAAGACGGCCACATACGAAGGCGCCGCCCAGTCGATCGCCCCGGCAGCGGCGCCGACTTGAAATAATTCGCTCAGGCCGCTCTCGAAGCGCGGTCCCGCTTGGGCCACCGCCGGCCCCAAGGAACCGACCATTTCCTTGAAGCCGCTGGCGATCTTGTCGATCGAGGCGATCCGCAGCACCAGGGCCGTGTCGCGCGGCAGGGCTTCGAGCGGAGCTGCGTTAAGCGGAGTTGCGTTAAGCGGAGTTGCGTCAAGCGGTTCAGCGCAGCGAACCGGCGCCGTCTGGCCCCAGGCCCAACCCACCAACAGCAATAAGATCACGGGACGAACTCTCATGTCAAATCCTCATTCGCAGCGAATTTCAGCCCCCAGTCCCCCGAGTTCCAGCCTCCCCCGAGATCCAGCCCCCCGAGCCCACAGCGTGGTTATACCAAAGACTTCGGACTTGGGTTTCATTCGAAATAATCTACCATGCGACATAGTCGCCTTTTCGCTCCGCGAAAGGTCGTTACTTTCGCAGAGCGAAAGACGACAATCGGTAGATTATTTGCCGCAGGCTGCCGAGCGCCTATCGCCTTACGCCGCCTGCGTCGTTTTGTGCCCGATTCCAGGCAACGACTTCCCGGATGACGTCGTCGAGGGTGTGCCGCGGGCGATAATCGATCGTCTGACGCAGCCGGGTGAGGTCGGGCACGCGGCTGCGAACATCCTCAAAGTCGGACGAATAGGCGTCGGCGTAGCTCTGGAACTCAACTGCCAGAGAGGGATTTACCATCGCCGCCACCCGCTTGGCCAGCTCCAAAATGGTTACGGGTTGGTCGCTTCCGACGTTGAACACGCGGCCCAGTGCGGCCGGGGCGGCCATCAAATCCAAGACGGCGCGCACGACGTCGGCCACGTGGCCGAAGCAACGCACCTGCCTTCCGTCGTCATGCACTACGAGTGGCCGGCCCGACAAGGCCGCGTCGACGAACCGCGGCAACACCATGCCGTAACTGCCGGTCTGCCGTGGCCCGACGACATTGAAGAACCGGGCAATGACCACCGGCAAGGCATGCTCGCGCCAATGAGCCAGTGCGAGAAACTCGTCGATCGCCTTCGACACCCCGTACGACCAGCGGGCGCGGGTCGTGGGACCGAAGACCAGGTCGTCTTCCTCCGTCCAGGTGGCCTTGGGATTCTTGCCGTAAACCTCGCTGGTGCTGGCCAGGAACAATTTCACACGGCGGCCCTGCTGGTGCTGCTTGCGCAGCTCGATCAGCAGGAGCTCGGTGGGATAGATGTTCGTCTCAATCGTTCGAATCGGGTTCTGGGCGATGAGCTGCACGCCCACCGCCGCGGCCAAATGGTAGACTTCATCCGCCTCTGGGACCAGTCTGGCGACGAGCGCTCCGTCGGCCACTGAACCGGAAACGAATCGAAGTCGCGGGTGCAGGCGGATCGAGGCAAGGTTATCGACGCTGCCTGTCGATTCGTCGTCGACCACGGTTACGTGGTCGCCGCGCGCGATGAGCGCCTCGGCCAGATGGCTGCCGATGAAGCCCGCGCCACCGGTGATGAGGGAATGGGGCACCCCCGTCATTTCTTGGCCCCCGGCGCTTCATACGGGCTGACGCGATCGGTGCTCCGGCCGCCGGCCGCGGCGACGCGGTTGATCGCGTTAAGGAAGGCCTTGACGCTGGCTTCGACGCTGTCGGTCGAGACACCCCGGCCTCGATAGGGCCGGCCGTGGTACTCGACTTCAACCGTCACTTCGGCCTGGGCGTCCTTGCCGACGGAGACACTGTGTACGCGGAAATCTTTGCAAACCACTTCAATGCCGGTGATCTGCTCGATGGCCCAGAACAAAGCGTCGAACGGACCGTCGCCGCTGGCCACCTCGCGCGTCACTTCCTCGTCGCCACGGGCAAGCGTGAGGGTCACGTTGGGGACCGTTCCAGAGGCGGTTGCGAGCCGGTAGTTGCGGATGGTCCAAAGGTCGGGCGTATCGCGGATTTCCTCGTCGATCAGGGCCGCGATGTCGGCGTCGTAGATCTCTTTTTTCTTGTCGGCCAACGCTTTGAATTCGACGAACAATGTCTGGATCTGCTCGGCCGTGAGCGTGTAGCCCAGGGCCTTGACCCGGTCGGCCAGCGCGGCGCGGCCGCTATGTTTACCCAGTACCAGGTCGGTTTTCGACAGCCCGACGTCTTCGGGCCGCATGATCTCGTAGGTCGATCGCTCTTTGAGCATGCCGTCCTGGTGAATGCCCGCCTCGTGGGCGAAGGCATTGCGGCCGACGATCGCCTTGTTCCGCTGCACCTGGATGCCGGTGATATTGGCCACCAGCCGGCTGGTGGGGACAAGCCGTTGGGTGACGATGCCGGTCGTGGCGTGATAATGGTCGTGGCGAGTGCGCAGGGCCATGACGACCTCTTCGAGCGAGCAGTTGCCCGCCCGCTCGCCGATGCCATTGATCGTACATTCGATCTGCCCCGCGCCGTTCTCGACCGCCGCCAGGCTGTTGGCAACGGCCAGCCCGAGGTCGTTGTGACAATGGATGCTGATCACGGCCCGGTCGATATTCGCGACGCGCTCGCGGAGCGTTCGGATCACGCCGCCCATGTGCGAGGGAGTGGCGTAGCCAACCGTATCGGGAATGTTGACGGTCGTGGCTCCGGCACCGATGGCCGCTTCGACGACCTCGCAGAGAAAGTCCGGCTCGGTGCGGGCGGCGTCCTCGGGCGAAAACTCGATATCGTCGCAATAGCCCTTCGCGCGGCGGACGCCCGCCACCGCTCGCTGAATGATCTCTTGTTTGTCCATCTTGAGTTTGAACTCGCGATGGATGGCGCTGGTGGCCAGAAAGACATGGATCCGGGGACGTTCGGCGTGCTTGAGCGCCTCCCAGGCGCGGTCGATGTCCGGGTCGTTCGAGCGTGCCAGGCCACAAATCGTCGAGCCACGAACCGATCGGGCGATCTGCGATACGGCCTCGAAATCGCCCTGCGACGCGATGGGGAAGCCGGCTTCGATGACGTCGCAACCCAAAGCGACGAGCGCCTGGGCGATTTCAAGCTTTTCCGCGATGTTCATGCTCGCGCCGGGCGATTGCTCGCCGTCGCGGAGAGTGGTGTCGAAGATCGTAATACGTCTTGAGTCGGGCATGGTCAGGTTCCTCACGGGCTTGAAACCATAAAAAAACCCCAAGGCCGGCTGGCCTCAGGGTTTCGTGTTTTCGCGTCTTGTCGTGGAAGACTATGCGTGTGCGAACCCTAGGGCCGGCGTTTACGTAGTAGCAACAACGGTAGCCGGGTCGCGATGATCACGTCGAAATTCCCTCGCCAATTCTTCCGGGGCGGGTTGATTTAACTCTATTGACTTTAGTCGGCGGAATTGGCCCGGTCAAGTGGTTCATGACTTCCTATGCCTTCTGCCAACGATGGGCCGCCTCGCGGCGACGAATCGGCCATGGCCCTACTTGCGGTGCAGCAACAGCAAGGCCGATAGCAGGAAGCGTCTGAAGGTTACGCCTGCGGTAAAAACTCCTGCGTCTCCACGACCCCCAGA
>Ga0265331_10000234_pt1 | contig 67012 bp, 96 predicted proteins | sample 41923metaG_FD_202088 | JGI IMG/M metagenome (GOLD analysis project Ga0265331, IMG submission 202088) | Rhizosphere microbial communities from Carex aquatilis grown in University of Washington, Seatle, WA, United States - 4-19-23 metaG | ecosystem: Host-associated > Plants > Roots > Rhizosphere... | reverse complement strand
ATCGCCGTCTCGCCCAACGCCGTCTGACACGTCGTCAGGAACGCATCCGCTGCCTGCACGGCCACCGAATCCGCCGGCAACTGGTCGCCGTACTGCACCTTTAGCTGCTGCACGAGGATCGCAACCAGCAATGAGTATTTGGGCGGGAGCGGCGACGCATCGAACGCGGCCTTGAGCGTCGCGAGATCCGGCGCGGGCTGAGACAGCACCGCCAAGGCTGCCGCGTTGGCGACACGCGCCTCGCTGAGCTCTGCCGCGTTCAGCTCCTGCGCGAGCACGACACAGCCGGCGCCGAGGATTTGTGCGCCGGCGACAATCTGCTGATCGCGGTTGGGCGCGGGTTGCTGCTGCGCGGAGCAGCCGGCCAGAAGACTAACTGCGACGATACACATCCCTCTTTGCATCCACATCATCCACCTCCATTGTTGGTGTCGGTTGCCCGACGGTTGTCTGTAGGCCCAAGTCGAACCGGATTCGCTGCAGCGCTAAATCGTAGAGCTGCTGCACGTCTTGCTCGGTCCCCGGCGTCCCGCTGTTGCTGAGCTGCTGCGCGATCGCCGCCTTGCATCGTTCCTGATGCTCCGATCCCGTGTCGTACGGGTTGTTTGCCGCCTCTTGCTGAAGGATCTGCACCGCGACGCCGACGGCCCACGGCGGACTGATGTTGCGGCGGATGAGTGCGGCGACCAGTGAGCCGAGCGTGGAGATGAGCTCGATGGTCGGCGGGAGACCGAGCTGGATGAGAGAGAGGACGAGGGGGGTCATGCGGCGCCCCGCCACTGATATTTCCACTGCTTGTCGGCATAGAACGCGCGGTCAAAGAACGGATCCCAGCGCGTCGTGAATCCGTGCAGCACGCCGTCGTCGGACTGCTCAAAGCTAATCTCGCAGCCGCCGAGCATGGATTGAATCTTGTTCTTGCGTAGAAACGGCGTCTGGTCCTGCGTCGCACCGCACTGCACGGTGTAGACTTCGCGCGGGTGGCTGACGTCGAACTTGTGATAGTGGCCAACGCCGAGAAACTGGGGCTTCTGTCCGCCCTGGTAACTCTCCACGATCTTCTGGACGCTGTAGCTAGTCGCGTACGCACTGCCGCCGCCGGCGTGGATGATGCGTCCAGTCGCCTTGCCGTTCTTCGCCTGAAACACGAGGTCGTGTTCCATGTGGCCGAGGTAGACCAAGTCGGTACGCCCCGCGCGCCGCGCCTTGTCTTCCATGAGTTGGCCGATGTCGACGTGCTCGCGCTGCACGTACCAGCCCTCGTGGTCGTCTCCGGTCACAAAGTAGGTCGTCATGCCTTTGCGCTGGGGCCAGTTCTCGACGAAGTAGTCGGTCTGCCCCTCGATCCCGAATGCGACGAGATCGCCTTTGTTGAACCGTGCCTCGCCGTCGATCATGTTCCCGCACTGGTAAACCGTATCAATGCCGCGCTCCGCCCAGAGGTCATAGAGCGCGTTCAGCACATCCATCCGTGCGTACTTGCTGCACAGATGATTGTCGGCGGTCAGCGCGAACCGATACGGCTTGCCGCGTAGCGAGGCGGTCGGAATCACCAGCGGGTCGCGGACGGCGATGTCCGGCGACACCCAAAACCCGCCCGTTTCCTTCGAGCGCTGCAGGTTGATGTGTGCGGCGTCGAGCTGTTCGAGCGTTTGCTTAATGCGCGACACGCCGACATTGAACGCATCGGAGAGCTCGTCGACCGTCCACGGCTTGCGGTTGCGCGTGGTCAGGAGTCGCCGCATCTGCTCGACGAGTTGCACCTCGTTGATGGGCTGTATCGTCGGCGAGTTGCTGCGCGTCTGTGTGGCGCCGGCCTGCTTGCGCTTCTCTTGCCGATAGCGCCGCGAGTCGTCGGCGCTGCATTTGCGACAAAGCGACCGGACGCCACTGGCATTGGAATGATCGATGGAGAGGTTCTTGGTCGTTCCGCAGCGTCGACAACGCGATGTCGTGGGATTCAGTTTTGGTTTGGTGGTCATCACCGCCTCCTCAATCCGCCTTCGCATAGAACGCCGCGCGCGCCTCTTCGGTCGCCGCGCCGCGCTCGAAATAGGTGAACGCGGCGCCGGCCCACATGACCGCCGCCGCATCGCCGTCGTGCTTGGCCGGGTCAAACCGCTCGCCGCGGTCGAGCCGCTCTTTCAGCCTGAGCAAATGTTCGAGCGCATGGCTGAAGATCACCTCGTAGCTCATGCCCTGCATCCAGTTGCGCGGCCCATGGACGGCGGCGCCCTGCTGGTTGCGCTCGCCCCAGGCGCGCAGCGATTCGACGGGCAGCAAGTGCCAGTCGACGGCGAGCTTCGAGCGTGTTGCGCCGGTTGAATAGGAAACGAGATCTTCCCTCACAACCCCTCCACCATGGCCGCCGCAAACGCGTCGGCTTTGCGTTCGTCCTGCACCCACCAAAGGTAGTGGTAGGCTTCGTGCAACGCGGTCGTGACCCATGAACGCTCATCCACCAGCGCGCCCGGCTTGCGCTGCCGACGCCACTGCACCGGCCGCATGAGCGCCACCGTGCCGCACGGCCGCGTGTCGCCGTAGCGGTCGCGTCGCTGGCGATCCTTCAGCCACGTGACGCGCGGCGCCGGCAGGTCGTAGTGCTTCGCGAGGAGTGCGAGCGCCGCCCGAATGTCGGTCAACCGCGGCTCGGCGTAGGCGTCGTGCAGCTGCTCGACGATGTCGTGGCGGAGCGGGCGCGGTGGGAGGTTTAGGCGCACTGCCACAGCTCCCCTTCGGCCCTGCGCCGCGCGACCAGCCCCGGCAGCTCCTTCCCCTTCGCCTTCGTCCACAGCATCAGCCGCGCCGGCACCTCATCGAAGCGCTTGGCGTTGACCGCATCGCGGATGGTCGACTTCGCAAACGCGCCAACGCCGCAGTTGAACGCGAAAGAGGCGATCGCCGAAAACTGATTGTCGGAGAGCGGCGGGTCGATCAGGGGACGGAGGCGACACGCCACGTCCTCGACGTCACCGGCAAGCCACTGGTCCGCTTGTGCCTGCGTGATGCGCTGGCCGACCTTCAGTGAGGTGCGGTGGCCGAATCCCACCGTGCTCAGGCGGACCGGATCGTAGTAGACGACGAGCCTGCAGCCCTCGAAGCGACGAATAAGGTCGATGCCGGCGGCGGTGACGTTCATGGAAACAACCCGAGCGTGATCGGCGCGTCAACGAGCAGCCACGGCGGCCGCAGTGGGAAGCTCGCGCCCGACGTTCCGCGCTTGTTGTGCTGATACTGCATGTGATCGGCCATCGCCTTGTCGATGCGCTGGTCGAGCCACGTCGTGGCCTTGTCGAGCTTCAGGTCGAGCTTGTCGTCGCGTTCTTTCGATTCCGTCTCCACGCGCACAATCGCCGCGGCAGCCTGTGTGGTCGACTGCTTCATGTCGCGAAACTCGTCGCGATAGTCGTCGCGCACGTGGCACATGCCGAAGGTCGCCGAGCAGACGCCGCCCATGACGGTGAGCGATGCGCCCAGGAGCGCCTGCAGAATTGGGCGCTGCGCCGGGCGCTTGCTCAGCTTCGCCGCCACCAGCGCGGCGAGCTGTTCGCGGTCTGCGTCGGTCATTCGGGTGCCCTGCTCTCGGTTAGGGCTTCGTCGAGGTTGCCGGCGGCGCGGCCGGATTCATCGGATCGCGGATGGCTTCCGCCTGCTTCTTCTCCGGCGAGACCGGCCAGAGATCGAGGTATTCAGGCACCTTGGAAATCAATGCCGCGCCGACCAACGCGAGTGCCGCTCCAACCGGGGCACCGATGAACGTGTTGTAGTAGAGGACCGGGACCGAGATGCCCTCGGTCGCCAGGCCAACGATCAGCCCGTTGGCCGCGCCGACAATCGCGCCGCAAATGGCGACGACGGTGAGGACGCGCACCTGCGAGAGGCCCGCCACGCGCATCGCAAAGAGCGCGAGTACATTCAACGCCGTGAAGACGATCGCATTTGGCCCGTTGATCGCCAGCTCGGCAAACTTCGCGTAATCCATCTCCCTCACCCCTCCCCATTCCATCGGTCCATGATGTTGGCCCAGAGCTCGACGCCGGCGCGCGGCGCGTAGAAGAGCGACAGCGCCAAGAGCGTCCAGAAGACGTCGGCGGCGAAGGCGACAGCGCGTCTCATGGCTGCACTCCACGCAACACCCGCGCGGCGTCGTCGCGTGTCATGCCGCGCAGGTCGATTTCCTGCAGCATGCGCGCCCAGGCGTAGCGGCCGTGTGCATCGAGCCACGCGCGCACGTCGGCGTTGATCGTGGCGATGGTGTCGGGGCCCGGGGGGACGTACATCACGAACCCATCGGGAAGACTTCAATCGTCCCGCCCCAGCTGACGTTGTTTGCCGAAGCCCCGGTCACGCGGATGCGCACGTCGTTGCTGCTCGCATCGCACGTCACCGCCCAGGCGGTTTGGTCTTCGACCTGGAACATCACCACCGGGTTGGCGCAGCCGGTTGCCCCCCACGGACAGGTCGCCGTGCCGTCTACGACCGCGCCGGCGCCACCACGACGACCGCGGCACCACAGCTCGTAGGTGCCCGAGTCGTTCGACGATCCAGAGGCGCCGCCCGTGCGCCGGGCAGTGATGAACGCTTTGACGAGATAGGTCGTATTGGTCGCCAGCGTCGTATTGAACAGCGTCGTCGTCGTTGCGTCGGTGGTGGTGACGTCTTTCTGGTAGACGCTCATCCGCGGCTTGTCGGTGGTCGCGGAGGCGGCGGTGTCGATCCTGAATGCTTCGTTGCCACTGGTCGGTTCGCGCAGATGCAGCCGGGCGCTCGGCGTGGTGATACCGCCAATGCCAACCGAGTCGGCGCTGGCGTCGACGGTGACCAGTCCAGCGATCGTGTCGCCGTTGACGATCGTGTCGTAGTTCGAGGAGTCGGCGTTGAAGGTGATCGCCGAGCCGGTCGCCGACATCGCCTGTTTCCAGGTGATCGCCGAGCCGGCGGTGGTGCCCGTGTTGTAGAAGAGGAAGTAGCTGCCGAAGATCGTGCCCAGCATCCAGTTGCTGGTTGAGTTGCTGCTTTTCCAGGTCGTGCCGGCGTCGTCGCTATAGGCGTCCCACAGGAGCAGGTTCTCGCCGTGCGTCAGCGGGTAGACGGAAAAGAGCGGGTTGTTATCGGAGGCGGTGGTGAATTGCAGGTGCGGGCCGGCAGTAGAGGCGTTGGTGCCGTCTACCGCGATCTTGGCCATGCCGACCGAACTCTTCGGCGCCGCACCGGTGCCGACGGCGATGGTGCCGGCGCTGGTGAGCGTCTTGTTGCTCGCGGTCTGGGTCGAATTCGTATCGACCATGGTCTTGAGGACCGATCCGGTACCAACCTCCAAGAGATCGTCGTCGCTGTCCCAGCAGGGGGCGCCATCGGTGGCGACCGTGCAGAGCGTCGAAGCGGTCAGGCTAGTCGCCCCCCCACTCGAGTCGCCGTATGCCGCGAAATGCTGCAGGTTGTCGCTCCCGCAGTAGCTGAGGAGTCCGCTTGCAACCCCCATCTTGCCGGCCGTGCTCGCGCCGCAGCTCGCCGTACTGCTCGCCACAAACCCGGCCTCAGTCGAGTCGGTCGCGAAGGTGCGGTCGGCCGAGAGATCGCCGCCGCCCGAGAGCCCCGCGCCGGCAGTGAGCGAGCGCGACTGCAGCGCGACGGCGGTGCCGCCCTGCTTCAGCGTCCCCGTGCTGACATCGAACGAACTCGAACTCAGCGTGACAACGGGATCGGTCCCCGACAAGTCGTAGGTGATCGTGCGCGAGCTATTGGCGCCGTTGAACACGGTCAGGTTGTTCACCTGTGTCGAGGGCGACCACGTGAGCGTATAGGTGCCGCCAGCGCCGCCGTCCGCGCCCGCAATGCCTGCGCCGGGTGTGAACACGCGCTCGTTGGTCAGCGTGCCGTCGGTGGCAAGCGTGAGGTATTGCGAGGAGGTCGGTGCGCCGCCACCGCCGCCGCCGAGCGCATTGCAGGCGCCGCCGATGCTGATTTCGTTGGCTGAGGTGACACATGCCAGGTCGTTCGCGGTCCATGCGGTTGGCTGCTGCACGAAGGTAGGCTTGCCGCCGGGCAGCCGCTCGACCAGCGTCGTTTGCGCAAGCGCCGATCCGCCCACGAGCCATAGGAGAATCACACACCAGCGCATCTATGCCTCCGGCACCACGTGCTGAATACTGTGCGCCGCCGCGTACACACTGCCGCCGGTAAACGCCGCCGTACCGATGGCCACAATCGGCGTCGCGGAGCCCATCGAGATCGGGAAACTCAGGACCGCGCCGGCCATCGTGTCGGTGGTGAACGTCCCGGTCGACGTACTGATCGCTGTGCCGATCGGGGTGATGGTTCCGCCGCCGTGATTGAGCGCGAGTTTCCAATTCGTCACGCCGGCGACGGTCGCGGTTTTCCGGCCCGTGATCGCCGTAATCATTCCGACGGGCGCAGTGCCGATGGTCACCGTCGAGGACCCAGAGAGCGCGACGGGTACCGTGCCCGACACCGCGATCTTCGTGCCGAGCTCCAGTTTACCGCTTGCGCGCACCGTGAAGTCGCCTGGCGTGATCCGGTCGGGATGAATGCCGTAGGCGGCGTTGCGCTTCCACGGCGACGGCCGCAGCGTAATGCGGGTGAGTTCCTCGAGTTGGACGGCATCGAATCGGAAGGTTTCCGCACTGGTGCTCCCGGTCATCTGCAGGGCGACGATGATCCGCGATGTGTTCGGCGGCGCGGTGATCACGGCATAATATCGTTGATAGCCAAGTCCGTTCACGTCACCTGGATTGACTTTGATTTGCGGATACTGCGTGACCTCCGAAGGCTCCCACCGGATCGCGAAACGCCAGGCGTCCGGCCGGCTCACATATACGGACAGAATATAGTTCGCGCCCGACCGCACGCTGATAGCATTCAGCGTATTGCTGCTATCCTCGGTTGAGATATATGGCGGGTGGTCCGGGGCATCGGTTGCCGTGATGAACTCCAGGTATGCGCCGCCCTTGCACAGCTGCTCGGTAGCCGTGCGCAGTCCAGTAACGTGCGCGCCGAGAAAGAGCGTCCAGTCGGGCAGCACGTCCTCGTCGGTGTTATTCCATGTCGATTTCGTCAGGCCGGCAGTCCAATCGGCGTTGCGGATCAAATTCGCGTCATTCCCCGGCTGCGTGCCGCGCTCGTCGGGGTTGATGTCGCCGGCGGGCTGATTCACCGACGCGACGATGGTGGCGAGGTTGGTCTCGAAGATGTCGTCGTTGTAGCCGACGAGCGTGAGCGTGAAGCTCGTCAGCGTGCGCTGGCGGGCGGTGATGCGCATATCGGTGGTGATGCGGACCGTCGGCGAGATCTGGAAATCCACGGTGACGAGTTGCCCGAGCGCCAGGCGCCGCGCCTCGTTGCCCATCTCAATGACGACCTTGAAGTCTTCGCGCTGCAGCCGCTTACCGATGTAGTAGAGCATCCGCGCGGCCGCGCTGTGATCGTTGATCCACGGCGTGGTGATGACCTTCTCGGCGCCGACGCCGAGCACGGTCATAGTCGCGGTGTAGTTGTAGTCGGTGGTCAAAAGCGGCTTGGTGCCACGGTCTACCCAGCCCTTGCCGTAGCGGAGCTTCAGCACCGACACCGCGTCGGACAGCGGCGTGGTGGTGACCGATACGATGCGCCGCACATTGTTTGGCGAGGGGTTCGTGCCGCTGTCAGGGCCGTAGCTGAGGGTGACTGTCGACGCGGCGGGAATCGCGTCAGCGGTCGCGTGCCAGCTGTCGTCGTCGGCGTCTTTCCAGATGCGGATGCCGCGCATTTGTGCAAGTTCGTTGATGACGTCGATCGCGCGCCGCTGCTGCTGATCGCCGCCGAGCACGCCGGAGACCGCCGAGCCCATGCCGGTGACCGAGACGGCAACGGCGGTGGTGAAGAACGAGGTAGCGTCAGCGCTGGCGTTCAGTCCGAGGTCGGGGTCGGTGAGGAGCCAGTAGATCGCGGTTAGCGGGTTGCCGTAGGTGGGCTCATTGACACGACAGACGATCGCGGAGTCTACCGACGCCGGCATGCGCATCGTCGTGAGGAACGTCGTGCCACCGGTGCCGACGTACTTGTAGCGATTGCGGTCCACCGTGTAGTCGCCGGCAAGATAGACGGTCCCAATCGGCGTCCCGAGAATAGGGTCGGTCAGGGTGACGGTTCCGCCGCCGGCGGTGCCGAAGTTGGTGCTCGCAATATCCGAAAAGACCGTTCCCCCGGCATAGATCCGCCGGACCGGCATCCCGATGTCGTAGAGAACACCGAGCCCGAAGCTGTTCACCGTAAACGAGTTGGTCGAACGGTAGGTCGGCGTACCGACACACGTGCCCCATAGCGTGAGCAACTCAAGGCCGGGGGAATTCGGATCGGTGTTGCCCCACGCGCGTTCCAATGTACAGGCGGTGCCATGATTGACGATGAGATTTTGCGCCGTCACGACCGTCCCGCTCTGCCCGATGTACGGCGGCATCATGTGCCCGCCGACCCCGAACGCCTTCGGAATCGGCGCTCCGACATCGTGGCGGACGGTGGTGCCGTCGATGTCATCCAGTATGCCGCTACTGATCGCGGCCGGCTCGATCACCTGTCGCGGTATGAGTGTATCCAGTACCGACTCGTCCATCGAGCTGCAGGTAAACACCGCCTCGTTGTTGGAGATGTTGACGTCCGCGACGACGCCAGTGAATTCGGTAGTGAGTGCGTGGCTCACGCGGTCATAGTAGCGAATCTTGATCGGCACCTGGCGGTATTCGGTCAGTACCGAGAACGTGTCGTCGTCGTTGCGGAAGGTGATCACCGTATTGGACGGGATCATCACGCCGGCGCCGCCGTCGGGTAGCTCATCAAGCAGCGTGATATCGCCACCGATGCGCTTTACGTAGGCGCCGCCCAGTATATCGGTATCCTTCTCCGTGTAGAGATCGGTCGTCGCTCCAGTGACCGCGCCGCCATTGATGTCGACCACAAACGCCGGCTCAGCCTTGTCGGCGTAGCGCGGCGGAACGATGATCGGATGCGTGGCCGTGGTCGAGCTATTGACCGGCGTCAACACGTCCAGCGGCACAACATAATTCATTTCCGGGTTGGAGTTGCCCCGGAGCGGCCAGTAGGCGAGAAGCCCCGCCGGGCACACCTGATCGGCCGCGACGCCGGCGGCGATGTCCTGCAGCTGATCGTCAGAGAGTGCGGTCTGCCAGATCGCCATCTCGGCGTAGGTGCCGTTGGTGTAGGCGCCAGACCAGTTGTGCGCGATGTCGAATTCCGCGCCGACATTCGGCAGCGCGAATGTGATCGACGAGTTGATCACGGTCTTGACGCCGCTCTTCCACTTCGACCACTCCAGCCCAGCACCCAGATAGCGCCACGCGATCCACAAGCCCGATGCGGCCGAGTAGGTGACGCTCGACGAGGTGCCGGGGTTGGTGCCCGTGTAGCCGGCCGACTCGAAGACGACGACACCGGAGTCCATGCGGAGCTGCCAGTACGCGCCCACGCCCGTGCCTGCCGCGAGCACGCCACGGACGGTGTCGGTGAGATTGGCCGGCGCGAAGTAGAGCGAGATGGTGAACGGACCAGCGTTGTTCGCGAGATAGGATTTCGCGATCGTATGGCCCTGCGAGGAGGCGCTGGCGTAGGTGCGGGCCATCGCTAGATGAACTCCTCGAGCACAAGGGCCGCGACCTGTAGATAGCCGGGACCGGCAAAATCGACCCGCACCGACCCGACGCGGTGACAGAGATAGGTCTCCGCGGTCGTCGTGCCGTTGTTGTAGTAGACGATCGGCGACCAGTCGCCGGCGCGCATCAGCTCGTCGATGGTCGCCTGCATCGTGCCGTCCATGGCATTGGTCGACAGCGTGATGCGGCAGCCGGGGTTGCCGAGCGCCGACGGTTCCACACCGCCGCCGATGCGCTGTCCCTCGTCGGACGCCTGCAGATACTCGCGCCCATACGGGAAGCCCATGTTCGTGCCCCAGACGCGGGCGGTACCCATCAACGCGACGGCACCCACTTCCCACACGGTGCCGCCGTATTGCGTCACCGTGCCGTTGGGACGGATACGCGCGTAGCGGTAGCCCACCGACTCGAACGTGCTGCCGATTAGGTTGTGAAAGAGCTTGCGCCGCCCGTCGAGTGTGTCCTGATTCACGGCCACCGTCGCGGCGTAGGACGGCGAGGTCCAGACGTTGGTCGCGTTGCCCTGGATGACAACGGTGGCGACGTTGCAGCGGTCGATCATCAGGGCCTGCAGCGCCTGCGTTGCGCCCATGTCGAGCACGATCGCCTCCGCCGTACCGGCAGCCGACGACGATTTATAGACGCGGTGCGGGCGCGTGAGGCTCGTGACGTTCGAGACAGGCCACGACGACGAGGCTGAGGTCGCGGTCACCGTGGGAATCACAAACGAGGTGGCGGTGATGTACTGGCCCATCAGCGCGTCCTCGAGAAATCCTTGATCTTCTTCTGGCGCCGCGGGTCCTTGAGCCCCGCCGTCAGGAGGTGCTGCAGTGTGCCGAACTGATCCGAGGTTTCACTTTTCCCGACGTGCACGAGCGCAATCGGCGCCTTCGGCGTGCTCAGATGCGCATCGGTGTTGCGGTTCAGTGCATCGGTGTTGCGGTCGAGCGACGTCGTATTCGAGGCGAGCGCCGTCTCCTGTGAGATGCCGAACTTTTGGAAGTCGTCGGAGGTGCTATCGAGAATTGCGAGCCCGAACTGGATCAGCTGCTGCTGCTGCGCGGAGCCAGCCGCATAGTTCCCCGACTGGTCGATGAACTGCGAGCCGATCTGGCCGCGGCGCTGCAGAAGCGGTTCGAGAAGGATGGCCTCTTGTGGCGTGATGCCACCGGCTTCCAGCGCAGAGATCTGCGTATCGATCCCACCGAGTTCGTTGCGCAGGCTCTGTTGCTGCTGTGCCGGCGTCAGCTGGCCGAAGCGCGTATCCTTGGCTTTCTGCTGCAGCGTATCGGCATCACTAAACAGCGCCGTCGGTGTAACCGACGCGTTCTGCTGGATCTGATCAAACGCGGCCAGCGCCGCGTTCAGCACCGGCATGGCTGCGCCAACGACGTTGCCGATCAGCTGCGGAATCTTGCTCACATCGCCGCCGGTGACCGCCGCCGCGACCTGGTTGGTGAGCGCCTTCCACGCGTCGGTGTCCTTCACGGCATCGAACACCCCGGAGATAATCGCGGTGCTCATCCCGTCCGAGACCGCCTGCGAGAGCGAGTCACGCAGTGCACTGGTCGCATCGTTGTTCGCCTTGATGATGTCGGAGACCGAGCCGCCGGTTGCGATGAGCGCATTGCGCTTGTCGATTGCGGCCGAGGCGTTAGTGAACCCGGTTTTCAGGCCCTGCTCTTCGGCGTCCTGGAGCTGGCCGAAGATGTCCTTCGCGCGATTCAGATCGTCAGTGAACTGCGCGAGGTCGATACCGCCCTTTTCGGTGAAGTCCTTCATCGCGATTGCAGCGATGTCGATGCCGGCAGGCAGATTATCCGAGAACAGATCAGCGAGCCCCGCGACCGACGCAGTGAATTCCTTGATGTCTTCACGGTCCGACGTCGACGGATTGTCGCGAAACTTGCCCTTGAGATAGCGGCGCTGCAGTTCGTTAAGCCCGGAATCGAGCGTCACCTTGTTTTTGTCCGCGACGGCCAACAGCTCCGACCGCGCCTGATGCTCGCTCACCCCGCTCAGCAGGAGATCGTTGGTGAGCACGTTGGCGTACGACGGGGCTTGTGCCGGACCACGCGCCAGCACGGCGCCGAGGCCCAGCGCCGCACCGTAGCGCAGCTGGTCAACGCCAGGATTGGCCGCGGCGCCAGCTTGGATGCCCGGCAGCAGACGCTGCGCCGCAATGGGAACGCGCGAGATGGTCTGTCCCGTGATGTCGAAGAACCCGAGGTCGCGGAAGTGGGCAAGATCTTCCGGGGTCGGCGCGGCTTCGATGAACTGCGTACGCACACCGGTTTGGCCGCCGATATTGACATCACGCTGACGTGGAAACGACGACGGGAGCGACTTCGTGAGACCGATCTTCAGCTGTGTCCCCTTGGATGGCACATCGAAGATACCCGCGGCCTCGAGCAGCCCCGCGATGATGGCGTAGAACTGGCCGACGATCGGGACGGCAACGGCCAACCCGATCGCCGCCGGCGACCAGATGCCGGACGACTCACGGAGGTTTTGCGAATTGACCTGGTTCTGCAGGCTGATGTGCTGCTTTGCCGCCAGTGTGCCGGTGACGCCAGTGATCAGATTCGTTGCGAGATACGCGGTAACGGCGCCGGCGCCGAGCCCGGCCAGACCGGCGGCCAACCCAGCTCCGGCACCAGCACCGGCGCCAACACCGGCGCTGGCTTCACCACCAGCCCCCGCCGCACCCACCCCGATGCCGCTTGCCGAGCTTTCAAACCCCGCGACGTTGCCGAAACTGTCGAGCACCGGCTGTGAGCCTAGGGCGCCCTCAATCTGTGCGGCGCTGTCGACACCCCCGCTGCTGCCACCAAGCAGGTTGCCGACAATGTTACGCAGATAGCTCGTCGCATTCGACGACGAGGATTGCGCCGCCTGGCTGGTTTGCGAGAACGCACTGGTCAGGGTGCTAACGATCGATTGTCCCGCCCGATCCGATGACAGACCGAGCAGGCCCATCGCCTCGTCCCAGATCCCGACAAGCGCATCCGCGCCCTGCTGCATGAATCCCGGCAGCGTGACGGTGAAGTTGTCCGACACTTTGGCGTCGAACTGCCCCTTGGCGAGTTCGGCTTTCGCGAGACCGCCGATGAACGACGAGGCGAGCGCGGTGCCGGTGCCTTCGATCGCGTTGCCGATCGTCTTGGCGCCGCCGCCGGCGAGGAGCCCGTCGACCGCGCGCCCGATCGAGGAGTCGAGCGTGTCGCCTAGGTTGATCGCGACTTTGTTCGCCGCTTCCAGCTCGGCGCGCCCGCGAGCGTACTGATCGGCAACCTTCGCCGCCTCGCCGCCGGTGGTGTTGAGGATGTCTTTCTGCGCGCGCAGCGAGTCTTCCTGCGCGTTGATCAGGTCGAGCTGTCCCGTGAGGCCTTTGCTCGCCGCCTCGACGACGTCGTGGTCTTCCTTCTTCGCTTCGAGCACGGCGAGCTGCGCGTCGAGCTCGCGCGACTTGGCGGCGTCGATCGCTTGGGCAAGCGCAAGCTCCTGCTGCTCGTTCTCGTTCAGGATCGTCAGGCGCTGCTGCTGCGTGGTCGCAAGCGTGTTCTCGAGCGCGACGCGGCGCTGGAAGACGTCGAGCGCCTGCTGATCGACGGTGAGCTCGGTCTGCGCATTAGTGACGAGTGCCTGCTGGGCGCCGACGAGCGACTGGTCGGTCAGGGTCGCGAGATGCCCGGCGCCGCCGTTGCCGCCACTGGGAGGCTTGTCCGGGTCGCCGAGCAGCTTGCGCAGCTGCTCGTTGTAGCGCGCGCGCTGCACGGCCGCGGTAATGTCGTCGGAATTCTCGGTCGGCGGAAACGACGGCGTACCGGACGCGAAGGGGCCGGCGCCGGGGCCGTTGCCGTCGTTGACGCGGATCGCGAAGCCCAAGAGCCTGCCGCTGACGCCGACCAGGTTGCCGAAGCCCTGCCCGAGCGGCCCGAGAAGCGTCAGCAGCGTTTGCGCCTTGCCGCTGACATCCTCGACCCAGCCGGCCAGATCGCTCTTGACCAGGGCGGTGACACTGGTGGCCCAGCTGGTGGTGCCGTCGGCGGCCGCCGCGATGCTCGGCGCGACGCGAGCGGCAAGCGTCTCCCCAACCGCACCGAGCGCCAGGTCGGCACGATCAAGTGCGTCGGCCGCATTACCAATAGCGCCGGCGGTCTTCTCGTCGATCGTCGCGCCGAGCTGTTCGTTGAGCTTGATCTGATCGGCGAGCGCCCCGTTGATGACGTTCAGACTGGCGAGGCCGCCGCGGCTCAGGAGGTCGAAGGCGAGCTTCGTCTTGACCGGCCCGTCGGGCAGCTTGTCGAACTGCTGACCGAGCTGCACCAAGGCCGGCAAAAGACCTTGATGCACATCGATCCCGAGCGCAGAGAAGATCTGCCCCTGCTTGGATGTTTTGTCGGTCGCCTCGACCATTTGGCGGGCGAAGAACGCCGCGCTCCGTCCAAGCGTTTCGAGCGGCACGCCGCCCTGCTGTGCGGCCAGGCGCAGCGAGGACAGCTCGGTGGTCGTGAGGCCGATGGCTTTCGCCGTCTCGCCGATATGGTCGAGCTCGTGGATCTTATTGACGATGCCTGCGGCCGCACCTTCTGCCGCGGCGAACGCACCGGTCACCACGCCGACCGCGGCGCCGAGCGCCAGCGCCTTGCCACCGAGCGAGCCGAACGCGGCGCCGGCTTGCGCCGAGGATGCGCTAGCCTTCGTGCCAATGTTCTCGACCGACTGCTCGACGGTGTTCAGCACCTTGATGGTGCCGTCGTCGGTGATGCGGTAGACGAGTTTGATCTCGCGGTCAGGCATCAGGTTTGACACTCCAGGCGCCGCGCGTTACGCGGCGAGGAGATGGCCCTCCGAGTCCTGGTCGCCGCGCTGGTACTGCTCGCGGGTCAGCGCGGCGCGGCGCAGTGTTGCGGCGACTGCAATGGCGACGGCGAAGTCTCGATCAGTGAGCTGGTTACGGCAGTCAATAATGCGCTGAACGGATGCAGTGCACCGACACCAACGCCGGCCCCCGCAGTGCGTTGCCCGGACACATTTTTCGATGTCGCCGCAACGGGTCCGGTCTGCGAATGGCAAGGTCGCTTCAGCGAGCGCTGCGGCGATCCGATCACCGTCAAGCTGATCGCTGGCGGACCGCACGAGGCGCGATTGCGCGTGGACGCGGCGAAGCTCACCCTCGTCGTCTCGCTGCCTGATCGCTCCAATGGCACACAGAACGTCGTCCGCATCGATTACGACAGCGGCCTTCAAGTCGGAACGTTGGGGTACCTCGCGTTTATCCAAGATTTCGACGGCAGCCTGCAGATCGCCACCGCATCGCCACCGGGGCTGTTCCTGGTCGGTGATTGTGTCTTCGACTCGTTCTCCGGCGCCTTCGTTGGCCTCGTGCCGCGCTAGCGCGCCTCGAGCATCTGCCGCTGCGCGGCGTGGTTCGCGTTCAGCGCCGCGGCGATTTCCTTCAGGAGCGCCAACACTTCCCACGGCTCGACGAATGGTGACAGGTAGGCCGGATGCCCACCCGTCCGCGCCTCGCCGAGCAGTCCCGTATCCACCCAGAAGCGGATGCGCTTGTGCTTGGCCTCGTCGGTCCACTGCTCGCCGGCGGAGACGAGCGTCCACAGCCCGAGCATGCGGTGCTCGAACTCGTCGAACTGCTTCCAGAAGCAGACGGGGACGCATCGCGCTCGCTCGGCTGCCGGGAGCTTGACGCATTTCCGGCAGTCCTTCGGAATCAGGGGGTTGAATTGGGCGCCGACAAGGCGCCTGAGTCGTTTTTTGAGACGTCCTTCTCTTTCTCGATCGTGCCGAGGAGCGCGAACGCAAAGGCGGTGATGCGAGCCGAGAAGAGGTTGACGTTGGCGTAGTGCCAGAGCGTCGCCGCCGCCTCGGCATCGTAGGGGATGAACCCATCGGCCGCCGCCGACTCGTCACCAGCCGGCACATTCAGCTCGCGGGCGATCAGCGGCGTGAGGCCAGACCATCCCGCAATACAGTGACCGGCCCATTTCTTGGCCGCATCCGCCTCCGAGATGCCCGTCTCGGCCGCCGTTTCGCGCTGCAGGGCGACGAGCGTCGGGCGCGACAGGTAGCGCACTAGCACCACAAACGGCGGCCGCGGCTCGTCGGCTGTGCCGTGCCCCTTGTGGATTTCCAGATCGCGCTTGAGCGTTGAGAGATCGAGGAGCTTGATTGCCACGCATCACCTCAGAAGATCGCTATGGAGAAATCCGTATCGTCGGTGGTGTTCGTGATGTCGTAGGAAAGATTGATCAGGTGGTAACCGTCGCCTTCGGTGCGCGAGAGGTCGGAGATCTGCGACTGCGAGAGGGTGTACTTGCAGCGCGAGCCCACCGCTGTGCCCTGCGTGAACACGACGGAATGCACCACCTTGCCCGTCCAGTCGGTGTGCAACTTGTTGTAGGTGAGGTTGGCCGAGTTGTCGGAGTCGGCGGCGATGACCAACGTGAGGGTCGGATTGCCATCGACGATGAACGACTTCTTGATGCCCGTCGATGCGTTCGAGTCGGGCATCTCGGCGATACGAATGCCGCGGTCAAACGTGACGCGGGAGACGACCGGCGTATAACCAGAGCCGCCCGACGGCGTGATCGTACCCAGGATACCTAGGAACGCCTCACTGCGGTCGGTGCCACCGGTAAAGCCGGAGATGCTCGCCTGTGTCGGTGCTTCGTAGTCGCCCTGGCCGGTCCAGGTGACCTTCAAGCCATCGGTCGGCACGCCCTCGAACACGGGATTGCCGACGGCGTTGTAGGTCTTGTGCAGCAGGCCGTCCTGCTCGTTCCAGATCGTCGCAGCGAACGCGGTGCCGAGCGAGCTGATCGGCATCGGCGTGTAGGTGATCGTGCCCGCCGTGGTAGCGCGCGCCATGCCGCCGGCCTGCAGAAGTGCATCGATGCCGGCAAAGCCGTTGACGCCCACCGTGCCGCCACCGCCGGACCCCTGCATGTAGAACTGCAGCGCGACCTGCCAGCGCCGTGCGGCCGGAATGCCCACGCGCTTGGTGAAGCTCGACGAGTGCTGGCGCAGCTTGATCATGTCGATCTTCGGCGTGAACTTCACCGAGTTGCCGGAGGTCAGGATGTCGTCGGTTCCACCCGTCGGCGTGACGGAACCGCCAATTTTCACCAGGGTGGGGCTGATTTGAGAGAGCACTTCATTGAACGCCATTGGTCACCTCACCGCTGGTAGGGATCGAACGCGTTGCGCCGATACCGAACCGTCCACCACGTCGTGAGCACGCCCGCCGAGAGCGTGTCGGAATCGAGCTTGCCCGGTTCGCTGCCGCCCTCGAGCGTCAGCATAGCCAGGCCGCCCCACTGCAGATTCGCCATCACCGTCTGCTGCATGAAGGCGAGCCAGGCGCGCGCCTGCCGGTGCAGCGACTGCTGCGGATCGCTCGAATTGAACTTGTAGATCAGCTGGCCGACGACGATGAGGTCGCACAGCGCCAGCCCGTGAAACTTGCCGAAGTTGACGGTTTCCTGCCCCTCCATGATATGGAGCGTGGGCATCGGCGCCTTGTCGTAATCGTAGGGCTCGGTGTCCTCGACGCGCCTGAGCTTGCTCGTCGCGCGAAACACCTCGACCCACTTCGACAGGATCTGCTGCCGAATCGATTCGTCGGCCATCAGAGCGCATCCGCCACCACCTGGCCGGCGCGGTCGGTCAACGCCTGCAGGATTGCGGGCGAGGTCGGCTCAAGCGCCGGGCGCGGCCGCAAGACCACGCGTTTCACGCGCACCCAGCCGATGATGCTCGATGCGGCCAGTCCGCCGCCGTCGCGAATTGGGAAGGTCAGGTAGTTGCCCTTCTTCGGCGTGATGACGAATTGCGCGACGCGATTGCCGGCGGCGTCGAACCCTTCCTGCACGCGCGCCTGAATCGGCACCTGTCCGTTGTCGGTCGGCTGGATCGCCCCGACGTTCAGGACGACGTCGCCGCCATCGCGATCGACGCGCTGGCTATAGCTGTTGCGCAACTGTGCGCTACGCACCCAGGTCGAATCCGGGCCGCCGCGCGAGCGGTAGACATCCTTGATGTAGCGGACCGCGCGCGCGCCGATGGCGAAGGCTTCTTTGGCCAGCGCATCGCGAATCGTGGTCGGCGCTTCCCGCAGGTGACGAATCACCGGCTCCGCACCTTCCTGTCGGACTTCGATCTGCATCAGAGGTAGTCCTGCATGTCGACGGTGAACGCCGGCGCCACGCGGTCCGCGTCGGCGGTCTGCGTGTCCTTGTCGGCCTGCGAGATGCCGCCGGCGTACGGCGCCGGGAACAGCGCGGCGAGTGAGGAGCCGCTGGCAAGATCGTCGCGAAGCTGCTTGGCAAGCGCCGCATAGGCACGCGCTCGCTGCGAGAGCGACCGTGTGCGAGAAGCGCCCGAACCATCGTTGATGGTCAGGTCCACTTCGCGCGAGAAGTCCGCCGCGATGCGGTCACAGACCATCGCCGCGGCCAGCGTCTGGTTGCTCGACGCATCCGTGAGCGCCTGCGCAATCTCCTGATCGGACTGCAGCTGATCGTCGCGAAACACATCGCCCACGCGCCAGCGCACCCAGCTGAGACTCGAGGCGCCAGGATCGCCATCGTAGGTCCAGCTGCCCGGACGATTCTTTTCGGCGAGTGTCGGCATCAGGCGCTCTTCACCGCCGCCGACAGAGTGACGGTGGTGTTGCCGGCGTACGTGCCCGTGGAGATCACCTTGACGCGGAAGCGGTCGCCGAGAATGCCGGCGACCTGCGTGTTGTCGGCGAGCGCACCGTCAGCCGGCGTCACCTGCGCGGTGCCCGAGCTCGACCCCATACCGATGGCGAACACGCGCGTCGCACTTGAGGTTGCGAAGGCAAACGACGCGATGTCGAGCCAGCTCGATGCGCCATCGAGCGAGGTCTGCAGATACGCCTTAGCCGACGTGCCGCTCGAGCCGTAGACAAACGCCGCCTGCACGGCGAGGCACTGCGCCCCGCCTAGCCCGGTAACGGTCCCACCAACGACGGTGCCCGCCGTGGTGACCGTGCCACTGTACAGGGTGACGACCCCGCCAGCGAGTCGCGTCGGGGAGCCCACCACTCACCCCGTCAGATGGTCCGCAGTGCGAAGAAATTAACGGTTCCGGCGCCCCAACTTACGGTGCCGGCGGGATTGGAGATCCGGTACACTACGGTACCAGCGCCAATCGCCGTCGCCTCCACAGTGGCCGTGCCGGGGTTGTAATTCGGTGCCACCTGCAGGATGTCGCCGATCTGTACATCAGCGACGCCCGACGTCACCGTGTAGACCGTCCCGCCTGCGCCGGCGATGGTGCCGGCGGCGTGGGTGAAGGAGCCCGACGCCACACCGGCCAGACCAACCTTGCCGATGTAGTTCCTACCGTCCGAGAGCTTGCGCATCGGGCCGCCCCTTCTTCTCGCCGACCAGCGCCACCGGCAGGATACGGCGTTGCTTGGTCAGCATGTGCACGCGGTTCGGTGCCCAATCGCTGGCGTCCACGAGGTCGCCAGGACGGGCATTGAGTCCGCTGATCGACCGGAGCACCTGCACCATCATGGTTAGGCCACCACGGAGTTGAAGAAGTAGCCGAGGTCGGTGGACACGATCTTGTTGTCGAATGCGATCTGCCCCTCGACGCGGTCCGAGGCGAGAGCCTCCATGCGGAACTTCTTGATGCCGACCGCCGTGCCGAGCCCCTGACTTACGCCCTGCCACTGGAAGGTGTAGCCAGCGGTTGGCGAGAGCAGCCCAGGCGTCGAGGTCGTGTAGCAAAGGAGTGCGTGCTTGCCGTGCGTGAAGCCGAATGAATCCGCCTCGCCCTCTTTGCCGGTGTTCTTGATCGCCATCGGGATGATGACTTCGTCCACGCCGAAGATGCGAGCCAGGAGCGCGTCGCTTCCGAGCGCCGGATTCGCGGCCGTCGCGCCGCCGGAGATGCGGTCGACGATGTCCGGGTGGTGCTTCAACTTCGTGTATACCTCGTATCCGAGCACCAGCTTGTTCGGCAGGAAACCGGTGTTTTTTAGGATCGTAGTTTTGCCAGTCTCGATGTCGGTGATCGGGTCTGAGCTGGTGTACGTCGACCACTGCGTCGGGGTGGTAAACGACGCATCCGTACCCCACTTGCCGGTCGCGAATGTGTCGGTGACCCACTGCACCTCTTGGCGCAGCATCAGGCGCTGAGACACGAAGGTGACCGCATCGAGATCCGGGCTGAGCGGCGCGTCCGCATTGGCGCGCACCTGGTCGCCTATGTCCTTCTTGTGCGCATATACATCGCACGAGTAGTTGTCGGTCGACTGCCCGTAGCCCGAGCCTGACGCCTCGGTGCCGTCGGCGCGGACTTCCGCCTCGTCGCGGAACCACGCCCCCTTCGGGTACGTGTAATACTTGTCGGATTGCTTCTGCACGGTGACGACCGGGAACACCTTGGTCGCCACGAACATGCTCGCGTTCTGAATATACGCGACCGACATGTTCGTCAGGATTTGATCTACATGCACATCTGTTTGCGTCGGCTGAGCCATCTACGCCTCCACCACCACCGCACTGCTCAGACGAGCAGGGGACGTCCGCCGTTGTAGACGAGCACCGAAGTAACGCCCGCCGAGCCACCGCTCGCGACCAGGACGCGCGCTGCGGCGTAGTTGTAGACCGTGCCGCCTGCCGCCACGGTAATCGCCGTGCCCATGCCGAGCGAATCGGCACCAACCTCGGCGCCGATCGTCAGCGCGGCGCCACCGATCAGTTTGGACTTACCCTCAATGCAGACACTGGCCGCGCCACCGCTGGGCGGATTGTTCTGCAGAATACCGACCGGCACGTCGGTCTTGGCGGTCGCCTTGATGACCGCGCCGTTCGTGTCGAGCTTGACGATCTTGAACTGATCGCTCGACAGGCTCTCGCCCGCCGTAAACGTCATGCATTTTCCGAGATCTTCAGTCGCCATCCGCCACCTCCACCGCGCTCACCGCTCAGTGGCGGGCGCGCGACTCCCGGCTGTAGTTGTCGACCAGCGCGCGGTGCTCGGGATTGGCGCTGATCTTGGCGATTGCGTCGGAGTAGTCGGTCGCCTCTTTCTTGGTGACCATCTCCGCTGCCAGTGTGTTGAGCTTACTGGTCGCGCTATCGCCCGACTCGCTGCCGCTTGCGCCGATCTGCCCGTAGAGCTTCGACTGCTTGGCGACTTCACTTGCGCCGGCGAGCACGGTTTCGATCACCTTGAAGTCCTCGGCCGGCAGCAGCTCGGCGCAGCGCTTCAGCACGGGGCCGAACTCGTCGGCCTTGACCGACAAGCCCGCGAGCGCCTGCGCCTTGGCGACATAGACGGCCGTCAGACGCTGGTCGCGCTCGGCCTTGGCCACGTCCTCCGCGGACTTGGCGCGCGTCTCGGCGTCGTTGGCGCGCTTCTCGAGATCCTCGAGGCGCTTCTGCAGCGCCACCGCCATCGCGGCATCATCGACCTTCTCGATCGGCTTCGCCTCGACCGCCGCGTCGCTCTTCTTCTCGTCGGCCTTCCCGACCTTCGACGAATCTTCCTTGTCGGCCATGCGGGCCTCCTTTGATTGCTCGGTATTGGGGTCCGCGGCCGACGCCGGCTCGGGCGCATCAACCTCGGAAAACAGTGACGTCAACTTGTTGAGCGCGTCCTTGAAGGCGCTCAGGCGGCTACCGCTCATCTTGCGGCCAACCTTCGCGACGGCTTCTGCCGCAACGGCTTCCGGCGCTGCATCGTCGCGCTTGAAGAGCAACACACGCGCGCCCTTGTTCGCTGGTTCATCGACCAGCGAGCCGAAGCGCACAGTCAGCTGCTTCAGGTGATTCACGCCGGCACCCGAATGGCGCTGCCACCGATGGAGAACGCGCGAAGCGCGCCACTCTTCACTTTCGCGAAGACCTCAGGCTCGACGCGGTAGCCGACCCACCATGAGACGGACCGGTCATCAGCCTTGCCGATGCCCATCGCCGCACGCTTCTCGGGGGTCGAGACGAACGACTCGACGAGCTTCCCGATGGGCTGCTCGTCATGCATCTGGTCCGCCTGGCGCGACCAGACCACGTGCTCGTAGGCCGCCTGCTCGAGTTCGGCGGTTGAGATCGCGTCGCCCTGCGAGTCGACGACTACACTGCCATCGGCCTTGACGACCTCGGACAGCACACCAAAGACCAGGCGCTGCGCCTCATCGACTTTGGCGATCTGAACTTCCCGCTCCCACTCCACGGCAACTCGCGCGCCGGAGTCGGAGCCTGGAAAAGAAAAAGGCCGCCCCAGCGATCTGGGAGCGGCCTCATTCGGCTAAGCTCGCTTATGTAACTCTGCTCGGACGCTTACTACAGATTTCGGGCCTCCGCAAGAACTATTCTTCGCGCCGCAGCAAGTGAGAGCGGACCAACTTCGCCGTGACCTTTTGTCCCGCAAAATGAAACTCCAGCGAGCCAATGCGGATTGGCTCGATGTCGCGCTGCATGGAGGCAATCCACTCGCAGAACACGACCGCGTTACCGGAGAGCGAGACTGTGCCGCCGGGGGTGATCAGCGTTGCGGTCATGCCGCCTGCCGCCTGAAGTCGCGAATCCGCTGCCGCGCAACTTCCCGCTGCCGATCCGCGAACGTATAGCCGTCCGCCGTCTGGCTATTGGTGACGTTTCCCAGGTGCTGCACGCGCCAGCGCGACTGCAGGAGTCGGCAGCCCGCAACCCGTGCCCGAAACGAGAGGTCGACATCTTCGGCGTAGGCCCGCGGGAAGGTTTCTGCGTCCCAGCCGCCAAGAATGTTCCACGTGGAACGTCGGGCGGCGACGCACCATCCCTCGACGTACGGCTCGAGCACGCCGTCGACATCAAAGCCCTGCACGGTCGGACCTACCAGTGCCAGGTCGGGCGTATCTTTCTCGACCCGACTAAGCCAGGCGTTGCCGCCGGTGACATCATTGTTGAGCATCACCACGACGTCGCCGGTTGCCACCGCAAGCCCGATGTTGTTCGCCGCGGCAAAATAGACGTTCTCGGCGTTGTGGATGACGCGCGAGCCACTGCCGAGCCGCGCCACGAGCTCGTCGAGCGCGCGCGCCACGTCGGGCGTTGAGGCCTGGTCGACGATGACGACCTCGGCGCCGGCGACGGTCGCCTCGTAGGCGGGAATCAGCTCGGGATGCTCGAGCCAGGGAGTGACGATCGAGAGCGTCATACGAGATCCAACCTCATGCTGTCCTCCTCGACGGCGTCGATGATTTCGTTGCGGCGATTCCACACGCAGCGCGGGCAGGCATCGAGCACGCCGGGTGAGATGATCGAGTCGACCAGCGCGCGGTGCTCCTCGCCATGCCACACGTCCTCGAAGCTCGCGCCGTGCTTGTAGTCGTAGCCGAAGCGCAGGTCGGTGCGGTCCTGGCAGACCGCGAACTCGCCCGTCGCCGTCAAACACGTTCCAGTCCACACGGCGCGGCAGCGGTCATAGGTTCGAGGCGTCCAGAACCCCTCGAATTTGTCCGTGATCGCGAACACCTTGACCGTGTGCCCGAAGGCCGCGCGTGCGGCATCGCTCAGCCCGAGCGCCACCGTCATCACCCGCCGCGTCTCCGCGTCGAGCGCCTTGTCGGCGTAATAGCCCGGGCGGATGTGCACGAAGTCCACGCCGAGCTCTGCGGCGACGCGGCAAAAGTCGTAAATCTCTTGGTAGTTGTCGGGCGTCACCACAAAGGCGAGGCCGAAGTCCTGGCGCTTGTGCGGGATGCTGGTGCGGATCGCGTCAAGAATCTCGGCCCAATCCGACCCCTGACGGAAGTGGTGGTTGACCTTGTCGTGCGTCGCTGCGGTCCCAGCGTTCAGTGAAACACGCACGTAGTCGACGGCGGCCGCCACCTCGGGAATCAGCAACCGGCCATTGGTCGACAGCGCCACCTTGAGCCCGCGCCGGTTCGCCAGCAGCATCGCCTCGAGCGTGTGCTTGTTCATCAGCGGCTCGCCGCCGCCGCTGAAATGAACGAGGCGCACGCCAACCCGCGCTGCGTCCTCGACCGCACGCAGCAGCAGCTCGCGCGGCAGCTGTTCACGCTTGTCCTGCTCGCCGTTGTGGATGAAGAGGCAGAACTCGCAGCTATGGTTGCAGAGATTACTCGGGTAGATATGCAGGTCGACCGGATAGGGGATCTCGCCGGCGGCGATCTGCTTCAGCTTGTCGGCATGCGCGAGAATCTTGAAGCCGTTGAAGCGATGATAGTCACTCATGCCGCACCGCTATCCACACCGCCGGCACCGCGCCGACCATGTAGTCGAGTTCCTGCACGATCTGGCCACCCGCATCGGTGATCGCGCGCCGCAACTCCGAGCGCTCCAGCCAGAGTGACGGCACCGGGTTGGCGGCGTCTATGTCGTCGGTGCCTTCCTGTCGGAATTCGCCACGATAACCGCCAGCGGCGTCTCGGTCGTGATCGCCACAGTGCGTCGACAGGAACACCCACCCGTGTGACCATCCGAGGAGCCGCCGGATCAAGGCTGCAGGGTCCGGCACGTGGTACACGATGCCGTACGCCATCACGACATCGTACGTGCCGGGCAGATGGATCAGCCGGCAATCGCCGTAGACGAACTGCACGGGCCGTGTGCGCTCGATGCGACGCGAAGCGCCAGGTCGTAGCTCCAGCGCCGTTGCCTGCGATGCACCCATGGCCAGCGCTGCCTCACTGTGCCGCCCATCGCGGGCGCCAATCTCGAGCGTTGCGAGATCGGTGAAGTCGACATGCGCCCGCATCAGCGCGCATTGCTGGTCGAACAGTTCAGGGATGAACCTGGTGAAGCCGCGCGCGACCAGTTCAGTAGCGAGCGGCGTCATTCCAGCCCCCGAAACGCCGTCGGAATCCGCCCATCTTTCACCGCGCCCGCCACGTCGTTGTCCGCGATCCACTGTCGCAGGCATTGCGCATTGACCGCCCGCTGTTGGTTGAAGTCCGCCAGCTTCGCCTTGGTCGCGCCAACGCCCATGCTGGCGTCGAGATCGTGCAGGACGACGCCCGGCACGTAGGCGACGCGGAAGCCCTTGAGCCAACACTCGTAGGTAAACGCGACGTCCTCGTGATGCTGCCCCGGCCAGACCGGGAAGCGGATGCCGGCATCAATAACCTGCCGGCTGATCCACATACATGAGGCCGTGACGTGCGCGACATAGCTCGGGCGGAAGAGGTCAATCAGGTTGCCCTGCGGCCGCAAGTCGCCGTTGGGTAGCGCGTGAAAGCCGGCGCTGGTGATGTTGCCGCGGGTGAAGAGGGTAAAGCCGATGACGTCGGCGTGCTGGTCGACCTCGGGGAATGTGTGAAAGGTCGACGGAGTCAGCGTGATGTCGTCGTCCAGAAACAGCGCGTCGTCGTTGGCTTGGTCGAGTAGCGCGTTCGCGGCGTTGGCCCAGCCGAAACGAGAGTCGGTGAGGTAGCCGTTGCGTTCATGCCAATCCAGAGATTCTGCATGTTCTAGCCCCCGCGGACAGCGTTCGCCGGTGGTCGCGCAGAGGATTTTCACGCCGTCACCCCCGCCTCAATTTGATGCCAGCCGGTGTCGAGCCCCATACGTTCAGTGAGCCTACACCATCGGCATTGTCGTATATGCTCGGTAGCCTCCGTGGTGAAGCCATGTACGCTGATGCCATAGGTCCATTGATGCCAACCGCTGATATGCCCCACTCGTTCTGGACATCGGACGGTAGTGGCGGACTGTGGATCTTCCAATTGGTAGGCAGTGACACTTTCAAGCATCGTGGTCATGCCGCCCTCCTAAGCGCCGGCGCCACTTCCACCGGCGCGTTGATCCGCTCCTCGCACTCGGCCAACGCCGGCAGCCACTGCTCGGCCATCACCTTGTCTGCGTCGTAGGCGAGCGCGCCGGTCCGCGCCTGCTCTCGACGAGCGGCCATGTCGGTTGCGCGGTAGGCTTCGTCGAGTTTCGCCGCGATGGCTTCTGCCCGCGGCCGGAACCACCAGGAGTTGAGCGGATTCCATTCGCGCTGCGCGTCGCACTTGTCGACGAGGAACCCGCTGAAACACAGCTCGGGGCACGCAGTCCAGTTGCCAACGATGACCGGCACGCCGCACGCCTGCGCCTCGAGCGCCGGGATACCGAAGCCCTCGCCGCAACTGACGTTCATGAACACGTCCATCGCGTTGTAGACGCGGCGCATGTGCTCGGTACTGAAGCCGAGGAGGTTCGCGTACTGATCGCAGGCGACCCAGTCGCGCCCATGCTCGAGCCCGAGCCCTGCCGCAATCGTCACCAGCGGCACCCCACCGTATTCGCCGTGCTCGCCAAGCGAGGTGTGCACGTAGAGGAGCGCGTCGGGGTGCTGCGACTTGAACGCCGCGAACGCCGCCATGTGCTCGGGCAGCGCCTTGCGCGACGGCCAGCCCTTGTTCGCGGCGACCATGCCGACGACATAGCGATCGAGCGGGAAGCCGAGCGATTGGCGTGCTTCGGCTTGCGGCATCGGCGAGAACTCCGCGCAGTCGACGCCGTGCGGCACGTAGAGCGCATCAAGACCGCCGGCGCGCATCACATCGAGTCCGAACTTGCTGTAGGCGATCGGCACCGCGGCCTGGTGCAGCTTGTCGACCACCTTCATGGTGCGCGGATCACCGTTGGGCTCCATGTCGATCGGTGCCCAGGCAATCCACGGCACGCCGTCGTAGTGCTCGGGCTTCATCACCCACGCATCGATCAGCGTCATGATCGCGTCGGCGTTGAAGTGCTTCGCGTGTGCGCCGACGACGTCTTGGCCGAACGGCTCGAGATGCTTCGGGTAGAGCTGGATGCCTTCCCAATTCAGCATCGAGCCTTCGACGCCGTAGAAGCCCAGCACGGCCGACGGATGCCCGGCACGCACGAAGCGCGGCGCGAAGAGTTTGGTTTGGTTGCCGTAGCCCGTGCTCGCAAGCGGGCTATTAGAGCACCACATCAACCGCAGCGACACATTCCCCTCCTCCTCACAACACAAGGTCGACGCCGCACCGGCAATTTACGTGCGCGGGCGCGTCGTCGATCTGATCGCCGTCACCGGTGGTGAACAGCCCATCATACGGCACACGCTGGCCGTCCATCGGCTCGCAGGTTGGACACGTTGCCTCATCTTCCGCCGTCGACCAGACGCGTTCCGCCTCGGTCTTCGTAAACAGCCCTTGGTCGGCGGCCTGTTCCCACGACTCGCGGCGACCAGCCGCCAGCGCAGTCGCAAGTTCGGTGCGGGCAATCGTCAAGGCCCGTAGTCGCAACAGCTCGTCCGCCTTTCGCGCGGTCAGCACATCGATGCGCACCGGCGCCACGCCCTGGTCGGTCAGCGTCTCGCGAAGATTCTCGACGGCCGCGCTCTGTCCACTGGTCAGCCCAACCTGCTCCTGAATGCGATCGACCTGCTGTGTGACCGGAACGCCGCTTGCGTACATCGTCGAGAGGAGTTGGCGCATCGCATCGCGCGTCTCCTCGATAATGCCCGTGATCTGTGTGGCGGCGCGCTGCTGCAGGAAGCGAAGGCCGCGGTCGTTGACGACGTTGAATTGAAATTCGTTGACCCGTGTCTCGAAGGTGATGTCCTTGCGGACGAGCTTCGCCTTCAGCTTCCGCGCGGCCTCGTCGCCGGCGTCCTCGTAGGCGTTGCGCATCAGGCGTAGCAGCTCGGTCCTGAAGCGCTGGGTCAGGATCTCAAGCGGCAGCACGGTGATGACGTTGCCGGCGAGTACCGCGCGGCCGAGTGCCGCCTGGTTGATCGCGGCACGGAGTGCAACGAACGCCACCAGCACGCGGCGCTGTGCGATGGTCTCAAGCCGCTGCGCACGCGCGAACTTGGCGATGGTTCGCCGTGCGTTCACTGATTGACCGCCTCGCTGTCCTGCTCCTCGACCGGCAGATCGGCCGCATCGCGCAGGTAGCGCTCGGTGTCGCCATCGGCGTCGGGGGTGAGCATTCCGGCCGCCGAGAGCTTCTGAACGTAGTCGGCGAGCCCGGCGAGGTCTGGTTTCTCGATCTCGGCATGCTGCAGCTGCGGATACGGCGGCGGCCAGCCGTTGAGCTTCATGAGCCGCGGGATAGCGAAGCGGTTGAACTGCTCCAGCACCGTGCTGAGCAGTGAGGCAATCGCCGTCACGTGCAGGTCGGTCTTGTCGGCCGAGAGGCTGAAGCTGCCGACCGTCTCGTGTCCGAGTAGGATGAAATCCGAGAGCAGCGCCTGCAGCATCCGCTGCTCATAGCGCTGGATGATTTGGGACGTATCGAATTGGCGCGACCCGCCAGAGGTCAGGAGTGTCAGGTCGTACTGCTTCTCGCCCTTCTGGTTATAGGCGAGCGGCATCAGAATGCCCTCTTGCTCGTCGCGACGAATGTTGGTGACGAGCTTCTTGAAGGCCTGCTGCGAGGTGAGCTGTTGGCCGCTTGTTGCTGCGACCACTTCGGGCGGCGCCCAGACCACCGGCAACCCCGCCAGGTCGCGCTCGATGCCGATCGCCTCCAGCGATTGAATGCGCTTGACGAACTTCCAGGCGATCACGCAGTTGCGCAGCAGTGAGCGCCCCTCCGGCGACGCCTTGTTGTCGAGCAATCGAAACAGCAGGAACTTCTCCGCCGGAATGCGGATCAAGCTGTATTTCGGCGCCGGGCGCTGCCAGAACGCGATGAGCGCGCCCGTGTTGTCGTCGAACTCCCAGTGGTCGAGCGATTCCTGTGAGCGGATGACGAACTTCGACCAGCCAACGCGTCCGTCATCGCGACGTTTATAGACACTCTCCAGCAGCGACCAGCCGTGCTCTTGCATCGTGAGCGCCTGCGAGAGTGTGGCGCCCCACGGCTGCTCAAGCTGCTCGATATTCTCCTGCAGGAACGCCGCGCGGTCCTGGTCCTGCGGCGAATCGCTGGCCGCCTTCGCCGTGATGGTCACCCGGCGCAGCAGCAGCTCGGTTGCGAGCAGTGCGCCGCCGATGACCGCCGAGTTGTCGCGGATCTCGCGATAGAGCTTGTGGCGCTGCACCGGGCTGCGCAGTTCGGGCACGAAGTCATCATCGATGATGCCCGAGAACTGCTTGAGCCCCGTTGCGCCGAGTTCCGTGAAGGCGTCGGCCTTCTCCACTGCCTTGCGTCGTGCCATCACCGCCTCCTCAGAAACTCCACGGACTGGTTCGGGTCATGCTAATGTCGGGGGAAACGGTCGGCCCGATGGATTCGACCATCAACTCCGTGAAGCCCCACACGAGCGAATCGAGCCGATCCGGTGACCGCTCGCCGCCGTTCGGCTCCCAGGTGCAACACTGGTCCTCGAGCTGCGCGAACGTCCCGACGTGCGAGATACGTCCCTGTTCGTACAGCGCCGACACGGGCTCGGCGCGCGCGAATTTACCTTGCGAGGCCCAAACGGTTTCGACGGGAACGAACGCGGTTGAGATGACGCCTTCGCGCGCGAGTTCGCGGGCGGTCATAGTGATGGTGTTCGTCACCATGTCCCCGCCGTTGTTTTTCTCGGCGATGATCACGTTGGCGCGGAGCTCGCCCCAGAGGCTGATCGCGGCTCGCGCCCACCCGTCAGGCGAATAGCGGCCGCTGCGGTCAGCGAGCAGATAGCCGCGGCCATCTTCCCCGACGCCCGTTGCCGTGATGCCCGTCTCGTCGCTCGCGGTCGTGTTGCTGGCCGCCGGGTCGATGTTCACTGTGATGCGCCGCAAGGGGGGCGCAACTGTCACGCGGTGCGCATCGAACCATTCACGTTTCCACAGCGCCCCCTCCGCCTGGTCGAGCACATCGGCATGAATCTCCTGCCGCCCAAGTCGCGTGCCTTCGTATCGGCTGACGATCTGCGTAAAGAACGCCGGCGCCAGGTTGCACCGGTTCTCATAGGTCGACCCGCGCGTGATCGCGACGTCGATGCCTTCACGCTTCACCAGATCGCGCACCAGCGCCACCGGCTTCGGCGTGGTGGTGACGACACACTGCGGGTTGTCGCCCAGACGCAACCCGAACATGAGCATGTCCCACGACTCGGGATAGCGCCACGACGCAAGCTCATCGGCCCACGCGTCGTCATGCTGCGGACCACGCAAGCGCTCAGGCTCATCGGCGCTATAGGTGGTGGCCGTCGCGCCATTGGGCCAGGTCAACCGGCGCTTCGATGGCTCATAGACCGGACGATTCCATGGCGGGCAGATCGCCATCAACCCAGACTCGCCCTCGACCATCACATCGCGGGCATCGGCGGCGGTCGGCGCGACAAGCGCCACGCGGCCCGACAAGCTGGCTTCGATCTTCGACCGAATCCGCTCGGCGCCGCAGCGCGTCTTACCGAACCCGCGACCGGCGAGCAGAAGCCAAATCCGCCAGTCGCCCGCCGGCGCGAGCTGCTTTGGCCGTGCCCACGCGTGCCAGTCGAATGCGATCGACCGGACTTCGGCGGGGGTCAGCTCGTCAATGATCGCGTGTCGAGTCGTCGCGTCCAGAGACGCGAGCGATTCGATCAACGAGTTTTTGTCGCGTTGCATCCGCCTCCGCCACCTCAAGCGGACCGCCACCCGGCCCGCTCAACTCGTGCACCGCCGGTGCATCGAGCCCGTTCATGCGCGCGCGGCGCGCACTGATCTTCACGGCAATTTCAATCGCATCATCCTCGCCGGCGACGACGCGCTCCCAGATGGCCTCGTGCATCCGGTCCAGTCGTTCATTCTCGATCGCCCGCAGGATCTCGCGCTTCTCCTGGTCCATTTCGCGCAACAGGTTGTCGACGGCCTTAAAGACAGCACCGGCGGTGCGGTTGAGCTCACGGCCAATGGCGCGCCACGTCTTCCCGGCAAGTTTCAGCTCCATCGCCTTATGCGCGTCGAGCTTTGCTTGGATGCATCGTGCGGAGAGGCGAGGCTCACCCCGAGCACGTCCGCGCTTGTATGATGGGGATTTCATCGCTCCACATCCACCACGGACGCGAGGAGTCGCGTCACCGTGCCGCCTTCACTGTAGTCGAGCGTGTATGCGGCCCGCACAAACGGCAGCGCCGCAGACTGCGTCGGGGTGCGTGCGAACGCCATGTAGGCCGCGCCACCAGTCCCGGTGACCACCACCGTGCCGGCGACCGCGGCCATGGTGAACGTCGGCGTGCCGGCGCTGGTGTCGACCGGCTGCCCTTCCCGGTTCCAGCCGAGATAGAACGCCCAGCTCTGTCCGGCTTGGATGACGAGCGGATAGTCGGCCGGTGCGATAGTGACGCCGGTTGTCGACACCACGACGCCGCTATCGGGAGTCGTGGTCACAGTGGCGCGTAGTGCATCGTTAACGCTCATGGCGTCGTTCCTCCTCCAACCACCGCCCCGCGCTGCACATGCAGACCAACCACGCACAGCGGGCGGTTGCCGTCGCTATCGAGCGGGCGGATGCGAATCTCGTAACTCTTCCCGGTGCGGCAGCCGCTGACGGCGCAGCCCTGATCGGGGGAGAGCGTAAAGGCGGCGTCGGTGCCGCTTGTGCTCGAGGCGGTCAAGATCGCACTCGGCGCCCCGTCGTTTCGCGGCGTGCCGGTCTCAGTCACCGTGATCCAGTTCGCCGGCTGCGAGCCGGTGTCGACGAGCGAGCGCGCAACAAATCGGCAGCCGAAACTGTCAATCTCGACCGGGTCCATCACGATGCCGTTGGTCGGCTTTTGCGGTGGCGCCGGCTGTGCAACCGCAAGCGCTGGCACCAGCAGCGCGACCCAGAGTATACGCGTCATTCAAACCACCTCCGTCGCGAGAACTCCCACCAGTGCCGTCGTTCCGCATAAAATTGCCGATCGGGTTGGGCGCGATCCCATACACGTCGCCGATCGACCTCGAAGCGCCGCGAGCGCTCCATGCCGAAGAGGAGCCGCGGCGTGATACCGGGCGTCCCCACGGTCGGCGTATTGCTGGCAAGCGGCGTCGGCGTCGGCGTGTTGGTCGGTAGCGGCGTGAACGTCGCCGTCGCGGTCCTGGTCGGCGTATCCGTGACCGTCTGTGTCTCGGTCCGCGTATAGGTCCACGTCGCCGTCGCCGTATTCGTATCGACCGGCGTGTTCGTATTGGTTGCCGTCGGCGTCGGCGTTTTGGTGAAGGTGCGCGTTGGGGTGTTGGTCACGGTGCCGGTATCGGTCGGCGTGTTGGTGACCGTCCCCGTGTTGGTCGCGGTCGAGCCCACCGGCGGCGTGTCGGTTGCCGTGGGGGTCAAGGTCGCGGTTGGGGTGTCCGTGACGGTATGGGTCGGCAATAGGTCGCCGCTGTCGCAGCCCTGACAATCGAACCCCTGCCCCGAAAAGCCATGCGCGCGCATCGCAACGAAGAGCGACAGCAAGAAGAGTGTCGCGATCAGGAGCTTGATATCGGAGAAGCGCCACACTCATGACCTCATGGCGTCGGCGTCGGCTGCTGACACACGCGACTCTTGGCGGTCGGTGACGTGCCGATGATGGGGGTGGCCGCAGCGCAGACAGGATCCGCATACCGGCCGCCGTCCCTGGTGCAGTCCGCATCGATCTCGCACGCCTGCCAGACGCCATCGGCGGCACACACGTCGCCGTGGTCGTAGCCGAGGCAGTCCGCCGTCGTGTTGCAGGGCGTCTTCTGCCGCGTGCAGAGCGGCGGCACCATCTCGCGCGAGCAGGTGCCCGATGCGCACAGCGAATCCTTGGCCGGCCGCTTGCGGGCGCGGGTGTTGTCGCCTGCGGGGCAGAGGCTCAGCTGCTCCCCGACGCAGCGCTTGTCGGTGCCGGCGCCGGGGTCGATGTCCTCGCAGGTGAAACCGGCCGCACAATCGCTATCGACCGAGCAGCCGCAGGCGTTCACACCCGGCGTGCGCGTCCCGCAAGCACCCGCTCGCGCGGTGTAGGTTGGCGCGGGCGTTGGCGACGGGCTGGCACCGATGACCGTCGGCACCGGCGTCGGCTTGGTGCAATCCGCGTTCGTCGTGCACGCGACGTCACAGAAGCCGCAGACGTCCGAGGTATCCCCCGAACAGACCGGATAGAGGCGATTGAACGACGCGGCGGCAATGCGGCTCGTCTCGGTCGCGCCGCCGATGAAGTTGTGAATGCCGTCGAACACCAGCGAGCCGAAGGTCGCGCCCGCAATGCGGTCATCGGCGTACTTCGAGGCGAAGTGCGTATCGGCGACGATCGGCGCCGTGCGCAGGATGTCCTTGGCGAGCCGCACCGTATAGTTCGCCATCTCCTCATCGGCGCCCATCTGGAATGACTCGACGTAGGGCATCTGCATGCGGTGCGCGCCGGCGGCGAGCACGGTTGCGGTAATCGACTGCTGGCGCGCGACCTCCAGATCCGAGCGCAGCCCGCCGGGTGAACTTGCCAGCCGCTTGGCGTCGAGGAGCTGCGTCGCCGCGCTCGTGTCGATCGCGTAGTTGAAGCCGGTCCCGCAGGCGTAGCAGGTGCCCGTGCCCGTGTTGCAGAGACCGCCCATGGCGCCGGCAGGCGAGCAGTCCGCGTCGGTTGCGCAGGTGATCGAGGCGCAGGTCGGCGTGCAGTACTTCGTGCCGCCGCTGACGCAGTTATTGTGCTGGCAATTCCCGCACGTGCCGTAGGCATCGTCCCAGGTGCCGTCGGTCGACTCGTACGAGACGCACGTGCCCGAGGGGCAATCGCCGTCCGCGTTGCACCGCTCGTAGTGCTGGCCCGACTGCACCACGTTGATGCCGCCGCTCACGCACGTGCCCTGGTGATAGCAGCTCTGCGTCGAGGGGCTTGTGCACTGGCCGCATTGGTCGTCGTACTGGCACGGCCACACTGGATCTTGATGCCCACTGCAGTAGCCGGTGCATTTCGAGCCTGTGCCGTAGTGGCTATCGCCAGTGCAGTCCGCGTCGGCCGTGCACGTCTTGCGCGTCACCTGGTAGGTGGTCGGCGTGGTCGCCGCCAGGGGGCAGGCTTGGCGATACCAGCGGTCGTTCAAGACCGGCACCTGCAGACCGAAGATGTTCGATGACGCGGTGCATTCCGCGATGCCGTAACCGATCGCCTCGTTCAGCCCGCAGATGTCGATGACGTAGTCGGCCGCGTACCGCGTGCACGTCTGTCCGGTCGGGCAATCGCCGTCGAGCTCACAGGACTGCGTGGTGGTCGCCGAGCAGTGCCCCCAGTCGCCACGGATCAGGCGGCAGGGCGGCGCATGGCTATGCGGGTCGGCGATGATTGCCGGCAGCACCGAGCCCCACCACTGCGCGGGCATGGTGTCGCGCCCGCAGTTGATCAGGTTGGTAACCTGTGGCGCCTTGACTGAGAATTGATTGACCCAGTTGAGCGCGGTCAGGCACAGCGCCGTGGTGCCGCAGGTGCAATCGGCGGAAGTTTCGCACTGCATCGAGCAGGTGCCACTGACGCAGGCGCCGCCGTCGCAGTCCGCATCGGAGGTGCACGCGGCCGTACATGCACTCGTGCCGTCGATTGACAGACACGTCCCCGTCTTGGTGCCGCGCGTAATCGAGTCGCAGCCGGTGACCACGGTCACGACGCCGTCGCCGTTGAGATCCTGCACATTGCGGTCGGCCTGCGGGCTTGGCGTGGTGACATCGATGTACGCCATGGCGGCGGTGCAGCGCACGTTGCTTGCGCCCGCCGACCAGCGGTCATAGCCGAGCTGCAACGCGTCAATGGTCGACTCGGTCCACGCGACATCCCCGCTGCCGAAGTCGGTGGCGAGCGTCTGCGAGAGGATCGTGCCGGCGCTGCTACTCACCACGGTCCCGTTGGGCCCTACCGTGTCGGTGCCGTTCGAGCGCCACGAGAGCCGGATATTATCGCTCGAGGACGTGCCGCAGCAGTTGACCACGCCGCGCACCGAGGCGACCGACGCGGAGGTGGCCAGTGGCGTCAGGTCCGTCAGGCCGAACTGGTCGATGCCGGTGCTGGCACTCTTCTGGCGCGTGTCGCCGGCAGTGCAGCTGGTAGCCGTTCCGCCGCCGGACCAGTCGTTCAGGCAGTCCCAGGCGGTGCTGCTCGGCGCGCAGGTGTTCGACCAGTTGCTGATCGTGTTGCCGTTGGCGTTTGGGAAGAGCGCTTCGAGATAGCCGACGCCGATCGGGTGCAGGTTGTCGACCACGAAATCGTCGACGTCGAGGGTGTAGGCGGGAAAGCTCGCGTAGTTGGCTACCGCGCCGGTTGCGGGCGAGCCAATGCCGGCGCCCGCAATATCGCAGGCGTTCCCGGCGCAGCTATCGGGCGCGTTCAGATCCAGGCTGAACGTCTCGGTCGGTGTGCCGTCGACATACAGGGAGCACGCGACCGTATCGGCCGTGAGAATCTGCCCCATCTCGACGGCATGGCCAGCGAGTGTGCTGGCGCAGTTGACCGTCGCTGAATTGGTGGCGGGGTAACTGGAGAAATCCAGATCGCCCGGCTCCTTGCCGTGATACTGCGGGTGGTAGCTGAAGCACCCGGCGCTATCGACGGCGACCGTGAGATAGCAGCCAATCTCGCTGTCTTGCTTGATGGTGAGCGCGACCACCGACTGCCCGGCGGGGATGGTCGGCGTCGTCTTCCAGTACAGGCGCGCATAGGCGCGGTCAGACAGATCCGCATCGAGCGTTGCCGGCGTGCTCCATGATTCGGCGGTGTTGGCCGTGGTGCTGAGGTGCAGCCCCGCCGCGCCGTGCACGGCCGCCGCGCTGGTGTATTCCGGCGAGCCGACTTCTACCCCGTCCTCCGCGGTCTGCGTGTCCCAGCCAGTGACGAAGACGCGGCCGGCCGGCGGGCTGTAGGAAATCGAGACGCGGAGCGCATCGACCAGCGCGGCGCGTGTGGTGGTCGCGTTGGTGTTCAGCACACTGACGGCGATGCCGAAGTCCGTGTCGCGAATGTCGGCGGGCGTCCACGACACGCCCCAGAGATCGAACGAGCCGCCGCAGCTCTTGAACGTGTCCGCGCCGGTCCATGCGCCGACACAGCCCGTGCCGGTCGCGCGACTGGTCGACGCGATCGTGCCGTCGGATTTGATCGCGCGAATGTCCTGCACGATGATGGTCGGCCCGCCCTGCTGCACCTCCAGCTCGGCGGTGATGCCCTGGATGACCTTCGCATCGTCGAGCGGGGTGGTGGTGAAGCCGAAGCCCGTGCACTTCAGCCACTGCGACTGCGCGGAGGCGGCGAGACTCGCGGAGGCACGCGCGTCGTCGGACGCCTGCGCGTTACTGGCGCTGGTCCAGGCTGTGCGACCGACGCAGGCGCCGCTGGTGCAGGTCGCCGACGAGGGGCAATCCGCAGAGGTCGTGCACGTGTTGTAGGTGACGCAGGTGGATGGATAGTTCGGCGGGTTGGTAGTGACGGCGTGCGCGGTGGTCGAGATGAGCAGCGCAGCGATGAGAACGACGGCGCGCATCACTGCAGAGCGACCGCTTGGTCAGCCAGGTTCTCGACCCAAAACGTCAGCAGTGGATAGCCGGTCGATGGGGTCAGGGAGGAGTTCGCATTGACGCTCACGACCACCGGATTGGCGGTGCCGATCGTCCAGGCGCTGGTGAGCGTCCCCGTCGAGAGCGTCTGCGTGCTCGCGGCCGTCTCGGTGACTGTCGAGGTGACCGTGCCGGCCTTGTTGACGCCGGTGTAATGCACCTGCCCCGATTCGACCTGGTAATCGGTGCCGTTGGTGACGATCACCGAGTAGTGGATGATGCCCGCAACCGTTGACCCGCTTGCCGCCGTCGCGTTCAGCACTGCGGTCGCCGAGTTGTTGGTCAGGATGCGCTTGCCGCCCAGCACCAGCCGATCGACCATCGTCTGATCGCTCGTGCCGGATGCGGTCGCGCGGGTCGGCGTCTGCAGCGAGATGAGGCTCTTGCCCTGGCCGGTCGGGACACCCGGCTGCAGCGTCAGCGTGCCGCCGTTCTTGTCGGTGGCGCCCGTGGTCGCTGCGCTGGCACTGATCGTGAGACCGTTGCCAGCCGTGTTGCTCGTCGTCTGGCGTTCGAGCCCGATCGTGCGCGCCGCTTGGCCGCCGATCGACACATCGAACGACGGCAGCGCGCCCGAGGCGACCTGGAAACCGGCGCGATTGTTGTTGTAGACGCCGAAGTCCGGCACGCCGAAGACCGACAGCGCGCCGTTGTTGGTGTAGAGCAGGATGTCGCCGTTGAAGGCGCCAGTCGTGATGTCACCAGCGGTCAGGAGCAGGCTGCCGCCGATGGTGGTGACCTCGTTCCCCTCGTGCTGGATGCAGCCACCGCGTGTGTCGCTGACGGCGCCCGCCGCGCAGGTGTTGAGGGCTTGGTTGTCGCTCCCGTCGCTGGTGTTGCCGCCGGCAAGGGTCTGGCCGCTACTGCGGCCGGCCAGGAGCGGATAGGGGCGCTGCACCGCGCCACCCGCGTACCACTTCAGCTCGTAGGGAGACGTGGAATCGATGGCGAAGACGCCGTTACTTGCCGGACTACTGGCCGTGATCGGCAGCTTGATCGCCGCGCTGTTCGTGTTCAGGTCAATGACCTGCGCGCCGGAGAACGTGAGCGTGTTCGCCATCTCGGTTGCGTCGATCTCCGAGCCGAAGGCGTTGTCTGTGGCCGCCCATGTGTTGGTCGCCACGCACAGGTACTGGCGCGCGCCGAGGCCGCCGGCTGGGAGGTTGTAGACATCACCAGCCGTGCAGGTGCCGGGCACGCTCGAACCATTCGGGGGGCGCAGCGTGGCCGCGGTGAAGACCTCGGTTCCACTGAAGGTCTTGTTGCCGCTGATCGACTGCGTGCCGGTCAGGGTGACGAAGTCGTCGTCGGTGGTCGCCGCGTTGATCTCCGCTGCGGTGTCCCACTTCGTGTCGATCGTGACGCCGCTTGCCACTTCGGTCGTGGATACGCAGCCCGTGCAGGTCACCTCGCTTGCGGTGATGGTGCCGGTACCCGTGGTGCCGAGGGAGGCGCCCGAGCCGACCAGCATGGCGGCGGCGGTGTTGGTGCCGCTGGTGAGCGACGAGAACGGGCCGCCGGTCTGGTCCGCCGTGCAGCCCTCGACATTGCCAGACGCATCGACGCCGAGCGGATATTGCCCGGCGGAGCAGTTGGTGCCGTTGGCGGCAAGCGCGGTGGCGGTCGCGGCGAGCGTGACCGTGATGTTGTCGGGGATTTGCGCGTCAGTGGCTGAGCCAGAGAGGTTGCTGAACGCCACCTGCGCGCAGGTCAAATTGCCGCTTGCCGCAATCGTCGTGGCGAACTGGTTGGCTGAGCAATCCGTGGGATTTGCCGCCAAGGCCGTCGCCGTCGAGGCGTTGCCCGTCACGGCTCCCGTCAGGTTGCCGGTGATCGTGGCGTCAAACGTGTAGCCGCCAGTTGCGCCGGTGAATTCCAGATCGTTGCCGGTTGCGTCGTAGGTGATCGTGATGTCACCCGAGCCGCCTTCGATCTTCAGGCCCGCGCCGTTGGCCGGCTCGGTGCCAGTCGCGTCCGCGTCGATCGTCCACGTGGTGGTATTCGTGCCGCTCGGCATCTGCGCTGCGGTGGCCGCGCCCGACAGGTCGGAGAACGCGGGCTGTGCGCAGGTCAGGTTGCCGTTCGCGGCAATGGTGGTCGCGAATTGGCTCGCGCTACAGTCGGTCGGATTGGCCGCCAAGGCGGTTGCAGCGGTCGCCAGGTCGACGGTGATGCTGTTCGGAATCTGCGCGTCGGTCGCGCTGCCCGAGAGATCGGAAAATGCCGGCTGCGCACACGTGAGATTGCCGGAGGCGGCGATCGCTGTGGCGTACTGCGTCGCCGAGCAGTCGGTCGGGTTCGCATTCAGCGCGAGTGCGGTCGTTGCGGGTCCGCCTTCGCTCGCCGAGCCGGCGTAGTTGAAGGCGACCATGGGCGCGGTGACCTTGTCGCTGCCGATTGCGGTGACGCCGGAATCGTTGATCGTGACATCGCCCGTGACCGCGACATACGCGCCCGTATTCGCGCCGGTGCCGACGAGCAGCTTCGCATCGCCGATGACCGACGTGCCGGTGTTCGGAATGTGAAAGAAGTCCGACGTCCCGACGCACAGCACCCACGTGTCGGTTGCCGACTCGTCGATGTCGATCAGGCAGGCTTGCCCGGTGTTGCACGAGGCGGCACAGGTCGGGTTCGGCGTGACATCGGTTGCGTTGTGGTCGAGGCGGATGAAGTTGGGCAGTCCGTTGGCGTTTTGGTCGCGCGCCGCGATGGTGTCGGCCGCAAGCTGTCCCGTGGCGCCGCTGCTCGTGAAGCTCGCGCCGACGTCGGTCGGCGTGGACGCGAACGCGCGCCCCGCCACCAGCAGCGCGGCGACAAGCCACCAGACCTGCCGCCGCGCCATACCCATCCCCTCCGCCACCGTGGTGCTGTGGTGCTTGCTTAGGCCGCGGGCGCCTGCGCCGGCGTGTTGGCTACGGCCGCCGCCGCCATGGTCTGCGCGCGCGCTTCGAGCGTCGCCGACACGGCGTTGACGCGGTCGATGATTTCTTGCGGCGTGCCGCCGGCCGCAACGGCTGCGTCGTACAGGCCCTTGACGGTCACCAGCGTCTGCACAACGCCGTCTTCGGCGCTGGTCAGCGGCGTGACGTCGGCTTCGAGCTTGGCGACTGCGGCATTGAGATCGTCTTGCGTAGGCATGGTGGTTCTCCTGTTCGGTTGAGGGTGCGCCGCGGCGCACACGGTTAGGGTTTCGGCGTGTTCGCCTTGGTGACCTTCTCCAGCTCGGCGGTACGAGCTTTCAGCTGCGCGTCGAGCGTGTTGATGCGGTCGAGGAACGCCTGCGGCACGTCGGCGCGTTTGGTGGAGCGGCCGGCCAGGAAGCCGATGAACAAGCCGCCGAAGTAGAACGCGCCCTGGGTGATGATCTGCGCGAGCGTCACGACTCGCTCCCGGCGGCGCGCCGCTGTTCGAGCTCCCAGCGCGCGAATGCGTCGTAGCGTTCTTTCGGGACGAGATAGCCCTGCGTCACGTGCTGCGCGGGCTCGACGCTACGGCGGTCCGCTCCGAGGATGTGCTGCTGGATTGTCAGCAGCGCGGGGCCGTAGTTGCCGACTTCCCCCGGCCATTCGATCTTGGCAGACGCGACGAGGTTCAACGGTTCATCGTTGACGGTGATGCAGCGCGGCCCGGGGATCTTGTCCCACTCGATGCGGATGATGTCGCCGGGTTTCACAGCACGCACTCCGGCGTCTCGCCCGTTCCGCATTTCCGGATGGTGCGCGTCGCAGTGGCCGTTGCGGTTACCGTGGCACTTGCCGTCATCGTCGGCGGCAACGTCCGCGTGGATGTCGGCGCCGGCGTGTTGGTCGAGGCGAACGTCCGTGTCGCGGTCAGCGCGGGCGCGGGGCTGTTGGTCGGGGGAATGGTCGAGGTCGCGGCCACCATCGTCGCCGTCGGCGGCGCCGCGCCCATCTGCACCTCGAGGATCATCGCGTTGGGCGGCTGGCTGCAGGCGACGAACAGCAGGTCGCCATCGACCGTCACATCGGTCGGTCCCCCGCACGGCTGCGTCGTCGCATTGCCCGTCTCGACGTGCTTGGCGGTCCCGGTGGTCCCGTCGCCCGCCACGGTGGTGATGATCTTGGTGACCGCGTCGACGCGGCGCGCGCGGTTGTTCTTCTGGTCGGCGATGAAGAGGTTTCCGTGATCGTCGCAGGCGATGCCGGGCGAGTAATTCAGCTTGGCGGAGGTCGCCGGGCCGCCGTCGCCGATGCCCGATGCGGGCGCGCCACCACCGGCATAGGTGCTGATCTTGCCGGTGACCGGATCGATCCGGCGGATGCGGTTGTCTTCGGTCGCGATGTAGATCGCGCCGTCGGGACAGACTGCGACGTCGTCCGGGTTGAACAGCTGGGCCGACAGCGCCGAACCCCCGTCCCCGGCCGATCCCTGCATCCCGGTCCCTGCGACCACCACACGAGGCCCACAGGTGGCGGCGCCGTAGCAGGGCAGCGCGTAGCTCACGAGCTGCTGGTGCTGCTGGTCGGCGACGTAGAGCCGGGAACCGTCGCGGCTTTTCGCCATGCCGTATGGGTTGTAGAGGCCCGTGTTGACGGCGGTGGTGATCGTGCCGCCGTCTTGCACGACGCGGATCGTGTTGACGTCGGAGATGTAGGTATCGGTCGCCTGCGTCTCGATGCCGATCGGGCCGAACAGCAAGGCGTCGGGTGCCATGCCGCCGTCGCCTTGTCCTGGCGTGGTGGCCTGCTTTGAGTTGCCGGCGTACCGCGTCAGCTCGCCGTGGAGCTGCCAGCGGCAGACCGAATACTTGCCCGGCTGCGTGAACAGCAGCGCGCCGGCGTTGGCGACGATTTGCCAGGGCTGGATTGCCGCATCGCGGCCGGTCTGCGCGACACACCCGTCCGCCCAGCCGATGACGACGGCGGAGGTTTGCGCGCGCGCCCCCAGCGGGCAGGCGAGCAGGCAGAGCAGCGCGAGGCCAAACCCCGCCAGTCCACGGGGGCGCACCGGCCCGAAGTCTCCAAGGCCGAGGGTTTCTGTTGCCGCGGCGACGCGCTTCATCGCCCGTCGTCCCCAAGCCCCAGCGCAATCCGCGCCCCGATGCGTGCGCCGCGCAGAAGCAGGAGCTGTTTGTCGACCGCCTCAAGCTGCGCCTTCACCTGATCGCGCTGCTTCTCGAGCTGCGCCTGCTGCTGGCCGAGCTTGCCGAGCTGCTGCTCGTAGCCCGCAAGCTGCGCCTGCAGCGTCTCGCCGGCGATCAGGACGGCGGTGGCCGTCGGGCTCGGCTCAGCCGTGGGGGGGACGGTCGCCGCCGCATCGGGGGAAGCGGCGGCGACCGTCTGCGGCGGCGCTGAGGACTCAGCACCGGCAGGGGAAATGAGAGCGGCCAGCGCACAGAGCGCCAGGGCCAGGAAGATATTGCCGAGTTGCCGCATCGAACCTCCGAGAGTTCGCTGCGGCACGGTCGGGCGACGATCGAATCGTGGCCCGGTTGGCGGCAACCGTCTGCGCGCCGTGTAGCACACTCCACGGCGTCGGTTAAGTGCTAAGGTGCGCGGGTCGTCGTTCCCTCACTCGTAATCGCGTGCAGCCAGCCGATCACGTGTCGAATCAGCGCGCCTAGATCGTTGCGCTGGATCGCCCGGCGAGCGCCGGTGGTGTGTTCGATAGCCGGGTCATGGGGGGCGGCGTCGGGTGACGTCATGGCCCCCACAACGCGCTCAGAGCCCCGCTGCTGCACGCAGCACCTCCGGCGTCCCTACTCCAGGGTCCATCGCCCCGCGCGCAATCTCAGCCGTTCCCTGCGCCTCCGCTAACCGCCTACGCACATATCCGAGGTCTAGCCCGAGGAGCACGCAGACCGCGCCGAGTGAGCCGAATGGCGTGGTCGCCTCACGGCTCCAGATCCACACCTGCAGCCGGGGCAGCTCGCGCATCGACTCAAGCGTCTGACCGTTGGTGGTCCAGCGCGTTAGGTCGTCGACGGCGGTCGCAAGGACGGCGGCCGCCAGGCGCTGCTCACTGGTCCAGTATGCACTGCGCAGGTGGTGTCGCGCGTCGTGATAATCGTTCGGATCGGTGAAAAACGGCAGTCGTTCACTCGCCATGCGTTTCCTCCTGCTCGTGCAGCGCCGGCGGTTCCTCGTCCGTCATGCAGCGCCACGCCCCCATGCCGCCGGGGGTGGTGGTGGTGCGGCGGTAGTCGAGGGCGACGGCGATGCCGGGGAAGGTGGCGGGCAAGTCGGCAGTCAAGCTGCGCCCGATTGATAGTGGCGGAGGTGTCTCAACCGCAGGCTCCGTCGGCGGCTCGGGGACCGCCGAGTTGACGTGTTGGCGGTTGTCGCCCCTAGGGAGAGAGAAAAGGGCCAGAATCGCCAATTCTTCCCCTAAATCGCTATTGGTGCCTACCCCCATGTCAACACGTCAACCTTTCTCTCCCTTATGTGTGTGTGAGAGTGTGTATGTGTATATATATAAAGGGAAATTCCGGATTCCGGATTGTGGAAATTCGGTTGACACAACCCGCGTCAACTCGCGTCACCACCGTCAACAAGTTGAACACGTGTTGACGCCCCGTTGACGCCATTGTTGACGGGGTGAAATCAGTCATCGGAGTCCGACCATTTGAGCATCACCTTGCCGCCCATTCCGTCGGTCACTTCGACCACGCTCTGTAGGTCGATCAAGATGGACAGCGCGCGCTGAAAGTCGCCGCCCTTAATGCGCCCGGACAGCTTCTGGTGGAGCCGCCGTTTCGTCATCGGCTTCTCCCGCAAGATCCGCTCGATCTTCACATCCAACCGCCTATGCGCATCGACCGTGATCGGCTGCAGGACGCGCTCGAGAATCGGATGGAAGTAGGTCAGCACCAGCGTCAGCGCGCGCTGGAGGTCCTCCACGTCGATCCTAGTGGCGCCCCGGAGTGCGGCGAAAAGCAGCGCCAGACGCCGCACGTGCGTGTGTTGGCGTTGGCTGAGTGCCGTCAGGCCGTCTTGCTGCGCGCCGCCAGTCTGCCGCTCGTAATAGCGCTGATACCAGCTTGCCCACAGCTCGCCGGCGTCACTGTTCTTCTCCAGCCGGATCTCCGTCGGGCCCCCGTAGCGCGTCACGAGGTCGTCGATGACGCCGACTAGGGCATTGACCGCGATACTGTCGGGCTTCTCGGGAAACGGCTGCGCGCCACCAGGCACGCCACCGATGGGTAGGATGCGGTTTAGGAGCCCGCCATAGACGTCGTTGTCGTTGATCGCGTCCTCCAGGCTCTCAGGTGTGGCGGCCGACAGCAGCGACATGAACGGCCGCACCGCCGTAATCGGGTTGGACTTGGTCGGGTTGTCGACCTTGTCGCCGGCGTCCATCAGCTCGATCAGGATCGACCCCAGTTGCTGATTGCCGTCGCGCTTGGCCCGGACAAAGAGCGCCCGCAGTTCGTTTAGGCAGACGACAAGCCGCGTGTCCTCGTTCTCGGCGAATTTGCTGAGTAGCCCCTCGCCGGTCGACACGCCCCAGAGCGTGCCAACCCCTTCGCGGTCGCAGATTTCGCGAAAGAGCCGCGGTGCAAGGTTGATCGGCGTCGACTTCTTGATGCCCGTGGCACCGATCAGGACAAACTGAAAGTTCAGGAAGATGTCGCCGGCGTAGTATTGGCATACCCGCCGCCCGAAGAGCTGCCCGATTAGCACCACCGCCGACGCCCAGTGGTAGGCTTCGGGCGCCTCAGAGTCGCGACAGACCAAGTCCCGGTAGCGGTCGAGCGGCGGCGCCCAGGCTTCCTCCGGTAGGTCGGGCAGCGTGGCCAAAGCGGCGACGCCGTTTGTGTGCCCGTTTACCGGCTCATCCAGACTCGCCATTGATCCACCGCCTCATCCACCACGTCTCGACGCATGGTCAGCTCGCCCAGGAGCGTCCACGCGTCGTCTTCGATGTCGGTCCAGCCCTCGCGCCGGGCGCGCTTCATGGTCGCGCCGAGAGCGTCCATGTCGTGTTCGATTGCGACCTGCCGCTTGGCCAGGTCATCGAACAGCGCACGGTCGGCGTTGTGTTGCTGCTCAGCCCTGAGCGCCGCCGCCTCGCGCTCGGCCTGGAGTCGTCTGAGCGTTTCGCGATGCAGCTTCGGCGCCGGCCCGATGCCCACCATCGCCGCACAGGCGCTCGCTGCCGTCAGGAAGTCCGCGCCGGTCAGTTGCTGCTGCAGACTGATCCCATCGCCGGCAAACTCACACGCCCAGCAGCGCGCGAACTTGCCGGATGACGCGATCGAGAACGCCTGCGGATTCTCGCCGCGATGGAGCGGACACGGCATGCGGCCGTGCTTGGGCTCGAGGCCGTGGGCGCGGAGCACCGTGGCGATCGTGAGGCGGTCGCGCAGGGCGGGCAGGTTGAGGCGCGGGGTCATGCGGCTACAGTGCTGACCGCTCTTCAGCTAGCGGGGGATCGGTATTGTCCGTGCTGTCGAGATCGCGATTTGAGCCAGCAATGCGGGCCGATTCTGACGGAGCTAGCGCTCCGGCCTGAATGACGCGCCGCTCAAGGACATCAGCCTTGTAGCCGCGCATCTTGCAACACACATCCACGACGCGGCGCAGCCAGTCGCGCACTTCACTGTCGCCCCCGGCATCGACTAGGACGGACGGCAAACTTGTTGCAACGGACGTTAGGAATTCGCGTTCATCGGCTGCATCGGTCTCAACACACACTTCCGTGCGCCCCTGTATCGTTTCGCGATAATATTTAACCATTGCCCCTCCATATGATTCAGCCACAAGGCGCAGGCGGGTCTCTCGCGCGCGCTTTACTAACATCTTACGTGCCAGATCTATGTCGTCTGTTCCGGTCGACTCTCGAATGATGACCCCATCTCGATAGAGCTTCATCCACCAGAGTGCACCGCGCCGATATAGCGACCCATCGTGCCGCGAACGCGCGGGGCGGGCCGGCAGCGCAATGCGTGCGGCGTGCATCCTATTTTCTGCCCGAGGTCTTAGCCTTGAGTGTACGGGCTAGTTCGGCGTCCCCTGAGGTCCTGGCCACTTCACCAACCCAATGCTCGACCGACACGGGCGAGCCGTCTATGCAGCTTGCCGCATAAAACGAATTCCATTTCGTCGCGGCGAGGCCAAGTGTGATGAGTGGATCTCCGCCAGATTGCTTACCCCAACATATCAGTGAGCCATCTTCGAGGACTTCAAGGCGATCGGCGCACACGTATATCTCGTCGGTCAATGAGAGGCCCGTGGGAACCTTAATGCACCAATAATATTGCCCCCATTTGTTCGTATCGCTCACGCCACATCCTCCCCGTACAACTTCCGCTTCCGTCGCCAATTCTCCTTCGGCTTGAACGCGGCAATTGCATTGTGTACCCGCGCCGCCCGACACGCGGCGTCGATCTCGAGCCAGAAGCGGTGCCAGCTCATGGCCACACCGCCGGCGCTCGACGTTCGAGGATTTTCCCGACAACGCGCCGCCCAACGACGAATTCGCGCACGTGTGGAGTTCCGGTCGGCTCCCCCTGCGCATCGAGCGCAAATCCGTAGCCCGACTCCTTCCGCTCGATGTGGTCAATCGAGACGCGCCACAACTCGTCGCCCGTGTCCCACCAGACCGGCCGCCGACTGCGTGCCATCGCCGGTGATCCGCGCTTCCACCAGAAGCCGTGCCGGCCGAAGTGGAGCCGATCCATCCACCGCTCCGCGTCCCACAGCCACACCAGCTGCTCGCCATAGAACGCCTCGCGCTCGGCGATGGCGCCGGGGCTTAGCTGCGAATGTTGCAGCTCAACGATGCGGCCGTCGGGTAGAACTGCATCAGCGCGATGCGGTCCCATCGGCACTTCGATCTGTGCGCCGCGTGCTTCAAGCGCGAGTTTCCAGCGTAGGTGCCACGCAGATTCTTCCGCCCAGGTATCGCACTCGGCGGTGCTCGCATGCGCCCAATGCCAGACCACGAGCGCCCCGCACTTGGCGATCATGTCGGCACCGCAGCTTAGGCAGGTGCCGCGGTCTCCGCTCAGTGTTGCGCGGACGCGTTCGCCGTTTCGGTCTGCGAACAGCATCTACGCCGCCCTCCGCATCCCAATCGCCGCGACCACCTGCGCCACAACCCGGTCCGGCTCCTGCTTCAAGTCGTCCGCCGTGAAGCGCAGCACGAGCCAGCCCGCGAGCGCCGCGGCGTTGTACTTCTCGACGTCGGCCTTGAACCCTTCCGGCCGCTGGTGACGTCCGCGCACGTACACGCCACCTTCGAGCTCGATGCCGACCTTCAGCTCGACGAATGCCCGGTCAAATCGCCAGCGCCGTGGCGGGGCGAACCGATACTCCGCCACGGGCAGTGGCAGCTCTTTGGGGCGCAGGCGCAGCCACAGGAAGTCGAATTGCGTCTCTAGGCTGGAGGTTCTCACGCCGCCCTCCTCCGTCCCGCCCCCACCAGCACGCCCCGGCTCACGACTCGCTCCGACGACGCATGACCGGGCTCGCGATACTTTGTAGGGCTTTGCGCAGCCGCTCCACCTCCGCGACCAGCGCCTCCCGCGTCGGCTGGGGTGACTCGATAGGCCTACACGTCGGACACAGACGCGCCGACATGCGGTTCCCGTCCTGCTTGCGGTCGACCAACCCAGAGCCGTTACAAGTCCGGCACGGTCCAATCTTCGACTCGGCCTGCGGACCAGCACGCTCAACAGCCCGCAAGAATTGCCGCGCGAGCACCGCGAGATCGTCGTCGGGATCACCGCCCGGTCTACCCAAGACGCGGTTGGCGAGCGCCACGGCTTCGTCGAACTCAGCCATGGTTGTTCTCCTTCGCCTCGGTGAGAAACGGGCGGGGCGTCATCGAGTTTCCTCGACGATGACGGCGGACACCTTCGGCTCGCCGATAGTGCGGGCGGAGCGAAGCTTGGATGGGATCGCGTCGCTCCTGTAGCGGCCGTCGATCTTTATGCCGTGGGCGAGTGCGCTGCGCGCGGCCTCAACGGCCTGATCGTAAACTTGATCCATCGCGCAGTTGCCGCCCCACGTGTCCGAGACATCGATCTCGACGGTGAGCTGCACGCGGGCGGAAACCTTGACTGGAGTGCTCATCGCAATTCCTCCCTCGCCACGAAGGCGTCGCACTCGTCGGAGGGGCCGAGGGGCGGGAGGGGCCAGAAGCTGCCGAGCTTCCAGGTCGGCTCGCCTTCGTCGGTCTCGACCCAGGCCATGAGGGGCGTCGGCGCGTTCCGCCGGCACTCGCCCGTGGCGGCGCGGTAGGCTCGACACAGCCCGCACCGCCGCTTGACGCCTTGCTCCACCACGACATCCGCCATCCGCCGCTCCTCACCGCCGCCATCCAGCCGCCTGAGGGATTCGCGTACTTGGGTACTTGCGGACCCCTCTTCTTCGTGTAGACTTGTCATGTCACTTCGTCTTTCTGCTGCGTGTTCGCGCAGCGGGTTCAGCACTCGAAGGCCGGGGTTAGCGCCCCGGCCTTTTGTGCGAATAGGGTGGCGCGCTACACGGCGCCTGTCCTCCGCGACTTCTCCCGCCGCACCACCGGACTCCCCCGCCACAGCTTGCGCGCCGTGGCGCGAATGATCTGGTCCGCGCGCTGATTCGAGATGCCCAGCACCGCGCCGATCTCTTCGAGCGTTGCCCAGGTGTCGGGTTGAAAGTTGTTGTTCGCCTCGGTCATGGGCGCCGGGCACACGCCCACCCGAGCGGCGAGGGATTGTTCGGGTGGGCGGGTCATGCGGCGCTCCGATCAAGCCAGCGATACTCAACCCGCCGCCCAGCGCGCTCCGCATCCGCAATCCCAACGCGCATCCCGTCGCTGATCCCGCGGTCGCAGTAGACCGCCGTCAGGTCCGCGTGCGCGGCCCATGCCTTGCCGGCGGCGATGCCCTGCTGGCGCTCAGCCGGTACCGCGTCGTCGAGAATGCCCGGCTGCGTGTAGAGCAGATGCGAGGCGATCGGCGCTTCGCCGCGGGCGAGGCTGTCCGCCATGCAGCGGCGGGCGTAGGTGAGAATCGCTTCCACGTCGCCGACGAAGGGGGATTCGAGGTCGACGAGGGTCATGCGGCGCGGCCCTCCCGCCGAGCTGCCGCGGCGCTGAACAGGTCCGGCGCGCGCATCACGCGGCCTCGCCGGGGAGGTGGGCGGGGCGCTCAACGCGGCCGGTGGCGTGCCCGCCGTGATGCTGGCGATGGTGAATTACGCACAACCAGCGAACCTTCAGCGGCTGGCTATAATCGTCGTGATGCGCCTGCGTCTTCGGCTCGCCGCACTTCTCGCACGGCTTCTGAACCAACCTGCCCGACAGGATCGCTGCTCGCGTGAGGCGGCGGGCGCGTTCCTTCTCGGGGTTCTTCTCCGCCTGCCGGCGGCGGTAGCGCATGCGATCGGTGCTGACACCGCCCTTCCAGTGCGGATTCGCAGAGCCGACCGACGCGGCGTTGCGCTCTGAGGTGAAGGCAGCAGCGCATCGCTTGCTACACGCGACGCCCGCCTGCTTGCCGAACGCGTAGAAGTAGGTCCGCCGGCACATCGCGCAGACGGCCGGGGCGCTGAGCTTCCGCCAGCGCCCATACAGCCGGACGCACGGGTTGCCGTTCTGGTCGCGACGGAAGGCGGTCGCCTTCGCCGGATAGACGGCAACCGGCCAATCCGCCGGCGGTTTTGCCGGCAAGTCACATCCCGGCGCGCATCCTCGATCGCCGAAGCGTGAGGGCGGGCTTACGGAATCAGCGCGTTCTCCACACGCTACTTCGGCATCCGTCGGACCATGCCAGAAGCCATCAACCCGCGAAAAGATAGGCATTTTCAGGTCAGGTACGTTCATTTCGACCCCAGGTTTTCAGATGCACACCCATCCTCGCGCACACCCTTTCCGGTCGGGGCCCTGGGCTCGAGATTGAGTGCGTCGACCAGGCCGCCGGCCATCTGCCAGACCTCTTCCGAGGCGGCGTGGATGTAGCGGTCCGTCGCGCTCACGGATTGCTGGCCAAGCAGGTCGGCGATGGCGCGGCGATTCTTGCCGGCGCGCGCCGCCGTCATGCCCACCCAATGGCGAATTTGATGCCAGCTCCAGCGGCCGACGCCGACCCGTGTGCAGAGCTGGTCAAGATGCAGCTTGTCGGTGCCGTAGATCGCCTGTCCGCGGTTGTAGGCGCGCGGGAAGACGTACAGGTGATGTTTGCCCCGCATCGACTCAATCGCCTCAACGGCGGCCGGTGTGAGCGGTTGTGAGCGCTTGCCGACGTGCCCGCCGCGGCGCTTGCGCGTGGTCAGCAGCGCAACCGGCAAGTCGCCCAAGAGGACCTCGGGCCAGGTGAGCCGCGCCATCTCAATCCAGCGACAGCCGGTGTAGGCGCAGAACAATAGGCGAGCGCGCAGATCAGGGTCCGCGGCGAGGATCAGCGATTTCAACGCGGCGGTCGGAACCGGCTTGCGCTTGTTGCCGTGGTCGGGAACGCGCGGGATGCCACGCACTGGACTGAACGGCAGCACGCCGAGGTTGACGCCGTAGTTGCAAATCGCCGCCATGTCGCGCCGGTATCCGTTGACCGTCTCAGGCATCTTCGTTTTCGCCAGCCGCACCAGCACCGGTTCGATGTGTGCGCGGGTCACTTGGCGCGGCGGAAGCATCGAGAGGTGCGACCAGACTCGGTTCAGTCGGTAGCGAACCTCGGTCAGATACTTCGCCTGCTTGGTCATCGCCCCGGCGTCCAGCCACGCGTCGGCGAGCGCTTGGAAGGTTGAGAAGGAGTCCGTAAGGCCCTGGTCGAGCTCGTGCCTTCTGTCGTGTTCCGCTTTGCGCGCCTTGGCGGCCGATCCGAACCCCTTCTTCGTCCACCGCCGCCCGCCCCTTCGGAAATCGTACCGCCACAGGTTTGTGCGCGTGTCCTGATACACGCCCATCCCGTGACTCCTCCCGTTGGCGAAGGGCGTCTTCTAGTGCGCCCTCACGAATCCGCCAATCACGCCGCCAGCTGCCGAGCTTCACCCACGGCAGCGACTGCGCGAAGACCGACCGCATGAATCGCGCTTGGGCCGTGCCGAGCCGGTACGCCACTTGCCCTGGCGACAGCCAGCGCTCCGGTTCAGCCTTACCCTCATCCAACCCAGCACCCGCCACGTGATCCCACTTCCCCTCGCCCCTCGTCACCCAACGAGTTGCGAGCCCCTGCGACCGCAGTCGCGTTGAAACTTACAGCCCCTTGCGTGTCTCCAAGATGCTCTTGAATCGTACTTCGCCGATGTCGGTCACGACGATCGTACCGAGAAAACTGTAGTCGTCGCGGAAGTAGTTGACGACGCCAATGACCAGCTGACCGCCGCGCTGGAACCGCACCCAATCGCCGATGTTAATTTCGCTGCCTGGGATAACTTGGGGACTTATATACATGACTACCTTGACGCCTGACGTAGTCGCTTCTTCTTCCGCTTCCGTTTCTTGGCGGGCGCGCTCTTCGGCTTCGGCTGGTAGCTCAGCACCTTGTCCGCAATCACGTCGAGGATCGGGGGCGGCTTCTTCATGCTGTCAACCTCTCGTAGGTGAGTCGCTTGCCGGAGATGGCGTCGATGAAACTCTCCAGCCGGTCGAGCGTGTGGATCTTCACGTTTCCATCGTTCAGCCGAAAGGTGAACTCGTCCACGTACCGGCCAAGGTGCTTCGGCGCGACGTGGTGATAGACGCCGACCAGGCCGCGCTTGAGCACCGCCCACACGCTCTCGATGGCGTTGGTGCTGACTCCGTCGCGGACGTACTCGCCAGCGCCGTGGTTGATGCTCTCGTGCTTGTAGAACAGCCCGTCCAGGCCGAGGTAGCCCGCGTGCTCGTCGGTGTGGATCGTCGCGCCGATCGCGACGTGCTTGTGGATCATGCCCTGCAAGTTGTTGGCGTCGGTGTTCGGGATGACGCTGGCCTTGGTGTGTCCGCTGTCGTCGCGCAGTCCGACGACGATGGTTTTGCCGACCGACCCGCGCCCGAGCCTCAGCTTCTTCTTCTCGTGCTTGTTCGCCTCCAGGCCGCCGACGAAGGTCTCGTCTACCTGGACCACGCCCCGGAGCTTGGTCGGATCTCCGCCGCACGCCTCGCGGAGCCGGTGGAGCATGAACCACGCGGTCTTCTGGGTGACGCCGATCTCCTTGGACAACTGCATCGACGAGATGCCCTTTCGCGCCGTGACGAGCAGGTACATGGCGTAGATCCACTTGTGCAGCGGCACGTGCGACCGCTCGAAGATGGTCCCGGTGCGCACGGTGAAATCCTCGCTGCACTCGTTGCAGCGATAGAAGCCGCGCTTGCGCGGGGTGATGTTCTCGCCCGTCGCGCAGATCGGACACCGGACGCCGTTGGGCCAGAGACGGCCCTCCAGGTACTTGCGGGCCGTCTCCTGGTCGGGGAACAGGGCGAAGAGCTGGAAGGTGCTGATGGTTACTTTGTCGTTCATCTAGGGTTTTACACTCGCTCAGTTTTCGCTTTCTCGATCACGAAGCCATGTGACGGTGTCGGACGGCCAGCAATCCCACGCGCCGGTCCACTCGACGGGCAAGGTCACCCGGGGCGGTCCGTGTTGTTCGATTCGCCTGACTGCGTCGGTCTTGCCCCAGGCAACCACTGCAAACTCGCTGCCGTTTGCGTCGGTGAGCAGGTGGACGAACGGCGTGACCACAATCTCTGCCGCCTTTATTTGTTCGGCGTGTTGAAGGACATACCGTTCCAACTGTTCGAGCCGGTCGGCCGGGAAGGCAAAGTGCGTTGCGGCCCGGCCGGCGATGCACGCACCGAAAACGCTACGATCACCGACAACCACTTCCTCGCCGGAACCGACAATGTATTTCAGCTCAAACGCTGCGGTGAACCCTTCGTAATTGCCCAACGCCTCACGAATCGGACCACGCAGCTCTATGGGGATGATGGCCCACTTCATCGCGAACCCGCCAGTGCCACGGCGAACACCTCACCAAGACGCTTGAAGTCATCAAACGAAAGGCGGCGCTTCAGGTCTACCGGAATGGCCTTGTACCAGTTATCCCACGCGCAAAGGCTGACGCCGGGAAGCTCGGTCGCAAGCCCCGCCCGCACCAGGGCGTTCTCAGCTAGCCCCTTGGCGCAACGGAGATTGGCGAGGTTTCCGGTCCCCGAACCTTTTTCGTTCAACCGAAACTCGGCCAGGCCCGAAATCTCCCGGAGCACCACGGATAGGTGTCGGTTACTTCTGAGGGCTCTCGGTAGGTCCATCTCCACCTTCGGTACGAATGCCTCCGGCGAACTTGCCTCGTGGCGCTGCCGCTCAAACTCCCGGTCGGCGTCGTTCTTGACGCCAAACAGAACACCGACAATTTCATCAAACCGCAACGCCCTGCATGAATCGCACGCGATGCAGTCGCCGATGTCAGGATCATTGCCCCATTCGACGGAAGCGCCACACTCGGGGCAGTCCGTGCTCTCTTCGGTCAGCTCGGGGAGCGTCGCCAACTTCCGCAGCCGTTCCAAACGATCCTTCTTCAGCAGTGTGCCGATTGAAAATTCGGACATGTCGACTCTCATGACTGCTCCTCTGCTCCATGCTCCAGGACTGCCATGTCCCTAACATCGCCCCACGCTGCTTCTGCTTGGATGGACGTGAACCCTTCGCGGATCATCGCGTACAAGAAGTCCTTGTGCACGCGGCGAACGCTGCGCAACTTTCTGTTGAGCGGGGTCATGCCGTACGCCATCGCCCGCTTGCCCTGCTCGGGGAGTGAGAGGATCTCGTCGATTGCCTCTTGCTGCATTTCCGTCAAGCTCTTCATGGTCTGCATAGTAGATGAGTCCCTCGGCAAAGTCAAGGGACTAAAGTATATAAGTCCCATAACTTGGAGCATCACCCCTCCGCCGCCCCCGCGCTGGGGCGGTCAAGTAACGTCCGCGCCACACTCACCGGGCACTCCGCGACGTGCACGCCGTCGATGCAGGCGAGCGCCGAGAACTTGCACCCCTCAGGCTCCAGGTGTCCGCTCTGCTCTTCGGTGAGTTGCACGAGGTCGCGGACCACGGCGCGCAACTCTTCCCGCTCCCGCGCCGCCGCAATCAGGGCCGGGGCGGCGTTGACGAGGGCGCGACGTAACTTGTCTTTCGCCCGATCTTGAGCGCTCCACATCTCGTACGTGTCGGCGCGGTTCTCGATCGCCACCATAAGTTCAGCGTCGAGATTCTTGTACTCTTCCAACAACCGCTCCAACCCATCCAGGTCGAGGGCGGGGGTGGAAGCTAAGTTATCTGTCTCCCTCATTGCGAAACCTCGTCACCGGCGCGCAGATGCGCGAGCCGTGAAGCGTCCTTCATATCCAAACACAACTCGCTTCTCGCCGGCGTGGCGTTGGTGGCAGCGCTCGGCTGGGAAGCGGCCCTCGTCGCGGCGAGCGACGCCCTGTTCGACGCCCTGAAATCCGATGCGCAATGGAGAATCGCCGAGGATACGCTTCACTCCCTGCGTTGGTCGTTCTGGTACGTCGCCATCGGCTGGGCGGTGCTCATATACGTGCTCGCCTTGGTCCACGTGCACTCGCTGCTCGGAGTGAAGCCCCCCGAACAAGGGTGACGCCGCCGCGACGCCGATCCCAACCATGCACGCGAGCGCGCCGCCGATCACGCAGAGCGCGGCGCGGCGATTCGGCACGGCGGACGCCTGCAGCTGCACCACGCCGCGCAGCACGCCGGCCCATCCGGCGAAGCTCACGAGCAGCCCGCCAATGGAAAGCGCGAGCGATGCAAGCGCGTAGCGTGCGGCGCTCATACGGTGCTCCTCGCACTCCCCGGGAAAACCCGCCCGCGCCTTGGATGTACCCGTAGAAATTCGGGATTGTGCGCGGCGGGACCACTAGGGGTGGTGTCCATGTAGTGCAAAACGTCCGTATGGAATGTAGGCGAACAAAGGGCTAATGTACGTGCGCGTCGCCGGTCCGCAGCGACGCTCTGCACACACAATCTTGGATCGCGTGATCGGCCGGGGATATGGGGTCCCGACGCGCCGCCGCGTGCGGACATCTTCGGGGGGAGCATGACCGGAATTCGGCGACGTGATAGGGGTTGCGGCGTGGCGGCGGTGGTGATGAACGAAGCAGTCAAAACCGAACGACGAAACGCGGCAACCAGGATGCTGGCACGGCTACTTGCCGATCCGACGCCGGCCCCGTTAGTCATGGCCGGCCGAGAAGAGGCGTTCATCGCGCACCTGTTGCGCGATGCGTCGCCGAGTGAAGTGGCGACCGCGCTCGGGCTCAGCCTGGAAGTCATAGCCGGCGGTTGCGTGCGACTGTTCCGGTCGTCGCGTTAAGCCGCGTTCGCGTCGGCGCGCGCCTGGGGCATCACGATCGACCGAATATAGGTCGCCGGCTTCAGCTCCTTGTTGCGCGCCGCGCGAGCGATGGTCTCCAAGTCGTCGTCGTCCGCCGTGAACCGCGCCTCTTTCTTGCGCGGCGACTTCTCGGCTTCGGCCTTCACGGCCGGGGCAGCAGACTTGCGGGAGGCTTTCCTACGCTGCTTGTGCTTGGTCGCCATAGTGGGACCAGGCCATATCGCGTAAATAACGCGTAGTCAATTATTTTCTACGCGCCCCAATTTTTCTGCGACCCCGAGCAGGATATTCGCGGCGTTGGCGATCTCGCTGGCCAGCTCCGCACGTTGGTAGCCAGGCGAGATCTCGGCGACTTCGGCAACCGTCTGGGCCTTAATCCGCGCCAGCTCGTCGGCGATGTCGCGTTGGGCCTGCTCGAGGACGATGCGCCGCATATAGGTCGCGGGCTTCAGCCTCTTGATTTTGGCCGCCTGCTTGATGAGCGCACGCTGGTTCGGGCTCGACGCGAAGCGGGATTCCTTGTCGTGCTCCTCGCCTGGCGGTGGCGGCGGATTCTTCGGGCGACCCATGCGGAAAAGTCGCCGTACCACATCAGATTTTGTTGACCAGTGGCGGGAAACCCCGAGACGTCAAGGGGAACTATTTTCAGACCGCGTAAGAAACCAGTAGACAACGCGTAATTTACGCGCTACTAGTCCGGTCATGCACAACGCCGCCTTCGCCGAATCCTTCGCCGCCCCGCTCCCCCTGACCGTCCATCTCCACACCTCAACGGTCAGCTGCCCGACCTGCGGCACCCTCTGCGGCTTCCAGCTCAGCCGGGACATCGGCAGCCACGCCAGCTCGGATTTCATCGTCGAGCTGACCGACGGCTGCGCCTGCGACTTCGACACGGACGCGCTGCATGCGGCTGTGGTCGAGGCGATCCGCGTGGAGCCGAGCGATGGGGACTGAGACGCACACCCTCGGCCCCATCACCGCCACCAGGGTCGGCGACGGTGCGCAGCTCACCTGCACGCACTGCAAGCGCTCACACCGGATCAACCGTCGCCTCGATCTCTTCCTCGCCGCGCTGCTGAAGTTCCGCATGGCGCACGGGGCGTGCGGGAACAGCGAAGGAGTCAGGCAGTGAACGCCACCATCGACACCGTCCTCTTCTCCGTCCCGTGCGGCATGTGCGCCCGCCCGACGACGACTCCGCTGTGCGCGAGCTGCACGGCTGAGCACGCGAAGCTCGACGCGCTCACCGCCGAGATTGATCGACGGCTCGATGCGCCGCGATGCCCCGACGCCATCCCCAACGACGAAGTGATCGACGCGCGCGACGGCCTCGATGCCGACCCTGAGTGTGAGTGCTGCGGCGAATCCGCATGCCTCTGCATCGTGTTCGAGCGCGAGGGCGAGGTGGGGTGTTCGACGCATAAGTGCAGGGTTTGAGGAGGATTGAAGTGGTGAAGTTAATCATCGGCGCGTTGATGGTCGCAGCGATTAGCGGCTGCACGCCGGACCCAGAAGCCTGTCAGAGCGCTTGCGGTCGGATCTGGCTCAACGGCGTTCAGCAGTCGACGGGCGGCCGTATGGAAAAGGTCACGAGAGCAGACGGGTGCGTCTGTATGTACCCGACCCCGAAGGTGCAGCCATGAGCCTTCAAATCGCCACCATCCTCGACCGCGCGGCGGAGATTGTGGAGCCGCCAGGCGCCTGGAGTAGGGACTACGTCCGCGATGCTGCGGGCCGAGGAGTAGTGAACCCGCTCGACCCCCGAGCTGCATCCTTCGGCATGGTCGATGCGATCAAGCTTGCGGTTTGGCAGATCTGCGGCGTCGAAAGTCGATGCGATATAAAGATTGGCCGTCACCCGCTCGTCGTCGAGACGCTGCGGTTTGTCATTGAGCAAATCCCGAACGAAGGGCTGTTGTGGAACTATTCTAGTGGTCGCAGGCAAGACGAAGTCGTCGCCAAGATAAGACAACTGAGCCGCGCCGCCGCACAAGACGCGAGGGCGGCGGGATGAGATACGAAACGCAGACCGTCCGTATCGGCGAATGGCTCGGACCGGTCGATTGGTCCTACGACTTCACCCAGCACAACTGGGGACCGAGCAAGGGCGGCGTCAATCCAGAATGTACGTCGCGTGGCGCCGATGTGTTGCGCGAGGTCGAGCAGCATCTAGCAGCCGGTCGCGAATGCTGGATCAGCGATAGTGGATTCGACCATCAGGTCATCCACTGCGGCATGTATGACGGCTGGCCGTTCTGGAAACCAACACCGGCCGTTCTCTACATCGGGCCACTGAAACAGAGCGGAGAAGTCTGCTTCTTCTACAACCTTGACCGCGCCTATGTGCGCGAGGCGCAAGCGAGGGCGGCGGGATGATTCACGAACCCACACAGCAGAACGTGACGTGTGACGGCCCCGACTGCCAGGAATATACGATCGTCCGCGCCAGCTATAGGGACGCGATTCAGCGGGAGCTTGGGCAGCTGAGATGGATCGTGCGCGACGGGAAGCACTTTTGCTCGGAGGAATGCGCCGAGACGCAGAAGGCCGGTGCCGCATGACGACGCTAACCGCAGACCATCGTCGCCGGCTGACTATTCTCGCGGATTGGCTGGAGGCGCATGCGGAGGAGATCGCGCCGAAGTTCAGAATGGCGCAGTGGTTCGGTCGCGGTGATCCGCACGACTGCGGTACAGCTGCGTGCGCTGCGGGCTGGGCAACTAGAATCCCGGAGCTGCAGGCGGACGGGTTGTACGTCGCGGTGACGCCATTGGGCTTTCCGAGAATCCTGTACGGCAATCACCACTACACTTCTTCGTCGCTGGATGGATTCTTCGGAGTTTGGGGGCCGTTCGATCCTATGCAGTATGCGAGACGCCCAATAACCCCCGCCCACGTCGTCGCCCGCATCCGCTCTATCCTCGCGGAGGCGCCATGATCCCCTGCTTCTCCTGCCACCGCGATCACCAAATCCTAGCAGCGTGCGCCGGCGATAACTGTACGGCGCGCATCTGTCCTGATTGCTACCAGGACGACGGCCTCTGTAGCGAATGCCGCGACGAACAGCGCAGGCGACCGGCGCGAGTGCTCTACGTCAACATCCTCGTCACCGGCGACGAGATGGAGCGGCGGTCATGGTGATTTCCATGACCGACTTGACCGCGCTGCGTTGGTTCCGCGACCGCAGCAACCCCGATTTCACCAACGCGCCGACCGGGGCACAGCGCGCGAACCTGCTCCTTCGCGGACTCCTGCGTACCGGCGCACACGGGCTCGAACTCAGTGCCGCTGGGCGTGAGGCGTTGGAGCAAGAGGCGGTGTGCGAGGTCAGCGGGGAAGCGACGGAGAGCTGCGACCATCTGGACGACTTGAGTGATGTCGACCTCGGCGGCGAATCCGGCTCCATCGTCGTCGACCTCCTCACCGTCACCGCCATCCTACTCGGCGCCGCGCTCTGCTGCTGGGCGCCGGTGCTCTCGTTCGGGAGGTAATATGGGGCTCGACATCTCCTATTGCGATTCACTGACGTACGTCGGACCGCTGAGCGCGGAATACGACGGTGACGGGCTCTGGCTGCACAATCCGGATTTCCCCGCACACGGCGACGGGATCGCGCCGGGAATTTACCGCGCGGGCAGCGAGCAGCATTTCCGCGCTGGATCGTACAGCGGCTACAACTGGTGGCGCGCGAATCTGCGACGACTAGCCGTTGGCGGTAATACCTTCGGCGAGCTGATCAACTTCAGCGACTGCGAAGGCTTCATCGGGCCGAAGACGAGCGCCAAGCTGGCTAAAGACTTCGCCGACTGGGCGGAGCGCGCGGAGGCGTTCGCCGCAACCCTCGGCGAAGAGAGCGGCTACTGGCTCGCCCGCTATCGCGAGTGGCGTCGCGCGTTTGAGGCGGCTGCTCGTGGCGGCGTTGTCAAGTTCCACTGATCGGAGGCTAACATGCTGCGCATCCACTGCGGCAAGATCTGTCCGCGCCTCAGTACGCACGACGCCGCCGAATTCGTGCGCGTCTTGAAGGGCGACATTTATGAACGCCTGCGCGCCGATCAGTTGACGCCGGGCATGCTGCTGCAATCGCACGGCATCGTGACCCGCGTCGAGCGGTTGGGCGAGGCGGTCGACGCGATGCGTGGGGAGGCGGCGTAGATGGCGACCGACATGATCGAGCTTGAGGCGCGCATCGAATTCTTGCGCCGCAACTACCTCGCCGAAATGCGGGACAAGTTCGCCGCCGCCGCGCTGACGGGGTTGCTCGCGGACCCGAACCTGGGCGGCCCGCCGGCCGAATTCGCGGCAAGCGCGTATCAGTACGCCGACGCCATGCTCCTGGCCCGCGACGCGCAGCGCGAGGAGGGGAAGTAGGATGCTCGCCTACGTCGTTACCCTCCTGCCTGGCATCGCGTGGACACCGCTGAAGATCACGCGCATCGGGACCGAACACCGCGACCTAGCGACCGAGGGCGATTCACTAATCGCCGCCGCGCTGGCCATCCTGTGCGACTACACCGGCCGCGACCCGGAGTACGGCGCCGCCGTCGCCTTTGCCGCGATGATATTCGCCCCGCACCGCAACGGCATTGTGTCGCAGACCATCACGGGCGAGACGGTGGCGCGCTTTGTCGATGCAGTAGGGCGCAGGACCGGAGCGGCGGCGTAGATGCTCACCGCCGAACAGCGCGCCCGATGTTCGGAAATGGGGTTGAGGTGAATGCGGATGGGCCGACCAACCAATAGCGAAAGGAGATTCACGTGATTAAGGGACTCATCCCCACGCTCGCCGAGGGCGGCAAGATTAAGATCGGCGGCCTCGGCGAAACCCGCAAGGGTAGCAACGGCAACTATCGGCTGCCGGTGAAGCACGACTTTTTCACCATCACCACGACGCGGCGCGATGGAGCCGGCGACCTGATTGTCGACGAGGCGCTGATGGCCGAGTTGGCGACCGACCAAGACGGCAAGGTGCGCGAATTGCCCATCGTGCTGCACGACGACGAGATCGAGAACGTCTTTCCGACTACCTATGCCCTCTATAGCGGCAAGAAGCTTTTCTGCCGTGGTGACGGCGAGCACGCGATCCGTAAGGAGATGCGCGGCAACGAATGGACCGGCGCCACCAGCGAGCTCAAGTGCCCGTGTGAATTTCTGGGCGCCAAGGGAAAGATGACATGCAAGCCACACGGCACGCTGCACTGCTCGATCCGCGTCCCCGGCCGGGCCGTCGCCGGCTCCGTCTACAAGTGGCGCACCACATCGCTGATTTCCATTCAGCGCATGATCGGCAGTCTGCAGCAGATTCAGGGTATTTGCGGCACGCTCTGCGGCATTCCGCTGATGCTAAAGCTGGAGCCGATCGATGTCGCGCCGCCCGATGCGCCAGCGTCGACGGTCTACTGCTGTCACGTCGAGCTGCGGGCGGCCGACATCCAGGCCGTACAGCGCGACGCAATCGCCGCGTCGCAGATGCGTGCGAAGGTGCGCGCGTCCATTGGCTATCAGGCCCTGCTCGCCCCGCCGGCACTCGACGAAACGCCGGAAGAGCAGGCCGAGATCGCGCAGGAATTTCACCCCGAAGCGGAAGTCGATACCGGCGAAGCCGCCAGCGATGAGCAGACAGCCACCGTCAACGTGCTGATCGACCAGCTCGAAGCGCATAATCCTGGCGCGTGGATGCGCATCTTCGAGCAGGCAACCGGCGGCGCAACCGACATCAGCTCCATCACCGCGCAGCAGGCGGACCGAGCGGCCGACGCACTGCGCACGGCGCTCGCTGCAACAGTGAAGTCGCCATCACGATCCAACGGCAACGGCGGCGACAAGATCGCCGAGCCGATGCGGAAAGCGCTCTTCGCCGCCTATCGCCGAGCTGGTCACAGCGACGCGGATGTCGGAGCCTGGCTGCAGAAACATCACGGCATCGCCGATACCACCGACATTGCGCGCGGCGACTTCGAAGCCATCCGCAAGCGCCTCTCCGATATGGCGCCGCTCAGCGAGGACCGCCCGGCGGCATAGCGATGGGGTTCGTTTTCGATCCAGCCGAGCACGCCTACTATCTCGATGGCCGGCGCTTGCCGTCGGTCACGCAGATCCTGCAGGCGGCGGCGCTCGGCACCGACTACAGCATGGTCCCGCCGGCGATTCTGGAGCACAAGCGCCAGGTCGGCGTTGCGGTCCATGCGGCGTGCCGGATGGTTGATGAAGACGACCTTGACGAGACCACGATCGCCGATGAGATCCGCCCATATGTAGACGGCTACCGAGCGTTCATTACCGATACGGGTTTCCGCGCCATGGGCACCGAGCTGGCGCTGTACGACGACGTGCTCGGCTATGCCGGTACGCCGGATGTCTGGGGCGATCTCAATGGGCGCTTTGCCCTGCTCGATCGCAAGACGCTGTGGACGCTGGATGTCCCTACGGCCGCCCTGCAGGCGGCTGGCTATGCGCCCTTGATCGAGGCGCTTGAGCCCGCCTGGCGCGGCGCGGAGCGCTTTGCGCTGCACCTGCAGCGCACTGGACGTTACCGTTTGGTGCCGGCGGCTATACCCGCCGCTGACGCCACGTTCCTTGCCGCCCTCTACGAGGCGCGCGGCGAGGGCACTGACGATACCGCCGCAATCCTGCGGCACTGGAAGGAGCATTATGCCCCCCGCAACTGCAACAGCTGAGCTGGTCGACGAGACCCAGCTCGCGACGGTCGAGCAGCAAGCCGACGCAGAGGCTGGCTCGCTGCTTCAACAAGCGAATGCTCTGGTCATCGACTGCGACGAGGCGGCGGATGTCGCAGCGGAGTTTCGCAACGAGATCGTCGAGCGGCGCAAGGGAATCGAAGAGTGGTTTCGCGAACCAGTCGAAGCCGCGCACCGCGCACATAAGGCGCTGACCACGCGGCGAGCGGAAGCGCTGTCGCGCTTCGCCGATCCCGAGCGCGTGCTCGGCGACAAGCTCCGCGCATGGCACATCGAGCAGCAGCGTCGTCGCCGTGAAGCCGAGCAGGCCGCCGAGCGAGAGCGGCAGCGCCTGATGGAAGAGGACCGCTTGGCGCGGGCGGTAGAGGCTGAAGCTGCCGGCGACAAGATGCTGGCCGAGCGGATCGTCGAAGGCAAGACGCCGCAACCGGTGCCGCATGTACCGGTCGCGGCGCCGCCCCCTCGTGCGGTGGCCGGCGTCTCGTTCGTCAAGAAGTTCAAGGTCGCTTCGGTTGACCTGGCGGTCTTAGTTCGTGCGGCGGCCGAGCGACCCGAGTGGGTCAACCTATTGCTGCCGAACAGCGTAGCGCTCAACAAGCTCGCATCCGCGCTCGGCGAACAAATGGCCGTGCCGGGCGTGGTCGTTGTCGAAGACAGCGTCCTGCGAACCGCAGCGAGACGATAGCCACCAACGCCCGAGCGGACGGGCTACCGCACCGGCTCCGCGGAGCAACGCTGGTGCGAGAATTCAACGACCCGATGGGAAGCTACTACGCCGACAGAGCGCGCGATGATGCGCAGGACGCCGCGCAAGACGAAATGTTTGCAGCGGCCAACCAACGGAGACGCATGGCCACCCTGATTCTCGATGCCGAGACGATCTACGACAGCCGCGGTCTGAGCGAAGCCGACGCGCTGACCATCGTTGAGTACGCGATCGGGCGAAACATGGACGTAGCAAAATACGCCGCGACCTGTCCCGCGCTGGCGCGCGTGGTGTTGGTCGGGATGATCAACGCGGATACGGGCGATCGGATCGTCACATACGACAGCTCGCTGGTCGACATTGCGCCCACCGCCAACATCGACGCGACGGTCATGCCACGCGATGGCGAGGCGGATCTGCTCACGTCGATTAACCGACTCCTCGGCGGCTACAGCACGCTCGCCGGCTTCAACCTGATCCGCTTCGACATCCCGCTGTTGATTCTGCGCTCGTGGCGGCACGGCATTGCGCCTGCGCCGATCCTTCTGCGAGCGGCAAGACAGAGGCCATGGGACGAGGGGCCGGCGATCGATGTCATGCACCGGCTGAGCTTCGGCGATCCGCGTAGCACGTATCCGCTCGCGGTCTACGGCTTGGGCCTCGGCGTTGGTTCGCCGAAGACGCACGGCGATGGTTCGTCGGTCGCGGATCTGGTCGCGTCGAGAGATGGCGTTGGCTTAGCGACGTACTGCTTGGGCGACGTGGACGTTACGCATGCACTCGCGGTCAAGGCGGGTGTGCTGAAACCGCAAGAGAGGAAGGCGGCGTAACCATGGTGAATCGCGCAACGCTCATCGGCAATCTCGGCCGCGACCCAGAAGTGAAGTTCACGCCGAGTGGCAAGGCGGTATGTAAGTTCTCCGTCGCAACCACCGAGAAGTGGAAGGACCAACAGGGTCAAGCGCAATCCGAGACGTGCTGGCACAACATCGTCGTCTGGGGCAAGTCCGCAGAGCACTGCGGCCAGTACCTCTCGAAAGGTCGCCAAGTGTACGTTGAGGGGCGCATCTCGAATCGCACCTACGACGACAAGGACGGGAACAAGAAATACATCAGTGAGATCGTTGCGCGTGAGGTGAAGTTTCTGGGTGGCGGGCAAGGTCGCGATGGTGGTGAACAGCGCGGCGGTGGCGAGCCCGAGCCGATGCCCGCAGCCGACGATGACAGCGACATTCCGTTTGCCGTCCCGTCGCTCGGCATCTTCGACACGCGACGGTTTCGCGATGTGCTGTGACCACGACGCTCTCCGCCAAGTCGCGCTCGTGCAGTCGGGGGTGCGGCGGTTGGGGGTCGGAAGGAGGGCGGCATGAAAGAGCGGCCAATCCTGTTCAGCGCGCCGATGGTGCGTGCGATTCTCGACGGGACCAAGACGCAGACGCGGCGCACCATCAAGCCGCAGCCGAACGTCACGGCAGAATCACTGCGCTGCCCCGATCACGATCACCTGAGCTTGTCCGCGCGTGTGAATGAGGCGTGGCGGGCAGGATTCATTCCGGTGCGCTGCCCCTATGGCACAACGGGCGATCAGCTGTGGGTCCGCGAGCACTACACCGTCGCCGAAGTCGAAGGCTACGGCACGGGCCATGGGTTCGCAGTGTTCGATGACGAGTGGGTACAGCGCGACGGCGCAACGGAGCCCGCGCCGCGCGAGCTGCGCCCGATCACCGGCCAGAAGTGGGGCAGCCACGCCGGGTTTCATCTGCCCCGCCTAGCGTCGCGCATCACGCTCGAAGTCGAGTCGGTGCGCGCCGAGCGCGTGCAGGACATCAGCGAAGCGGACGCGAAGGCGGAAGGGATCGCCGAACCGATGCCGGCGCATGGCAAGTGGTGCGACCCGGCGCTTGGGCGTGGGGGGCATTGGAGCTACCGCCTCCCGTTCTCCCAGCTCTGGGACTCCATCAACGCCGCGCGCGGCCACAGCTGGGAGACGAATTCCTGGGTTTGGGTCATCTCGTTTCGCGTGCTCGACGCAAAGCGAGCGGCGGCATGACGACCTCACCCGCCGCACCGTCGCGCAGTGTCGGCGCGTCGCCCTTCGGTTCCGTTGAGGCGGCTTTGCCCGACAGTTCCGTTCTGCCGGGCAACGATATTTCTGGCGGGCAGACTGCGCAAGCGAACGAGGTAGGCGGCGATGACGAGCCGCCGTTAGGAGTCCGCACGCGGTGGGCATGGGCGGTCCGACGTTATTTCGTAGATCTCATTATAGCGGTCACATGCGCGAGTTTCTGTCTCTGGGCCGTATATGGGAATCAGGCGCGAGCAGAAGAGCGAACAATACCAAACGTGGAAGCGGTCTCTGTAGAAAGCGTATCCGTAAACAAACGCATCCAGCTGGCGCTCCGCATCGTCCCTCGTGAAGAAACCGGACATGCCAAACATGGTCGGTGCTGCGATCTGGAGTTTTTGGTGCGGCGCAATAATGCCACTATCCAGCTGGGCGCCGCTGTCGTCCAGGTAGACCAGCGGCGGCGGTTGACCTTTGGGCGCTACGGCGACCTGACCCATGCCGTGGAGTTCCATGGCTGGGGTCGATCCGGTGTTCGTAACTCCGATGACGATCTTTCCGGCAACGGACCGGGACGGTGGGGGCTGGTCCGGGACGAAGACCACAAACTCGCCCTCTTTCCTCAAGTTCTCGAATGCGACCCAAGGTTGCCGCTCCATGATGAACTGCTTCATGGATTGTTCGTTGGCGAAGGTGCTTTGCTTGACCGCTCCGCGCATCGAACGCAGCTGCCCCAAGTAGATTGTGGCAGCAGTGGCCGCAGCGACAAACGTCAACGCGCTCAGCAGCAAAGACCACTTCTGGTACGGCGTCATTCCGACGCGCTGGCTACGGCCTTCGCAGTGCTGGCCGTGGCACTGGCTGTTGCGATTGCTTATCTTGGGTTCTGGCTTGTCGGCATTCACGGGCGTTGGTCCGGTGTTCTTTTCTTGCTGCTCGCCGCATTGCTTACCGTGGCCGCAGTCACTTGGTTGATCTCCGATTCCGCCGACGAGCAAGTTTCGCTCGTCATCCGTCAGCGCCCGTCCATAGTCGACGTTGGGATAGGCGCGGAGGTCGCCGAGTTCGCCGCGGTCCTGGCCACCGCCAAGACATGGCCGCTCCGTTCGTTGGAAACGCATAAAGAAGAGATGTCGGATCTATCGGATAGGCGGCAGCCCCGGGGTTCGTTCTTCGCAGGTCAACCAATCGTTAAACTTCCAGTTGAAGTCACGACAGACGGATGCCGACTCCATGATCGGACCGCCGGATTCATTCAATCCAGCGATATAGTCGACGCGCGCGCGCAGCCTGATTTTGACTGCGCCATTTTCCAGAAGCTGGATTCTTCTGAGGTCCGCACTGGGTGGTGGGGTCTCACTCCGCAGCGCAGATCCGATCTCACTGATGACGTTTACGAAGTCGGCCTGCGGCGCAATGTCGCGATCGCCTCCGTGATCTTCGGTGGGTATCGGAATGGGAGTTTCGCGCGCGAAGGAGTCGACCATCAGATAGCTAAAGGAGAAGTGTGCCTCCTTGGCCGTACTCGCTCCGTTGTTTCGGAAGGTGATCTCGATCTCGAGCGGCGTAGTGAAACCCGGAGTTCCGCTGAGGATCTGCATTCCAGCGAATTCCATCTTTCCGCGATGCTTCTCGACTTCGGCCCGTTTGGCGATGTCGGCTTGTTCGCAGGTTTTAGCCGTCGATATGACAAGCAATGGCAGTCCTACAGCAGCGACGACCACGGCCGGCGCCGTCCAGGGTCGCAGGCGTTTTCTCCACATGGCAGGGTTGCCCGTTCGTACCGAGCTGTCGCTTGCGCGCTGGCCCTCTCCATCGTTCTTACTGGCGCGGGCGTCGGCCTGATCGCCGTTTCGACTTATCGGCGCCAATGGAAACTGGTGCTTGCGGTGGGCGGCGGACTATTGTTGATCGGCCTCTGGCTCGCCTGTCGGGTAGCTGGACTGGACTCTACGCTTGGCATTGATCCGACTTCCTCGTGCCCCTATCACGCCACCTTCTGCTGGCCAACCGCGAACGTAGGCTCGATGCCTAGCTCGTGCATCTCATGAATCAGCACACGGATATTGTGGCAGATGATTTTCAAGAGCACTTCGTTTTTCTGCGCAACTGGCGTCTTGGCGCGCACGCTGCCACCGAACACGCGCTTAATCATGCTGAACGTCGCCTCGACGTTGGAGCGCTTGTGGTAGTGCTCGCAAAACTCTTCCCGGTTGAACGCGAAGTAGTGGAACAGGCGTTCCCAGACTTCCGAGCGGCGGTTGTGCTTGGAAATGGCCTTCGCGTTGGATTTGAACGGAATGTAGGCGGTTCCACCCAGCCGCTCGACCGCTTCAAGGTTGCCGCGCCCGCTATACGCCTTGTCTGCGCTCACTTCGTTGATCGTGAAGTTGCGCGCGGTCGCGTCGACCAGCGCAGGGAACTGCGGCGCGTCGTGCTCGTTCTTCTCGCCGATGTAGACCGCCGTGACGACATTGGTTTTCACGCCAACGCAGGCGTGCGTCTTGACCCATTCGCGGCCCAGCTGCTCGTGACCGTACTTCTCCGAGTAGTAGCGGTAGTAAGTGCAGGTGCCGAAGCCGGTCGAGTCGACGGCGAAGTCCTGTTCGATCTCTTTGAGCGGCAAGCTACTCTGCTCAATCAGGCCGTGCAGAATCGGCGTGATCTCTTCGGACTCCATCGCGTCAAAGATCGAGTTGTAGTGCGGCGCGTGGTCGATCAGGCCGGCGCTCTGCGCCTGGCGAAGATCGGTCATGAATCTGCGACCGCTGAACCCGCTGTAGACTTTGAACGCGGCGGCGAACAGCACCTCCGAGAGCGGCAGGCGGCGATTGCCGGAACCCTTCTGCTGGGGTGTCGGCACGCTCGCCACGAGGTCGCGCAGCAGCTTGCAGAAGTGTTCCTTTTCGGTCGTCTGCGCCGCGTTGTAGCTGCTCCACTCTTGGGTGTAGCTGACGCGGACCGCACGCGTCTCGGTCACGGTCCCATCCGCCGCCATCTCCCGCCTCTCCACGTACTCGACCGCGAAGATGTGTTTGCACGGCTGCTGCCTCAACTCATGGTCGGGGCAGGTGCAGCTATCACCGCTCTCACCCTTGCGGACGGTGTACGTACCGTTGAGCGACTGCGAGGGCACCACCCACGCATCGCCTTTGCGTTGAATCTTGGCCGTCGCCGCAAT
>Ga0265331_10000232_pt1 | contig 67206 bp, 55 predicted proteins | sample 41923metaG_FD_202088 | JGI IMG/M metagenome (GOLD analysis project Ga0265331, IMG submission 202088) | Rhizosphere microbial communities from Carex aquatilis grown in University of Washington, Seatle, WA, United States - 4-19-23 metaG | ecosystem: Host-associated > Plants > Roots > Rhizosphere... | reverse complement strand
TTTTTGCCTGGCTCCACAATTTCCGCCGACTGGTCAGCCGCTGGGAATATCACGAAACCAATTTCCTCGGCATGCTCCAACTCGGCTGCCTCATTATCCTCTTGAGGCATTTATGAGATGGCTTCTAAATGCGGCTACAGTCCACCCCGTTAAAGCCCTGGCCGCAGACTTGTTTGCTGCCCACGGCAAAACTGGGACCCAGATTCATGAAGTCGAATAAAGAAAATCACGGCTATGGCTACCAGTGCCCGTGACGTCCGTATTACCAAAATATAGGCTAGAAAAGTTAGGAATGGGATTAAGCTGGTCTGTAACTGAACAACTTCTGGCAGCTCGTTCTGAGGAAACCACCAATGACAGGGATGGAGTGATTGCCCTTCTCGAGAACCAGTTGGCAGGAGATGAGGCAAGCCCGCCACTTGTAGTCTTCCGTGCCGCGCTTGCGACCGTAAGCGGCGATATCTTCCTGGGAAACGCCGTAGACGACAGCGCCAATCCTGGACCACACGCAGGCACCGGCGCACATGGCGCAGGGCTCATGCGTAGAGTAGAGGACAAAGTCGGGCAGGTAGCGGCCATAACCGCTTGAAACGTACTTGAGTGTTTCCAGTTCGACGTGCTTGATACTCGATCCCGAAGTTTTCACTCGATTCCCGGCGCTGGCAACAACCACTTCGCGTTTGCCCATGAGGCGTGTAATGACCGCGCCAATTGGATAGTCGCCTCGGTCACCGGCACGTTTCGCTTCTGCAATGGCCAGCTCCATGAACTTTTTTGCCGGTTTGAACGAAACAGGAATCATGTCATTAGATTATATCCGTCTATCGCCCCTCGAAGTTGGGAGTGTTCTCGAATCGACATCACTGCATCCGGAGTGGTCATCCGGTTGGGAATTGGCCCACTACTCGAAATCGCCTTTCCTTGCCCGGCAATTGATGCTAGTTTGCAGCCAGGGCAGCGCGTTTCCATTCGCCCTGGCCGCCAGATGATCGAGCGATTCACTTTTTCCGACCTCCGCGAAGTTTTTGCCAAGGCTAATGAGGAGAAGTCCGGGGACCGGTTGGCGGGCATCGCCGCACGGTCGGAGCGCGAACGCGTTGCGGCCAAGCGTCGGCTCGCGGATCTGACTCTTTCGGAAATTGTTCAGCAACCGCTTATCGATCCTGATACCGACGATGTTTCCCGCCTGATTCTCGATACCTTCGATAAAGAGGCATTTGCGCCCCTACAAAGCATGACGGTGGGCCAATTGCGCGAACATATCCTTGATGATGTCACGGACGAAGCAAGACTGAGGAAGCTGCAATGGGCCCTTACACCCGAAATCATTGCGGCCGTGGCCAAAATCATGAGCAACAAGGACTTGATACTGGCCGGCGCCAAAGTGCGCAACGTGACGCGCTGCCGGAACACGATGGGCGAGCGTGGCGTGCTGGGTATCCGAGTTCAGCCGAATCATCCGGCCGATGATCTCGGAGGTATTTTGCTCGCTGCGTTCGAAGGGCTGCTCTACGGCTGCGGCGATGCAGTGATCGGCGTCAATCCTGCGTCGGATTCTGTCGCAACTGTGAGCGCAATCCTGAACGGCTTGCATCGCCTGGTGGAGGCGTACGAAATTCCCACGCAAACCTGCTGCCTTTCGCACATTACCACGCAACTTGCGGCGATCGCCCATGGAGCGCCGGTCGATCTTCTGTTCCAGTCCATTGCCGGGACCCAAGCCGCCAATCAGAGTTTCGGCATCACGCTGGCGATGCTGCGCGAAGGCCACGATCGGGTTCTGGAGCATCATCTCAATCGAAATGTCTCGTGGACCGGAACCAACATGACGTATTTCGAGACGGGACAAGGCAGCGCGCTCTCGGCGGGCGCTCATCACGGCGTCGACCAACTGACGCTCGAAGCCCGCGCCTACGGCGTAGCGCGCGTTTTCGATCCATTCCTGGTGAACAGCGTGGTCGGCTTTATCGGCCCGGAATATCTATACGACGAGCGGCAAATCATTCGCGCCGGACTCGAAGATCACTTCATGGGCAAGCTCCTCGGCCTGCCCATGGGTTGCGACGTCTGCTACACCAATCATGCCGAGGCGGATCAAAACTCGGCTGACAATCTCTTGTTCCTTCTCGGGGCCGCAGGATGCAATTACTTCATGGGCGTTCCCTGCTCCGATGACGTGATGCTCAACTACCAATCCACGAGTTACCACGACGCGCTGGCTGTCAGGAGAATTCTGAATCTGAAGCCTGCCCCCGAATTTCTGGACTGGTTGCAGGACAAAGGAATCTATCGCGACGCAGAACCCGCTTTGCAAGACGCGCCGAGACGACAGTTGATGCAGGGACTCGAATCTTCTCTGGAGAGGATCGTCTGAATGGCGGAAAGACCCGACGATTCCCTCGCGCCTGCGGCATGGCCTGAAATCGTCAAGCGCATTCGCGCCAGAACCCCGGCGCGGATTATGACCGGGCGAGCGGGCGCTGCCTATCGAACCAACACCCAACTCGATTTGCGAGAGGCCCATGCCGCCGCGCGCGATGCGGTCCGCGCAGAACTCGATCTTGAAACTACCTTCGACCCGGCCTTCGTGGAGCAATGGAAACTCTTCGAGGTATGCACGCAAGCCAGCAGCAAGGATATTTTTCTTTTGCAGCCCGACCTTGGACGCCACTTTAGCGATGCCGCTCGCTCGGAATTGCAGGCGCGCTGCTCGCCCGGGAATGATCTTCAGCTCGCCATCGGAGACGGCCTGTCGGTGGACGCCGTCGCAGCCCAGGTTCCTGCCCTCTTGCCCCTGCTGGCTGCGGGAGTCAAGACACGCGGCTGGACGTTTGGCCAACCCTTCGTGATTCGCCATTGCCGCGTCGGCATCCTGAATGAAATCGGCGAATTGCTAACCCCAAAAGTCGCCGTGCTCCTAATCGGCGAGCGCCCGGGACTCGCCACGGCAGAGAGCCTATCGGCCTACATGGCCTATCGCCCGCGAGTGGCACACACCGACGCGGACCGAAATTTAATCTCCAACATCCATGCGCGCGGCACAGCTCCAACGGACGCCGCCGCGCGCATCCTGAATCTCGCTGCCCAAATGATGCACTCAGGCACCAGCGGTTATGGCTTAAGAGAAGAACCTTCCACACTGATCGGCGGATGAACGGAATTCCGCCCGTCCATCACATTCATTTGTGACACTCGTCACAGAGCCTTGCCCGCCCATGAACGAAAATGACACCCGTGATGACTGGAGAGAACCCAATCCGCACGGCGTGTTCCCTCCTGAGCCCCTTGGGACGTATACTCTGTTCTCCCCTTGGGCCTGCCGCGGGCAGCGATTCCCTCCAATCCCGCGACGCGAATTCCGCGTGTTCTTCAATCGCCTTAATCATTCATGAAGGATTCATTCATGCCAAAGACAATGGAAATTCTTGATGGAAATCAGGCCGCCGCTTCCGTCGCCTATCGGCTAAGCGAAGTGATCGCGATTTATCCCATCACTCCCTCCTCGCCGATGGGCGAGTGGGCGGACCAATGGAAAGACGAAGGCCGCCGCAACATTTTCGGCACCGTGCCGACGGTGATCGAAATGCAAAGCGAAGGCGGCGCCGCCGGAGCGTTGCACGGCGCGTTGCAGGCGGGGGCACTCTCCACAACGTTTACGGCGTCACAGGGCCTGCTTCTGATGATTCCCAATATGTTCAAGATCGCCGGAGAGCTGACCCCGGCAGTGATTCACGTAGCCGCGCGCACGATTGCCACGCATGCACTATCGATTTTCGGAGACCACAGCGACGTGATGGCGGCGCGCGCGACGGGATTTGCGATGCTCTCCTCATGCTCCGTTCAGGAGGCCAGCGATTTCGCTCTGATCGCCCACAGCGCTACGCTCGAAGCGCGAATTCCCTTCCTGCATTTCTTCGACGGATTCCGGACGTCTCATGAATTGAACAAGGTCTACCCGCTCGCCGACGATGACCTCCGCGCCATGATCGATGAAGACGCTGTTCGACGCCACCGCGACCTCGCGCTCACGCCGGACCGCCCGAAATTGCGCGGCAGCGCGCAGAATCCAGACGTATTTTTCCAGGCGCGCGAAGCGTGCAATCCCTACTACATCGCCATGTCCACCATCGTGCAAAACGCGATGGACCGTTTCGCCGCTCTCACAGGTCGCGCGTACCACTTGTGCGACTACGTTGGCGCGCCGGACGCCGAGCGCGTGATCGTCCTGATGGGCTCCGGAGCGGGCGCAGCGGAAGAAACGGTCGCGGAGTTGAACAAGCGCGGAGAAAAACTCGGCCTCCTGAAATTGCGCCTTTTCCGCCCATTCCCGATGGAGGCATTTCTTGCGGCCTTGCCGAAAACCGTTCGCGCAATCGGCGTTCTCGATCGCACGAAAGAGCCGGGCAGCACAGGCGAGCCCCTGTATCAGGACATCATCACGACGTTCGCCGAAATGTCTGAAAAAGACAGGGCTGCGCGAGAGTGGCCGCGCATTGTGGGCGGGCGCTACGGGCTCTCTTCGAAAGAGTTCACGCCCGCGATGGTCAAGGCAGTATTCGACGAATTGAAAGCGATCTCACGCAGGAATCATTTCACTATAGGCATTCGCGATGATGTGACCCATACGAGCCTGAACTATGACGAATCGTTCTCGACCGAAGACTCCCGCACCGTCCGCGCCATTTTCTATGGACTCGGATCGGACGGAACCGTCGGAGCCAACAAAAACTCGATCAAAATCATCGGTGAAAATACTCCTAACCATGCGCAGGGATATTTTGTGTATGACTCGAAAAAGGCCGGATCGATCACCATTTCGCACCTGCGCTTCGGCCCGCAGCCGATTGAATCCACCTACCTGATTACCCGCGCCAGCTTCATCGCCTGCCACCAGTTTTCATTTCTGGAGCGCATGGACGTGCTGGCCGCGGCCGAACCGGGAGCGACGTTTCTACTGAATAGCCCGTTTCCCGCGGATCAGATCTGGGATCATCTGCCCCGCAAGGCGCAGCAACAGATACTGGACAAGCACCTGAAATTCTTCGTGATCGACGGCTACACCGTGGCACGCGAGGCGGGAATGGGCAGCCGCATCAACACCATTATGCAAACCTGCTTCTTCGCAATCAGCGGTGTGCTGCCGCGCGAAGAAGCCATCGACGCCATCAAGAAAGCCATTCAGAAAACATACGGCAAGCGCGGCGAAGCAGTAGTCCAGAAAAACTTCGCCGCCGTCGATGCTTCCATAGCCCACTTGCACGAAGTGACTGTGCCGCACGAGGCGACCAGCCATTTCGATATTCTGCCTGCCGTGCCCGAGCAAGCTCCCGAATTTGTCCGCAGCGTTCTCGGCGAAATCATTTCGGGCAATGGCGACGCGCTGCCCGTTAGCGCCCTGCCGCCGGACGGCACGTTTCCCACAGGCACGGCCATGTGGGAAAAGCGCAACATCGCCCAGCAGATTCCCGTGTGGGACGAGGCCCTGTGCATCCAGTGCGGAAAATGCGTCCTCGTTTGTCCCCACGCCGTAATTCGCGGCAAAGTTTACGATTCCACGCTGCTCTCCGGAGCGCCCCCTGAATTCAAGTCTGCCCCGCCGCGCTGGCGCGAGTTCGAATCCATGCGCTACACGCTGCAAGTTTCGCCGGAAGATTGCACGGGTTGCCGGCTCTGCGTCGAGGTTTGCCCCGCGCGCAGCAAGAGCGAAGTGAAGCACAAAGCCATCAACATGGCCGATCAGCCGCCGTTGCGCGAAGTGGAAAGCAAGAACTGGGATTTCTTCCTGTCGATTCCTGAGTTTGACCGTGACCGGCTGTCCCACACGCAGGTGAAGGACGTCCAGTTACTCGAACCGCTGTTCGAATTCTCAGGAGCATGCGCGGGCTGCGGTGAAACGCCCTACATCAAACTTCTAACGCAACTCTTCGGCGACCGCGCGCTAATTGCCAACGCCACCGGCTGCTCCTCGATCTACGGCGGGAATCTGCCCACGACGCCTTACACCACAAACGCAGCAGGGCGCGGCCCTTCCTGGTCCAATTCCCTGTTCGAAGACAATGCCGAGTTCGGCCTGGGCATGCGCCTGGCGGTGGACAAGCAGTTCGAATACGCGCTCGAACTGCTGCGGCGGCTGGCTTCGCAAGTGGGAGAGAATCTCGCCGGCGATATCATGACCGCCGATCAATCCACGGAAGCAGGAATCGCTGCGCAACGCGTTCGAATCGCGGAACTGAAGAAGAAACTCTCCGGAATCGACTCCCTGGATGGGCGAGACCTGTTAGCCGTTGCCGATTCGCTCGTCGCCAAGAGCGTCTGGCTGGTGGGCGGCGACGGTTGGGCGTATGACATTGGCGCCGGGGGATTGGATCACGTTTTGGGATCAGGCATGAACGTGAATGTGCTGGTCCTCGATACGGAAGTCTATTCGAACACCGGCGGGCAGATGTCCAAGGCAACGCCTCGCGGCGCGGTAGCCAAATTTGCCACCGGCGGAAAACAAACCAGGAAGAAGGACCTGGCGATGGAGGCCATCAGCTACGGCTCAGTGTATGTGGCGCGAGTGGCGATGGGCAGCAGCGATACGCACACCGTAAAAGCGTTCCGCGAAGCTGAGGCTTATCCTGGTCCTTCGCTGATTATTGCATACAGCCATTGCATCGCGCACGGATATGACATGGCCTTCGGACTGAACCAGCAGAAATCTGCGGTACTCTCCGGCTACTGGCCGCTGATTCGGTACAATCCGTCGCTGCGCGATCAGGGCAAGAATCCGTTTCAACTGGATTCGAAAGCGCCTAGTATGCCTCTCAAGAATTATATGTACGAAGAGGCTCGCTACTCGATGCTGGCGCGCAGCCACCCGGAACATGCGCGGGAATTGCTGCGGATGGCGCAGGACGACGTCGAGCGGCAATGGCGCGTCTATGAAGGCCGGGCGACGATGGCGGGCGAGGGACTACCCGCTGTGCTGGAGCCAGTCGAAGCCGCAAGTCCGGTTGCCAAGGGAGGCGAGGACGAATGATCGACCTGAAAACCAGTTACATGGGCTTGCAGTTGAAAAATCCCGTCGTCGCGTCCGCCTCCCCTCTATGCGATACGGTGGACAAAATCCGCCTGCTGGAAGACCACGGCATCGCGGCGGTCGTGCTGCCGTCGCTGTTCGAAGAACAACTCATCCTGGAAAGCGAATCGGTCGATGCCGATCTGTCTCGTGGCACGGACGCATTCCCGGAAGCGACGACCTTTCTTCCTGACTTATTCGAATACAACCTGGGCCCGGACGGCTATCTGGAATTAATTCGAAAGGCAAAGGAATCGGTATCCGTGCCGGTGATCGGAAGCCTGAACGGAGTTACTCCGGGCGGGTGGGTTCGTTACGCGCGCGATATGCAGCAGGCCGGGGCCGACGCCATCGAACTGAATATCTATTCGCTGGTCACCGATCCGGCGCGCAAGGCTGCCCATGTCGAAAATGACTACTGCGACCTGGTTCGAACGATGCGCGAGGCCCTGACGATCCCCATCGCTGTGAAGATTTCGCCTTTCTTCAGCGCGATCGCAAATTTTGCCAGCCTGCTGGACGCCTCCGGCGCAAACGCGTTGGTGCTGTTCAACCGTTTCTACCAGCCGGATATCGACATCGAGCAGCTCGCCGTTGTACCCAGCATGCCGCTCAGCCATCCAACCGAATTGCCTCTGCGGCTGCACTGGGTGGCGATCATCCACGGGCATATCGGAGCGGACATGGCAGTCACCGGCGGCGTGCATCGCGCCCAGGATGTCTTGAAATCGGTGATGGCCGGTGCGCGCGTGGCAATGATGACTTCCGCGCTGCTGCAACAAGGGGTGCCATATCTCGGCAACGTACTCAAAGGAATGGTGGAGTGGATGGAAGAGCACGAATACGAATCCATCAACCAGATGTGCGGCAGCATGAGCCACCGAAATGTGCCCAATCCCGCCGCCTACGAACGCGCCAATTACATGCGCGTCCTGAGCACATACACGCTGCCGGCATCGCCGCGCAAATGAAACCCGTACCGCCAGATTATTCTGCCGACACTGTCACCGCCTCAGGCGGAGGTGCAACCGGTGTTGGCTTCCAGCCCAGCATGGTTTTGAACGATTGGCCCAGCCGGGAGGGATGATCCAAGGGGAAGGCTATTCCTCCCACCAGATACAGGCCTCCGGCGTTTTCAACTGCCGGCCCTTGCCCAAAGTTCTTGCCAATCCGCACGACCCAACGCGGGCCGTTCCTGACGATGGCGCGTTCCACCATCGCACCCGCCGTGAAGACGTGGTGCGTTTGGTCATCTCCATAGTGATAGACAGTGCCGTCGTCCATCGGCATGGTGAACCGGTCGTGATGTCTCTCGTGAACCGTCTGAATGAACGGCGAAACCAGAAACTTCTTGATTTCAGGCAGGTGGGCCGTGATGCAGCCCCCCATCGACGTATCGGAAACTCTAACAGAGCCGCCGTCTATCGCATGAGTAGCCTGGGAATGGGAAACAGTTCCACAAACACCCAGCCATTGAATTGGATTTACCTCGACGTAGGCGCCCGGTCCCAGGGAAATTCCAGTCCTGCCAAAAAAAATGCCGGTTCTCAGAAGAGACGTTCGGTCGCTGAGAGGCGAATCATTTTCCTGGGCATGCGCCGGGCGGCTTGTCGCTGTCAGGCACAAACAAATCAACACAGATGCAACGTATGAATTTCGCAAAGGGGATCCTTAGCAGATGAGTTGTTTTCGAACGGATTCGAAATAGAGCGAGCAAATTCAGGGCGCACAAAATACTTCGACGATTTGGGGCCCGGAAAATTCTCACAACGTCCCCAAAGCATCTAGCGAACCAGGAGTGGAATTCGGCGTAACTGGCGCAGTTACATTGGTTTCTGATTTATTCGAAAAGTTGGAGTGCGGCCTGCAAGGTCATTCCTGGGTAAAGTAATTCCGTGAATGCGCTTCTTATTTTCTCTTTGAATCTGATTGCGCAGAGCAAAAACAGTTTCATTGCGGAACTGTCCAAATTTCAATTCCGAATTCTTCGAGGATGATTCCGTGCTATTCCAACATGAAACAAATTTGCATTCACTCTTGCGAATGAAGCGTGATTTCTATTTTCCGCGTCAAAAAATGGACCAACTTAAGACACAGGTTCAATCCCGGATTGCCGAGGCCGATCAGTTGTTCGAGGTGCCGTGTACGCCGGAAATGTGACTCTCATACTGAATGTACTCTCTGGGACTACAGATGAACTCCATGAAATTTTCCTTCTTGTCCCGATGATAGTACCTATGAAATCCCGGCCAAATCTTGTCGCCCCATGCTTTCGGATCGGCGTACGTCATTTCGATCACAAAGTGGTCATGATCGAGCATGTGAAAACGCTCCATCAAATGAAACGCATCACTCTTGCGATGCCCTACGCTCTGCGTGACCATGGTTCTATCGTTGTAGCCGATTGTGTCCACCACCAGATCGTTTCCTTCAAAATGAGCCGACGAATCTCCCTCATAGGTCGCATCGAGATCTTTGGGATGTTCGCGGTTCAACCAAAATGTTCGCCACTCGCGATGGTATTCGACGAACATATAAATGCGGCTTTCATCCGGCGAGGTATGAAAATCCGTCAATCCATAGCTGGCATAGTCGTACATCGCGGGAGTGGACAGCGGCTCGCAATCCTTGGCGGGATACTCTCCCTTGGGATCGTTCGTTGGGACGCCGTTGATGTCCGCCGAAAAACAAGGGTCCTGATTGTTGGGGCAGACATGGCCGGGACGGTCCCATCCCGGAATGTGCGTTCCGCTCAGGGAGTCATGCGAGATCGATTTATAAAGTAAATGTTGCTTCGCCCATTCCGTCAGAGGAGGCTCAGGAGTTTCGATGTTGTCGCCGAAGCCGTTGCGCTTTCCATTGTGCGTTGCGTCGGCGCGCCACGTGCCGTCGAGAAGGTCGCGCACGCTGAACTGTTGATCCCCGATCGATGCGGGCGTTATAGACGAGGTAGGAGTCTTCGATTGTCCGAAGGCGAATGGAGAGAAACCCAGAACGAAGGCAATCGCAGCGATTGAAACTGAACAGCGATATCTCATCAGGCGGTCCTTGGAATGTCTTGGTGAATATGGCTGAGCGGAGTTTATTCCCCGCCGGTGGCGCGTGTCAAACACCGGACTTATAGACGCGCTGCGCGCTTGCTGCGATTCGGGGCCACGCGGGCGCCGATGCACCGGTGAATCGCGGCAGGGATTGAGTCTAAACCAAAGGCGCACAGACTGAAGTCTGTGCTACTAGGCTAGCGCTTTCGCGTGGGGGCGCTTTCGTTTCCATTCATAATCTTTGCGAAGCAGGGACATGTGTTTCTTGATCTGGGCCTCGATTTCGGCGAAGGCTAATTTGACGCTGGCCAGAACGTCGGCGCCTTCGCCAGTGGCGTGGAGAGTTCCGGTTGGCAGCGAAAGATTCAGGGAATATGTGTACTCTTCTTTGCGGGATTGTTTTTCGATGGTTCCATGCAACTGCACCAGATCGGGGACGTAACGCTTTAAAAGCTTATCGATTTTCGCCACGCGACGCTGGGTCTCGGCTTCAATGACTTTTCGCCAGTCTTCGGCCTTGCAATGGATCGAGAGTTTCATAGGGGTGCCTTTCCGGGAAAGAAACGGAGGGTTGGTGGGACCGCGGTGTGATCCGCAAACGCATTCTCGAATCAAGACTAACAATTATCGATGGCGGTTGCAATTTTAAAAGCTGATTTTGAGGAGAAATATTCCTGCGAGCCAATATCGATTCTTAATTATTTCTTAAAAAGGTCTTCGAACGCCTGCCGGGCATCGCGGGGGCGCGAAACCGGGACAGCGGAAGTGGCGGGACCGGCGGAAGGAGCCGAAGGCGCCGTGTCCTTTTCAATGGTCGTGCGGAATTCATAGAACGTGCAGTCGTTGCGCTGGTCTTTGCGCGCAATCCGCTCGGCCACCGGCTGCATGCATTCGAATCTTGCGGCGGTGTCGAAATAGGCGCACATCTTGCAGCTGTGGAGTTCGAAAGCGCATTGCGGGCACTTGCCCTTGGGATCGAATCCCGGGCGCAGCACCGCGCCGCAGTTCGAACAGCGCGCGCGCGTCACCGTGCCTACCATGCGCGGCGTGCGCGGGCCGATCTGCTCCTGCCGAGGGTGGCCTTCGGGCGGGCGTTTTTCTTTTTTCTGGGGCTTTTCGGAGCTACTCATGTAGCCCCGCTGCTTATACTTCCGGTCCAATGGAACCTCCAGGGAAAACACCCATCACGCGATGGGTAAAAATATACGACGTAGCAATTAAACGCAATGTAAATATTCGGTCAAGTCCAGGAAGAATCGTTGCGTCACAGAAATACAAAAAGCAATCCACGAATCCTTCAGAATTAACGGGCCCAAATCCTGCACAAACCTTCTGCTGGAAGGTCAGGACAAACCAACTTCAGCGGTGCACCCATCTCAGTGAGGATTGCTTCGGCTGCGAGGTAACCACTTCGTACCGCTCCCTCCATTGTCGACGGCCAGCCTGTGAAAGTCCAGTCCCCTGCAAGAAATAATGCCGTAAGAGGACTTTTCTGCGCTGGGCGCCACCGGTCCGATCCGGGGCTGGGCGAGAACGTCGCCGTGGTTTCCTTGATGACTGTTCCTTTTGCGAGTTTCGCGTCTCGGGTGGCCGGAAGTATGCCTCGCAATTCGTTCATGCACAGGTCGATGATTTCCTGACGAGAGCGCGACACTAGTTTATATGACGCGCTGATCACGAGTTGGAGATATTGCCCGCCCTGCTCCGCACCTTCGCCGTAAAGTTCGGTCTTGTTGAAGACCCACTGCGTCGTGGTGTCGAGCAGCGTCAGGAAAGGCTCGGTCATTACTTTTCGATCGAACCAGAGATGCACGCCTGTAATAGGTGAAGTTTTCAGGTTTCGCAAATTTGAAAACGCAGGCTCGCGGTCTACAACGTTCTGCGGGAGCAACTCCGGGAGAATGTCCTGCGGCACCCCCGCGATGTAGTAATCCGCGGTTTCCACCGAGCCATCTTCCCTTTGGACGCCTTCGACTCGTTCATCGGTTACAAACAATCCGCGCACTCCGGCGCGCAACGAGACTTCCCCTCCCCGCTTCGTGATTGCGTCCACGCATCCGGAATAAAGATCTCCAAGCGGAACCGCGGGAATTCCAACGCGGTAGCCTTCGCGCGTTGAGAGGAATGCCTTCCAAAACACGTCGATGCCATAGCGCGCGTCGGTGCGGTCCAGGTCTTCGTCGAGCGCGCTGACCAGGATCACTTCCCAGAAGCGTCTTATCGCTTGCGGTGTCTGACGGTGCTTCTGAAGCCACGCGAGCATGGTGATTTCTTCGCCATGCGCCAAATCGGCAGGGCGGCCTCCACTTCGAGCTATCGCCAGTAGCGCCTGTGCAATCGCGCGTTTATCCGCCCATCCGAGCAATGGAAATCGCGCGAACGACGGCGCCATATGGAAAGGCGGCGGCAGCGGGAACGATTCCATGGAGCCCCGGCGGCCGTCTGGAGCGGCGAACAGCAGGCGATCGAAGAAACGGATTTTCCCCGCGGCGCCGACCCGCCGATAGAAATCGGCGAGATTGGTGCAGCAACCGAGCGTCACGTGCTGGCAATTGTCCACGTGCTCGCCCGTGGGCAGCACGTAGGACGCCGCCCGTCCGCCCAGATGGGGACGCTTTTCAAGCAAACGTACGCGGAGTCCGGCTTCAGCCAGCGCGACGGCCGAGGAAAGACCCGCCAGGCCGCCGCCGATTACGATCACGCTCTTCGAGGACATTGAGTTGGGAGTACCAGCCAAACCGCGCGCGTAGCAGAATCCCCGCCTTTTCGGGAGTCGTCAGCCGCACACGCTCGGAGAAAACATCATAGTCGCGCGCTTCGATGCGATTCAGCAATCCGCTATAGATTCGCGCCAAAGCCCACAGCGCGGCGCGCGCGTCCGAGTGTACCAGCGGAATCAGCTGAACGCCGTCGCGATAAAAATCCCGGGCGCGGGCCGCTTCGAATGCGAATAGGTCGCGCAATGCGGGCGTGAGCGGGCCTGTCCCGAGATTCTCAGGCCGCACGGCAAATCTTTCAAGGTCTTCCAGGGGCAGATAGACGCGTCCGATTTCATAATCTTTCGGCACGTCGCGCAGAATATTCGTTAACTGAAAGGCGATGCCGAGCTTTTCCGCCAGATCGGGCGCGTGCGGATCGTCAAATCCGAAGACGTGCAGGCAGGTGAGCCCCACGGTTCCGGCGACGCGGTAGCAATACTCGCGGAGGCGTTCGAACGTGGCGTAATTGCCGACTGTGAGATCCATTTCCGCGCCGGAGATCAGGTCGTGAAAATAGCGCGGAGGAATGTGAAAGCGATTGATGGTATCCGCAAAGGCTGGAAGAATCGGGTGTCCGGCGACGTCTCCTGCGACTGCGGCATCCAGCGCCGCGCGCCAGCGAGAAAGGCCGCCGCGTTTGTCGACGTCGCTGCCCACGGTGTCAGAAACGTCGTCCACAAGGCGCATGAAAGCGTAGAGGGCGCACAGCGCATCGCGCTTGGCGGGCGGGAGCATGAAGAACGCATAGTAGAAATTGCTGGCGGCTTCTCGGGCGACGCGCCTGCATTCCGCATAGGAGCGCGTAACTTCCGCGGGGTTGTCAGGCGATCCGCTTTCCATCGGCGTCGTGCGGGGTGTGGATACTATGGAGGGTCTGGCGGCAGATTGGGGTACCGTCGCTACTGCGTCCGAATCCCGCGCGAACACGCGCTGCAATAACGCGCGGACCAGTAAGCCGAGTTGCTTCGATTTCGGAATCGATGGGCGGTGCTGCAACGTGTTGTAACCGCCAGCTTCAATGGCGTCGAGAACTGCTAGGCCGCCCCGGCTGAACATTTCTATATCCACGCGTAGAGAGGAATCGACGCTGGCCGCCAGCGGCATGCCTTGCGCAAACAATTCGCGCGTGCGGGAGATCAAGTCTTTCATCAGCGAAATGTAGCGATCGTCGAAGCGGCGCGTGACGATGTCTTCTTCGGTGAGGCCATGCGCGGCCAGCGAGTCGAGGGGAATATAGATGCGCCCCTTTTCGAGGTCGCGACCGACGTCCTGCCAGAAATTTGCGAGTTGCAGCGCGGTGCAGGTGGCGTCGGACAGCTGCTGGCGCTGGGCATCGCGATAACCGCAAAGATAAAGGACCAGGCGTCCGACGGGATTCGCCGAATACCGGCAGTAGCCGAGCATGCCGCTCCATGTGGGATAGCGGTGAATCGACTGATCCTGGCGGAACGCCACTAGCAAATCGGAAAACGGCTCGATGGGGATATCGCACGCGGTGATGGTTCCCCGCAGCGCCACAAAAACGGGGTGCGAAGGCTTGCCCGCGTAACAATCTTGCAACTCCTGCTCCCAGCCGTCGAGCAGTTCCAGCGCGCGCGTGGGGCTTGCGATCTCATCTCCCAGATCGTCGGCCCAGCGGCAGTAGGCGTACAGATTGTAAAAATGCTGGTGGAGATGCTTGGGTAGAAGCCAGGACGCTACGTTGAAATTTTCGTAGTGGCCTGTGGCGAGACGGCGCGTGTAGCGTTCGGCCTCGGCGACCGAGCAGCCGGGCGCGGGAATTCCCTGCGCGATTTCGAGTTCAGCGGGTATCTGCATGGGGCCCGGCCGGCCGAAGATCAGCGAGGCTCGGCATGGAACTTTTTGAGTGAAAACGGATCGCTACGGGATCACCGCAACTTTCATTTCGCCGTTCCGGTTCTTCATGTGCTCGAACATTTTGGGCAGTTCGGCGAGCGGAATTTCCGCATTCACAAAATCGCTGGAGCGGATTTCGCCGCGCGCTACCGATTCCAGTGCTTCTCGAATAAAACGCGGAGAATGGTGGAACGTCGATTTCAGCGTGATCTCCGAATAGTGGAGAGCATTGGGGTCCAGCTGTACCAGCGTGCCGCGCTGGCATCCGCCGAACAGATTTACCGTGCCGCCGCGGCGCACCATCTGCATTGCCCATTCCCAGGTCTGCGGCAAACCGACAGCTTCAATTACGGAGTCCGCACCACGGCCGCCTTCGGTCAAATCGCGCACGGCTTTTGCGGGATCGGCCAATTCTGTTGCGATCAACGCGGCACGGGCGCCGAATTTTTCGGCGGCCTGAATCTGGTTCGGACGCTTGCCAAGGGCGATCACGTTTACGCCGCGCGCGGAAAGGACGCGAATGAATTTCAATCCGATCGGGCCGCAGCCGATCACGACGGTTGTGTCGCCGCGCTGGATGCCGGTCTCATGAATGGCGCGCAGGACGCACGCCAGAGGCTCAACCATTGCCGCGTCCCGGAAGGAAATGTGCTCGGGAATGACCAGCATGTTGTCGCGCACGATTCGTCCCGGAATACGCATGAACTCGGCGTAGGCTCCGTTATTGAACAGGAGATCTTCGCAGAGGTTGCTTTGGCCCTTGCGGCAGTAGAAGCAGACGTTGCAGGGGGCGGAGTTCGACGGGACGACGCGCGAGCCGACCTTCAATCCTCCGTTTACTTCCGAGCCCAGCATTTCGATTGTGCCGGCGAGCTCGTGCCCGAAAACGGCGGGAGGCGTGATCATTCGCGCATGATAGCCGCGCTTCCAGACTTTCAGGTCCGTGCCGCAGGTGAGAGCGACTTTCACGCGGACCAGTACTTCATCCGGGGCGAGCGCGGGAATGCCGACCCTTTCGATTTTCAGATTCTCGCTTCCGTACAACACCGCGGCGGTCATATGGCCGTTGCGTTGTTTTGTCTCTTCGCTTGTTATTACATTTTCTTTGGTTATCAAGGCTGTATCACCACTTTTAAGGAATCGCTTATAGGATGTGCTGCCAACTCCAGAGCCTGATTCATGTTCTCCAGAGAAAATCTATGAGTAATCAGTTCGCGTACGGGTATGCGTCTTGAAAAAATAAGTTCCGCGGTCTTTTCCTGGCGGTCCACCGCGGCGCTGTAGCTGCCGAGAATTTCTTTTTCCTCCACGCCAACCGCAGCGGCGGGAAATTCGATTTTCATCTGCGGATCGTTCTGCGCAAACAGGAGAACGCGTCCTCCGGGCCGGGTGAGCGCGAGCGCATCGGTCAGCGCGCCCGGCATCGGCACGGCGACGAGCACGACATCGGCGCCACGGCCCTCGCTGCGCGACCGGACTTCGTCAGATAGACGCCCATCGCGGGGATTGACGGCCAAATCCGCACCCAGGGACAGACTTTTCGCGCGCCGTTCGGGCATGGGATCGCTGCCGATTACATAGGCTCCGGCAAGCTTCGCGAGCATCATCAGAAGCAAGCCGATCGGCCCCTGCCCCATCACAAGAACGGTTTCACCCGCCGCTACGCGCGCCTTTTCAACGGCCTTAATGCACGTGTTGACCGGCTCGATGAACGTCGCTTCTTCGAAGCTGATGTCATCGGGAATTTTCAGCATGCCCCGTTCAGCCACCCAGGGCATCGCTCGTGTGTACTGGGCGAAGCCGCCGCCGTTGGGATCGAATCCCGCAGAGAGGCCCGTCCGTTTGTACACAGCGCACTGCGAATACAGGCTGCGTTCGCAGTAAAAGCAATTTTCACAGGGAATATGGTGAAAACTCATGACGCGGTCGCCGGTCTTCCATTTTGTGACGCCTTCGCCGACCGCAACGACCGTGCCGGCAACTTCATGACCGAAAATTTGCGGCGCGGCGACGAAGCCGTGCTCGATCTTTTTAAGGTCGGTGCCGCAAATGCCGCACGCGGCGACGCGGATCAGGACTTCACCGGCGGTAATTTTCGGGACGGGCACGTCCTCGACGACCACTTGTCCCTTCCCGCGATAAACCGCGGCGCGCATCGTCGAAGGGATGGGAGACGCGAGGAAGGAAGTTTCCAAAATTGCGCCGGAGATGCTCATAGCGCGACCGCCATGTCGGACTCGACGGGAATCAACCGGTCGCCAAGAGTTCCGGTGTAGGTATCGAGAAAATCGGCAAGGCTTTCCGCCGCCATGCGGCAATCGCGAGCGAGAGTGAGAAGCGCAGGCAATCCGGATGGATGACGGAAAACCTGGCCGATAATGTTACCAATGCGGATTTGGCCGTGCTCATCGCGCGCGCTTTCAAAATCGTAGGGCATGTCGAAATCCACTTTGTCGCTGATGGCGCGGACCGCGACGGCCGGGACTCCGTTCCGGGCTGCTTCAGCCAGGATGGTGTAGCTTTCCATTTCGACTGCTTCCGCCTGATTGCCGAGGTGCGTTTTTTTCGCCGCGCGAGATACCAGAGTGCGAGAGGTTGCAAAGCGCTCCACAAAGCGGGCGCCGCAGCCCACGGCGCTGCTCAACAATTCGGGATGGCTGGCGACGGCGACCGGTTCGCCAACTTCACTGACCAGGCGCGCCGCCAGAATATCGCCGGGTTTATAGCCGGATCGCAGAGCGCCGGCTAGTCCAGTTGAGATGCAGATATCCGGACGATGAGGAAGCGCGCGACGTGCGGCGGTCAGAGCGTGCGTCTGCCCCATGCCGGTGAGGATTGCGCAAATGCGGGCATTGCCGAATTTCGCTTCATAGCGCGGCCAATCGCCGGGCATGCGCTGAAATTTACGGCGCTTCTGCCACGGGGCAAATTCGGCCTCAACCGCGAATGTGATCAGAATATTCATCGAACTTTTCGCCGATTCCGAACTACTGCTATGCTGCGTGAGCCCGCGCCATGGCGTGAGCTCCCCCTGTTGCAACATATCCGTTGGTCTCGTACCAGCGCACCGCGCGAGCCAGCGCGTCTTCAACCGGGCCATACGAATAGCCCAGTTCGCGGGGCGCTTTCGAGACATCCACAAACATCTTATGCCGCGCCATGCGCACGCCTTCCAGCGGAATCTGTGGCTCGCGGCCCGTGAGTTTTGAAACCGCAGCGTCCACGCATGCGGCCATGTAGGCCACGGCATGGGGAAATTTCCATCGCGGCGACTTCCGCCCCGTGATCGCGGCCAGCATATCGAGCACTTGCTTCAACGTCAGATTGCGGCCGCCCAGAATGTAGCGCTCTCCGATGCGCCCGCGCTCAGCAGCGAGCAGATGTCCTGCAGCGCAATCTTCGACTGGCACAAAGTTCAATCCGGTGTCCACGTACCCCGGCATGCGGCCATTCAGAAAATCCAGAACGATTTTTCCCGTCGGCGTCGGTTTCCAATCGCCCGGCCCCACAGGTGTTGTCGGATTCACAATCACAACCGGCAGTCCCGCATCTGCCGCGCGCATGGCGCACTGCTCGGCTTCGAATTTCGACCGCTTGTAATGGCCGATCATTTCTTCGACCTTCGTCTTCACCGATTCATCCGGCAATCCATTTTTACGCGGAACGGCGATCGTTGCAACCGTGCTGGTATATACAAATTTTTCTACGCCGGCTTTGCTTGCTGCTTCGAGCAGATTTTTCGTGCCAGTTACGTTGGATTCGTAAATCTCCCGTGGGTCGCGCGCCCACAGCCGGTAATCCGCGGCGACGTGAAATACGCGGCTGACGGTTTCGAGGGCGCGGCCAAGAGATTCCCGATCCCGCAAGTCACCGACGCAGCGCTCCGAGGCAATTCCCTCCAGCGCGCGCAAATCGCTGGAGGGACGAATCAGGACGCGCACTTCATGGCCGCGTTCGGCAAGCTGCCGAGCTACATGGCTTCCGAGGAAGCCCGTCGCCCCTGTGACCAGCGTTTTCATAGAACTCGAAGTGTGCCGTCGGCGGAAACTAGATCCGTATTCGCCGGCGGAGGAGGCATCAGCGTGCCGCCGCCTGTGTGGCCGTTTCCATTGCCGGGGCCGCTGCTCGCATTGCTATCCGGATTGCCGCCCATGCGGCCGGAAAATTGCCATTTCAACATTTTCCAGGTGTCGCCCAACTGGCGCTTCGCGCCGAGGACAGGCGTGGTCTCAAATCCAACGTGCATCATGCAATCGGCGCAGCGCGGGTCGTTGCCCGGACCGTACTTTTCCCACGGAGTGGAATCCACCATCCCTCGATAAGAATCGTAGTGATTGTCGGTGATCACGTAGCAGGGGCCCTTCCAGCCGCGCGGATTGAACGTGGGCGTGCCCCATGCGGTGCACTCCAGTTCGCGCTCTCCCTTCAAAAATTCCAGATAAATCGGGGAGACCATCAGGTTGTGCTTATCCAGCAGCTGAACCGCTTCCTGGAATTTTTCGCGAATGTCGGCGCGAGACATGAAGATATCCTGCGTCTGCACAGCCGAGTAGCCATAGGCCGGCGAGAGCATGTAACCATCAACGCCCAGCGTGTCGAGATAGGCGTAGAGATCGGCAATTTCGTTCAGGTCGGTTTCTTTGTAGACCGTGGTGTTCGAGCACACCATGAAGCCCGCAGCCTTGGCGGCCTTGATTCCTTCGATCGCTTCGCGGAATACTCCGTCTCGCTCGACGCAAAGATCGTGCGTGCGCTCCATGCCGTCCAGGTGAACGTTGAAGAAGAAGCTGGATGTGGGCTTGAACTCGTGCAGCCGCTTGCGGATGAACATTCCATTGGTGCACAGAATGATGTGCCGCCCGCGCGCCAGGATTTCTTTCGTGAGCCTGCCGATCTCCGGATAAATCATCGGCTCGCCGCCGCAGATGGAGACAACCGGCGCGCCGCATTCATCCGATGCCGCGAGGCATTGCTCGACGGTCATGATTTCGTTGATCGTGGATTTATATTCCCGGATTCGGCCGCATCCCGTGCACGTGAGGTTGCAGGCGTGCAACGGCTCCAGCATCATCACCATCGGGAACTTGTCCGTGCCCTTTAGTCGCTGGGTGGTGATGTATTTCGCAAGATTTGCGGTCATCTTTAACGGATATCTCATCAATTCTCCTGGGTTGCCATTTGCCGATCGAACTCCTGGGGTTGCACTTGCAGGCCGCAAAACTGAGTCACTTGCTGCGTTGTGTTCCGGTAACGCGCCAGCGCGTACAGCGGGAAATAGTCCTTATACAGGTGATACTTCAGATAGAACACGCACGGAAAACCGGTGCCGGTAAATTCATCTTCCGCCCAGGATCCGTCTGATTTTTGACGTGCGACCAGGTGCGAAACCGCGCGGCTTACGGACGAATCGTCCGCCTCGCCTGCCGCAAGCAGTCCGATCAATCCCCACGCGGTCTGGGACGCGGTGCTGACGCCCTGCCCTTTGAGCGCCGGGTCATAATAGGAAGCGATGGATTCGCCGAAGCCGCCATCGGAATTCTGGACTTTGCGCAGCCACTCCACGGCTCGCCGGCAATAATCCTGAGCGGAAAGGGAGACTGTTTCCAGCGCGCGAAGCACCCCGCTGGTTCCGTAAACGTAATTCACTCCCCAGCGTCCGAACCATGATCCCGACGCATCCTGATCTTTCATCAGGAACTTCACGGCTTTCTTAATCGCGGGATGATTCGCGGACCAGCCGTAGCGGCCCAGGCACTCGACGACGCGAGCCGTTACGTCCGCAGTCGAAGGATCGATCATCGCGTTGTGATCGGCAAATGGGATGTGGCAAAGAAACTGGCGGTCGTTGTTGTGATCGAACGCGCCCCAGCCGCCGTCGTCATTTTGCATGGCCAGCAGCCACGCGAGGCCGCGCCGAATGGCGGCGTCCATGCGCGTTTTGTCGGGATAATCGACGCGTTGCAGCGCCATCAGAACGAATGCGGTGTCATCGACATCCGGGTAAAAATCGTTGCGGAATTCAAACGCCCAGCCTCCGGGAAGAACACCGGGAGTCTTGATCATCCAGTCGCCGGGGCCGACAATTTGATTTTCGAGCAGCCACGCGGCGGCCTCGACAAGCGCAGGATGATTGGGCGGGAGGCCCGCTTCTTCGAGCGCCACCATAGCGATTGCCGTGTCCCACACGGGAGAAACGCACGGCTGCAGGCGGATCGTATCGTCCTCTTCGATTTCAAAGCGCGCGAATTCGTCAATTTCACGCGCGGCCAGCGGATCGTCCGGCGAATGCCCTAACGCCAAAAGCGCAAAAATAGCATTCATCATCGCGGGATAGATGGCGGCCAGTCCCTCGGTGCGCTCCAGATGTTCCAGCATCCATTCACGGGATTGCCGTAGCGCGCGCTGACGGAATGGCTTCCACGGCACGCGCTCGTAGAGTTTCAATCCGCGGTCCAGCGCGAGAAACAGGTTTCGCCAACTCAATAGTTGCTTATCCCAATCGAAAGCGCGCGCTTTCCGTGAAGAATCTTTGTACAGCGCGTCCACAGAAAATCCTGCAGGAACGGTGAACCGCGGTTTGTGCGCGTACAGAATCGTCAGCGGAATCACGATACCGCGCGTCCACGAAGACATTTCATAAATGTTGATTGCAAACCAATTCGGCAGCAGCATCAGCTCCGGCGGAACGGCGGGCACCATGTTCCAGCCGACTGCGCCCACCAGCGCAAGGTACAAACGCGTATAAGAATTCGAGGCTTCCAGGCCGCCCAGTTCGTGAACGCGCCGGCACGCTCGCTGCATGTGATCGGAATCGGGCGAATCGCCTGCAAGTCGCAAAGCCACGTAGGCCTTAACCGTGGCGTTAAGTTCGGAGGGACCGCCGAAATAAATATTCCAGCCGCCGTCCGGAAGTTGGCGACGGCGAACGTAATTTGCAAGCTTGGCGATGCGGTCCGGATGGGCCTGGCCGATGACGTTCAGGTAGAATATGTAGTCCGATTCGAGAGTCGTATCCGCTTCGAGCTCGCCGAGCCAATACCCCTCGGAAGCCTGGAGGGATAGAAGATAATTTGCGCCACGCTCGATGGCGTCGCGCAGGCGACGTTCGGAAACCGGCTGCGGCACACCGGTTGGCCGGGGATCAGGCGGCTGATCAAATTGTACTTGAGTTCCCAGAGCCATCTTTATGTCCAAACCTCACAAAAGCGTTTGATGCATACCCTCAGTGGATCGATAGCCCGTTTGAATACACTTTAACGCCGACTTGTAGCGCCTAAAATTGGGCTTGGGATACCTTGTACTTGTCCGGATAGACGATCTGATCCGCCCCCCAAGCACGTGATCCAGTAACACGAACTCCTATTATGTGTAGTATTTAGGCGCGGGTCAACAGAGATTGTGGCTCGCGTTAGACGAACTGACAGCCATTCGAATTTCAAATGTGGATGGGCCTAACCCTTGCCATCTCCGGTATTCTTTTCGAGCCACTCGACTCGTTTTGCAAGCTCCGGCAGGCGGCCTATCCAGGCAAATTGCAGCTTGAACTTGTCGAGGGGACGGCATGGCGTGCCCCAAACAATCTGGCCTGATCGAACGATCTTGCCCGGAAGGATGCCGGCCTGCCCTCCGACGATTGCCCCGTCCTCGACAAAGCAATGGTCCCCAAGACCAGCCTGCCCCCCGAATGCAACATTCTTACCGATTACGGCCGATCCTGAGATGCCGGTTTGCGCGGCGATCACGGTATTTTCGCCGATCTGGACGTTGTGCGCTACGTGCACGAGATTGTCGATCTTCACTCCCGCGGAAATTTCCGTGCGGTCGAGCGAGCCGCGGTCAATCGTTGTGTTTGCGCCGATCTCCACCTCATTTCCGATGCTGACGTGGCCGACCTGGGGAAATTTCCAGCGCTTTCCATTTTCCTCGACATAACCGAAGCCATCCGATCCGATAACTGCGCCGGAATGGATAATGACGCTGTCGCCCACGAGCGCCCCCGCGTACAGCGTCACACGGGGATATAGCCGCGAATGATTTCCGACATGCGCGCCATGACCTAGAAAGCAGAACGCACCGATTTCCGTGCCTTCTCCTACTTCAACGCTTTCTTCGATCACCGCATAGGGGCCGACGGCGACGCGGGGCCCAAGTTTTGCAGACGGTGAAATGATTGCCGTCGGGTGAATGTCTCTTGCGATGGGAGCGGCGGGTGAAAGAAATTCAGCGGCGTGCGCGAATGCAAACTTCGGATGCGCTGCTCGCAGCAGAGTCTTTCCTTCGAGTTTCAGTCCTGGCTTGAGGACAACGCAAGAGGCCTTGGAGGCAGTCGCACGCTCCAAATGGCGCTCGTTTTCCACGTAGATCAAGTCGGTGGAGACGGCTGCGTCCGGCGACGCAACACCCGACAGCGGCGCAGCGCCATCCCCTTCGAGAATGCAGCCCAGGAATTCTGCGACTTCGTTTGCCGTGCGTGTCATGATCTGGTCTCCTTTTTACACGTGCGGACATGGAGCAGGCCGCACTCTCAATCGCGATAAATCGGTGCCTCGCCCGGCGGACGAGTCTTCCAGCGACGGTGCAGCCATAACCATTGGTCCGGATAGCGCCGGACATAATTTTCAATTACTCGGGTAAAACGTTGCGTATTTTCGCGGATATCTGCGGAATCGTCCCCGGTGCGAACCAGTTCGACGGCTGGTTCGAAGCATAGCCTGTATTTGCGAATCGTGGCGTCCCAGTGCAGAAATCCGGGCACTACGGCCGCATTGGTGTGCAGCGCGAATCTTGCCAAACCCGCCGTCGTGCATGCCGGAATGCCGAAGAAATCCACGAACACGCCTTCGGCGAGCAGCGTGTTGTGATCGGCCAGAATGCCGACCGTGCCACCCTGGGCCAGAACCTTGAGCACCGAACGGGCGGACTGATTTTTCTCGATGGGGGCATTGCCGCTCATGCAGCGATAGCGGGTGACCAGGGCGTCCACGCGAGGATTATCAATCGCGCGCACCAGAAAATGCAGCGGGTAACCGAACATGGCTTGCGCGAACGGGGCTAGTTCCCATGCGCTCATGTGTCCGGTGAGGAAGAGTACGCCTTTTCCGCGAGCCTGCGCTGACGCGAAATTTTCAAATCCGTCGAGGAGAACGATGCGTTCGATATTCTTCTTGTTATAGTGGGGGAATTGTGCGAACTCCGCGCCCATCCAGCCGAGTTGCCGCACCATGCCGCGTATGACCGTGCGCCGCTGCTTCGCGGTCCAGTCAGGAAATGCCAGGCGCAGATTTTCAGCCGCCACGCGGCGCAGCCCCGGACGCGCCCAGAACAGGAACGCCGCAATGCGCGCGCCCGTAAATCGCGCGAGCGGTCGCGGCATGATCCCGATTGTCTTGAGCAGCAACCATGCTGCTGCATACTCCAGCCATTCTCGCACCGGGGGATTATAACGGGTGCGGGCAATAGTTACGCGCCGAACGTTCGCATAGGAGAGGTTGCGTATTCCGCCGAGTCTTCGCGCCCGCTGCTGAAAAGCTTGGGCGGCAATGTTAGACTCAACCGCTTGGATTCCATTGCCCCAATTCGTTCGCGCGCCGCTGATGAAAGTGATTTTCAGGTTCCGCTCTGGAGCGTGCCTCTGATTCTCGCGGTTCTTTACGTGTGTCTGTTCAGCGGGCTGGGCGCGCTTGGTTTGGTCGGGCCGGACGAACCGCGCTACGCCGCAATCGCTCGCGCCATGTCTGATACACACGATTGGGTCACTCCGCGATTGTGGGGCACGCCATGGTTTGAAAAGCCGGTGCTCTACTATTGGGCAGCCGGAATTGCGATGCGCATTTTCGGCGTGAGCGAATTTGCCGCGCGTTCGCCGTCCGCGCTTGCGGCCCTGCTTGCCGTCGTTGCAGTGGCATATACTGCGCTGCGTTCTTATGGCGTCAATGCAGCATGGTACTCACTGTTGATGTTGCCCACGTCTGTGGCGATGATTGGATTTTCCCGCGCCGCCGGCCCGGACATGCTCTTCGCGGGATTGCTTACGGCGGCAATGGCTGTCGCCAGTGAAATGTTGCAGAAGCCGCGCCCTGGGCCATTCCTGCGCACTGCGTTCGGATTTTTTCTCGGCGCCGCCGTGCTTGCAAAAGGCCCCGCCGCCGTAATTCTCGCGGGTGGGGCAACACTGCTGTGGGCCGTCGTTTCCCGCCAGTGGCGCGCTCCGTTTCGATTTTTGCACCCAATAATCATATTTGCGTTCTGCGCGACAGCGTTGCCCTGGTACGTTCTCTGCGCGCTGCGTAATCCGGAGTTCCTGCGCGTCTTTATTTGGCAGCATAATTTTCAGAGATATCTCACGCCGGTGTTCGAGCATCGCCAGCCGTTTTGGTTCTTTGGCCCTGTCTTGTTGGCCGCCATCCTGCCCTGGATTTTGCTGCTGATCCCCGCATTAGCGCACGCAATTCGGAGCGTGAAAAGCCACACTGCCGCCGAGTCGCCAAGCGCGTTTTTCGTCTGCTGGAGTATCTTCCCGGTGGTTTTCTTCAGTCTTTCTGAGTCGAAACTGCCCGGATATATTTTACCGGCTATTCCACCCCTTCTACTGCTGCTGGCAAGGTGGGTATCGATTTCGATCGACGGAAAGACACAGGCTGCACTTCGCGTTCTCGGATGGACAGGAATTTCCTTTTTGCCGCTCGCGATTCCCTTGTCTCTTCAGATAGCCTGGCACAGCATGGATGGTTTCCCGTATGAATACCTTTTACTCGGAGTAGCCGCTTTTGGATTTGGCCTGTTAACCGTCATTTTCACACTGAAGAAGCGCCCTAGAGAAGCATTCGTTTTCATCGTGCTGTTGATTGCGTGTTCCATTGAAATTGCCAATTTTGAGATTCTTCCAGGTTTAGACCCCGTAATCTCTTCCCGCCCTCTTGCGCGTGAACTTTTGAAAGTGAATCCGGCAGACGACGATATAGGCACGTACGATATTCCGCGAGCGTGGCGTTACGGATTGGACTTCTATCTAGACCGAGATCTTCCTGAGTGGACGACTGCTTCGAAAGGTCCAAAATGGGTAGCCGGAAATATTGCCGTCGACCCTCAGTTTGAAAATCGCTATCGGGTTCAACTCGACGAGATTGCGATGGCCAACAAGTTTCGCGTTTGCCTGTATCAGAAAAAGTAGATCTACGCTGGCGCAAGCAGAAACCTACTGCTGCCCCCCGGGCGGCAAATTCACCAAGAAGAAACTCACAATGCGGTTCTCGTAATTCCGTTTTTCCTCGTCCACCATCGAGCCGTAATTCCCCTGCGGCAAAACGACCAGTTCATGCGGTGGCGGCGAAATACGGAATAGCTCGCTGGTTTGCGCAGCGAGGGCCGGATCGTCCGGCGACTCTAGATAAAGTTGGGCAACCCCTTGCAGCTTCCCCAGGTTCGTTCGCAGCGGGGGCACTTTCCTGTAGTCGTAATTGATCCAGCGAAAGCCCAATCTGGCCATCGACGCGACAAACGGCAGCGATCCAATTCCCGAGCGAGTGACCAGTAACCGCACCATGTCTTCCGGACGGTTGTACGGAGATTCCACCGCCAGCGCGCGCACGCGGCGGTCCGCCATTGTCTCAGCTAGCGCCACATATGCGCCAAGGTTGACTCCCCAAACACCAAACCTGTTGGGATCCACATCGCCGCGATTGGCAACCGCGTTGATCACGGCGCGCAACTCGGAAACCTCCTGGTAACCCAGTGTGGTGCGACCAACGTTCGATCCGTGACCGGAAAAGTCGAACACCAGCACGTTATACTGGTGGTCCTGCAAAGCCGATGCCAGCGTCAGCAGTTCTCCGCGGGTGGACTGGTATGCGGGACAAAGAATGACAGTGGGAGCCGACTTCAGGCCGGGGAAAAACCAGCCGTCGCGCGCACTTTCACCGGGCACACTGTAGGAAAGCACTTCCGGGTGACCGGGGAAATTCTTTAGATCAATCTCGGAGTGGCTTCTTGCTGGCAACAAAATGCGATACAGCAGATATCCGGAAATCGCCCCAGCGGATAGCATCGTAAAAAAAATAAGCGCAAGTAGCGCAATCGCGAGTTTGGAGAACCACTTTGTGGGATTGCGGAATTCGGAGATGAAATCCATGCGATCGCAGTTGTGGACCTTGAGCGAGCCGCCGCCCAGCCAATGCTCTGGGGGAAGCGGGGCACCTGCTCGCGAATGTTAGCACAAGTGGCGGCGCGTGACCGAACCCCAATGATCCAAATGTTTCCCAAATGGGCGCGAACTGAAGCAATATGATAAAAGGAAGGATATGGGCCAGACCCTGGGACTAGGACACGCCTCCTTGCAGCTTGTCGACTTGCGGCAATTGACCTCGCGTCGGCTCGAGCCATTGCTTGCCGAGGAGGCCCGTCAATGGCAGCACGAGCTGCGCTGGGACTACCGCGCCTCGGTTGACCTGATCAAGAAGTTCGTGGATGCGCGGTCGCTCACCGGATCCGCGCTGGTCGAAAATGGCGTGCCTGTGGGATACGCGTTCTATGTGCTCGAGGAGCACAAAGGGCTGGTCGGCGGCCTGTTCGTCTCCCCGCGCTATTCCCAGCAGGAACTGAGCCATCGTTTGCTCGCCGACACGCTCACCACATTGGGTGGCATACCCAAGCTCGACCGCGTCGAAGCGCAACTGATTCCGTTTGGCTACATGTTGGACCCGATCCTGAAGGAATACGGTTTTCGCCTATACACGCGACAGTTCATGCTCGCGAATCTCTCGGCGGAAAATGCTGGCCCAATTTTCGACGTTCTTCCCGGATTGATTCAGCACGGCCCGGGCGCGGGTCTAATCCTTGAGCGCTGGGACCATCGCTACTTCGAACAGTGTTCGCGGCTGATTCAGCTTGCCTACGCGGATCACGTGGACGGCGAAATCAACGATCAATACCGGACTGAATCCGGTGCGCTGCGATTTCTGAAAAACATCATCATCCTACCCGGCTGCGGAATATTCCAGCCGGAAGCGTCCTTTGTGCTTCGCGCGCCCCATACCAATCAGTTGGTGGGCGTCGTCCTGAACTCCTGTGTCTCAACAGGGGTCGGTCACACCACGCAAATTTGCGCAATGCCCGAATATCAGGGACAAGGCCTGGGCCGCAAGTTGATGGAAGCCACGCTTCAGGCCCTTCGATTCCGCCGGTTTAACACCGTTTCACTCACCGTAACATCGGGCAATGAGCGCGCAGTGCAGCTGTACGAACGGCTGGGCTTCACGACGATTAAGAAATTCGCCGCCGGAGTGTGGACCGCCCATTAGGTTGTAGGTTGTGGAATTGAGCTTTCAAATGTGAGATTTTAAATCTCACGTTTAGAGTTTCTCCCCACGCGAATCCCCATTCCAAATTTAAAATCCAAAGGTTGAAATTTTCCCTCGGCCAGTGGCGTCCCGGAAACGCATGCCCTCCACAAGCTTGCCGACTGCTTTAACCCTTTGCCATACTGGAAAGCATGAAGATCCGCGCAATTCCGACGCTGGCTCTGCTCGCCGTCCTGGTTAATGCGGCGGTCGCGCTTGCCGATGAAATCCGCTTGAAAGACGGAACGAAAATTTCCGGCACGATTGTCGGCTTCGAGAATGGCGCCTTCCGCGTTGAGACATCCTACGGATTCGCGCTGATACAAAAGGACAAAGTCGCAGACATCAACATCACCGTTGCGAAGAAGGAGCCTGAGGCAAAGGCAAAACCAACCGCTCCATCTCCGGCTCCTGCGCCCACGCCTGTAGCAACGCCTGCAGTGGCGAAGCAGCCGGCATCAGCACCCAATGCTCCGGCAGCAATGAATGCAATATCCACCGAGCGCCCCGCCGCGCCTGCAAAAACTGAGCCTGCGCCTGCGAAAGTAGTAGTTACCGCGCCAACTCCACCGCCACCGCCGGTGCCTCCCGCACTCCCTGCGATCCGCGACGAGGTTCGCGGCAATCTTTATGTGAATCACACCTACGGCTTCCAGATGTACAAGCCGCCAAGCTGGGACATGATTCCGGAGGCGCGCAAAGCCTTGCCGGACGCGGTCGCCGCGCTGGGAACATTCGATCAGACAACCATGCTGGTGATTGGTCGCGAGCGCGTAAAAGATTCGCTCGATGCGCACGCCACAGGAACCTCAAACGCCCTCGGCGGTGTGTATGAAAATTATCGTGTGATTTCAACACGCCATCTGACCATCGCAGGACTTCCCGCGATCGAGCAGCGCTCACGAGGCATGGCCGATGGCCGCGACTGGTCGGTGACCCTGCTGACTTTTCTGCACGGCGAGGACGCCTTTACCCTGCTAGGTATGACCTGGGCCGATTCCGACCTGATCCAGGTTCAGGAAAATGTGATCTCTAAAACAGTGAATAGTTTGACGTTCCAGTAGGACAGACTTCAGTCTGTCCGGTTTTGGTTTTGATTTCAGTCCACACATCTAAACCAACCCCGCACAGGCTGAAGGCCTGTGCCACCTAAACCACTTCCACCGACACCGTGTGATATCCAGTCGCCCCATCCGGCCACTCACCTGATTTTGACGAAGTCTGCAATCTCCCATTGACATCCGTCGCCCGCACCTGAATCTCATGCTTCCCTTTTTCCGGATTCACCCAAACATAGCGCCAGAACGCCCACACCTGCGACGGATTGGGATTGCTGAAAATCTGGCAGGGATTCCACGTGCGTCCATCGTCAGTGGAAATTTCCACTTTGGCGACGCCCACCTCATTAGTGATGGCCCAGCCGCTGATGACGAAATTCTGCCCGGAAATCTGCGCCTTGTTCCGCGGATCGTCGATCACGGACTGCAACTGCCGCTCGCCCGTGTTCGACCAGCCCATCCATTCCCAGTAGCCCAGGTGGCTCTTGTCCACGAACTCGATGCGCGTGAGCCACTTTGGCATCTTCATTCCGTACGTGCCCGGCATCATGACGCGCAATGGAAATCCGTGAATGCGCGTCAGCGGCTCGCCGTCCATGTCATACGCCAGAAAATTCGGCCCGCGCAGCAGGCGCTCGGTGGTGTGCCCGGTCGTGTAGCCCTCCGCCGCGTAAAGGATCGCGTACTTCGCGTTGGACTTCAGCCGCGCGCGCTCGATCAAAGGCCGCAGCAGCGTGCCGCGCCAGTTGGCGTTGTCGATCAACCCGCCGGCAATTGCGTTGGAAACGCATTCCAGCGTCAGCGTGGTTTCGTACGGCGACTCCTTCTTGATGTCGTCATAATCGAAATGCAGCGGCTCATCGACCAGGCCATCGATTGTCAGCGACCATTTATTCACATCCACCGCAGGCTCGCCGTGCGACGACGTGACGTAAAATTCCGGAACCGGCGCAATGGCCCGCAAGGCCGCCTCAGGCCCAAATTTCTCGTAGTCCTTGACGTTGACGCGCCCGCCGCCGAATCCGTACGAGAGCGAACGATACACGGCGTACGGCAGCAGAATGCCCAGCCCTGCTCCCCCAACAATCGAAATGAATCTGCGTCGCTCCATGTGGATGTCTCGAATGTACCACTACTGCTTCTACTTGGATGCTACGGAGGATTGGCTGATTCGGATGAGATAGTGGACATCTGATCTTGTATAATTGTTGAATATGTGGCAGCAAATATGGTCGTGGGTGGTGGTCGGATCAGTCGTATTGTTCCTTCTTGCTGGCGGCATAGCATTTATGACCTCTAGCCATCCTTGGATTGCAGACGGTTTCTTCTTATCAGGGTCCGTCTTGTTCTTAGCGAAATTTCTGACTTGGGAAGACGCAAGGCTATACGAGAGAGTCAAACGAGCACAAATCATTCAAAATGCATTCATCGCGACGATACTGATTTTATTTGGGGCGATTGGAGGAAACCACTACCTCAATAGACCAACAACGTCGGGGCAAACACAGGCGACACTTCCGACGAAAATTCCCTCTGCTCCGGAGATCCCGAATGATTTTGCAAATAGGCCGCCTCAAACTCCCAAGCCCGTGCAGAAGCCGAAGATTGGAAGGCCTTCGCGTGATATAGCAGACTTCGACGACGAACAACTCGCAGAATGGGGCGTCTCACTAATGAAAACAATTAAGAATTTAATCGCCCAAGAAGAGCAAGGAATTCCTCCCGCATCAGCAGCAGCCGGGCCAACCCGCTTACAAATGGCAAGGATGAGCGCCATCAATCTCTATAACGCATTTATGAACTGTTGCTACGAAGACTCACTTAAATACCGAAAAGAGGTCATATCGAGGCTTGGCGGGGGGCAAGGAAATGCTGAGGTTGATGCGCTCTATTCACAGATGAAAGACTGTCGAAACGGCGAGGATATAAGTCCAGAAGTCAGTTGTTCAACCTTTATAAGAACGTTCGAGGAAGATATCGAAGATCTGACAAGCAAGTTAAGACGAAAATCAAACTGACTGTCCACGTTCGAGAATTCGATTTGCATAACAATGTGCTTTTGCGACGGAAATGGCTGCGCCATCAGAATTTAGTAACTTCCGAGAAATGAAAATCGCGGACCTTCATTGACGGGACGACCATTTCGAACGACTCTTCCCCGGCGGCGCGCACTGATGCGCCCAGCAGCTCGACGTTCGAGAGCATTTCGAGCATGCTCTGGTTGAAGCGGAAATTTCGAAGGCCGCCGGCGACCTTGCCGTCTTGCACCAAAAACGTTCCGTCACGCGTCATGCCGGTTAACACTTTTTCGTAGGGATCGACTTCGCGGATGTACCACAGGCGGGTCACCAGGATGCCGCGATCGGTGGAGCGGACCATTTCTTCCACCGAGGAATCGCCGCCGCCGAAGACCAGATTCATGGGGGCTTCGCCGAAATCGTTGGGCAGCGAAAATCCGTGGCCGGTGGGTTTGGACTTCATCTTTTTGGCGGTGGCGCGTGAATAGACCAGATTTTTCGGCACGCCTTTATCGAGCAGCAGAATTTTCTGCCTGGGAATGCCCTCGCCGTCGTAGGGCGCGCCCGATTGCAGCGGGTGGAAGACGTCGTCGTGCAGCGTGATGTTTTCGCCCACGACCTTCTTGCCCATGCGCTTGTTGAAGCAGGAGCGCTGGTCGGCCACCGATGTTCCGGCAAAATCGTAGAAGAGGAAGCCCACCAGATCGAGCACGGCGGCGGGCTCCAGAATCACGGTCCATTTGCCCGGCGCGGCTTCGGTGGGCTTGCGCGACGCGGCGGATTTTTCGCTGGCGCTCGCGGCCAGCGCCGTGGGGTCGATGCGGCTCAAGTCGGGCGCGTTGGCCTTGGCCCAGCCGGAGGAATCGGATTCGAGAATGGTAATGGAAAATTCGGCGCGCGTCTGGCGGTGCGACGCGAACAGGCCGTTGGTATTGGCAATCGCCGATTGCGTCACGCCCGTGGTGAAAATTCCGGCGGCCGTCTGTTTGTTCTTCTCGGCCATTTCGGCCACGCGGGCAACGGCGCGCGCGCGGTCGGCGGGAGAGGCATGGGCCGTGTTTTCGAAATAGCGCGAGACCTTACCGTATTTCTGCGCTCCGGGCATCGGCAACAGATCGCGATTGCGCGGGCGGCTGATCGCCAGGGCTTTCGATGCCTCCACCGCGCGGCGCAGCGATTCCTCGTCGGTCTTGTTCGTGGTCGCGCGCGCCGTGCGGCCATCGAGCACCGTGCGCACCGATACGTTTAGCGACTGCTCGGCAACGTTCTGGTGAATCGTGTTGTTGGCAAAGCGTGTCAGCGCGTCAGAGACCACACCGATTTCGACTTCGGTCTCATCGGCATCGCTGAATTTGAAAATCTTCTCCGCGATGCGGCGCATCTCGGCGTCGGAAAGCAGGTGCAACGCGGCAACGGCGGGGCCGACCTTGCGGCTCGGTGTGCGGGAGGATTTCTTCGCGGATTTTTCGATCGCCATTTTCATAGCATTCCTACCCACATTTCCAGAATCTGTCGTATTTCGACGCGTCAACTCCCAGAGATTGGAAACCTGTGCCGCGCCTACGGCGCTCAACGCCTTGCTCCATCGCTCCCCAGCACTCCTGCGCTGGGCTACGTTATGTCGCGCCTCCGGCGCTTTTTGTGACATTCAAGCGTGAGAGAACCAGTCGCGACTTGCGCGTTGCACGTTCAACTCCTGCCACCGAATCGCCTTTGGCCGAGCGCCGGAGGCGCGACACAAGGTAGCCCAGCCCGTGAGGGCTGGGAACGCTCGCCATCAAAAGGTCTAAGCACCATAGGTGCGGCACATGCCTACCCTCGAACGCCATTCTAAGGACCCTTGGTGGATCGCACCCGATGCGCAAATAAAACCGCAGAGGGGTTCTTCTCCCGCCGCGGCGGGCTCAGAACGACGGCGTTTTGCATTTGCAGCGCTCATCACTTGGCGAATGCCGCTCCCAATTTCACGTTGCGAAAACGCGCGGGCGATGCGCCGTGTCCGGTGCCCATCGTCTGCATGGGCTGGCCCTTGCCGCAGTTCGGCGTGCCCCACAGGGTCCAGTGCTTGCGCGAACAGATCGCGTCGCAACTGTTCCAGAACTCGGTGGTGATGCCGCTGTAGCTGGGATTTTTCAGCATGCGGCCTTTTTTGCCACCCTTGATTTCCCAGGCGATTTCGGTGGAAAACTGGAAATTGTAGCGCTTATCGTCGATGGACCAGGAGCGATTGGTCTCCATCAAGACGGCGTCGTCGGTGTCGGCGATCAGGTCGTCATAGCGCCACGCGCCCGGCAGAATGCTGATGTTGGTCATCCTCGTGATCGGCAGGCGATTCCAGGATTCGGTGCGCATCGTGCCGCCGGAGTGTTTCAGGCCGATCGTTGCCGCCGTTTCGCGATTCGACAGGTATCCGGTGAACAGCCCGTCGGTAATGATCGGCGTGCACTGCGCGGGAACGCCTTCATCGTCGTAGCCGAATGTGCCGAGGCCCGGACCATGTTCCAGGCGCGCGTCGGCCACAACGTTTACGATCTCCGAGCCGTAGCGCAGCGTATTCCATTTTTCGAGCGTGAGAAAACTCATCCCCGCAAAATTCGCTTCCATGCCGAGGACGCGGTCAAGCTCGATGGGATGACCGATGGATTCGTGTATCTGGAGGCCGAGTTGCGAGCTGTCCAGAATCAGTGTTTTCAAACCTTCTGGGGCTTGCGCCGCCGAATGCAGCGCAACAGCTTCTTCAGCCACGCGCGGCGCGTTGCCGAGGAGATCAAGCGATTCCACCAATTCATAGCCGGCAAGCTGATGCTGCCCGCCGAAACTATTCGGATACGAACGCTTCTGAATTTCGCTTCCGGCAAACGCGGTGGCGACAATTCCCGCGCCGGACTGCATCTTCACCTGACGAATCACCGAGCCGATCGAGGACGCGAACAGCTGCTCGATGCGGCGAAACGTCATCGAAGTTTCCGTCAGCGTCACGCCCTTGACACGCGACATTTCCTTGTCCGCTGCCAGCAGCAATCCGAGCTGGCGCTCCAATGGAATGCGGAATGGGTCTTTGACGTAGGGATTCTGCCAGGTGTCCTGATACGCCTCGACCGGAACCATCTCGACATTGTGGCGCTTGGCGAGCGCCGAAGCCTTTGCAATGGCGACCGCTTCGGCGGCACACGTGGCAATTCCCTCTCGCGTCAGGCGGTCGGTGGACGCAAATCCCCACGAGCCGCCGGCAATCACGCGGATTCCAATGCCCAGCGATTCCGATTCGGAGAGCGTGCCTACCTGGCCGTTTTTTGTGGAAAGATCGCGGAGACGAATATCCATCACGCGAGCGTCGGCGTAGGTTGCGCCGCGTAGCCGCGCGGTTTCCAGCGCCCAATTGGCGAAGTCGCGCATCATCTAAATAAAGAAAGCGTGAAAAAGATTTAACACAGAGAACTCAGAGTATCACAGAGGGGCACAGAGAAAGCAGACTTCCCGCGAGGTTGTTCATATCTGTTACAGGTATTTGGCCCAAGGGGCGCTCTGTTTTGAATTCCGAAAAGAACGCCCCGTGAGTCAAAGAAAGACTACGTGCCTTCATCCCACGACGCGAGATACAGTTCCTGCTCGGGGGTGAGCTTATCCATCTGAACTCCCATGGACTCGAGCTTCAGCTTGGCAATCTGCTTGTCAATATTCTCAGGCACAACATAGACCTGAGGCTTAAGTTCGGAAGCATGCTTCAGCATGTACTCGGCCGAAAGGGCCTGGTTGGCAAAGCTCATATCCATAACAGCGGCCGGATGCCCCTCCGCCGCGGCTAGATTGATCAGGCGGCCTTCGCCGAGCAGATAGACCCTGCGTCCGTCCTTCAAGGAATATTCTTCCACGAACGGGCGGGCGATACGGTGTCCGCTGGACATTTTTTCCAGCGCTGGAATGTCGATCTCGACGTTGAAGTGGCCGGAATTGCAGATCACCGCGCCTTCCTTCATTCGTTCGAAATGTTCACCGGCGAGCACGGACTTGTTTCCGGTGACGGTGATAAAAATGTCGCCGATCTTGGCGGCTTCGGACATGGGCATCACGCGGAAGCCGTCCATCACGGCTTCGATGGCGCGTACCGCGTTGATTTCGGTGACGATGACGTCTGCGCCGAGTCCCTTGGCGCGCATGGCAACACCCTTACCGCACCAGCCGTATCCGGCAACAACCACTTTCAAGCCGGCAATCAGCAGGTTCGTCGCCCGGATAACTCCATCGATCGTAGATTGTCCTGTGCCGTAGCGGTTGTCGAAGAAGTGCTTGGTCTCGGCGTCGTTCACGGCGATGACGGGATATTTCAGCGTTCCGTCCTTGGCCATGGCGCGCAGACGAATCACGCCGGTGGTGGTCTCTTCGGTGCCGCCGATCACGTCCTTCACAAGGTGCGCATGCTTGGTAAGAAGCAAGGTCACCAGGTCCGCGCCGTCGTCCATGGTCATCTGTGGCTTATGATCGATGGCCGCGTTCAGGTGTGAGTAATACGTTGCATTGTCCTCGCCCTTGATCGCGTAGGTCGGAATCGAGTAGTCCTTAATGAGCGATGCCGCCACTTCATCCTGCGTCGAGAGCGGGTTCGATGCGCACAGAACCAAGTCGGCTCCGCCGTCACGCAGAGTAATGGCCAGATTCGCCGTCTCGCTGGTGACGTGCAGGCACGCCGCCACGCGAACGCCTTTGAGCGGCTGTTCCTTGATGAAGCGCTTGCGGATCAGCTGTAGAACGGGCATCTGCTGATTCGCCCATTCGATCTTGCGCTTCCCAACTTCCGCGAGGCCGATATCCTTGACATCGCCTGCTACGTTTTGAACCGTGTTAGTCACGCGAGATTCTCCTGTTTATGAATTCGTCGATCGATAATGTCTAGCGGCGAACGGCTTCTTCCTTGCCTAAACCTGCCTGGTTGCGAAGCGAATCGGCCTTGTCGGTCAATTCCCAGGTAAATCCGGGACCAGTGCGTCCGAAATGCCCGAACGAAGCTGTCGGACGATACACGGGACGACGGAGGTTCAGCGACTCGATGATTCCGCGGGGCGTCAGTTTGAACGTGCTGCGGATCAAATCGGTGATCTGCTCATCGGGAATCGAGCCGGTGCCAAACGTGTCGGCCATAACGGAAACCGGGTCGGCCACGCCGATTGCGTAGGCGAGCTGGACTTCCACCTTGCGAGCAATGCCCGCGGCGACCAGATTCTTCGCGACGTGCCGCGCCATATAGCAGGCTGAGCGATCCACTTTCGAAGGATCCTTGCCCGAAAACGCGCCGCCGCCATGCCGGCTGTAGCCGCCATAGGTATCGACGATAATCTTGCGTCCGGTCAAACCGGCGTCGCCCATCGGTCCGCCAACTACGAAGCGGCCGGTCGGGTTAATGTGAAATTTGGTGTTCTTGTCCATCAATGAGGCGGGAACAACCTTGCGGATCACTTCATCGGTGACCATCTTCTGCAAATCGGCGTTCGAAACCGACTCGCTGTGCTGCGTCGAGATGACCACGGTGTCCACGCGCACGGGGCGGTCGCCATGATATTCGACCGTCACCTGAGACTTACCGTCCGGCCGCAGGAACTCAGCAATTCCCTGGCGGCGAATTTGGGAGAGCCGCTCCACGAGCTTATGAGCCAGCGTGATCGGCAACGGCATCAGTTCTTCAGTCTCATCACAGGCAAAGCCGAACATCAGGCCCTGGTCCCCGGCTCCTCCGGTATCCACGCCCATCGCGATGTCCGGCGACTGGCGCTTGATCGAGGAAATGACGGCGCAGGTTTCCGAGTCGAAACCATATTCGGCGCGCGTGTAGCCGACATCGCGGATGACGTCACGGGCGATATCGGAATAATCCAGCACCGCCGTCGTGGTGATCTCACCGGCGACCATTACTAGTCCGGTCGTCACCAGAGTCTCGCAGGCCACGCGGCCCATAGGATCTTCGGTCAACACTGCGTCTAGTACCGCGTCTGAAACCTGGTCGGCAATCTTGTCCGGATGACCTTCCGTGACCGATTCCGAAGTGAACAGAAATTTACGCTTTTTGTCGCTCAAGCCAGCACCCCTTCCACGGGAATCGAAATAGAACTATTGATTAAATCTTGCGCGGCACATCATCTAATTTAGGTCCAAATCGACGCTAACATGGGGCCTGTGGGCTGTCAACGAATTGGGCTTAGAGGCGTTGTGGTAACACTAAACTGCAAAATCATTCGTTTGAAATGTTAACGCGCAGGGCGTTGATGATGTTTAGGAGTCATCGTTGGAGTCGTCCCCGGCGCCGAGGGTTCCTTTGCGCCTTGACAACAGGTAGTTACGAATAAATGGGTCGAGATCGCCGTCCAGGACGCGCTCGACGTCGCCCATTTCGAACTTTGTCCGATGATCCTTGATCAATCGATAGGGTTGCAGCGTGTAAGTCCGAATCTGGCTGCCGAAGCTGATATCACGCTTGGTTTCGTCCAGCTTTCGTGTCTCCGCCTGGCGCTTTTCGATTTCCGCTTCATAGAGGCGCGACTTAAGCCATTTCATTGCCAGTTCGCGGTTCTTGTGCTGGCTGCGTTCGTTCTGGCACTGCACGACGATTCCGGTCGGAATGTGCGTAATTCGAACTGCGGTTTCCACCTTGTTGACATTCTGCCCGCCCGCGCCTCCTGCGCGGAATGTGTCCACGCGTACTTCTTCTGGCTTGACGACAATTTCGATTCGATCGTCGATCTCAGGTATGACAAAGATCGAGGCGAAAGACGTGTGACGCCGCGCGGCCTGATCGAACGGAGAAATGCGAATCAGGCGATGCACGCCGCTTTCGGTGGAGAGGAACCCGTAGGCATTCTCCCCTTCAATGCGCAATGTCGCCGATTTCAGCCCCGCGCCTTCGCCGGGCGTCAGGTCCATGACGGTGGCGCGGAAACCCTTGCGCTCCGACCAGCGGAGGTACATCCGCATGAGCATTTCGGCCCAGTCCTGGGACTCCATGCCACCCGCGCCGGACTTGATGGTCATGATGGCGTTCAGCCCGTCAGTCTCGCCGGAAAGTAGCGTAAGTGTTTCCAGTTCAGAGACATAAGTGTCGGCTGCGCCAATTTCGCGCTCGATGTCCTGGAGCAAAGAATCGCGCTGGGCGATGTCCGTCTCTTCTTCGGCCAGATGAAAATACGTCTCGATGTCGCTCAGCGTGCGCGCGAGCTTCTCATCGGACGCGATAATGCCCTCGGCAGCTTTGCGCTGCTGGAGAACCTTCTGCGCCTGTTCCTGATTCTGCCAAAAGTCGGGAGCTGAGGTTTTTGCTTCGAGAGCGGTTAGAGTTTCGCGGCTGCGGGCGACGTCAAAGATAGCTCCGCACAAGTTCGATTCGTTTCTGAAGTTCGTCCTGCCGCCGCTGAAGATCTTCGATGACCATGTGTGTCCCGTTGGATTATGAGTTGGAGCGCGCGAACGCATCCCGCACGCTGAACAACAATAACATGAGCGTGACAATCACGCACAGCCAGGGGAGCCAATCACCCCGTCGGGCGTAGGGCGTGATGTCCGTTCGAAAGCCGTAGGGGGCGTCGAGTTCGCCTCTAACATTGGCCGGCAGGCGCGCGACGATGCGCCCATAGGGGTCCACCGAAACCGTGATTCCGTTGTTGGTGTCGCGCAGCAGCCAGCGACGATTTTCCACTGCGCGCACGCGCGCCATCGCCAGGTGCTGCGGCGGGGCGGACGATCCGCCGAACCAGCCGTCGTCGGAAATATTGATGAACACGGCAGCTCCGGCAAGCGTGAAGCGGCGAACTTCGTTCGGGAAAATCGCTTCGTAGCAGATATAGGTACTGAAAAGCCCGCCCGGAATTTTCCCAACCTTGTACTGCGTTCCGTGTTCGAAATCCCCAATCACGCTGGTCAAACCGTTTGCGAAGGTGAGATATTTTCTCCACGGCACGTACTCGCTAAACGGGACCAGGTGAATCTTGTCGTAGATAAAAGTCAACGCGCCGGAGGAATCGAGCAGACCCGCGCTGTTGTTCGCGCCAATCCGCCCGTTGCCCAGCGGCTTCCAATCGACGACTCCAACCAGGAAGTCACCCCCCGCACCGTGCGCAATGCGCTGGGCGCGCATCAGGAAGCGCCCGTCCTGAAGCGAAAACGGCGCGGGGACTTCCGGCCACACGACGACGCCCGGAGTTTTCTGCGCGGCACCGATGGTGATCTGTTCCAGATCGTCAAGATCGGATGTGTGCGATTGCATCCAGTTGCCCGGATAGCTCATCGCCACCGGGAAATTCGTCTGCACCAGATGCGCAGTTTGGTCCGGCGTGGCCTGCGGCACAAATCGCGGACCTGCAAACGCGACACAGGCGATCAAGACGGTCACGTAAATTAACGGTTGGAGAGAACGCAGGTTCCCATGACTCGCTCGCAAGACCGCCCAGGTAAACAGTGCGTTGTATCCCGCGACCAAGAGCGAAAGTCCAAAAATTCCAGTAATCACGGTCAACTGCACCAGCGCTAGATTTCCCGCCGCCGCATACCCGAGTAAATTCCATGGAAAGCCGATCGCGGGGAGATGGAGGAACGCGAATTCCATTGTCACCCACGCGAAAGGCGCAGCCAGACAGGCTCGTCCTATCCCGAAACGGCTGAGCCATGCAACAGCGGCGCCAAACAGCGCATGAAAGGCCGCGCAGATGAATACCACCAGCAGAAACACTCCCCCGGCGGCGACTACGGAAAGCGGCCCATACTGGCGCATCACGTTGTAAAACCACGGCACGCTGAGCGCGTAAAAGACGCCCCCTTGCAGCCATCCGATCAGCAAAGCGAATCGCGGAGTCGCGCCTAAGATGGCGAGAATCAAAATTGCCGGGGAAATCCAAGCAAGGAGGGGGAAATTAAAAATGGGAAATGCCAAGGCGAGCGCGACGCCGGAGACAAGAGCAAGCAGCAGGCGGACCGTCCTCGAAGGGTTCATGGCTCCGGCATTGTAGAACGGCAATGCATTTGCCGCACGTGGAGATACGGGATGCCGAGTCCAAACCGCGGATGGCTCTTAGCGGACTAGCTTGATGGCCGATCTTAGGTGGGGGAACAAACAGGGAAATTGATCGGTTGAATAGAGACTTAGGATTATCCAATTGTACTTCGCCCTCGCAAAATCAAGCTTCACGAACAACATAGTCACGGAATTTCTCGGGATTGCCGAAGTTAGCAACGATCGCCAAACTTTTCTTAGCTCTGCTACAGGTCTGATAAAAGAGTTTTCGCACACGGCGTACTCATGCTTGCCTGTTGTTAGGCGGCCCGGCCCGCACATAGGAATCCACCGGGAGCCGGGGCGGCTACATCGATTTGCCTTATGGAACCGATCAATTTATTGGGGTTGGCATTTGAATATGTTCCACCTAAATTAACGGGCGTGAGTAAATTCGGAACCTCCCTGAGAAATCAACCTTGAACTCGTTTGCCGTAATGCCACAGAACTGTCCTGGGCTTGATCGAATTCGACGCGTTGCGGCGCAGCCATTTTCTTCAATGGCGCGCGTATCCCGCCGAAGGAGGGAGTTCGCCGTATGACGGTACCCATGCCGGACGACGGGGCTAACAACAATCCCACGCTCAGTTTTCTAGATGAACTGACAACACACGCGCACCTGGCTCCGCTGCAGGAGGTCCTCGATAAGCTGGTCGGCTTCGCCACGAGCCTGGTGGAAAGCGATTCGTGTTTTGTGTACGTGCGCGAGGGCGATGACCTGGTGATGAGGGCCTCGAAAAACCCCCGCCAGGAATTTCTCAATCGCCTGAAGCTAAAAGTCGGCGAGGGCATTACCGGCTGGGTAGCCGATCACCGGCAAACCGTGGCCATCGGCCTGAATGCCTGGAAGGACCCGCGCTTCAAAGTGTTCAGCAACCTGCCGGAGGACCAGTTCGAATCCTTCCTGTCCGTGCCGATTCTGACGCGCGGGCGCGCCGTGGGCGTGATCAGCCTGCAAAACCGCAAGCCGCATGAATATACGGCGCACGAAATCACCTCCATTTCGACCATCGGGGCATTCGTGGGTGCGGAACTCGAGATGGTCCGCCTGGAAGTGGAAAGCGCGCAGGATATGAACGAACGCCGCAGCGCCGAGGACCGCTTCTATAAAGCCTTCAACGCCAATCCCGGACCAATCGCCATCACCACCATCCCGGACGAGTTCTACCTCGACGTGAATGAAAGTTTCCTTCAAGTCACCGGTTTCGAACGTCGCGAGGTCATCGGACGAACCGCTTCGGAACTTAATTTTTGGACTCATCCTGAAGAGCGGGCCCGGTTGATAAAGGAATTGTCGGAACATAAGCACGTCCGGGACCTGGAAATTGGATTTAATACCAAGTCCGGCGAGAAACGCACAGGTCTCGAGTCCGCCGAAATCATCGATGTCAGCGGCCAGGTGTGCATGCTGGCAATCCTCAAGGACATTACCGAACTCAAGGTGGCGCAGGAGAAGCTGCTGCACAACGCCTTTCACGATTCGCTCACCAATCTGCCCAATCGGGCCTTGTTCCTTGACCGCCTGGAGAGAATGGTGGCGCGCGCCAAGCGGCACAAGGATTTCCGGTACGCCGTGCTGTTCATCGATATCGACCGCTTTAAAATCGTGAACGACAGCCTGGGGCATCACGGGGGAGACGAATTAATCGTCCAATTTTCCAAGCGTATTCTGCAATGCTTGCGCCTCGAGGACGTGATTTCCAGGCCGGCGGCCTCGGAAGTCATAGGGCATGAATGGACCACTAAGGACGATACGCTGGCACGGCTCGGCGGCGACGAATTCACCGTGCTGCTGGACGATCTGCGCAGCCCTACGGACAGCATCCGCGTGGCCGGGCGTATCCAACAGTCCCTTGCTGAGCCGTTCTTGGTCGCCGGGCAGGAGGTGTTCACGACGGCCAGCATCGGCATCGCGGCCAGCTCCGAGCTATACACTTCGGCGGCGGAAGTCCTGCGGGATGCGGACATTGCCATGTATCGCGCCAAGGCGCAAGGGAAGGCGCGGACCGAAGTCTTCGATCACGCCATGCACGATAAAGCTGTGGGGCGGCTCAAGCTGGAAACCAATCTGCGGCGTGCGCTCGAACGCGAAGAGTTTCGCGTCTTTTACCAGCCGATTATTTCCCTGCTCAGCGGCCAGATCGCCGGATTCGAAGCGCTGGTGCGATGGGACCGGCCGGAAGTGGGAATCGTCTCCCCGGCGGAATTCATCGGAGTGGCCGAAGACATGGGGCTGATCGTGCTGCTTGGATATTGGGTGCTGCGAAAGGCCTGCAAGCAGGTTCGGCAATGGCACCTGGCGAATCCCGGGGAAACCCTGCTGACGATGAGCGTGAATATATCGGGCCGCCAATTCAAGCAGCCCGACATCGTGGAGCAGGTGGAAAAGATTTTGCGGGAAACGGAAGTGGATCCATCCGCCATCAAGCTGGAAATTACGGAGTCGGTGACGATGGACAATGCTGACCGTACGATTCGAGTCGTCAATGGATTGAAACAACTCGGCCTTCGGCTCAGCATCGACGATTTCGGGACGGGCTATTCGTCGTTGAGTTACCTGCGCCGGTTTCCGATGGATACGCTCAAGATCGACCGGTCGTTTGTGCAGAACCTATCGAGCAATCCTGAAAATCTGGCGATTGTGCGCACAATCATCAGCCTGGCGCGGAATCTGGGAATGGACGTGGTCGCCGAGGGCGCGGAGACGGCCGATGAAGTGGACCAATTGAAATCGCTGGATTGCGATTTCAGTCAGGGCTATTTCTTTTCCAAACCGGTCAATAGCGAGCAGGCCGATCACCTACTGCGGAAAACGGCTCGCTCGTAAATTTTCGATGGCATTGCAAAAATTGCCGGCCGTCTTACTATCGACCGACCGCTGGCCTAAGCTCCTGTTGGTCGCGCCAAACATTGCTTCGACTCCGAGCCCGATGTTAGGTTTTTCGGGCCGGACACGCTTTGCTGGAAGACAGTTCGAACCCGGCGAGAGGAAAAGGAACCAAACTCATGCGAACGAATGTGAAGCAATCTCTAATTGTGGGGGTTTTTTCTGTAGACCCTGGGAGCGGGACTCGCGTCTGCCCAGCAAGCCCCAGCGGCATAGGCTCCGGCCCCGACGCCTTCGATATTTAAGCTGACCAGCCCTGCCTACGGCGAGGGCAGTATGATCCCCACGCAGCACGCGTGCGCAGTACCCAGTCCGATTTCGTCCGCGCTGCAATTGAGCAACCCGCCAGCGGGTACGGCGAGCTTTGCGATGATCCCGCATGACACGGAGGGCGACCTTGCCAAAGGGACAATGGAAACGACGCACTGGATTTTCTGGAATGTGCCGGCAATTTCGGTTTCGCTGTCGGAAAATGTGAAGCCGGATTCCTCCGCCGACAGCATCGTTCAGGGCAAGAACGCCCCCGGCGTCAACGGTTATATGGTGCCCTGCCCGCGTCCCGGCGCGACTCCGCATCACTACGTTTTCGAAACGTATGCGCTGCTGGACATTTCGCCGGCATCCTCCCGCGCCGACCTATTGAAGGCGATGGAAGGCCACGTCATTGGCAAAACCATCTACTTAAGGCTTTTGGGCCGGTAAACAAGCCGCTGGATCCCGGCGAAACTTCAACGTTTTACGATGGACTTAAAACCCTTGGTTTCGAGGTCGTGTCGCGCGCTGGTGGCGGACTGCGAGTCGGCATACGGTCCCACCTGGACTCGATAAAACTTATCTGTAGAAGGCGTGATAACAAACGCGGGAAACTTTTTCTGCTGCAAAGCTTGCGCCAGGGCCAGCGCGTCGCCTTCGCTGGTGACCGCGGCAACCTGAAGCATGACGGATCCGTTTGCCACCAGCGGCGACCCGACGGGAGGAGGATTCTTCGCCTCCATCGGAGCTTTCGCATTCGTAATAGTAGGTTTCGGTGCAGGCGTCGCGGACATAGACTTCTTGGCGGGCTGCAGATGATCTTCTTTTAGGTTGGGATCAGCAGCGTGATAAAAATCCCAATCGGAATTCTTCTGGGGCATCGGAGTTTCTGCGCTGGCTATGCTGTCGGGGGCTTGAGGCTTCGATTTCGATTCGGGCGCGGCAGCGACGTCCGGCGCGGCTGCCTCGATCGGTTTGTCCACGGCAGCGCTGAGCTTGGGATCGAACTGGCTGCGGCCGAGTAGATAGCCGAGCGTAAAGACAACTCCAAATATCACGACGAGCAGCATGAACAACCCGACCAAGTGCCTGCTTTCCAGCACGAAGTCGCCGCCGCTTTTTTTCTCTGTCGATGCCATTATTCTAGCGGGCTCCAAGTAGAGCCTGCATTCGCTACTGTTTTCTAGTCCTACTGCTTTCTAGAACTGATCGCCTTTACCCACTCATTGATAATATCAATGGGCAACGGAAAAACGATGGTCGTATTTTTCTCGACGCCTATTTCAGTTAACGTCTGCAAGTATCGCAATTGAATCGCGGCAGGCTGAGTTTCGAGCACCTGAGCGGCTTCCGCCAGTTTTGCCGATGCCTGCGCTTCGCCTTCCGCGTGAATGATTTTGGCGCGGCGTTCGCGCTCGGCCTCCGCCTGGCGGCCGATGGCGCGCTGCATCTGCTCGGGAATATCGACCTGCTTGACTTCCACCTTCGTTACTTTAATACCCCAGGGCTCGGTATCCTGGTCAAGGATGATTTGCAGTTTGCTGTTGACCTTTTCGCGCTCGGCGAGAATCTCGTCGAGTTCGAACTGGCCGACGATGCTGCGCAGAGTGGTTTGCGCCTTCTGCGACGTCGCGTACATATAGTTTTGCACACGCGAAACGGCGAGATTAGCGTCCACGACGGCGAAATAAGCCACGGCGTTTACTTTCACCGAAACATTGTCACGCGTAATGATGTCCTGCGAAGGCACATCCAACGTTTCGATCCGCAGCGAGACTCGCGTGAGCGTCTCGATCGGATAAAATACCAGGCACAGGCCGGGGCCCTTCGCATTTGGCTGCATGCGTCCCAGGCGCAGGACGACACCGCGTTCCCATTCTTTCAAAACATATAGGGAATTCCAGAACCAGATAAAACCGATGAACAGAACGATCAGTAGCCCGTACGCCGAAAAGTCCATAATTCCTCCCCCCATTGCCATCCTCTCTTGCCGATCCCAGGAAATTTCGTTTACTTGCCGGCGGCCGCGTGTTCGACCGGAACGACGGAAAGTGTAAGACCTTCGAACGTTGTCACGCGGACATGCGCGCCCTGCGGAATCGCCTCCTGCGCGACAGCGCGCCACAACGCGCCATTCAATCGCACCATTCCTTCGAACAATTCTCCGTCCGCCGACTTTACCAGCGCTCCGGTAACTTCGGCGGTGGCGCCGATAAACTGCTCGCGTCCCATCGACGGTTTCCACGACCGCGATTTCAACACCAGCCGCATCAGGAAAATCGCGATCAGCGCAAACGGCACAGTAACGCTGGCCGCCACGCCCAGGCTGACTCCGGCGTGCGTCAATGGAGAGCGCACCAACATTAATGCGCCGAGAAACATTGCCACGATGCCGCCAATCCCTAAAACTCCGTGACTGGTGTACTTGGCTTCCAGAATGAACAGCCCCAGCGCCAGCAGAATCAATACAATTCCGGCCGGAGCCACAGGAAGAATATGCATCGCATAAAGCGCCAACACCAGTGAAATTCCGCCAATCACGCCCGGCGCAACCATGCCGGGATGCGTAAACTCGGTGTATAGCCCCAGCACGCCGACGATCAACAGAATAAAAAATGCGTCCGGCTGGACGATGCGCGAAAGAAACTGCTGGCGGAACGACATCGCCATTGGCACGCGTGCTGGATCGTGAAGGGCGATTTGTACGGTTGACCCGTCGAAGCGTTTGATCGTCCGCCCATCGAGTTGCGCTAGTAAATCTTCTGGCGATTTGGCAATCAGATCGATCAGTTTCCCGTCGAGCGCTTCGGTTTCCGTCCACGCCTTGCCGTCAACCACGGCGGATTCGGCCAGCGCCACATTGCGGCCGCGTTTAGCAGAGTAACTGCGCAGGAATGCCGTCGCATCGTTCAGTATTTTCTTCCTCAGCGTGTCATCGACCTGCAGAGGCATTCCGCCGATGGCCAGCAGCGGCGACGCTGCTCCGGTATGCGTGCCGGGAGCCATCGCCGCCACGTCCGCCGAAAGCAAAATAAAAAATCCGGCTGATGCGCCGCGCGAGCCTGCGGGAGAGATATATACGGCGACCGGAATCGGCGAATCGAGGATGTGCTGGATGATGTCCTCCATCGAAGTGGAGAGGCCTCCGGGAGTGTCCATCGTGATCAGGATGAGGCTGGCATGATCTCGCGCAGCCTGTTCGATGCCGCTGTCCACGTACTCGGCCATCACAGGTTCTATTTCGTCGCCGATGCGCAGTTCAACCACTTGCGCCCTGCCACTTGCGGACGCAGGCGCTAGCGGCAGGATCTGCGCTTGCGATGAGAACGCGGCAAAGAACGTTCCTGCAAATGAAATCGCAACGAGCGCAGAGAAAGCGTGTCGCGTTGACAAGACCTTTGCGAAGATTGCGCTGCGAGTTCTCACGGCCGAACTCCGTTGTCTTCCTTCTTCCTTGAATCTTCTTTGCGTGCAGGCTTTGTTGCCGCGGCGTCGCCTTCCAGATGCAGCAGTGCGCGATCGAAATTCATCGAGACACGCGCCTGGCGCGCCAGCGCTCCCGGGTCTTGTGCTGCAGCGGCAGAAGCGCCTGTGTTGCCAGCCGATTCGGCACGCAGGGCGGCAGCATCGGAAGCCCGTCCAAGCGATTCGAACGTGGAGATCAACAGCGTCCTCGCCAGTTTGTCATCAGGATCGACTTTCCGGGCGCGCTCTAGCGGAGCGACTGCTGCATCGGGCTGTTTTGCAGCCAGTTTCGCGATGGCAATGTTTTCCCAGTACAGCGGCTCCTCTGCGTCAAGCGCAGCTGCCCGCTCAAACTCCGCAGCCGCATCGCCCGGTTTTCCCAAGCGCAAACGCGCAACGCCAAGATTGTTACGAATCTCCGGCATTTCGGGGAGGCGGTCTTTCGGATCCGAACTTCGCGAACGCTCCATGAGGCCGGAAAAAGCGGCCTCCGCGCGGGAAGCATCGCCCCGCTGCAGGTGGCAAACGCCGGTGTTGAAGCTGGCCTCAGGCCCCCCCGCGCGATTGGGAGGGACACGTGAATACCACGGCAAGGCCGATTCGCAGTTGTGGCGCGCGAAATAGAGCTGCCCCAGCTCGAACGCGGGGCGGTCCCAGGCGGGCTCCAGTCGCGCGGCTTCACGCAAGGATTTCATTCGCGACTCGTCGTCCATCGCTGCAATTCCATGGACAAAATTTTCGAGCGCTTCCTGGCGCAGCGAAAGCGGCGGATTCGAGAAACTCGATTCATCCACATTGGCCGCCTGCTCGGTGCAATCCTGTTGTTCCAACGCGCACAAAATTTCCCACGACAATCGCGCGTGGATTCGGAGCAGGCTGTCCAGCGGACCCGATTGCGTGTACGGCTTCGAAAGCCAGGGCGGGTTTACGCTGAGCACGCGAGCTTCCAGCGTTATGGTTTTCCCGTCGGAAACAAATCGCCCAAGAACGACTTCGTCCGCATCTGCCTCGGTCGCAATCTTAACCATCGTCGCATGAGAAAACCGGGCGGAATCGGGAAGCCCGATCTTCTCCAGAGCCGCCAACCGATCCTGCCTCGGAAGTACATTCAATCCACGATCTTCAAGGCGCTCGGCGGTGAGTTCGGATAAACCTTCTCCGAGCCAGTCGACGCTGGCGATTCTGCTCCCGTTTTCAAATGGAAACACAATGAGAGTTCCAGCATGCGTGGATTCAGAATTGGGATGGGAACCGTTGCCCGATTGACCGAACTCGGAGGGCCGGGCGCTCCCGGCCACAAAAAAGGCCGCGCAGGCAAGTGCCATTCCAATTCGAAAAGATCGCGCGGGCATCGTGGGCGTATTGTAACAGAGCGGCAGTAATGCGGCGCGCACAGTTCCGAAGCGCCTAGCCCTTCGGCTGATCCGGATCGGGTTTTTGTTCGCTGGGTAAGGTTAAAATCAGCACGTCCTGGACGAGAGGGTCGTTCACAACTTTCTTGAATGCGGGATCGGTCTTTGCCGTTACGACATCCTTGTAGCCCTCATCGAACGACTTGCGCAAATAGTCGGCGCAATGTTCCGCGTCTCCAAGCTGAGCGTATTCCTTTGCCATCATGAAGAAGAAGAGTCCGTGATTTTCCACGGTGCGATCCTGCACCATGGTTCCCACGCGCTCGCTGCGATCGAACGCGTGCGGATCGATTTGCAGCGCCTGGCGAAATTGCGCAGCGGCTTCGGTGTACTTCTTCATTTTGTAGTACGCGTACCCGAGATTGGCGTAAGTGCCGGCCTGCCCAGGAGCGATCGCGATGGCCCGCTGGTATTCCCGAATGGCCTTTCGATAATTTTTCTGCTGATACCACACCATTCCCAGGTTGTTCACCGCGCTGGAATATTTTTTGTCGGCTTTGGAAGCCCTAGTGAAATATTTCTTGGCCTGATCGAACTGGGACATGTCCAAGTAAGCGATGCCAATCATGTTCATGTAAACAGCGCTTTTCGGCTCGCTCTTTAGCAGGCCTTCATAGGCAACGATGGCATCCTCGTAGCGTTTTTCCGCCATCATGATTTTGGCGCGCTCCACGTCCAGCGCACGGCCCGCGAGCGGGGGCGGAACATTCTGGCTCGGCTGGGAAACAGCGGGAAGTGATGCGGAATCCGCGGGCTGTTGAGCGCTATGCGCAGGGGCAACGGCGACGATCGAAGCAGCAAGCGCGATCCATGAGTAATGTTTGATGTACATGGCCAATCTGTTGGACGGCCTTTATGGTTGTGTGTCTTTCGTTCCCAGGTTCCCTTTATCGCCGTCTTTCTTACTTCCTCCAAAGATACCAAAAATGCGCCTGAAAACACCCTTTTTGTTCTCATCTTCGGATTGTGCGGCGGTATCCGCCGCTGCCGCACCGGGAGCGGCCGGACTCTTCGCAGTGGGGCCGTTGGCCGCGCCAGGGCCTGAAGGCGGCGCGGTTTCTCCGTCCTTCTCCTTGCCTCCGAATACACGGGAGAGCCACGAGGCAGGCGGGGCTTCGCTGGCCATGCGGCCACCGTGCAGCGGGCAGAATTCCGTTGGTTCCGTGCCGTGAATATAGACCTCCTCCCGCGTATTTGGGCATGAGGGCGTGGCCAGTTGAAGCGTGTCAGAGTCGATGGTGACTTTGATGACTCCTTCGGGCATCGCAAATGGCTGCACATCGCGATATCCCGGGACGTTGACGGCGCGCTTCATGAATTCCGCCCAGATGGGCGCGGGCGCAGCGGCCCCTGAAAGTCCGAGGTCGCGATTGTCGTCGAACCCCACCCAGACGATGCAAAGCAGGTTCGAGGTGTAGCCGGCGAACCAGCCATCGCGGGAAGTGCCTGTTTTACCCGCAGCCGGCGCCGTAAATCCGCGGGAGCGCACAGTCGCTCCGGTGCCATGATTGATGACGTCTTCCATCATGCTGGTCACCAAATAGGCGACTCGGGGATCGAGTGCACGGCGTGTTCGAATCGGGTTCTGCTCGAGTGATTCGCCATCTGAATTGACTACGTTGCGGATGAACGTCGGCTCGGCGCGCACGCCTTCGTTTGCAAAGACCGTATATCCGCCGGCCACTTCGAGCGGCGTCATTTCATAGGCGCCGAGAGCGACTGCAGGCGTCGGCTGGATCGAGGCATCCAGTCCGAATTGGTGCGCCATATCGGTGACGCGCGTGTAGCCCACCAGCTCGGCTACTTTCACCGTAGCGACGTTAAGCGAATACGTAAGCGCTTCCCTCATCGTCACTTTGCCGTGAAATTTTTCTCCATAATTGTTGGGCGTGTATTCTTTGCCGTCGAAGTCGAACGTTGTCGGCTCGTCCACAACTGTGGTGGCGGGAGTAAGAATGGGCTGCACGCCGTCCACCGCGCCTTCGAACGCCGCGGCATAGACGAATGGTTTGAACGCAGAACCCGGCTGGCGCCTCGCGAGCACGTGGTTGAGCTGACTTTGCCCGTAATCACGCCCGCCGATTAACGCCTTAATTTCTCCAGTGTGCGGATCGAGAACGACGATCCCCACCTGCGCCTCAGGAGCGGGCTGGCCTTCCTTGCGCCATCGCGCATAGCGGTGCGCAAGTTGGGCATCGACATTCTTCACGCCGATATCGACAGCCTCCGCTGCGGCGCGCTGCAGATCGGAATCGAGCGTGGTGTACACACGAAAACTTTGCGAAAGCAAGTCGGCTTCGGAAAAACGATCCAGCAGGTGGTCCTTAACCATGTCCACAAAATAAGGAGCGGTGCTGCCCTCAAGCCCGCCTCCCACAATGTGAAGCGGAGTCTTCTTGGCATCCTGCAACTGCTGTTGTGAAATTACGCCGTTTTCACCCATTGCAAGCAAAGCCCTATCGCGCGCCTCCACGGCTCGCTCGGGACGATGCTCCGCGGTGGAATAGCGATTAGGCGCGTGGATGATTCCGGCCAGAAAAGCCGCTTCGGGCAGGGTAACTTCGCGAACGTCCTTATTGAAATACGCGAGCGAAGCTTCGCCAAATCCGTGGATGGCAAAACTTCCGCGATTTCCCAGATAAATTTCGTTGGCATACAGCTCAAAGATCTGCGCCTTGGTAAAGCGGTGCTCGAGTTCCATGGCCACCATGGTTTCGGCGATCTTGCGCCGCCAGGTGCGCTCGGTGCTGAAGAAAAAACTGCGCGCCACTTGCATCGAGATTGTGCTGGCTCCCTGCTGAACGTGCCCACCGTGGCGCAGGTCCGCCCAGGCAGCGCCTAAGATGCGTATGGCGTCAAAACCGGGATGCTCGAAGAAACGCCTGTCTTCCACCGAAAGCACGGCATCGCGCAGCACCTTCGGAATATCATTGATGTTCATGGCCCGGCGCTTCTCGCGCGAGCTATCGAACAGGCTGCTCAATAGTTCCGGTTCGATCTCAGCCGAATCCAGAGCTGCGCCCGTATCCAGCATGCGAATTTTCTGCACCTGGTTACCGCCGAAGGTGACGACGAGCCTGTTCTTCCCTTGGAAATAAGACTCATCCGACGGGCGAATCTCAATCTCACTGCCATGCAAAACATATCGTCCCGGCGTGCCCTCTACGTTCAATTCGCTGTATCCGGAACGCTGCAGACGGTTTGTCAGTTCCCCGACGCTCAGCGCTTGCCCAGTGGAAATTCGCATCGGTGCGGCATAGATTCTAGCCGTGGTTTGCTGGATGTGCCCGGAAAGGCGCGCATCGATCATCCTGCCGTAGGAAATCCAGTAATAAGCGAAGACTCCCGAGGCGGCCAACACGAGCAAAAGTGCAATCCCAAGCAAGACCAAGCCAACATGGGATGTCCAGAAACCTCGGTTGATACGAACGCGCAAGCCGTTTCTCCGTTCCGCCGTCAAAATCGTTCTTCCCGAACTGCCAACCAGTGCCCTGTACTAGTTGGATGCAAACCCGTACCTAGTGTACACGGCTTCGCAAAGACATTTCCTGAGTGGCGTAGGCTTTAGAGCCTGTGTGGTATGTGCTAAAAATCGATTTCCACATCCCTTTTCAGCTTTCACTTTTGTTGAAACGATTCAAGTTATTCGCTTCCACAAAGGATACAAGCTGTGGAAATCGAGGTTGCCACACAGGCTCTTTAGCCTGCGCGTTTTTGATTTTTTGCAGGGAGAAGCCAAAACCAACCCCACACAGCCTAAAGGCTATGCCACCTGACGTTTCACCTAAACCAATGCGCTGTTGCTGGCTGAGGGGTGGAAATTCAATGTCCATTGATAAACGATAAGGTCGATGGTCACGGAATAGTCCGCATTGATTTTGATGTTCCCGCTGAGTGCTTCGATCTTGATATCCTCGGGATTAATCGCAATATCGGCCTTTTGCGCTTCGCTTAAGACGTTGGTTCTAATTTGCTCGGGTGTTTGCCGCGATACTGATGCGAACCGCGCGACGGTCTGAATCCCGTCCTGAAACTCATACTCGCTCACGAGCGCTGGGATGACCTTAACGCAAACGTACACGAACGACGCCAAAATCAGCGTCCAGACGATGGCTTTGAGCGCTCCCGCTCCACGCTCGGAACTTCGACTGGCCCGAATTGGAACCCGATCGAGAGTTGTAGACGTCACATTCGCGGTCGAATTCAGCTGTTGATAGAGATTCACAGTTAACAATGCTAGCACTCGCGCATAGGAGCGTCGAGGCCGAGTCTCGGTCCCCGTGCCGAGACGTTACATAGGACGAAGGCTATTGTATTCAAAAGGATAGAAGATATGTTGCCGATAAAACCTGAACGGTGTAGAGTGTGGCCCACTTGGATGCTGAAGGAGTCCGCGCGTCCTGATAATTCGGCATAGTTTTCAGAAAGGTGAAGCGATTCGCTCGTCCCATGGCCGTGCGCCGGTGGCTCTCAGGCGCGTATTTGAGGGTGAATAGGCTTTAGTGGGCGAAGTCGCAACAATAATTATGAATATATCGAAAACGGCTATGGCTCTATTGTTGCTCGCGGCGCTCGCAGTCGGTCTGGTTGGAGGAGTCGTCCGCGCCCAGAATCCGAAGCTCGTCGCAAACGCAACCGGCGCCCCACTTCCCAAGGACATCTATCCCGACTCCAGAAACCGCCTCCCTTTGCCGAAACGCGATGACATGGACGAGGAGGGCAAGAAGATCTACGACGAGCTGACCAAGAAATCGGAGCTTGCCGTCGGGATCGAGCAGCCCGGCGTCCGCCTGTGGGATCCCAGGCTTGCCCAAGTCACGGGCGCGGTCAGCCACTATCTGAAGTATGAAACGGGAATGCCGAACCGGCTTGTGGAGATTGCGGTGCTGGTTGCGGCTCGAGAGATGGAGTGCCAATACGAGTGGACCCAGTGGGAGACTCATGGCCGCGATCCGAAGGATCCGCGCAAAATCGAACCGGAGATCATCGACATCATTAAGTACGAAAAACCCATTGTTGGGTTAGGCGAAAAAGAAACCGCAATCATTAAATTCGGGCGCGAAACGTTTGGCGATCGCTACACAACATCCGAAACGTTCGCCGAAATGCTCCGCCTGTTCGGACGCAAAGGCACCATCGATTTGCTCTGGCTGATGGCCAATTACTCCAGTGACGCCGCGGAGCTGACTGCCTTCAACAACCAGTTGCGCGCGGACCAAATGCCGTTGCTCCCACCCTCGCCACACCCGCACAAGGGCGTGGTACGGCCATACTCAACCAAGGACCCGCTGCCCAAGGACGTTTACTCTGACTCGAGAAACCGGCTCCCCACACCAAAGCGCGAGGACCTGAACGAGGAAGACAGAAAGATGTTCGATTTCATTTCCCGCGGAAAGCCAGGACCCGACGGCAAAGTCCCCGAAGGCTTTCTGCCAACCGGGACGCCGCAAACCGCCGTTCGAATTTGGGACGTGAAACTTGCGAGACTGATGTCCGAAGTATCGCACTATCGCAAGTACGAAATCGGATTGCCGAACCGGTTGCAGGAAATCGCCATTCTCGTAACTGCCTACGAAATGGACAGCCAATACGAATGGACACAGTGGGAACGCTTCGGACGCGATCCGGCCGATCCGCGCCACATCGAACAATCCACGATTGACATGATCAAGTACAACAGGCCAATCGTGGGACTGGGCGAAAAAGAAACGGCGATCATTAAATTCGGGCGCGAAACCTTTGGCGATCGAAAAACAACACCGGAGACATACGCTGAGATCCTGCGTTTATTCGGGCGCAAAGGCACCGTCGATCTGCTGGAATTGATGGCCGGCTATTCCGCTGTGGGCGCAGAGCTCACGGCCTTCGATCAGCATTTGCAGGTTGGACAGGAACCGCTGCTTCCTGCCCGCTAGTTTTTTGCAAAGAGATTGCATGCCAACCAGGAGAATGGGATGAACTTGACACTGTCACGCATCTTCACGAAGAAACTCGGCTGGATTTCTCTCTTTCTGTTCCTGATCGTTGCGCCCGCACGTGCGCAATCGGAATTAAATTTAAACGGCGCAATCGATTTCCACGTGCACAGTGGGCCCGACTCGACACCGCGCTCGATCGACGCCGATGATTTGGCGCGCTTGGCCAAACAGATGGGCATGCGCGGGCTGGTGTTGAAGAACCATTTCGAATCGACCGCCTCGCTGGCCTATATGGTCCGCAAAGAAGTTCCGGGGCTGGAAGTTTTCGGCGGCATTACGATGGACCTTTCCAATGGCGGAATCAACCTGGAAGCCGTGAAACGGATGATCGCGGTCAAAGGCGGCTGGGGAAGAATTGTCTGGCTGCCCACGCAGGATGCAGAAAACGACGCAAAGATGAGGAAGAATACCCGATGGGTTCCCATCCAAAAGGACGGCAAGCTGCTGCCGGAAGTGCTGGAGCTGATCGATTTCATCGGGCAGCATCCTGATATGGTGCTCGAAACCGGACACATTTCGGCGGAGGAAGTATTGCTGGTTGTTCACGAAGCACACATGCGTGGACTAAAGCACGTCGTCGTTACGCATGCGATGTACTACGTCGAAAACATGTCCATCCCCCAAATGCAGCAGGCCGCGCGCGATGGAGCCTTTATCGAATTTGACGCAGATGGCCCGTTCGTTGGCCCGCCGCCGCGAAAAACCAACGCCGACTATGCGGAAGCAATTCGCCAGATCGGTCCACAATACTGCCTGCTGGCGACCAATTTCGGATCGATCAAAAATCCGCCGTACCCTCCGCACCCTCAGGGGCTGCTGAACTTCATGGAAGCGTTGCACAAGGAAGGACTTTCCGTTGACGATGTCAATTTGATGGCGAAGACGAATACGGCGCTCGCGCTGGGACTTAAACCATAACGCTGATTGTTGGGGTTGAAACCTGGGAACGCCAATCTCCCGATTGGCGGCCATAACGTGACACAAAACGCCAATCGGGAGATTGGCGTTCCCAGGCAAGACTCCGAAATCGTAGCCTTAATACGCCTTGCCGAAGATGGCAACTTCTGTAGCAGGCTGGCCGCAGGAGATGCATGTCCCTGCGGCTCCCGGCTGCTCCATGGGAATGCAGCGCAGCGTAGCCTTGGTGGCTTCCTTGATCTGTTCCTCGCACTTGCCATTCCCGCACCAGTGCGACCGCGCGAAGCCTTTTTCCACGGCTTCGCGGAATTCATCGAAATTCTTGGGCGAAAAAGTGTTGGCTTCACGGAACGCCAGAGCGCGGTCGAACAACGCCTTCTGAATCTCCACCAGCAATTGTTGGACGGAGGCAGCAATGCCATCCTGCGAAACGAACGTCTTCCCTTCTCTGCCCGGCTTATCGCGGCGCGCCAACACGACGCTGCCCTTGGCAACATCCTTCGGCCCAATCTCCATTCGCAGCGGAACGCCGCGCATTTCCCAATCATTGAACTTGAAGCCGGGGCTTTGCCCTTCGCGCTCGTCCACTTTCACGCGTACATCCGCTTTGACAAGCTGTTCGCGGATTTTCTTCGCGGCTTCAAACACCAGCGCCTTTTCTTCGTCGCTCTTGAAGATAGGAACGATCACGACCTGATACGGCGCAAGGCGTGGCGGCAGGATCAATCCCTGATCGTCGCCGTGCACCATGATGATCGCGCCGATGAACCTCGTCGAAAGCCCCCACGACGTGGTCCAGCAGTGTTGCAGCACACCGCCCTGATCCAGATACTTGATCTCAAACGCCTTGGCAAAATTTTGCCCCAGATTGTGCGACGTGCCCGCCTGCAACGCCTTGCCATCGCCCATCATTGCTTCAATCGAATAGGTCGCGTCGGCCCCGGCAAATCGCTCCGAGGAAGATTTTCTGCCGGGAATCACAGGAATCGCCGCCTCGTTCACAGCGAAGTCGGTATAGACGTCCAGCATCTGCCGCGTCTCGGCTTCGGCTTCTTCGAACGTCGCGTGCGCCGTGTGCCCCTCCTGCCAGAAAAATTCCAACGTGCGGAGGAAGAGCTTTGTCCGCAATTCCCAGCGCACCACGCTATTCCACTGATTAATCAACAGCGGCAAATCGCGGTAAGACTGAATCCACTTCGCGTAAGCCCACCCGATAATCGTCTCGGACGTGGGACGGATCACCAGCGGCTCTTCCAGTTTTTCGCCACCGCCATGCGTGACCACCGCCAGCTCCGGCGAAAATCCCTCCACATGCGACTGCTCTTTACTGATAAAGCTCTGGGGAATCAGCAGCGGAAACGCCGCGTTCACGTGCCCGGTCGCCTTGAACCGCCGGTCGAGTTGCGCGGTAATGTTCTCCCAAATGGCCCAGCCGTAGGGCCGCACAATCATGCACCCACGGACTGGCGCGTAGTCAGCCAGTTCCGCTCGAACAACAAGCTGGTTGTACCATTCCGAGAAATCTTCAGTACGAGATGGGAGCTTCAAATCCGACATGCGCGATGATCCTTTTTAAGCGGGCTGTGTATTGAGCCCGCGTTCGGGTTTTCTGCTGTGGTGTTGAGCAGTGAAAATCAAGAAATGGAAGCGTATCCGAGGCTGCTGGGGGTGTCAACCGACACGAGGCAGGGTCAGTTGTAATCCAGCGCGTAAATTGCGCCCGGTTTTGACAAGCTGCGTGTATGCAGTATTTTAATCACTGAAATGGAGCACTTCTTCACATGCCCCTACTGCGGGGAACAAGTCTCGATGGTTCTCGATTTGTCAGTTCGTCGGCAAACCTATGTCGAGGACTGCGAAGTCTGTTGTAATCCGATTGAAGTCAGCTACATCGTCGAGGACGAAGCTCTTGAGGATTTCAGCGCAAAGGTCCTCGAATAGATGTGAAGCCTTGGGCGCTTCCAGTGCAGTCAACTCCCTGCGCTGGAAGCGCGTCAACGCGCTGCTAACTAATCGCGGTCGCCGTGCTCGTGGCGCCAGCGCCAGTAATCCCTCTGCTGACGTCGGTTGGCCCTAGCAAAGTTCTCATTATATTTCGGATGGTCTGCGCGGAACAGTCCGTAGGAGTGGACTTCCCGGTCATCCCAATTATGGTAGTCGCGGTGGTCGCGATCATAAAATCTTACAACCACCTGCGGAGTTGCAGCATTGGCCCTGATTGCCGCAGGAGCAAGAATCGCAAGCGCCAAAAGAAATGCACTGATAACCAAACTTTTACGGTACATGTCGTCCCCCTAAGCCAAGACTTCCCTTTAAGGAATCTCAGCTGAAAGAGAGTATCGGCCTTCGACGCTGCCTTGACTGTCCCATCTTGCTCACTTTGCGACTAATCTTCGCCCTCGCGTTTCAGCATTTAGGACGCTGCTATTGCCATTAACGAGGCTCGGCCAGATTTCATAAGGTTGCCCAAAACCCTATCCTCCCTATTTTCATTGTGCTTGGCGCATAAGACCAAAAACTGAGATTCCGGCAAATATTCCACCGGCCTGTGTAAACTTATCGGCGCCAACCCTCGTCTTATTGGGCAGAATGGAACACACGCTCGCTATGCCGCAACTGAAGACCTGCGCAGACCGCATGTCGGAGTTGGACGACATCGACGGACTGGTTGTCCGCTATCGCGCGCAGGTGCTGCGCCTGATTGCGTTCTCGCTGGACGACCCGGACGAGGCGGCCTCCATTACGCAGGATTGTTTCCTGCGGGCCTATGCCACGCGCGCGCAATATCGCGGACAGTGCGCCGTCTCCACATGGCTCTTGCAGATTGCATTCAACATGGTCCGAGACCACACCCGGACGCGCAAGTTTCAATTCTGGCGGCGCGTTCGGACGCGCGCGTTAGATGTGTCCGAACTGGCCGGTGAGCTGGCCAGCCGCGGCAGTTCTTCGGAGTCGCAACTGCTGGCGCGTGAGCGCGTGCGGCAACTGTGGGCGGTTCTGGCGGAGTTATCGCCACGCCAGCGCAGCGTGTTTGTTCTCCGGTTCATCGAAGAAATGGAATTGACGGAAATCGTTGCGGCGACGGGCATGAATCTGGCGACCGTGAAAACGCACCTGTACCGGGCCCTCGATGAAGTCCGCAGTCGCCTGGGCAACGACGGGAAAGGATCAGCGGCATGAGCGCACATTTGAAGCCTGAACAGATCAATGATTTGTTGCTGGGAATTGCTGAGAGCGAAGCGACCGCGCATCTGAGCGCGTGCCCGCAATGCCTGACTGAGGTCGAAGCAATGCGTCAGACTTTGGCGTCGCTTCGTACTGCCTCGGTCAATTGGAGCGACGACGCTGCCAAAATGGTTTTGCTGCCGAGGAATCTGAGTTCGCGCCATCAATGGGCTCGGCCGGCGTGGGAGTTTGCCGCAGCCGCCATTTTATTGGTAGTAACGATTTCATTTTCCGTGCGGCGCGGTCACAACAACGCCGCTGTGGCGAAGTCAGACGCCCAGACGCAGATTGCCCGCGATAACCAATTGCTGGCGGATATCCAAACAGAAATCGGCGAGACAACGCCGTTGCCTTTGCAGCCACTGCAAGTGAGCACTAAGTGAGGTCACAATGAATCGACAACAAGCAGTTTCGACGCTGGCATTGCTGGCGAGTCTCGCCACCGCTGTGCCGCTGCGCGCTCAGCAAGGCCCGCCGCCGGGCTCTGGCCAAGGGCAGTTCGGCCAGGCGGGGCCTCCTCCGCAAGGCGGTCCTCCTCAACGAGGACCCGGAATGCGCGGTCCGGGAGGACCCGGAGGCCGGGACAGCAGGCCGGGCAATCCGTCCGCTGATATTGAAATGCCGCCGGGCCGCTGGTGGAACGACGCCACCATCGCGCAAACGGTGGGCCTGGTCGCCGCGCAAATCAAGAAGATGGACGAAACCTTCAACGGAGCCCGCGATCACCTGATCGATCTTGACGGTGCCGTCCGCAAGGCCGAAGGCGGCTTGCAGCCCTTGCTGGAATCCGACCCGATCGACCGCGCCAAAATCATGGCGCAAGTCGAGAAGCTGACGCAGGCCAAGGCGGAGCTGGAAAAATCCAACGCGCAAATGCTGCTGGATATTCGCCTGCAACTCACTCACGATCAGTGGACCAAGCTCGCCAGCATGCGGCCGCCGCGTCCACCCGACCGCTAGACAGTCCCCAGAAACATTCGTAATTAAATCGAATCAGTAAGGCTATCGAATACGTTGGGTCAAACACCTGAGGCGGGAGGAACTGTGTTCACTAGACTTCGAAAACACAACACGATTGCACTGCTGCTGATGACCGCCGCGTCGATTCAAATCGGATGCGGCGGCTCGGGCGCAGCAACAAACTCAGGTTCTCAGGCGAACACGACGACCACCACGGGCAGCAACGTAATTCCCAGCTTGCAGGCTTTCACAACAACTACCGGTAACGTCTCGACATCGAGCGCCACCGGTAGCATCGATCAGAACGGTGTTTTCTTCCAGCCGCTGGGCACCAATGGACGAACCTGCGCCACCTGCCATCAATTAAACCAGGGAATGTCGATCAACGCCGCGAGCACACAGACTCTATTCAATAGCACGAACGGCACCAATCCCTTGTTTGCGGCGGTGGATGGAGCGAACTGCCCCAACGCAGTCACCGGCAATGCCACGGCACATAGCCTGATGCTGGATAAAGCTCTGGTGCGCGTCGCAATTGAACTGCCGAAGACTTCGGAGTTTACTCTCACCGCCATCAGCGATCCCTACGGTTGCGCGATCACAATCGACAGCGCCACAGGACAGCAGATCGTCTCGGTGTACCGGCGTCCGCTTCCTGCTTCCAGCCTGACGTTCCTCAGCAACGTAATGTGGGACACGCGAGAGACGATATCTCCATTGAATCTGGCGGCCACGTTCAGCGGCAATTTAAACACGGACCTGACGGCGCAAGCGGTCAGCGCGGTCGCGACACATATGCAAGGCACGGTTGCCCCGACGGCAGCGCAGGAATCCGCGATCCTGACGCTGGAAGAAGGCCTATTTACGGCACAGGCGACCGACACTCTGGCGGGTTCGCTTTCCGGCAACGGCGCGACGGGCGGAGCCGCAACCCTTGCGGCGCAGAACTATCATCCCGGCATCAACGATGCATTTGGACAGGACCCATCTGGCGCGAAATTCAATCCGACGGTCTTCGGTCTCTTTCAGGCGTGGCAAACCAGCGCGAACGCCCAGCAGGCCAGCATCGCGCGCGGACAGGGGATATTCAACACCGCGCCAATGGCGATCACTTTAGTGCGCGGTCTGAATGACAATCCCGCGCTGGGGAGCCCCACAGTAATTCAGGGCTCGTGCGGAACTTGCCATGACACGCCGAATGTAGGCGGCCACTCGCTGCCATTGCCCATGGACACCGGCACGACGCGGCTAGCAGCCAGCGAGAATGCCCCTCCGATCATCGCGGGAGTGGGCCAACTGGCGGCAGCCGTCGTGCCCGTCTATCAAATCACGGGCTGCAAGGACGCGAGCGGCAATGCGGTTACTTACACGACCACCGACCCGGGGACTGGACTCTTCACTGGACTATGCGCCGATGTAAATCGCGTGAAGGTGCCGGCGCTTCGCGGACTCGCCGCCCGCGCTCCGTACTTCCACAATGGCTCGGCGGATAATCTGAATCAGTTGGTCAGCTTCTATAACGCACGCTTCCGCATGAATCTGAATCCGCAACAGCAAACGGACCTCGTCAATTTTCTGAACGCGCTTTAGCCGACTATATAAACCATTCGGCGGGTGCGAGTTGGCGTCTGTCGCATCGGAAATCTGGTATCCTCCGAATCGGTCCAGGACCGCAGAAATCGGTGAAGTCCGAGATTGCGCCCGGGTCTGTCCCGACGAATAAATGTGTCCATGAAAATCAGCTCTATTGAAGTGACCATAAAACTATGGCGTCGCAAGTATTTACTATCGGTCGCAGCGGCACTCGGCCTGACAGTCTTGGCTGGTCTAATAGCTAATTTGCCGTATGCTGAAGCGGCGGCTTTCTTGTTATTGCCGGGAATATTTGCTGCGGCACTTTTTTTCCCGGGAGGAATACACTCTGATAGCCCCAATACGTTTTTTATACTCGTAGCGATTCTAAATATTTTTATTCTCTCCTGGCCGATCCTGGGATTATGGGCGCTGATTGAAAACCGTCTCCAGCGCAATCGGGGAACGGACGGACCGAAATGAAGCCTTGCATGCTGCACACACCTTGACCTCATCAAGCATGATGAGGCAACCTAAACGGCGGAGCGCACATGACACTACCTACTCGCCCGCTGGGTTCCAGCGGACTCAATATCACGACAGTTGGATTTGGCGCATGGGCCGTCGGAGGCGGAGGCTGGTCCTTCGGCTGGGGACCGCAGGACGATTCCGCGTCACTGGCTGCGATGCGCCACGCAATCGATTTGGGCATCAACTGGATCGACACTGCGGCGGTTTACGGACTGGGCCATTCCGAGGAAGTTGTCGGGCGACTGCTGCGCGAAGTGCCTGCGTCCAGGCATCCGTACATCTTCACAAAATGCGGCCTGATCTGGGACAGCGACAACCCCATGAAAGTGGCCAACCGGATTCTGAAACCGGATTCGATTCGGCGCGAATGCGAAGCCTCTCTTCGCCGCCTCGGAATCGAACGCATCGACCTGTATCAATTTCATTGGCCGGATGAATCCGGAACACCCGTCGAGGATTCCTGGTCCGAAATGGCCACGCTGGTGAAGGAAGGAAAAGTCCGCGCAATCGGCGTATCGAACTTCAATGCGGATTTGCTGCAACGTTGCGAGGCCGTCCGGCACGTGGACTCGCTTCAACCCCCATTTTCATTGATTAATCGCTCCGCAGCCGTTGCGGAACTTCCATGGTGCTACTCGCACAACACCGGAGTTATCTGCTATAGCCCGATGCAATCAGGACTTCTGACCGACAGCTTTACCGCGAGCCGCGTTGCAAAACTTGCTGATGATGACTGGCGGCGCCGTGCGCTCGAATTCAACGAACCCAATTTGAGCAGAAATCTTGCGCTGCGCGATGCCTTAAAACCGGTCGCGCAGCGGCACGCCTCATCGGTATCTTCGGTCGCAATCGCGTGGACACTCGCGTGGACGGGCGTTACTGGCGCCATCGTGGGAGCGCGCACGCCCGAGCAGGTAGACGGCTGGATCCAAGCCGCATCCATCGTACTCACATCAGCGGATCTGCATGAGATTTCAGCAGCGATCGGGCGCACGAACGCGGGCAAAGGTCCGAATCGCCCGGTGTGATTGACGGCTTCCACAGCAAAATGGATCATTCAAACTGTGCAAGGTGCCCCCTAAACCTTCTGTGCTCCTTTCTATTGTGAATCAGGCACTCACGTTCTGGTACGGGATGCAACCAAAGCACAACTGCCCCACCAGTTTCAATCCCTTGCCGGAAATGATGGGGAAGAGTTGTAGAATAAATGCGGTTCTCATTGGACCGTTATAATCAGATTAGTCGGAGGTGCAGGCGGCGCAGGAGCGGTCGCTCCAGCATAACAAGTATCGGCGTTGAACGTTAAAACTGAGCCTGTTCCGTCGGCCGGGCCGTGCATGACATTTAGATAACAATCCTGTGCTGGATTCGAATAGACATGCCCGCCAAGTCCAGTACCGCTTCCACCGGTAACATCGGGCCCGATTGCAGGCCACGGCATCGATCGCCACCACGAAGGCCTCGTGGAGAGGTAGAACGATGACGGAAGCACTTGCGATGCCGGAACTGGGTTGGCGTACGTTCCAATGCCAGTTGGAACTTCCGACGCAAGGAAACGATTCGAAGCATTCACAACGTCGTAATTGCCCCAGCGGAACAATGTTGCCGCAACTTGCGGATCATTCGGCACGGTCACGCCACTTTCTGTATTCCCGTTTCCTATAGAGTAGATCGTCGCGTCTTCACTCGAATTATTCATGTACGTTGTGTTGATGCCTTGCGTCCCGAGCACATTTCCGACGAAGTTATAGAAGCGGCTGTAGGCACGGAGCATGACCGCGAGCCGGTCATTGTTGCAAGTACCAAACGTAGCAGTCGGGTAGCTCCCGCTGATCCAGCATTTGACCTGAGTTCCTGTCCAATAGTTTCGGAACTCTGTGATGAAGTTGTGAGTGCCATGGAAGTTGTCCGCTGCCGACTGAGCGCCGACATTTCCTTCATACAGCAGCATGTCCGTACCTGCCGTGTGCTGACTGCTTCCAGGCATTGACCAGCCTGAACTTCCCGTATAAAATTCGTTAATGAGGAAGTTATATCCTGCAACACAACCCGTGCAATCGCTATTGAACATCAATGGTCCTGCGGAATATTGGAAAATATTGTTCTGAATCAGCGAGTCGCTTGTCCCGAACGATTCGGACGCGTAAGCCGACGTCTGATTCGTCTGATTTAGATAGAAGTAACTGTCAAGCACAGAAGACCGTACAGAATACGCAATCTCATTCCCGGCCTTACCGAAGGCGATCACGCGCACACCTCGCGTCACGCACCCGATGCAATTGTCGTGGACGATTCCCTCCGCCCCCACCGAGTTCGTTCCATCAATCGATAGATTCGACACACCGCTATTGAACAGCGGGCTGGTCGGCCACCAGGCTCCGGGAGACTGCGATGCGCGCCAATTGTTCATTCGCAGGCCTGGAGTGATTGTCACGTTCGTCCCATTGCAGGAAGCGCCGAATGTCGTAACGGTTCCACAAGAGGCAACGGTCACGAATTGCCGCTGGTTGCGGTGTGTCCGTTGGCTGTTTCCCACGTTACTTTCGAGCGAGCAGGGCGGACTAATCGTGTTGTTATCGCAAACGAAAACACTGCCAGTGTCAGCGGGATCGTCGGCTTGATCGAGAATCAGCATATAGCCAACCTTCAGGTTCGTGACACTCGATAGTGTGATGTTTGTCGTGCCCTGCGCATAACCTGCCGTCCAGTTGGACGTGTTCGTCGGTCCACCAGACCAATTCGTTTCGTTGTTCGTCAGCGCGAGGCACACATTTCCGAAGTGGTTGTGACATGCCGCGCCACCACCTGTGATTACCAGCAGTGTCTGATTGGCGCCCGCGCCCTGCAGCATGACGTTACTCGATCCAGCAAAATCGATGCCGGGATTCAGGTTGTATGTCCCTGCCGCCAATTTAACGACCTTGGCAGAAGTCCCAATTGGGCCTGGGGCTGAAGCGCACGCTGCGATCGCTGCATTGATCTGCGCCGCCGTAACACCAGGTTGAAGCGTCTGGCAAACAGTTGTCGCATTCAGCACCGTTCCTTGAGCCCCTACTGTAGTCCAGTCGGTGGCTCGTAACGGTGCAATGATCCCATCCCACGGGTTAGCGGACGAGGTCCCACTTCCACCACTATTTCCACTGACACCTCCACTGCCACTTCCACTCCCAGTGCCACTTCCACTTCCACTCCCAGTGCCACTTCCACTCCCACTTCCACTCCCACTGCCACTTCCACTCCCACTTCCGCTGCTCCCGCTTCCTGGGACGAGCGGAAACGTGGCATTAGTCGAATCGAAAATCAGATTCTCCATGTACATCGTGGAAGAGGAAGTGCCCACCTCGGCATTCCCAATGCGAATTGCAGTGATGGCTGACGAAGTGACTTGAGAATGTGACTGAGTTGTACCGACTTGGGCATACGGAGAATTCGGCTGAAATACAGCAAACGATGCCTTCCCGGCAGCTTCATCATCAAGCATCGAGACCCAATACGTACCGCCCGGAGTTACTGCAATCGAAGCCGTCGTGGGATTAGGGGTAACTTCCAAATCCAAAGAATTAGCACCACTTCCGATTTGCAGCCATGTAGTGAATCCAGACGCATCCTGAATCGAGACGATGTCCATCACGTCCGAGGAACTGGTGGGCAGCGTAAGGCAGAACGAGATGGCGATTTTATTGTTGCCACCCGTGTAGTCTGCCTGCCAAAAAGTGTTACCGCTATTCATCACCATCGCGAAACTCTGTGAAACCGTGCCCGGAGGATAAGTAGACCCGCTTACATTAATGGTATTTTCCAACGTGCATAGCGGCTGATGCGATCCCACAGACATATTGCCTGCTGTACCTGACGAAGACCATCCACTAAGACTGCCCACTGTTCCATTCGCTAAAATCGTGCTCGTCAAATGGGTGCCCGGAGTCGCAGGGCTGGTTAAATTCAGATTTATATAACCATTCACAGACTGTGCGCGACCGTTTACGGCTGCAATCAGCATCCCTATTGCGGCCATCATCATAATTTTTGAGATCATTAATCCAGTTTTCATGTTTCAATCGCTGTCGATAGCAGCGCCTCCGCGATTACCTATTCTTCGGCTAACGGTGTCAAAATCTTTAGTGGCAAAGTGCATGATCAACTCATCGACGGACTCGGTGGGGGAATCGTCCCCGACAACGATTGAGCCCACCCTACAAACCCAAAACCCTCATTTGCACTGTTGGCCTGCAATCGACCCCTTAAAAACGACACAGTCCAGTCAGAACAAACCATGCTGATTCGTCCCCCCCCAAAAAACAGGTTCCGCTGGCGTCATCGGAACTCATCCTGAGGTCCGCAATCGTGTGACCATTCGCATCCCCCACAATCACCCGGAGGGAACCGTCGCGAAGGTTAGACCGCAGAGTCGTACCTCCAAAGTCGGTGCCCTTGTCCAATTGATTGGTAAGAACCCAAATCCATTGCCTCGAGGAATAGCGTAATGGTTATGATTGTGGAAATCGCCTGTACGGAAGGACGGTTGTGGTTCAGTTTTGTCTATATGACCTACATTCCTGGATACAAGTTTGCCTATATGGACTGGCAATGCTTGGACGGGGCAATATTCCGGTGGTTTGCAGCACGTAATACTCCTAAATTTCAATCTGATCCATTTCACATCCCCGCGAACGCTGGCTACTGGACTTGAGTTGTGGGACCATTACGTAAATTTGGATACTCAAAGTTTGCGTGCTAAGATTTGGGACAATCGATGGTAAAAAAAGCAACGGGAGCGCATAAATGAAACTATTTCTGGTTGTAGTTGCTTGTGCCGCCGTGGGCATGTTTGGCGTTACCGCCCACGCGCAAATAGCCCGGCCTGTTCAAACGTTCAAGTCAAAAGCGGGCCCGATTAAGATCACCCCGGTTTATCACGCTTCTATGGTCATCGAAGCTGGAGGCAAGGTAATCGTGGTCGACCCGGCCAAGCCCGCTGAATTCACAGGTCTGCCGAAAGCCGACTTAGTCCTGGTCACGGACAACCACGGGGACCATCTCGACTCTGCCATGATCGCATCGGTAAGCAAGCCCGAGCCAGATACCGAGATGATTGCTCCATCGGTAGTCGTGAAACTCTGCGGGGCGCGAAACCTGGACGGCCCCAGCGGGATCACGTCGATTGTCAAATGCTTGCAGCTTCTCAATGGTGAGAAGATTTCCTGGGGCGCATTTACCATCGAAGCAGTCCCCATGTACAACCTCACGCGCGGCCCGGCCCCCGGAAAGTTTTATCACGATAAGGGCCGCGGCAATGGTTACATCCTTACCTACGGCGGGACGCGTATTTACATTTCAGGCGATTCGGAAGGAACCCCCGAGATGCGCGCTCTTAAGAATATTGATGTTGCATTCATCTGCATGAACCTTCCCTACACAATGACGCCTGAAGAAGCTGCGGAAGCTGTCAAAGCGTTTCACCCAAAGGTGGCGATTCCTTACCATTATCGCGGTTCTGATCCAGCCGTTTTCCAGAAAGAATTGAATGGGACAGGTATCGATGTCCGCTTGCTTGATTGGTACCCGAAAATGTAAGTCTCTCTTCGTACCTTCCTGCGAAGTCATCCGTGGCGGGACCTAGGTCTTAGGGAAATCGTAGCGCTCGGTCTCAAGGGATTGCGCAGGCGGGGGATCGCCTTCAAACATCCGGTAAAATAACGGGGCTGAATCTGTCTCCTTCTAACTAGTCCGCCGTTAAGAATTAGTTTTCGGTGGATAGCTCAGCGGGAAGTGATGAAATGGCACGGAAGTAGACCAGTAGCAGACGGAAAAAGGCGCGCAGAAAATAAGGGGCACGTTTCAGGAAGCGGAG
>Ga0265331_10000229_pt1 | contig 67423 bp, 71 predicted proteins | sample 41923metaG_FD_202088 | JGI IMG/M metagenome (GOLD analysis project Ga0265331, IMG submission 202088) | Rhizosphere microbial communities from Carex aquatilis grown in University of Washington, Seatle, WA, United States - 4-19-23 metaG | ecosystem: Host-associated > Plants > Roots > Rhizosphere... | reverse complement strand
CCAAAATAAATTACTCATCGGGAACCTCCGTGGAAAGTCTCCCGACTGAATCACAAAATCAACCTATTGTGAATCCTTTTTCTTTTATGGGTCTAGACCCTAGCAACAAGGGTTGACATTTTTTGGCATTGGCAAGAGTGGCAGCGTAGCGATTTTACACACGATTTTACGCCGTTGCCATAAATACTTTCTTGCTGCCGATTATGTGATTGTTATCCACCCCAAAATTCCCTGTTTCTTTTCGCATTATTTGCCCGTACCCTGTTTTCCGCAGGCGGTAAGTGCCGCTTGTGGGGCGTTAGAACCCCTTTCGTAAGCGGTTTTGTGCAACCGCAACAGCACTCCTCGACTACGGTCGGGGAGGCGCATGTGTATGTTCAAGGCGCAAGCCCAAAGACCTGCGCGACCTCTCTTACGAAAGGTTTCTAAACTCCCCGGCCACCAGAGTCATCCTCTGGTCGGCCGTCTTTGCAACTTTGGCAGCGGGGAGTTGGCGGTGCGCGTACAAAATAGAATCCTAAAAATAATTTGCTGCGTTGTTTTGTGTCTTTGGTGCAGTTGCGCCATCGCGCAAACAAGGAGCATAGAGGAACTACGGCAACGCGCGGAAAGTGGTGATGCTTACGCAGAAGAACTCCTCGGCGCACGATACGGCATTGGTTCTGGTGTTCCAAAAAATATACAAGAGTCATTGCGATGGCTGCGGAAAGCAGCAACCCAAGGCAATGCCGAAGCACAATTTACGCTTGGCCTTGCCTACGACGATGGCTCTACCGTTGCTGCGCAAGATTATCCCACGGCAATTCGTTGGTATCGTATGGCCGCAAACCAAGGCCATGCACACGCGCAGTACAATCTCGCCACGATGTGCGAGGAAGGCAAAGGCACTCCGCCCAACATTGCCGAAGCTATAAAATGGTATCGCGCCGCCGCCAAGCAAGGCGAGGATAGAGCTATAGCGCGGCTTAAAACATTAACCCAACTACTAACGGAGAAATAACCATGCAGAAATTTTTGGCACTTACTATTGCGCTTTTTTCTTTGGCGGCCTGCGCTAATAAAGACTGGGTTAAAATGGGTGCAGGCCAACAAGATTTAAGCGTTGACCGCTACGCCTGCATGCAAGATTCGATGCGTACCGCACCGACAAAAACAGCCGTTCAGGTTGTGAACGGACAACTTACTTCTGACGACATAAATTACGCCAACCGCGACATGCTCTTTAACGCTTGCATGCAGGCCAAAGGATGGTCATGGCAGCAAGTGCAAAAGAATAACCCGTAGCATCGCGGCCTAACTGCTCGTTATATGCTCCGCCATGCCATGCTGGTAACGGCGCGTGATGCTATGGCACGGCGCACGGCCATGTAAGCACTGGTACTCCGGCTGTTGCCACCACCCGCTGCACAGCTTCACACATATAATGTACAATACGCTAGTCCAGATTATAATTCCCAACTAACGATAGGAAAACCATGCCTGCTTACACCTATATGCTGGATACCAATGTTTTCAATCACGTCTTAGATGGCAGAATTAATATCGACGACCTAGATGGATTAACCTTTGCTGCTACGCACATTCAGTCCGATGAGCTTCGAAACACTAAAGACGAAATACGCAGAGCAAAGTTGCTTGGAATCTTTAGTAGGCTTATCGAACATCCAGAACCTACCAACACGTTCGTCGCAGGAGTTTCGGTGGCGGGTGGAGCACGTGTGGGCTCAGGAGGAATGGTGCCTACCGAATCTGCAATTTGGGGAGTTTCCCGATGGGGCGAAGCTAAATGGGGTGTGGGCGATGGAATCTTCACGGGCATGCGCCAAGAGTTAGACGCGCTTAATAAAGGCAAGCGAAACAATGTACATGACGCCCTTATTGCAGAGACAGCCATACGAAATAACTTTATCCTTATCACATCCGATAGTGACTTATTCCTAATCGCAACCAAATATGGCGGTGCTTGCGGAAATATATTTATTTTAAAATCTGCTTCAAAGTCTTTGCCGCAAACAACCGATTAAGCAGCCAAAATGGGCTTGGAGGAAAAATGATTGATTGGCGGTGGGAGAGTTTTGAAAGCTATGTAAATCCCAATGAATTCAGCTTTTCTGATCCGGGACCGCTTTTTGCTCCAATCAAGACATTCACCATAAAACGGAATGCCGACTTAACCCTAATTTTGGAAACGACAGCTTCGGCTGACTCGAAAAGCAATGCAGTTCAATACCCTGCCGGTACAGTCCGATTTAATGAAGACACCGCGACTCTAACCAGCGTAACGGGAGAAAAAACAGTAACGCTAATAGGCGTTCAACCTGGTTCCGCAGTACGTTCCTATACTGGAAATGGATCAGAGGGAGAAACGCGACAAACTTCCACTCTGCATCGCTTAATTGGACACACGATAAATCCGAACGAGGCCGCCTATACAATGGATTGGTTATCCAACGTCAGCAGTAACTATCTATGGCCTGACACCACCAATCGGGACGATACGACAGGAAAAACGCTGACGCTTGGACAAGGAGGCAGCGCGCCAACGCTCACATACACATGCAAACAAGGCGGTGGTTCCCGTAATTGTGCGAAACTGAATATAGCGGGACAGGAAGTATATCTCTGCCATCTTAAATATGACAAACCCACGGAAATAAAAGACCCCGCTTTCATACTTTATGTGGGAATACCATCGGATGAAGTTCGTGAAAAAATACGAATTGTCCTCTCGTTCCTTCTGGGGACTTACTTTGTTTATTTGGGGCATTCAACTTTCTGTAAAGATTGGCATCTGAAATCTTATGAGGCCATGAGTGCTTACGCTTTAGGGGGGCGTGCATACGAAATTGCCCCATGCCCACCAGCTCCTCTGGGAAGAAAGTATGAGAGGGAAATCGATCGAGCGCTGCTATCGCAAATGGCAAGTTCGATGTATGCGCATTATGACGCGTTAAAATTTAGAAGCTTGCATTGGGCTATATGGCATGCCCTGAGTGCCACGCCCCACATAGCACCTGTACATTATGGTGCAGCAATAGAGGCACTTCAGCGAGCTTATGTAAAAAGCAACCCCGATACCTATAACACAACCCTATTATGTGCAGGGCATTGGTCTTCGCTAAAACGCGCGGCAGAAGCAATCGTAAATGCGTTGCCGATAAACAAAATCACAAAAGAAATACTCAAAAATAAAATCACAAGCCTTAACAGCAAGCCCCCCAACGTGCTTCAGGACGAGATCTTGAATAGTCTCGGATTATCTCTCAGCAAGATTGAAAGGGAAGCATGGAAACGTCGAAATCAGGCCGGACATGGGAATTATGGAAAGCCGGAAGACTCAGCTCAATTAATTCGAGAAACAAAGCTGCTGTGGCTGCGCTTTAATCGAATGGTTCTCGCCATCACCAAGGCGAGTGATGCGTATTATGATTATTTTTCACTTGGCCATCCAACACGCAAATTGTCAGACGAAATTCCTTGATTATGGCAACGCTTTAGCAAATACCGAAAATTCCCGACAAGACCAGCCGATTAACCCTGTTACATGTTTCCGTTACGAATTTGTTGCGGCTTGCACGGCGTCCTGCATCGTTGCTTGGTTCCTCCGGCGGCTCTCCGTCTAATTCTGTGTGGCACATCGGCATAAATTTTACACACGCACACGCAACCATGTACGCAAACGCCTTATGCCATGCCGCCCCTTTGTATGTGTTATGGCGGCTAGAAAAATCCGGCGCAGTGCGCCATGCTTAAGACTAACGAAAAAAAACAAAGAGAGCCTTATGCCCAAGCAAAACACAATACGCGGAATGATAAGAAGGCCAGACCATGACGAGGAACTTGATCCGACGGAATGGTACGGCAAAACAAAAATAACTGCCACAGATTGGCTAGAGTTGTGGGGCATTCCCGACTGGCGCGACGAGTCGGCTTATCCGCAAAAGGTTGTAGAGGGTAACAAGCCCCCTCGAAACCATGTGGAGTTAAGCCAAGACCAATGGCGTTGGGAGTTTCTGCGCAGAGATACCGACTACCGCGAAGATTATGAAGCCTGCTGCAACGGCGCGTTGCGATATAAGGTATGTGAAGGAACTGACCCCAACCTTGTACCACAAAAACCGCGTGGCAGAAAAAACAAAGATGGCGCACCACCTTTGCTTTACGATATGGCAAGCATAGTTGACCCACGCCATACGTGGCGCGATATGCCAAAGAAAATTTTTCTGCGCCGCCATGAGGGTAAACAAATTCCTACGGATGGCACTGTCGATGTTCCAGGGTTATTAACAAACCCGCGCTACTGCTTGATGGTGTACGATGTACATCGGCCTCTGGCAGAACAAATAGAACGTGCACAAAGTCATCTTTTTGCTTTACAGGGTGAGGCCGACAAAGCGCAACAAACCGCAGCCAAACGCCGAGGCAGATCGCAGCATAGGCGTGGCGATGTTGGCGAACATGAAGTGATAACCACAAACCGCTTATCTGATGATTTTCGTCACATGCTGCGGTTGGTCGATGCGATTATGGACAAAGCAAAGATAGCAGAAATAGGCGAAATTCTTTATGGCGCGACAGATTACAATAAGGCGCAAACCAAGATGAACAAGGAAAGAGCAAAAGCTCTGTCCATGTGGCACTGGTTGTAAGCCGTAAAAATACAGGTGCGTTTCCGAAGCTCTAAACGCACCTTAGGTGCCATCGTCGCGCCGACTGCGCACCTTATTTTATGGAGTCTCTTTTTTGGAAACTGTGGCTATCGAAACCACTGACCAAAAGGAGATTACAATGAGTAATCAAGTGCTAATGACCGTCCCCGACTTTTTGCGTTTGTATGCAATTTCGCGGACATCGTTTTACGAACAAGTGAAGAAGAACAAGCTGGCTATTATTAAACGTGGTCGCCGCACATTGATTGCCAACGACGATGCCGCCAACTGGGTTGAGTCGCTCCGCAGCACCAGCATCGTGGGAGGCAACAATGTCTAATTACATTGGCCAATTCCGCACTGCCATGCAGCAGCACGGCATTACACCTCCAGCTAGCATTATTGCCGATGGTGAATTACACCGCTTCGCGTCTGATGGTTCGCGTGGCGGCAATACCGGATGGTATGCGTTCTACGCTGGCGATATTCCGCACGGCACGTTCGGATGCTGGCGGCTTGGCATAAAACAAAGTTGGCAGGCCGACATTGGCCGTGCCTTAACGCCGGAAGAGGAAGCTGCGCAGAAAGAACAGATCGCCGTGCTACGCCGGAAACAAGAAACGGAAAAACAAATCCGCCATGCCGAGGCAAAAGAAACTGCGCACAAGATTCTGGCGCAGGCGCAAGTAGCCGACGACACATACCCTTACTTGGTGAGGAAGCACGCCAAGGCGTATGGGGTTTTTGTTTACAACAAGAAACTGGTTGTGCCTCTGCACGACGAGTCGGGCACTGTGCATTCGTTGCAGTATATAAACACAAACGGCGACAAGCAGTTTATGACGGGTGGGCGCGTGAAAGGGTGTTACCACCTGATCGGTGAGCCGCAAGATATTGTCTGCATTGCCGAAGGTTACGCAACGGCAGCCACAATCTTCGAGGCAACGGGTTATCCTGTAGCTGTGGCATTTAACGCCGGAAATCTCGCGTTGGTGGCACAAACGATGCGGGAGAAATACCCCGCTGCAAAAATCGTTTTGTGCGCTGACGACGATTGGCAAACCGATAACAATCCTGGACTGACCAAGGCCAAGGAAGCGGCGGGTGTTGTTGGTGGGTTGCTTGCCTTACCAACATTCGGAAAAGAAAGGGCGGAAAAAGCCACGGACTTTAACGACATGGCGGCAGCTTCCGGCCTCGACAGTGTTAAAGCCATTATTGCCGCAACCTTGGCCGCAGGGGACGTTACACCCGTTACAGACGTAACAGCCAATAATACCGAAGGCTTAGATGTAACGGCGGGCGCGGCAGTTGACGTAACGGACGTTACAGGCGGGGGCGCAAATACCGACAACGACGTGTTTGGCTTTTTTGTATGTGACAAATGGACAGAAAGAAAAGGCCGTAAACTACACCCCGGAGTTTGGCGTTCTAGTGGTGAAGGCTCATACTGCAGTAAAGGAGGCGCTCCTGACACCGACCCCGAATATGAATGGGTGTGTTCGCCATTACATGTAAAAGCCGTAACCCACGACCAACAACAGAAAAACTTTGGCCGCCTGTTACGATTCTTGAACACCAACGGTACTTGGGTCGAATGGGCAATGCCGATGGGATTGCTTCGTGGGTCGTGTGAAGAACTGCGCGGCATACTGCTTGATATGGGACTTCTAATTGACCCAACAAATCGCAATCTCCTGCCTTATTATTTACAAACCAAGCCACCTAAACGCCGCATTCGCTGCGCTCTACAGGTGGGGTGGTGCGGCGAGTCCTTTGTGTTGCCTGACAAGGTGATTGGCGCGGCGGCGGCCGATGTCGTGTACCAGTCGGAAGACCATACCGAGGAAGAATTTACCGAAGCCGGGACGCTTGAAGGCTGGAAGCAAGAAATTTCTGCACGTGCCCAAGACAACCCCGTGTTGATGTTGTCGCTGTCGGTGGCCTTCGCGGGACCGCTTTTGTGGTTATGCCGTGCGGAAAGCGGTGGGTTGCATTGGGTGGGTGACTCCTCTACAGGGAAAACATCGGCTATAGAGGCTGCGCGTTCCGTCTGGGGCAACGAAAAATACATGCGCAGTTGGAAAGCGACTGCCAACGGCATGGAAGCGGCGGCAGGCTTGGTGAACGATTGCCTTCTGGCCTTGGATGAAATAAGCGAAGCTGACCCGCGCGAAGTTGGCCGGATTGTATACGCGCTCGCCAACGGACGAGGTAAACAAAGAGCCAACAAATACGGTAACGCCCGCAGCGTTCGTCGCTGGCGTTGTTCGGTGCTGTCGAGCGGCGAACGCACAATCGGCACGACGATGGCCGATGGCGGCTTCGTGATAAAAGCCGGACAATCTGTGCGTTTGATTGATGTGCCTGCCATGCGCAAGTCCGGTGCATGGAACAACTTGCATGGCTTTGAAAGTGGTGCGGCTTTTTCTGACGCCATTAAAAAAGCTGCCGATGCCCACCACGGCAAGGTTGGTCGCGCTTTTCTTGAACGCCTTACCCGCGACAAGCAGAATTTTTCGGAACGACTTGAGCAGATAAAGTATCTGCCCTTGTTCGCGGCGAAAAGTGACGGTGGGCAGGAACAGCGTGTGGCCGGTCGCTTTGCGGTGATTGCCTTGGCCGGAGAAGTCGCTACCGAATATGGTCTAACGGGCTGGCCGACAGGTGCAGCAACCGAAGCGGCGGCAGAAATGTTCGCGGCCTGGCGTGCATTACGTGGTGGCGGTGGAAACGATGAGCGCACAAAAATCCTTGAACAGGTCGCTGACTTTATCGGACACTATGGCAACAGCCGCTTTGATCATGTAGGTGGCACAGACCACCCGTGCCATAATCGGGCGGGCTGGTGGCGTGAAGAAAACGGTAACCGAATCTTTCTGTTTACGGCTGGTGGTTTGCGCGAGGCGTTACAAGGCTTTGATTTTAGGCGAGTGCTAACGGTGCTACAGGAAGCTGGGGTTTTGCCTGCTGCCGATGGTGAAAAAGCCAAGCCTAAGCGACTGGCTGGCGTGGTGACCAAGGTTTATGAAATACACGCTGACAAGTTGACCGAGCCTGTTACGCCTGTAACGGCAACCGCTGCACCATACGTTACGGAAAAGCCCTTGCAAACAAAGGATGTAACGCCTGAAACGGCTGTAACGCCACCAAACGGAAAGGCCAGCAAGTTTACCAAGCCCAAGGGCGGCAAGGTGGCCAAAGCGGAAGGCCACAAGCGGAAGACATAGGCAGCATAGTACATGGGGCGGGTGGCCGCCCGCCTTTGCCTTTACCGCTTGGGGTTCCGTTGCTTGGGCTTGGCATCCGGTTTGGTGGCCGTGCCTTCGGTGGCGCTGGCCATCTTATCGAGATAATCCGCCCATAGCTGCATCATCTTGCGGCGTTCGTCGAGGTGCGCGGTGCGGTTGTAGGCTCTGCCGTTGGGGTCGCGCACGGCGTGAGCAAGCTGGTGTTCGATGTAGTCGGGGCGCACATGCAACTCTTCGTCGAGGACGGTACGCGCCATTGCGCGGAAACCATGCCCCGTCATTTCTTCCTTGCCTACACCCATGCGCCGCAACGCGCCGAGAACGGCATTATCCGACATTGGCCGCTTGCCCGTTCGTGCGCTGGGGAATAAGAAACGGCCTTCGCCTGTTACAGCATGTAGCTCTTTAAGAATGGCTTTGGCCTGCCGCGACAACGGCACGATGTGCGCCTGACGCATCTTCATACGTTCGGCAGGAATGTTCCATGTGCTGGTGGTGAAGTCGATCTCTTGCCATTCCGCTTTACGCAGTTCGCCCGGACGCACAAAGACCATTGGCATAAGCCGCAGGGCGCAGCGTGTTACGGTGCTGCCTGTATAATCGCGCATGGTACGGAGCAAGCCGCCAATTTGTTTGGGGTCGGTTATGGCGGCGAAGTGGCCTTCTTTAACCGGAGCCAATGCACCCCGTAGGTCGGCGGCAATATCGCGTTCGGCTCGGCCTGTAGCTACCGCATAACGAAAAACTTGGCCGCAGTTTTGTAATGCGCGATGCGCGGTATCGCCAGCACCACGTTCTTCGATGCGGCGAAGTACCCCAAGCAACTCTGGTGGCTTGATGGTGCTTATCGCCTTCTTGCCGATGTAGGGGAAAATATCAAGTTCGAGGCGGCGCACAATTTTACTTGAATGCGACTCCGCCCACAGTGCCGCACGATTGACCACCCATTCCCGCGCCACCGCCTCGAACGTGTCGGTAACGGCTTTAACTTGCAGCACCACTTCGGTTTTGCGTGTGACCGATGAGTTTACGCCCATTGCCACTTCTTCCCGCGCCCTGTCGCGCCGTTCCCGCGCCTCCTTAAGGCTAACTTCGGGGTAGATGCCAAGCGAAAGCAGTTGTTCCTTGTTTTCGTAGCGGTACTTGAACCGCCACCACTTACCCCCGTTTGGGGTAACAAGGAGAAAAAGCCCCTTTTCGTCGTAGAGCTTATAGCGTTTATCTTTGGGTCTGGCGGTTTGTACGGCAGTGTGGGACAGAGCCATTTGCGCGATTCCTTGGGGAAAACGGGGGATAAACCGAAATTGTTACCCTACCCCCCTACCAGTTACCCCGTAAAGTTACCCTAGTTTGAGTCCGGCTGGCAATGAACGTTCCCGAACAGGAGGGAACAATATTCGCTTGTTTTGTTGGGTTTTGTTTGTTTTGGCGAATAACGGCGCACAGTGCGAAACGCCGAAAATAAGCCGATGGTGGAGCCAAGGGGGATCGAACCCCTGACCTCGACAATGCCATTGTCGCGCTCTCCCAGCTGAGCTATGGCCCCATTCTTCGGGAAGGCCGTAAAATGCTCAAAAGCGGGGGGGAAAGCAAGGGAAATTAGAGGCTGGAGGTTCGAGGCTAGAGGCTGGGGGTGCAAACGGATAACGAAGCTCAACAAAATCGAAGTTTTTCCCCAGCCTCTAGCCTCCGACCTCCAGCCTCCCTTTTAACCAAACAACGTGCTGTCCAGAATGCCGCCAACGCTGCGGGCCATCAGGCGGGCGATTTTGTCGCGTTCGGGGGGGAGGCGAAGGAGGGCTTCGTCCTTGGGATTGGACAAAAAACCGGTTTCAACCAGCATGGAAGGCACATCCGGCGCGCGTAAAACCACGAAATTCGCGGCGCGCATCGGGCTTTCTAGCAAATGCCAGCTGCGCCCCATGGCCTGCACAAAACCGGCTTTGGCGTGAAGCGAAGTGTTGCGGGTGCGGCGAGCGGTCAGGTCGAACAAAATCGCGGTGACTTCCTTATCGGCAGGCGGCAAATCGACGCCGCCCATCAGGTCGGCTTCGTTCTCATGCTCGGCCAGCGATTTGGAAAAGGCGTCGCTGGCTTTTTCGGACAGGGTATAGACCGACAGGCCACGCGCCTCGCGGTTCGGGGCACTGTCGGCATGGACCGACAGGAACAGATCGGCGCGGGCGTCGCGGCTGACTTTCACCCGTTCTTCCAAGGGCAGAAAAATATCCGTCTCGCGGGTCAGTTTGACCGTCACGCCGGGTTTGGCCGACAGCGCATCCGCCATGCGCTTGGCGATGTCGAGGGTCACATCTTTTTCCTGCGTACCGGTCAGGCCTATCGCGCCCGGATCATGCCCGCCATGACCCGGATCGATCATGAGGAGACGCGGCGCACGTGGTTTCCGCAGCGGCGGCGCGGCCAGCAATGCCGACGGAAACGCCAACCCCAATGCCGAAGCCATAAGGGTCAGGCGCAAAAAATCGCGGCGGTGAGGATGGGTATGATCGGCCATGGCGGTGAGATTAGATGGCGCGGCGAAAGTTGCAAGCGGCTTCAACCCTAATGATCCGCATAGATAAAGCGAACAAGTGTTAACCCGAAGGTAAAGCAGAACGCATACAGAAAACGACGACGTGGATTATCCCACTGTCGCAGCAAAGCTATGGTATAAGACACACACCCCGAAACGACTGGCGCGTAACCCTTTGCATTTTTGGCATGAGCTTGTAGCCGCCATACCCGAAGAACGAGGCGACGACTGAGGCCACCACATAGAGCCAAAGAACATGGGTGATCGGCAAAAAAATAAGCGTAAAGAAAAAAGCCTGAAATCCCCAAGCGCAAAACGTCGCCCCTTTAAAAAAATCAACGACGGCAAGACGTCCTGAATGCGCCAAGGTAAAAGAAAACAAGACAGACCACATGGCCGGAATACCGCCAAGAACGCCACTATAATTCGCGCCGATGTAAGGTGCCAAAGCGGTAATGACTAGCAAAGGAACAAGAACCGACACAGCACGAATGACAACGTCATAAGGTACTTTCTTCGTAATGTGAGTCACTTCATCGTGAGAAAAGCCGAACACAAATAACGTATTGAGCAACAGCGTTGCCAAACCGATAGCCATTTTCATGATCATGGACAAAGGCAGCAAAGCAAGAATGATTGCGCTCACACCCCATGCGGCTGTACCGGCCAACAGACAAATTGGCCAAGATCGTTTCTTGGCCAGAAAAACAAAAACATACACAAAGATCGATGTAGCAAGATAGCCAAGCATGGCATTCACCGCCGCTTCACGCGCAAACGGCAAGCCTTGCTCTATGGCCAGAAAAACGGAAATAGGCCCCGCCGTCAGCGGCAAACCGGAAATAGCTCCGCCAAGTTTATGGGACCAACGTTTTTGTATGTAAGCAACAAGTGCCGTAAAGCACGGCATGGCGATCAATTTGACGAAGAAAAGCGTATTTAACATTAGGGGTTCGTTACCTAATCCATCCGCAACCGTTCAACCACCTCGCCTTTTTGCAGGTGGGTTTGCAGGATCTCGTCGCAATCGGCTTCGGTCTTGGGGGAATACCAGATGCCTTCGGGGTAGATGACGATGGAGGGGCCTTGGTCACAGCGGCCAAGGCAACCGGCGCCGTTGATGCGGATATCGGCCAATCCCATTTCCTTAGCGCGGGTTTTCATGTAATTACGCAAACGCTCGCCGCCCTTGCTGGAACAACAGCCGTCTTTATGGCCGTCGGGGCGTTTGTTGGTGCAGCAGAAAACATGGGCACGAAAGAAAAGGCCGTCGCTCATTCTTTTTTACCCGTGTTGCCGTACAGGTTGAAAAAGGGGCGCAGCGCGTCCGGCACCTGCGCCATCATCTGGTTTTGCATTTGCGCCGCGATCTGATTGCCGATGGTCATCCAGATTTTGCTCATCGCCTCCGGCCCTGCGGCTTTCATCACTTGTTCGGTGATAACGGACAGATCTTCGGGGTTGAGGTCGAGGGTGATTTTCATGGGCGCGATCGGGGTTAAAGGTTAACAACTTCGCAACAGTTGTAGCTTATAGCATAAGAGCCGGAAATGTTGTAATTATGAAGGTCCCTTTCAGCCTCGAACCCCGTGTTATCGCCATGCCCAATATCACCATTAATACCCTCGATAATCAGAGTTTTGGCGCCTATATGGCCGTGCCTGCGTCAGGGCAAGGGCCGGGACTGATTGTTATTCAAGAAATTTTCGGCGTGAATGCTGGTATGCGCGCGATTTGCGACCATTACGCTTCGCTGGGCTATATCGCGATATGCCCCGATTTGTTCTGGCGGCAACAGCCGGATATCCAACTGACCGACAAAACGCCCGCCGAATGGGATCGGGCGATGGAATTGTTCCAAGCTTTCGACGTCGAAGCCGGTGTACGCGATCTTTTCTCCACCCTTGCTTTCCTGCGGAAGCTGGAGGGGGTCAGTGGCAAGGTCGGGGCGGTTGGGTATTGCCTCGGCGGCAAGCTGGCTTATCTGATGGCCGCCCGCGCCGATATCGAAGCGACGGTCAGTTATTACGGCGTCGGACTCGATCAATTGCTGGGCGAGGTGCACGATGTGCGCAGCCCGCTCATGCTGCATATCGCCGGTCTGGATAAATTCGTGCCGCCGCCCGTGCGCGAGAAAATTTTGAAGAGCATGGCGCGTAATCCGGTGATTTCGGCGCATGTTTATGAAGGCGTCGATCATGCCTTTGCCCGTCCGAATGGGCAAAATTACAATGCCGAAGCGGCGACGCTGGCGAACCAACGCACGGAAGCTTTCTTTGAAGAAAAGTTAAAAGGCTTTTAAGCGCGTTTCCACAACGGCTCTTTAATTTGCGCCAGAAACTTCTCGTGCGCGTGGCGTTCTTCTTCCGTTGGCGCATGGGGGCGCGGGGCGCGGTATTCGCGGGGGCGTTGTTCGGTGGCCTCCAGAACCGTTTCGGCTTTATGCGCGTCCATCGCCAGATCGGGTTGACGACCGCCGCGTAATTCCAAATACACTTCGGCCAGCAATTGCGCGTCGAGCAACGCGCCGTGATGTTGCCGCCCCGATAGATCAACGCCGAAGCGTTTGCAAAGCGCGTCAAGCGAGGCCGGCGCGCCCGGAAACATTTTCCGCGCCATGACGATGGTATCGATGACGCGGTCATTCGATAAAATCTTGAAACCACAACGTACCAGTTCGGCATTGATGAATTTCATATCAAAGCTGGCGTTATGCGCGACCAGCGGCGCATCGCCAATAAAGGTCAGAAACTCATCGACCACGGAAGCAAAAACGGGTTTGTCGGCCAAAAATTCGTCGGTCAGCCCATGCACCGCCGTGGCTTCGCTCGGCATCGGGCGTTCGGGATTCAGATAGACGTGAAAAGTTTGGCCGGTCGGCATGTGGTTGAACACTTCCACACAGCCGATTTCCGCCACCCGATGTCCGGAAAGCGGATCGAGGCCTGTGGTTTCAGTGTCGAAGATGATTTCACGCATCTGGAGGCTGGAGGCTAGAGGTTGGAGGCTAGGGAACTTTAACAGGAAGTGGTGCCCTGTCATGCTGTTTTTTCCCCAGCCTCTAGCCTCCAACCTCTAGCTTCTTGATTATATCTTGTAACTGTCGGCGCGTATCCACCCGCCCTTTGTGCGTCCGCACCACAAAATCAGCGCGGTTTCGTTTGTCCTTATCCGGCATTTGCCGTTGGAGGATGGCGGCGAGGCGTTGGCTGGTCATGCCTTTGCGTTTCAGCACTCGCGCTTTTTGTACCGCGCGTGTCGCTGTGACACAGATGGTGATGTCGCAACGATCCTCGGCTCCGGTTTCGAACAGAAGGGGAATTTCCAAAACCGCGGCGGGGGCTTTGTCACGTCGCGCCTGTTTCAGAAAATCACGTTCGGCGCGGCGCACCAAGGGGTGCAGGATTTTTTCCAGTTTCTTCAATTGCGCCGGTTTACCGAAAACCAGACGACCCAAAATCGCGCGGTCAATCGCGCCTTTGTTGACGCATTCGGGAAAAAGTTTGGCCACGGGTTTTACCGCCTTGCCGCCTTTTTGCAGCAAACCATGCACGGCTTTGTCGGCATCATAAATGGGTAAACCAAATTTATTCAGGATTGCCGCCGCCGTGCTTTTCCCCATGCCAATGCCGCCGGTAAGACCGATAATGATCATGCGGTTTTCCCCAATACATAGGCACGGAGTTCGGGTGTAACTTCCGGATCGATACCAAAGAAAGCAGCAAAGGCCGGACATGCTTGGTGCAACAGCATGCCAAGGCCATCGACCGTTTTGTTTCCGCGCTGTACTGCCTGTTGCAACAAATCCGTTTGCAGCGGGGCATAGACCATATCGGTCACCCATGCATCTGTTGGCAAAGCATCCAAGGAAATAGTGAGGGGTGGCTGTCCTTTAAGACCGAGCGATGTCGCGTTCGCGAGCAAGTCGGAACCCTCTAGTGCTCGTGGATTGTCCCATGCATAGGCTGTGATTTTTTTGACATCAAATTCTTCCGCAAGTTTTTCTGCCTTATCGCGCGTACGATTTATAATGCGAATGTCCGTGAAACCCATATCAAGCAAAGCCGCCAAAGCCGCTCGTGCCGCGCCACCTGCACCGAGTAATGTCGCTATATTCCTTGTTCTTTTAAATCCAGCCTCTAAAAGATTATGATGAAAGCCATAAGCATCGGTATTGCGGCCATACAGGCTTCCATCCTTACGTACAATGACCGTATTAATCGCGCCGATGCGTTGCGCTAGGGGTTCAATCTCATCGACGATCGCCAAGGCCGCTTCTTTATGCGGCACGGTTAAATTCACGCCGTTGAAGCCTTTATCAGCCAAAGATTTTAATGTTTCGCGCAAATTTTCCGGCGAGACGGGCAAAGCGACATAGTCGCCATCGATGCCATAGCGTTTCAACCAATAGCCATGCAAACGCGGCGACAGGGAATGTTCCACCGGCCAGCCCATAACTCCTGCTTTTAATCGAACGCTCATCAACTTACCCACAGGGTTTCGGAGTGCGGGGATAAAACCATGCTTTTTCAAAAGATGCCAGTTCCATGCACGCTCCGGACTTTTTGCACACGTAAACAAAAGTCCGGTATGGATTCAATACCCTGTCTGTGGGTTATGTGCATAAAACCGGACAGGTTTATACCGGTTATTCACAGAGCATAAAAAACCACGGTGAAAAATAGATTTCACCCTTTTCATAAACAGGCTTATAAAAACGCCGATGAAAAAACAGGGTGTCCGTGATGGGGGAAAGTCATGCATAACAATCGAATGGATTTTATCCCCGTTAAAACCCACACCAACTAACTACCCCTATAATTATTAAAAATAAGATTGGAGAAAAAGAGTGTATCAATCCGATAAGCCTCTTCTCAACGTTTTGAACGGTCTTGAACCAAGCCGTCGTCCGGTATGGTTGATGCGTCAAGCGGGACGTTACCTGCCGGAGTACCGAGAGTTACGCGCAAAAGCTGAAGATTTCCTTAATCTCTGTCTCACGCCGGAATGGGCAGCCGAAATTACGGTGCAGCCGATCCGTCGTTTTGATTTCGACGCGGCGATTTTATTCGCGGATATTTTGTTGATCCCCTACGCGCTTGGTCAAAAACTGGAATTCCGCGAAGGCGAAGGGCCGGTTCTGGAAAAAGTAACCGATGAACAATCGTTAGCGCATTTGCGCTACGAAGATAAAAAATTACAGGCCGTTTATGAAACGCTTGGGCTTGTCAAAGCGCAGTTACCCAAAGAAACAACCCTGATCGGTTTTTGTGGCGCGCCGTGGACAGTTGCCTGTTATATGATTGACGGCAACAGCAAGAAAAATTTTGCCGAAGCGAAACTCTGGGTAAAAAACAAACCGGATTTGCTGGCGACATTGATCGAGCATTTGATTGATGCCAGCGAAATTTACCTGTCGCATCAGATCGATGCCGGAGCGGAATGTTTGCAGATTTTCGATAGCTGGTCGGGTTTACTATCAGCGAATGATTTCCGCCGCTGGGTAATTGAACCGACTAAAATTCTGGTGGCGCGGATGAAGGCGAAATACCCGCATATCCCCATCATCGGTTTTCCGCGCGAGGCTGGACAGGCTTACGAAGCTTATATCCGCGAAAGTGGTGTCGATGCGGTCGGGATCGATCAACAGGTCGATCTGGATTACGCCAAGAAGGTTTTGCAACCGATCAAACCGCTGCAAGGCAACCTCCCGCCCGAATGGTTGGTCGAAGGCGGCGCGGCGATGAAAGCGGGGTTGGAAAAAATCATGCGCACCTTCGGCACCAAGCATATCGTCAATCTCGGCCACGGTGTCGTGCCACAAACACCGCCGGAACATGTGGCGGAGTTGGTGAAATTTGTGCGGGAGTTTAAGGGACTATAGGATTATCCATGAATATAAATCTTAATCAGCGAAAAGCGATTGTTTGTGGTGCAAGCAAAGGCATCGGTCGCGCTATAGCCTTTGAATTAGCTAGCTTGGGATCCAATGTTACATTGCTTGCACGAAATGAAGAGTCGCTTCGTAAAATTAAGGATGAGATTGAAAAAAAATTTGGTGGAAAACATGATTATCTTTCCATCGATTTTTCTCAAAACAAACAGACACGCGATCAAATTGAAAAATATGTTAGCGCAAAAGGTCCATTTCATATTCTGATCAATAATTCCGGAGGGCCTCCGGCTGGATTAGTTCATAAGGCACAAATGGAAGAATTCACGGCAGCTTTCTCACAACATCTCCTTACCAACCACCTGATGATGCAATGCGTTATTGATGGAATGAAGTCTGAAAAATATGGTCGCATCATCAACATCATTTCAACGTCCGTAAAACAGCCTGTGCCTGGCCTTGGTGTTTCAAATACCATTCGTGGTGCGGTTGCAAATTGGGCAAAAACGTTGGCCGGAGAAGTGGCTGAATATGGAATCACGGTAAATAATGTGCTTCCGGGTTCAACGGAAACGGATCGTCTTTGGGAAGTTTTCAAATCGCGTGCCACGCAAAAAAATGTAACCTTTGAAAATATCGTTGAACACGAAAAACAAATCATTCCAGCAAAACGCTTTGGAAAACCCGAAGAGGTAGCGCAAGCGGTTGCTTTCCTAGCAAGTCCATCTGCAGCTTATATCAACGGCATTAATCTGCCTGTCGATGGCGGAAGAACGGGGTGTCTGTAATCATGACCAAAACCGCCATCATTCTGTTCAATCTCGGGGGCCCAGATACACAGGAAGCGGTGAAGCCGTTTCTGTTCAATCTTTTTAATGATCGCGCCATCATTCGTCTGCCGCAGCCTTTGCGTCTTTTTATTGCGACGATGATTTCGCGCAAACGTGAAAAGACCGCGCAAGCGATTTATGCGCAAATTGGCGGTGGTTCGCCCATTCTCGCCAATACGAAAAAGCAGGCGGAGGCGTTGGAACAGCAACTCGGCATGAAATGTTTTATCGCGATGCGCTATTGGCATCCGTTTGTTGAGGATGTCGTTAACGAGGTTAAAAACTACGCGCCGGATAGACTGGTGTTGCTGCCGCTCTACCCGCAATTTTCAACCACGACGACGGGGTCGAGTTTCTCATCATGGCATAAGGCGGCGCGGCAAGCCGGTTTATCGGTGCCGTCCGGCAGTATTTGCTGTTATCCGGATGAAGCGGGCTTTATCGAAAGTTTGGCCGCCAAAATCCGCCGCGCTTATGACACGGCCCAACAACAGGGAACGCCGCGCTTGCTTTTTTCCGCGCATGGTTTGCCGGAAAAGATTGTGAAAGCGGGTGACCCCTATCCCGATCATTGCCAGAAAACCGTGGAGGCGTTACGCGCCGCGTTGAAAATTGATGGGCTGGACAGCGTCCTTTGTTACCAAAGCCGTGTCGGGCCGTTGACATGGATAGGACCCGCTACCGATGATGAAATCCGTAAAGCGGGCGCGGATAAAGTGCCGGTGGTGGTCGCGCCGATCGCTTTCGTTTCCGAACATTCGGAAACTTTGGTGGAAATTGATAAGGAATACCGCCATCTGGCCAGCCAATCCGGTGTGCCCTTTTACGCTTATACCGGAACCGTCGATGCCGATCCGGCTTTTATCAGCGGGTTGGCGGGGTTGGTGCGGAAAAGTCTGGGGGGTGATAAGGCGTGTGTTTCCGGTTCAGGCAGCCGGATCTGTGATCGCGCGATTTGCGCTTGTCCGATGGAGAAATAACCTATGACCTATCTCTGGCTCAAAGCTCTGCATGTCATCGCGGTGATTGCCTGGATGGCGGGGCTGTTTTATCTGCCGCGGCTGTTTGTTTACCATGTCGGCGCGACGGCGGGATCGGAGTTGTCGGAGACGTTGAAGGTGATGGAGCGGAAATTGCTGCGTATCATCATGAATCCGGCGATGATCCTTAGCTTCGTTTTTGGCATTGCCATGCTGGTTACCAATCCGGATTTACTGCACCAGCCCTGGATGCATGCCAAGATTGGATTGGTGCTGGGGATGGCGGCTTTGCATGGCTATCTGGCGCGGTGCCGTAAAGCCTTTGCCCGCGATGAAAACCGCCATTCGGCGCGGTTTTATCGCCTGATCAACGAAGTGCCGACGGTTTTGATGATTGGGATTGTGGTGTTGGTGATTGTAAAGCCGTTTTAATGGCTAGCCGCTAGTCCTAAGCCGTTAGCAAGAAATTCTTTCGCTAGTGACTAAGGACTAGCGACCAGCGACTAATCTCCCTATAATCCCCGCGATCAGGACAGGGACAAACAATGGCTACCAATCTCGCGAAACAGGACAAAAGTATGAAAGCCGCAAGCTCATCGGTGCGTTACAAGCGTGTGTTGCTGAAACTGTCGGGCGAGGCTTTGATGGGCGACCGTGATTACGGTCTGGACCCTGAAACTGTTTCCCGTGTCGCCGAAGAAATTAAATCGGTGATCGAGATGGGGGTGGAGGTTTGCGCCGTTATCGGCGGCGGTAATATTTTCCGTGGCGTGTCCGGCGCGGCGCAGGGCATGGACCGTGCCACCGCCGATTATATGGGCATGCTGGCGACGGTGATTAACGCGCTGGCGATGCAGAACGCGTTGGAACATGTCGGGGTGCAAACCCGCGTCTTGTCGGCCATTCCGATGTCGGCGGTGTGCGAACCCTATATTCGCCGCCGCGCTATGCGACATATGGAAAAAGGCCGCGTGGTGATTTTCGCCGCCGGTACCGGCAATCCGTTCTTTACGACCGACAGCGCGGCGGCACTCCGCGCGTCGGAAATGCAATGCAACGCTTTGCTGAAAGCGACCAAGGTGGACGGGGTTTATTCCGCCGATCCGGCCAAAGATAAAACCGCGACGCGCTATGAACGTCTCAGCTATCTGGATGTGTTGTCGCGGGATTTGCAGGTGATGGACACCTCCGCCATATCCTTGGCGCGGCAGAGCAAAATTCCGATCCTCGTCTTCTCCATCTTCACCCATGGCATGTTCGCCGAGGTGATGCAGGGGAAGGGGAAGTTTACGGTAATTGAATAGCGGCTAGCTGTTAGTCCTTAGCTGTTAGCAAGAAATTTTTGCTAACAGCTAAGGACTAGCAGCTAAGGACTAACAAAGAACTAGGGGCTAAATATGAATCTCGATCAGACCAAACAACGTATGGAAGGCGCGATTGATGCGCTGAAGAAGGAATTTGGCGGCCTGCGCACGGGGCGCGCTTCGACCAGTTTGCTTGATCATGTGCAGGTCGATGCCTATGGCAGCATGATGCCGATCGCGCAGGTAGGGACGCTGGGCGTGCCGGAGCCTCGGTTGATCACCGTGCAAGTCTGGGACAAGGGTTTGGTCAAGAATGTCGAGAAAGCCATTCGTGACGCCGGTTTGGGTTTGAACCCGCAACCGGACGGGCAATTGGTGCGCGTGCCCTTGCCGGAGCTTAGTCAGGAACGCCGTCAGGAATTGTCCAAGATCGCCAACAAATACGCCGAAGGCGCGCGGGTGGCGGTGCGCAATGTGCGCCGCGATGCGTTGGATGCGCTGAAGAAAGAAAAACTGCCGGAAGACGAAACCAAGACGCAAACCGAAAAAGTCCAAAAACTGACCGACGAGACGATCAAGAAAATCGACGAGACTTTCGCGCATAAAGAAAAAGAGATAATGCAAGTATAGCTGTTAGCTGGCAGCCGTTAGCTGTTAGCAAAAGTTTTTGCTGATGGCTAATGGCTAACCGCTAGGGACTAGCAATGACTGACGCCCCACCCCCTCCTCCCAGCAAACTTCACGTCGCCATTATCATGGATGGTAATGGGCGATGGGCGGCGGCGCGTGGGTTGCCGCGAACCTTGGGGCATCGGGCGGGGATCGAGGCGGTGCGGCGCACTTTGCGGGCTGCGCGTGATATGCCGGTCAGCCACGTTACGCTGTACAGTTTTTCATCGGAGAATTGGAGCCGTCCGCTCACGGAAGTGAACGAGCTGATGAAGCTGCTGCGTTTTTATCTGCGCAGCGAATTGGCATCGATGCACAAAGAAGGCATCCGTGTGCGCATTATCGGCGAGCGCCGCCGTTTGCCGCCGGATATTGTCGAACTGATCGATCATGCCGAAGATTTGACGCAGGATAACAAGGATCTGACCTTGACTCTGGCGTTGAATTACGGCGGGCGGCAGGAAATCACCCATGCCGCGCGCGGTCTGGCGAAGGCGGTCGAGCGCGGGCAATTGCAAGCCGACGCGATTGACGAACATGTGCTCCGGTCGTTTCTGTTTACGGGCGGCATGCCCGACCCTGATCTGATTATCCGCACCAGCGGCGAAAAACGTATTTCCAATTTCCTGCTGTGGCAATCGGCCTATGCGGAATTTGTGTTTATGGATGTGCTGTGGCCTGATTTCGGCGCGGCGCATCTGAAGGAAGCCATCGACGAATATCAACGGCGCGATCGCCGCTATGGAGCCGCCGTTGAACGAGTCTGACGATCCTGTTGCTGCGCCTGCCGTCCTTGCGCCGCCAGCGAAGGTGGGTTCCGATGTGCGCTTGCGCCTTCTGTCTGGCATTATCCTCGCGCCGCTGGTTTTCGGTGTGGTGTATCTCGGCGGGTCGGCGTTTGCCGCCGTGGTGGCTTTGGTTGTCGCTACCGGACTTTATGAATGGCTGAAACTGGTCGATCCGGCCGCGCCGCTGCCGGATCGCTGTGGGTTGTATGGTTCTTTGGCCTTGACCCTTTTGCTGATCGCGGTCGGCATGCCGTCGCTGAGTATCGTCACGCTGGCGATGGCGACGACCATTTTTTATGTCCAGCGCAGCAATAATGATTTGCCGCATTCTTTTTGGTTCGCGGTGGGTTTGCCTTATATGGCGGGCAGCGGCCTTGCATTAATTTATCTACGCGACACGCCGGTGATTGGCCTCGGCATCATCGCCTATCTGTTGGCGGTGGTGTGGGGGATGGATATTGGTGCGTATTTCACCGGGCGTTTGATCGGTGGGCCGAAATTGTGGCCGTCGGTTAGCCCGAATAAAACCTGGTCGGGTTTTATCGGTGGTTGTGTCGTGGCGTTTCTGGCCGCGTGGGGCGTGTTGGTGTTCACGCATGCGGCATCGCATGCGGTCGGGCTTGTGGTCGCGGTGCTTTTGGCGGCGGTGTCGCAGGGCGGCGATTTGTTCAAATCATTCTTCAAACGCCGCGCCGGTGTGAAAGACAGCGGCAATCTGATCCCCGGCCATGGCGGCATTCTGGATCGCATCGACGGTCTGGTTTTCGCCGCTTTGTTGTTGGCTTTTTTACAAGCCATTTTTGGCCGCGATATGATTTGGTGATGCGATGAAAGAAGCGATGATGAAGAAAATATCTGTGGCCCATGCCAAAAAGCGCGTGACGATTTTGGGTTCGACCGGATCGGTCGGCACCCAGACGATTGATCTGGTGACGCGCGCGCCGGAACGGTACGAGGTGGTCGCGTTGACTGCCAACCGCAATCTGGCGAAGCTGGTCGAACAAGCGCGGGCCTTGAAGCCGGAGTTGGTCGTCATCGGCGATGACAGCCAATATCAGGCGTTGAAAGACGCGCTGGCCGACACGAATATCGCGGTCGCCGCCGGAGCCAAAGCGATTGAAGAAGCCGCGGCGGGTGACAGCGATTGGGTGATGTCGGCGATTGTCGGCGCGGCCGGTCTGCCGCCGACGTTGGCGGCGGCGCGACGCGGCGCGACGATTGCCTTTGCCAATAAGGAAACGCTGGTCTGTGCCGGTTCGCTGATGATGAAGCTGGTAGCGGATGCGGGCGCGCGTTTGTTGCCGGTCGATAGCGAACATAACGCGATTTATCAGGTTTTCGATTTCGATCATCCCGAAGCGATTGCGCGTTTGATCCTGACCGCCTCCGGCGGTCCGTTCCGCAGCGTATCGCGCGACGCGATGGCCAAGATGACGCCGCAGCAAGCGATCAAACATCCGGTCTGGAGCATGGGCGCGAAAATCTCCATCGACAGCGCGACCTTGATGAACAAAGCGTTGGAAGTGATCGAAGCGCATCATCTGTTCGCCATGCCGCCGGAAAAGATTGATGTGCTGGTGCATCCGCAATCGGTCATTCACAGCATGGTCGAATATGAAGATGGTTCGGTTCTGGCGCAGATGGGCAGCCCCGATATGCGCACCCCCATTGGCTATTGTCTGGCGTGGCCGGAACGGATGCCGACACCGTCGCCGAAACTTGATCTTGCCAAAATCGCGCAACTGACGTTCGAAGCGCCGGATGCGGTGAAATTCCCCGCCTTGCGTTTCGCGCGTGAAGCGATGGACAAAGGCGGCACGGCACCCGCCGCGCTCAGTGCCGCGAACGAGGTGGCGGTTCAGGCTTTCCTCGATGGCCGCATCGGTTTTCTGGATATCGAACGCATCAACGAACATGTGTTGACGAAACTGCCGGTCGCCACGCTCACGGATTTGCAGGTGCTGGCGGAAGTCGACGCGGCAGCGCGGCGGATGGCGGAATCTGAAGTGGGTCGCAGCGTCAGGTAAACCCAAGCCAAAGAGCCAAGGCGCGGTTGATTTCGATCATTGTTGTGTCGTCAAGTTTGCCGAAAACCGCGCCGATTTTCTCGCTGGGCACGGTCATGATTTTATCGATCATCACTTGCGACACGTGTTTCAGGCCGTTTTCCTTTGTCGGCACAATGTTGATCCGAAACAAAGGGGCTTTACGAAGTTCGCTGGTGATCAAAAGAATCGTGACCGAAGGATGTTCGGAAAAATGATCGGATTGCACGACGAGCGCGGGTCGCGGTTTGCCGTAAGAACCAAGCCCAGCTGTCGAAACCAAATCGCCGCGCTTCATGCTTCCCAACCGTCGTAAGACGCGACCTTATCCATAAGCTGTAGTAATTCTTTTTCTTGTGGATCATTTTTGATCAACTGTGATTGACGTCGGCATTCGGCGGCGAAGCCGCGCCGCTTGGTATCCGGAACCCAAATTTGCAAGGGGCGCAACCCGTTCTTGCGTAGATTGGCGCGATGTTTTTGTACCCGCTTGGCGACCGTGATCATGATGCTATCCTTTCGTTACATGAAACATTACCGTAAAACGGCGTTACATGCAACGGAAGATTTGTTTTGATAATAAGATCAATGGGTTAGGATTTGAATTGTTTGACTAAGGACATGATCAGCATCCGCAATTCCTCAATCCCGCTATTCTTTTCCGCGCTGACCATCAGGGTTTCGGCGCGGGCGGCGGGGTGTTCGGCCAGCTGGGCTTCGATTTGGGCGCGGAGTTTGGGTTGGTCGATGGTTTTGACCTTGTCGATTTTGGTCAGCACGGTTTGATAACTGACCCCTGCCCTGTCCAGAAATTGCATCATGGAAAGATCGTTGGCCAATGCGCCATGCCGTCCGTCGATCAGCAACAGCACGCAGAGGAGTTGTGGACGCGCGCGGAGATAATCATGGATCAGTTCGTTCCATAATGCTTGTTCCTCGCGCGGGGCTTTGGCGTGGCCATAGCCGGGAAGGTCGGCGAGGGTCAGCGTTTTGGCGATATCGAAAAAGACGATTTGCTGCGTGCGTCCCGGTGTTTTGGATGAACGTGCCAAGGCTTTACGCGCCGTCAGCGCGTTGATGAGGGATGATTTGCCGACATTGGAACGGCCGATCACCGCGATCTCCGGCAATTTGCCGGGCGGGAATTGGTCGAGCGCGGCGCAAGCGCGGAGAAATTCACCCGAACCGATAAAGATTTTATTGGCGGCAGCGCGTGTGGGAGCGAGGTCGGTCATGCCGTCATGCTTCCGGTTTTGGTTCCGGTGGGATCGCTTGCCTGCCGCAAGGCGCGGACGCGCAGGCGGCGAATGCGGCCTTGATCCATTTCCAGCACTTCGAAGCTGAGGCCGTCGCCCATGACTTTTTCGCCGATATTCGGAATGCGCCCCGCCAGATTGGCGACATAGCCGCCAAGCGTGTCGATATCCTCGCCTTCCAGAAGGGGCAATTGCACGGCGGTGCGTTGTTCGAATTCGGCGATGGGCAGACGCGCGTCGATCAACAACGTGCCATCGGCGCGGGTGATGATGCTGGGCGGCGGCGGCATGTCATGTTCGTCTTCGATCTCGCCGACGATTTCCTCGACCAGATCCTCAATCGTTACCATGCCATCGACGCCGCCGAATTCATCGACCACCATCGCCATATGCTGGCGCGTTTGCCGCATTTGCAACAACAGGCGCGACGCCGCCATGGACGGCGCGACGAAAATCACCGGACGGATCAAATCGGCAATGGTGCGATCCTGATTATAGGCAAGGCAGGGCAGAATATCCTTGATATGCACCATGCCGATGACGTCATCCAAGGTTTCGCGGTAAATCGGCACGCGGCTATGGGCATGCGCGGCCATAATGTCGATGACATCGCGCAGGCCCGCGTCGATATCGGCGGCGATGATGTCGGCGCGGTGGATCATGCAATCGCCGATTTTGCGACCGCGCAGCGCCATGATGTTGCCGAGCAGCATACGCTCCGCCGACGAAATGCCGGATTCGGACAGGGGTTCGTCGATGATTTCCTCAACCACTTCGCGCAAGGCTTCGGCATCCGGCGTCGGGTGCCAGAGGGAACGGACGGCGCGGCATACCCGCTGCCAAAGCGGTCGGGGTTCGTCGTCGCTGCGTTCGGGGGGCGAAAGCGGGGTCGTTGTCAAAGCGGGGTCGTTCATCTTTTTGGGCGTACCGTGGCTCTGCGTTTCTTGGCCGTGGTACGGGCCCGTTTTGGCTCCGTTATGTCGGCGTCGCGGTAGGGGTCGGGAAGATCAAGCGCAGCCATGATCTTGGTTTCCAACCGTTCCATCCGCGTCGCATCGGGGTCGTTCAGATGATCATAACCGAAAAGATGCAAAAACCCATGAATAAAGAGATGGGTAATGTGATTTATCAACAGCTTGTGGTCACGCTTGGCTTCATCCACCATATATTGATATGCGATGGCGATATCACCGATCTCCACCGGTGTTTTGACGGCGGTCAGACGGCGCAAGTCAGCGGGTTCATATTGCGGGAAGGACAGGACATTGGTCGGTTTGTCGATGCCGCGAAAATCGTGATTCAAACGGCGGATAGCCGCATTGGTGGTCAGAAGCAGCGTAACGCTAACCGGAAATTGCAGCTGTTTCGGCAAATGCGTCTGCGTCACCGCTGCGGCTTTTTTCAGCCGTGCCGCGAGGCGGGGGATGCGTTGCCAAGCGACGGACTTTTGGGTGATGGTGAGGGATGGGTAGGTGTGGGCCATTTATCCGCCAGTTTTGCTCGAGCCTCATCGGGAGGCAAACGCTTGGATCCAAGTTCATGCATGAAAAGCTGCGGGATGATAATTTTCCCTTCGGGATAGGGAATACGCATAAAAATCTTTCCATCTTCTCCCAAAGTTACGCCTTTGATGTCAAGCAAATCCTCTTCGAGTGTACGAAAAGGTTTCTTTCGCGCGCGTTTATGGTGATCTTGTACGGATTGAATTTGGCTAAGGGTTCTGGCGATCTTCTTATGAATTCGATCATGTAGTTTTCTATCAATCAGAATAAGATTTTCAAAATCATTGGTGCCGCCGAGCCAGATGGGAAGCTTATGGTGAATGTTATAATCTTCCACGGCGGCGGCGAGGCGTTTCTCTGATAAAACATTATGCCAACGCATGCACATTTCTTCGTGAGCAGCCTGAAGAAAAAGTTGGCGGAAATCGCGTTGGCCGTAAGTATTTCGGATAGGTTTGGTCAATTCTTTTGCGGCAAATTCAAATGCGATGGAACGCGTTGGCATATGACGAATAACGTCATCGTAATCAATATGTTCCTTTAAAGCTTTTCGTGCTGCCTTACGTATTTTCTTTGGTTGTCGAGATCGGAGAGAAGGAGGGTGGTGGATTATCAGTGGGTCAGGAAACAGGGGTATAACATTGCCATCTGTTCTTCCCCGTGATCGTGGGGGTGCTTGTGGAGTGCCGCCACCATCAAGTGGGTGCCAAGCGAGGTCGTCGAGCATCAATAAAATCTCTTCAAAAAAGAACAAGTAAGCGGCGCCAAGCTAGGACAGAATAGTTTAGAAATCCACTGCAATCCTGCCCTTCATGCTGTTTGATCCCGCGCTTTCAATCTTAACCATCAATTCCTGCCCGACGATGCGTGGGGGGGCTTCGACGTGGATGGCTTGCATGTAGGGGGTGCGGCCAAAGATGTGGGTTTCGTCTTTCATGACGTTTTCGAACAGCACGGGCATGGTTTGCCCGACGCAGGATTGGTTGAAGGCGATTTGTTGGTCGCGCAGGATTTGTTGCAATTCCTGCAAACGTTCGTCTTTGATTTTCTCGTCGATCTGGTTCGGCATGGCGGTGGCGGGTGTGCCGGGGCGGCGGCTGTATTTGAACGAATAAGCTTGGGCGAAGCCGACATCGCGCACGAGTTTTACTGTGTCGTTGAAATCCGCGTCGCTCTCCCCCGGAAAGCCGATGATGAAGTCGGAGGAGAAAGCAATGGCGGGTTGCGCCTTGCGGAACCGGTCGATGATGCGGCGGAAATCGTCGGCTGTGTGCTTGCGGTTCATCGCATTCAGAACGGCATCCGATCCGCTTTGCACCGGAAGATGCAGGTACGGCATCACCTGCGGCAAATCGCGATGCGCGGCGATCAGATCATCATCGACGTCGCGCGGGTGGGATGTCATGTAACGCAAACGCTTGATGTTCGGAATGTCCGCAAGGCGACGCAGCAGGCGGCCAAGGCCCCAGACGGTTCCATCCGCACCCTCGCCATGAAAAGCGTTGACGTTTTGACCGAGGAGGATGATCTCCCGCGCCCCCTGCTCCGCCATACGTTCGGCTTCGGCGATGATCGCCGTCACGGGGCGCGAATATTCCGCGCCGCGCGTGTAAGGCACGACGCAGAAGGTGCAGAATTTATCGCAGCCTTCCTGCACCGACAAAAACGCGGAAACGCCGGATGTCGCCGCCAGCGGCAGCGCGTCGAATTTCGGTTCCGCCGGAAATTCGGTGTTGAGGATTTGCCCCGCTTCGCGCGTGACCCGCGCGATCATCTCCGGCAACTGATGGTAGGTTTGCGGGCCGAAAACCATATCGACGTAAGGGGCGCGGCGGCGGATCTCCGCGCCTTCGGCCTGCGCCACACAACCGGCGACGGCGACCAGCATGCGTTCGCCCTTGTCCTGTTTTTCTTTTTGCAAAGGCGGCAGGCGGCCAAGTTCGGAGAACAGTTTCTCCGTCGCCTTCTCGCGGATATGGCAGGTGTTGAAGATGACCAGATCCGCGCCTTCCACCTCATCCGTCGGGGCGTAGCCGAGGGGCGCGACGACATCGGCCATGCGGCCTGAATCGTACACATTCATCTGGCAGCCCCAGGTTTTGATATGTACTTTTTTAGGCATGGGGCGGCGCGATCCTTACGGCTTCCTTGTCGGGTTCGTCCCAGCGACCCGTTACGCAATGTTCAATGCCTTCGGACACCGCCTGATGGCTGAGGGCGGCGAGTTTTTTGCGATCGGGAACATCATGGACGTTGATCGGCGTATGGAAAACCACATGAATGGTCAAGCGGTTGCATTTGAAGGCCTGCCACAAATGCGGCATCAGGGTCATGTCGCCGAACCATGTGTAGAAATGGCGCAAATTCTGCGTCATCGGCAAACCGTCAATCGCGGTGCAGCCGATGGATACGGGCTGCACCAAAATAGGAATGTCTTTGGCGGCGGTTTCAATGGCGCTGAACAGGGTGCTTTTGAACGGCAAGACCATCTGGCCGTCGGTCGATGTGCCTTCAGGGAACAGAATCAAATTCTGCCGCGCGGCGAGATGTTCCGTTAGCGTGTCGCGTTGCTGCTTGGCCCGAATGGATCGGCGTTCGATGAAAACCGTGCCCAGAAGTTTCGCCATAAAGCCGAAAAGCGGCCATGAAGCCACTTCGGCTTTGGCGATAAAGGAAGCGGGTAACAGAGAACCCAGAACCGGAATATCCAGATAGGATGTGTGGTTGGCAACAAAGAAAACCGGCGCGGCAGTGGCGATGGTGCCGTGGGTATGTACCTGAAAACCGATCAGCTTCAGCAATCTTTTGTAGAAGTATATTTTTAGCCCATCGACTTTATGTGGCCAGACAATTTTACACAGCACATAAAGCGGTATCACCGCGCCGATCATCGCCAGAAATCCGGCGCAGCGCAGGGCGGCCAGGCATGACGAGCCATAAGTCGGCGATGGTGGCGATGGATCCCAGTTTTTCATGGGCGTACTGATGGCATAAAGCGGCGCATCCGTCTATTCCACCGGCAGCGCGATGTCTTTCTTGTTGCTGCGCTCGTAATGCCGGACATAACGGCTGGTGATCAGGTCGGTTTTGACGATGATGAAAACGTCGGTGGTGTTGAATTGGTGGTCGATGACCGCGCCGTCGCCGACGAAACCGCCGACGCGGATATAGCCTTTGATCAGCGGCGGCAGGCTGTTGCTGCCGCTGCGCGGGTCGAGTTTCATGCTGTCGAAGGCGACGTTGGGATCGAAAGCTTCGCGCGGCAGCATACGCATATCGACGTAACGATCTTCCACGGCTTTGGTGCGTAAGGCAGGCGGGGCGAGGTGATGGTAATAAAGGTAAGACAGTGGCAGAGCATGCGCCGCCGGATCGGCCCCCGGCAGGCTGGCGCAACCAAACATCAATTTGACGTCATAACGGAAAATATAGGCTGACAATCCGCGCCAGAGAATTTGCATGACCGCGCCGTTGCGGTATTCGGCATCGATGCAGGAACGGCCCAGTTCCAGAATCTCGCCCGGATATTGCAGGACGCGGGAAATGTCGTATTCGCCGCAGGAATAAAAACCGCCGCATTGGGCCGCCGCTTCGCGCCGGATCAGGCGGTAGGTGCCAATGACCTTGTTGCCGGTCTTCCGCATATGGTCGATGACCAGCAGATGGTCGCAATGAGCGTCATAGATATCGAAATCGCGGTGGCGCGCTTTCATCTCCGGCGTCGGGGTCGCGCCCATTTCTTCGTAGAAAACATGGTAACGCAGGGCTTGCGCGGCATCGATTTCCTCCGCCGTGGCCGCCAACCGTACCTCAAGACTGCCTGATTTCAGGTCGGCTTCGCCGAGGCTGTTGATGGAATGAACGTTACCTGTCACGTGCGTGATGTCTCCCTGCGAAGTCAGCGTGATTCTAGCACAAAGAACGGTCAAAAAGCTATGGCCACAAAAAAGGCGGGGAAATCCCCGCCTTGATCGTTGATGTCTTATATATCAAATAGTTAAGCCGCTTTTTTCAAAGCGGTACGGCGCGAAGTGCCGAGGCCGATTTGCTTGGCCAGACGGCTGCGCTGTTTGGCGTAGTTCGGCGCGACCATCGGGTAATCGGCACCGAGGTTCCAGCGTTCGCGGTATTGTTCCGGCGTCATCTTGTAGGATGTTTTCAGATGCCGTTTTAGCATCTTCAGCTTCTTGCCGTCTTCGAGGCAGATGATGTAGTCGGGGAAAATCGACTTCTTCGGCGATACCGCCGGTTCGGGACGTTCGGCAAGGCCATTTTGACCGAGGCGGCTTAATCCCTGATAGACGCCGGCCATCAGATTAGAAATATCCGCAACGGCGACATCATGACGACCGACATAGGCGGCGACGATCTGGGCGGTCAGGGCGGTCAGACGTTCGTTGGTGGTGGTGGATTCGGCCATGCTATGCTCCGTATTATTGAAATAGGTGTTGTTTCTTCTGTCATTGGGAGGCGTTCTATGGTCCTTTTCGGTGCAGCAAGTCAAGATGAATAATAAAAAGACACAATTTTGTCACAATAGACGCCATGGATAATCATCCTTGACGATCCCCGTCCGATCCGCGATTTTGGCGACCGCGCTGCAATTTACGTATTGAATGGTTCTTCATGACACAGGTTCCGACCCCGAACGACAATCCGCCCGATAGCAGTTTCGGCGAAACGGTGCGTACCATAGTCGTGGCCATGATCATTGCGTTGACGATCCGCACGTTGGCGTTTGAACCTTTCAATATTCCGTCCAGTTCGATGGTGCCGACCTTATTGATCGGCGATTTTCTGTTCGTGTCCAAATATTCCTATGGTTATGGCAGCACCGGAACTTTCTGGGGCATGCCCACATTTAAGGGGCGCATTGGCGGCCATGAACCGCAGCGCGGCGATATCATCGTCTTCAAAACACCGCGCGACAACAGCACGGATTACATCAAACGTCTGATCGGCTTGCCCGGCGATACGATCCAGATGCGCCACGGCCTGTTGTTGGTGAATGGTGTGCCGGTGGATCGCGACCGGCTGGAAGCGCCGATCAATGATGGTAATGTCCTGCCAGCGCCGGAGGCTACGGATTTCCTCGAACATCTGCCAGGTGGCGTGACGCATGTGATCCGCAAATTGGGTGATGATATGCCGCTGGATAACACCGATGTCTTTGCCGTGCCGCCGCATCATTATTTCTTCATGGGCGACAACCGCGATAATTCGCAGGACAGCCGCACCCATACGGTTGGTTTCGTGCCGGAGGAAAATCTGGTGGGCAAGGCGCAGTTTTTGTTCTTCTCGCTCGATGACGGCACGCGCTTCTGGCAATTCTGGAAATGGCCGTGGTCGGTGCGTTGGAACCGTTTGTTCACGAAGATCAGCTGATGGCCGCGCCGCGTATCATTCCCGAAATGACTGTGCTGATCGACAAGCTCGGCCACGCTTTTGCCAAGCCGGATTTGCTGGAACAGGCCTTGACGCATCCGTCGCTGTCCGGCGGTTCGGCGGCGTCGCGAAAAAAGGGCGCGGGCGATTACGAACGGCTGGAATTTCTGGGCGACCGCGTCCTCGGCCTCATCATCGCCGAATGGCTTTATGAAAAATATCCGGCGGCGCGTGAAGGCGAATTGGCGAAGCGCCATGCCGCCCTCGTCAACCGCGACGCTTTGCGCGTGGTGGCGGAGGAAATCGGCCTCGGCGACTATCTGCGTCTGGCGGGCGGCGAGAAGCCGGGCGCGGCGCGGAAAAATCTGGCGACCTTGCCGGATGCGATGGAGGCGGTGATTGGTGCGCTCTATTGCGACGGCGGTCTGAAGGCGGCGGGTGATTTTATCCATCGCTATTGGCAAAAAGATATCGCGATCGAAGAAACCCCCGCCGATCCCAAAACCGCGCTACAGGAATGGGCGCAGGGTCAGGGGTTGCCGTTGCCACAATACAAAGTCGTTGAACGTTCCGGCCCCGCGCACGCGCCGCGTTTCGTGATCGAAGCCAGCGTCAAAGGCCATAAACCCGTCAAGGCCGAGGGTAATTCCAAACGCGAGGCGGAAAAAAGCGCGGCGGCGCAATTGATCGAACAGGTACAAAAAAAGTGAACGATAAAACCAAAAAAGCCCCCGTCAGCCGCGCCGGATTTGTCGCCATCCTCGGCGCACCGAATGCGGGGAAATCCACCCTGCTGAACAAACTGGTTGGTCAGAAAATTTCCATCACCAGCCCGAAACCGCAAACCACGCGCATGAAAGTGACGGGGGTTTGGACGTCGGAAAAGAAAAGCAACCCGACGCAGATCGTGTTCCTCGACACGCCGGGGATTTTCGAACCCAAGCGGCGGCTGGATCGTTCGATGGTGCAGGCGGCGTGGCAGACGTTGGAAGATGCCGACGCGATTGTTCTGTTGGTCGATGCGGGCGTGAAGCTTGGCGAAAAAGTGCAAACAATTGTGGATGAGCTCAGCCGCCGCAAGAAACGCGTGACGCTGGCGCTCAATAAAATCGACGAGGTGGCGCGGGGCAAGCTTTTGCCGCTGGCGCAGCAGCTGCATGATAGCGGCATCGTCGATGATGTGTTGATGATCTCGGCCAAGACCGGCGACGGGGTGGATGATTTCCTCAAACATCTGTCGGCCCAGATGCCGGAAAGCCCTTGGTATTATGAGGAGGATCAACTGAGCGATCTGCCCTCGCAAATCCATGCCGCGGAAATTACCCGCGAACAGCTTTACCGCCAGTTGCAACAGGAACTGCCCTATGCCGCGACAGTGGTGCCGGAAAGTTGGGAAACGAAAAAAGACGGTTCCGCCGTCATCCGCCAGATCATTGTCGTCGCACGCAAAGCGCATAAGCCGATTGTGCTGGGCGCAGCCGGCGCGCGCATCAAGGCGATTGGCGAGGCGGCGCGGAAAGACATCACCAAGTTCCTCGGCCATCCCGCGCATCTGTTTCTGGAAGTAAAGGTTGACGAGAATTGGCAGGACAGGCCGGAATTTTACCAGATGTTCGGTCTGGAGTTTAAGGCACCGGTGAAGAAATAATTTTCCTTTCCCCATGAGGGGGAGGAAAAATGGCTATTCCGCCATCGGATACATTACGGCGGCCTTGATCTTTGCTGCGGTCGAAGCGGCGAAGGCGGGGAGGCGTAAGCGGCGCACCTGAATATCCAGAAGCGTGATCAAATCCGGTTCCGGCAAACGTTCCAGCTTTTCATCCATGGGCGCGAGATCGACGAGCAACGCAACCGGCGCGGATGCCATGAAGGGCAAGCGCAGCAAACCCACATGGCGCACTTCCATAAGACCGGCGATGCTGGCGGGGGCGGCGGCGATCAGTGTGTCGCCCTCGCGCGTCAATAATGTTTGATCATCGGCAATCAGCGTGGCCCCCGCATCAATAAGGCGCAAAGCCACATCCGATTTTCCCGAACCCGCCGCGCCGGTCAGAAGAATGGCGGCATTCGTAACCGCGACGCAGGTGGCATGAAGGAGCATGGGGGTGTTTCCATGTGAAGAACGTACTTAGTCATCATTTTCCTCCCCCTTGATGGGGGAGGCGCAGGAACTTAGGTTTACGACTTGCCGCGGAGCGGCAACCAAGTAAGCCTTAGTTCCTGCGGTGGGGGTGTTCTGTAACAGGAGAGAGCACCCCCACCCAACCCTCCCCCATCAAGGGGGAGGGCTTTATTTTACGCCAGAATATCAACCAGTGTTTTGTTGTTCTTTGCGACGGCTTTGATGATTTTGGCTTCGGCGGCGTATTGGGTTTTTTCTTGAATCAGGCTCACCGCGCTCGCGGCGATGTCGGCGGTGGTGCCTGTTGAGGAAGCATTAACTATACTTGATGTCGCTTTTACAATTCGCGCGGCCGAAGAATTGAGCGCGCCGACGGCGGTGTTGAGTGTGTCAGACATAGCAGTTTTCCTGATGTTTTCGCTTGTTTCCTATCCGCGAACAGGTTCCATTTTAACGCGGTATGCTTAAGAGTTTCTCAACAATTACAAAGAGAATCTGAATTTTTCCGGCGAAAATTTTTTCAAAAAAAGGCGAAATAATGGCTGCTCTTAACGTGGAATTTAATTTTGGAAGGTAGATTGGCTTTATCACGAAGAAGAAACCAAAAAGCCGATCACTCAACCTTGGGAACCAACATCATGGCACAAGAATTCGAAGCCCACTACAGCCCGACCTCGACCGACGAGACGCTCGAACGGCTGGTGGCGATGACCAACCAGACCAATCTGGTGGCTCTTGATAAAACACTGGCGGCCATCCGCCGTTCAGGCACCAGCTATGCCGCGGCGGCCGCCCGCGTCGGCAGCATCGGCGAACGTATCGTCCGCGCCGCCCACGAAGTCGGCATGACCCTTCCCGCCCATCAGCGAGTCGCCGTCGCCAGCTAACTGGTTGAATATATACAGGCTTTTGGTTTCCCTAGCCCCTTCCCGCCCTCCCGCCGGAAGGGGTTATTTTTTGTGGACAAGATATAAGTAATTACTTGCAGGTTATTGGTGTATGGTGGAATAATGTTTCGTTAGGAGGAAGAAATTATGTCGAAAAATGCAAGACGATCATTTTCTGCAGCCGAAAGATGTGGTTGTCGTGGAGTGCCAGGGGTAAGGCATCTGCAGAGTGATTTGGCAATTCCTCTTAGAAGAGTTGTAGGTCAGCCTGTTGTTGGTCTTGTACCTCCGGCAGATCTTATTAAGGAAGCAAGGGAAGCCCTAGCAGCTTATCAAAAGGAACAAGCAGAAGCATCTGCTGCTGCCCAAGCGCGTGCACGCGTTATCTTGGCTTCTCGTGGACAAATGAGTGGTTCAACACCTGATGAACCCTGACAAGCAAAGTATTTTCCATTCGCCCTGCGTAACCGGCGATACGGAAAGACGACTCTGCTTCAGCAATGCCATCTGGCCTAACCGCGGCTCTGTCTTAATCGCGGCCAGTGTCACCGGTTGATCCAACGCCCGCACCGGTGCGACATCGACCATGCCGAAACGGCCGGTTTCGTCCGATGGGTCGGGGTGCCAGCGTTTGACGATTTTCATGATGCCGACAATCGCGCGGTCGTCGTTGGAATGGTAGAAAAACGCCTCGTCGCCGATCTGCATCGCTTTCATATTATTGTTGGCTTGATAATTGCGTACGCCGCTCCAGCTGGTGCGTTTGTCTTTGACCAACTGCGACCATGGGTAAACCGATGGTTCGGATTTCATGAGCCAGTAGGGCATGGGGTTCTCCATATAAAAGTGTCATTCCGCACAATTTTCTCTTCGCGCTTGCGCGAAAGAAAATTGATGCGGAACCCAGTTACGCTATCCGCAAGAGCCTATAATAAATGTCTTCACGCATTTTCTGTGTAGAACGCAACTAGGTTCCGCATCAACTTTCTTTCGCCCTGCTGCGCAGGTCGAACAGAAAGTTTTGCGGAATGACAGTGTTTTTTCCACTACGCGCCTTCCGCTTTTAACGGGCGTGACAGCAAATCGGTGATGGTTTTGTCCAAGGTCGCCTGACGGTTCAGAACCGCATCAACGGCGACGACGATGGGCATATCAACCTGCCGTGCGGTGGCGAGGGCGGTGGCGGCGGCGGCGGTTGAAACGCCTTCGGCCACGCTGGTGCGCGATGCCAGAATGGCTTGCAACGACTGCCCCTGCCCCAAAGCGATCCCCAGCGACATGTTGCGCGATTGCGGGCTGGAGCAGGTCAAAACCAGATCGCCCAGACCCGACAGCCCCATCAGCGTTTCCGCCCGCCCACCCAGCGCGGTGCCGAGGCGGATCATCTCCGCAAGGCCACGGGTGATCAAGGCGGCGCGGGCGTTGTCGCCGAAATTCTTGCCGGTAACGATGCCACAGGCGATAGCCAGCACATTCTTGATCGCGCCGCCCAGTTCCGCGCCGACGACATCGTCGGTGAGGTAGGGGCGGAAGCTCGGCGTCGCGATGGCTTCGGCGAGTTGCTGGCCGAGCTTTTTATCTTTCACCGCGAGCGTCAGGGCGGTGGGCAATCCCCGCGCCACTTCGGCGGCAAAACAGGGGCCGGAAAGGATAGCGAGGGGACGTTGCGGCAAAGCCTCGGCCACCACATCGCTCATCATCTTGGTGGTGCCAAGCTCGATCCCTTTAGAGGTGATGAGGATTGGCGTGGTGTGGCCGATATGTGGTGCGATGCTTTCGGCGATGCCGCGCAAACGCTGCGCCGGTGTGGCGAACAGCAACACATCGACTTTGGCAAACGCGGCGAAATCATGCGTCGCCTTGATGGCGGGGTCGATGGCAATGCCCGCCAGATGCTTTTTGTTTTCATGATCGGCATTGATAGAGGCCGCCAGATCGGGGTTATGCGCCCAGATGGTGACATCGCGTCCGGCGCGGCGCAACGTGGCAGCCAAAGCGGTGCCCCATGCGCCCGCGCCGATGATGCCGAAATGGTGAAAAGAGTTCGTCATATATCTTGGCTATCGTGTTCCGCTGCGTTCCGCAAGAGTATCCAGCGGCCAGCGTGGACGCGCCGCCAGCGTCAGATCATCGGTAAGGCCGAGGCGCAACCGTTCAATCCCCGCCCATGCCACCATCGCGCCATTGTCGGTACAAAGCGCCAGCGGCGGCGCGGCGAAAGGCAAGCCATGACGCGCGGCGATTGCCTGCAAGCGCGTGCGGATGGCCTGATTGGCCGCAACGCCACCGGCGACGACCAAGGCGGTGGGTTTGTCCCGTACCGTCATGTGCAACGCATGCTCGGCTCGGTCGGCGAGGATATCGGCGATGGCGGCTTGCAGGCTGGCGGCGGCGGATGCGGTGAAAGGTGCTAATGCACCCCCCCCGCTTGCGGGGGGGGAAGGGGGGGGCTGGTCAACACAAGCTCTCCTGTTTACCAGCCCCCCCTCAGTCCCCCCCGCAAGCGGGGGGGAGGCTTGATAGTTCTCGCTGTCCCGATATTTCTCGACAATTTGGCGCAAGGCGGTTTTCAAACCTGAAAACGAAAAATCGCAGCCTTCGCGGCCCAGCATCGGGCGGGGCAGGTCGAAGGCTTGGGGGTTGCCGGATCGCGCCGCTTGTTCGATCAGTGGCCCACCCGGATAGCCGAGGCCGAGAAGTTTCGCTCCCTTATCGAAACATTCACCGACCGCGTCATCAATGGTGCCGCCGAGGCGGGTATAGGACCCAACACCCTTCACCAGCAAAATCTGGCAATGGCCACCCGACAGCAGCAACAACAGATAGGGAAAAGCCAGATCGTTGGAAAGGCGCGGGGTAAGCGCATGCGCTTCCAGATGATTGACGCCAATAAAGGGCAGGCCGCGCACGGCGGCAATAGCTTTGCCGGTCATGGCGCCGACCATCACGCCGCCGATCAGGCCGGGGCCGCACGTGGCGGCGATGCCGGAGAGATTGTCGAAAGAAAGACCGGATTCCTGCAACGCCTGCCGCACCAGCTCATCAATTTTATCGAGATGGGCGCGCGCCGCGATTTCCGGCACCACGCCGCCATAGGGTTGATGCGCGGCGGTCTGCGCCGCGACGCAATTCGCAAGCACGCGCTTGTCGGCATCGACAATGCCGACGGCGGTATCGTCGCAACTGGTTTCAAGACCGAGGATAATCATGGCGCGAACTCTAGCCAAAAAGGACGGCACCGCCTATGGTTTCTTTGGGAGAAAATTTTGGCAATTTTTAAGTTCTGTAATAAGTCCCTCTCCCCCGCGAGGGGGAGAGGAAGAAAAAACTTGGGCTTACGCCTTCGTAAGCCCTTAGTTTTTTCAGGTGAGGGGGAATCGTTGGCTCTTGAGCGCCCAGCTTCCCCCTCACCCGCAAAAGCTAAGGCTTATTTTTGTGAAGGACAAAAATAAACCAAAGCTTTTGCGCCCTCTCCCCCTTGCGGGGTAGAGGGGTTTCTCGTGCAGCTTGGGAGTTATAAATCTTGTCTGAAACAGACGTATCAAATTCCGTGCATCAACCCGTTAATCTGAAACGCAGTATGCGGCGGATTGGGGTTTTGCTTTTGACGTTGTCCTACATAACGCCTGCGGCGTCGGTGTTTATTATTGCGCCGGGGGTGGTGCAGCAGGCGGGGACGGGCGCGGCGATCAGTTTCATCGCGGCGGCCTTTATCAGCCTGTGCGTCGCTTTTGCCTATGCCGAACTGGGGTCGGCTTTTCCGCTGACCGGCGGCGAATATGCCGTGGTGGCGCGGGTGCTCGGGGCGTTTCCCGGCTTTCTTATTCTGGGGCTGAATGTCATTACGTTGATCCTGATCACCGCCGTTATGGCGCTGGGGATCGGCGATTATCTGGGGGCGTTTTTGCCCGGTATCGCGCCGGTGTGGCTGGGGGTTCTCTGCGTTTTCTTCGCGACGCTTTGCGGCCTTTTGCATATCCGCACCAATGCGTGGGTAACGGGATTGTTTTTGCTGGCGGAGGTGGCGGTTTTGCTGGTGTTGGCCGCGCTTGGGTTCCTGCATGTCGAACGGCCTTTGGCCGATGTGCTGTTTTATCCCTTGAATCTCGGTGCCTCCGGCGGGTTGGAACCGGTGACGCTCGGCGCGATTGGCTTGGCGACGGTGGTGGCCAATTTCGCCTATAACGGTTACGGCAACGCCGTTTATCTGGGCGAGGAAATGCACGAAGCGCCGCGTCATTTGGGGCGGCTGATTATCCTGTCGCTTTTCATCGCCGTGGTGGCGGAGGCGGTGCCGGTCACCGCCATGCTGCTGGGCGCGCCGGATTTGAAAGAATTGTTTGCTTCGCACGCGATGATTACCGATTTCATCCGCGCCAGAGGCGGCGAACGCCTTAGCACTTTTGTCAGCCTTGGCATCGCCTTTGCGATTTTCAATGCGGATATCGCCACCATTGTTCTGATCGGGCGGCAGGTTTACAGCACAGGACGCGATCAGGTCTGGACGCCGCGCATCAACCGCGCCTTGACGCAATTGCATAAACGCTTTCATTCGCCGTGGCTGGCGACCTTGATACCGGGGATGCTGGCATGCGCTGCGTGTTTTATCGGCCTTGACCGGTTGCTGGTGGTGACGGGGACCAGTCTTGTCGTGGTTTATGTCGCGCTGTGCGTGTCGGTCATTGTCGGGCGGCGCAGCGGCAAGACAGCGCATGGGCTTTACCGCATGCCGCTTTATCCGTTGCCGCCAATCGCGGGGCTGTGCGCGCTGGCTTATGTGATCTACGCCAATTATCTGGATACGGCGATTGGTCGCCCCAGTTTGGTGGCGACGGGCGGCATGATGCTGTTGGCCGCCGCTTATTACGGTTTGGTCTTGCGCCGCCGTGGTGTGTGGCAGCCGCGCATGGACGCGCCGGATGACGATATTTAACCCTTTGCCCAAGCCTGTTTGAACGCTTGCGGGTTATCGACGATCATCGCCATGATTTTGTCGGGCGGCAGGGTTTTCAGGCGTGTCAGGAAACGCGGTAAATCGAAATTACCCTTTTCCGTGAAAACCCATGCGGCGATTTTGGCATCGGGGAAGGCCGATGCGATCATCGCCAGCGTGTCGGCGGTCAGGATTTCTTCGGGGATGACGAAACAATCGGGCTTGGTTTCGCGCAAAACGGGGTTCTGCAAAGCGGTCGGTGTCAGACTGGTATAGGCGGATTGGTCATCGGAATGCCATGGGAACAGCGGCTTGGTCGGTTGATCCGCGCCGATGAAAATCGCGCCGGTTTTGATGGTTGGCAAGGCGCGGCGGATAAGTGGCAAAGCGTAATGGTTGAAGGAGGACATCAGCAAAGCCTCCGGCGCGATGCTTTTCCGTTCGATAGCGGATTGCACCAGACGCGCCACCGGTTCGGCGACGTTATGCGCCTTCAATTCGATGTTTAATAATGTGCCGGAATGGGCGCCGACCAGTTCCAACGCCTCGCGCAGGGTCGGGATGGGTTGGCCGTCTTTCAGGCGCAGCATCCGCACCTCGGCGGCGGGCAGTTGATCGATGCGCCGCGAGCCAAGCCGCGCCGCGCTGGCGGTATCCAGATGTTCCGCCAGGCTGTATTCCACGCCTTTGGCGGCATCGGCGTATTTGGCTTCGTGGATCAGGAAAACATCGCCATCCTGACTGAGGCAGGCATCGGTTTCAAAGCCATCACCGTCGGTGACAGCGATGGTGAAAGCCTGTCGGCTGTTTTGATAAGGGCTTGGACCGATAAAGCCGCGATGGCCGAGAATGAGCATATATTTTCTTAACATGCGCCCCAAGGAATGCCAAACAAAGTGGGCTGGCAAAGGGGGCTGGCGAGGTTAGACTTTCCCGCCTATAGTCCAAGGATCTGTGACAAGAAAGGATGTTTCGTGAAGCCGCTCAACAGTTTGATGATCTCCGGTCGTGAAGTGTTACCGCTCGTCGAGGGCGGCAAAGGTATTGCTGTGTCCAATGGCGAAAGTTCGGGCGCGTGGGCGGAAGCAGGCGGTGTCGGCACATTCTCCGGCGTCAATGCCGATAGTTATAATGAGGACGGAACCCTCAACCCACAGATTTACAAAGGCCGTACCCGTAAAGAACGGCATGAAGAGCTGGTCGCCTTCGGTATCCAAGGCGCGCTGGCGCAGGCGCAGAAAGCCTATGAGTTGTCGAACGGCAAGGGCCGCATTCATATGAATGTGCTGTGGGAAATGGGCGGGGCGGAACGTATCCTGCACGGCGTGCTGGAAAAGGCGAAAGGCATCATCAACGGCGTGACCTGCGGCGCGGGCATGCCGTACCGCGTGGCGGAAATCGCCGCCGGTTTCGGGGTTTATTATTATCCCATCGTTTCATCGTCACGCGCGTTCCGCGCTTTGTGGCTACGGGCTTATCATAAGTATCGCGATTTCCTCGGCGCGGTGGTGTACGAAGATCCATGGCTGGCGGGCGGGCATAACGGCCTTTCCAACAGCGAAGATCCGAAAAAGCCGGAAGATCCGTTTCCCCGCGTCGCCGCTCTGCGTAAGCAAATGCGCGAATATGGGCTGGATAATGTGCCCATCGTTATGGCGGGCGGCGTCTGGTGGTTGTCGGAATGGGAACATTGGCTGGACAATCCCGACATTGGCCCGATCGCCTTCCAATTCGGCACGCGGCCTTTGCTGACGCAGGAAAGCCCGATTTCGAACGCGTGGAAGAAACGGCTTCTGACGCTGAAGAGCGGCGATGTGTTTTTGAACAAATTTTCGCCGACGGGCTTTTATTCATCCGCCGTCAACAATCCCTTTTTGCAGGAATTGCGCGAACGGTCGGAACGGCAGATCGCCTATTCGCTGGAACAAGTCGGGGCGCATATGGTGGCGTTTCAGATCGGCGCGGTGGGCAAACCGGTTTACCTGACCTCCGGTGACATGGCGCGGGCGAAGGTCTGGCTTGATGGCGGCTTCACGCGACCTCTGCGCACGCCTGACAGCACGTTGATCTTCGTGACGCCGGAACGGGCGCAAATGATTTTGGCGGATCAGGTCGCCTGCATGGGCTGCCTGTCGGCGTGCGGTTTTTCGAATTGGTCGCAGCATGAAGGCAACACGACGGGCCGCAAGCCCGACCCGCGTTCGTTCTGCATCCAGAAAACGCTGCAAAATATCAGCCATGACGGCGATGTCGAAACCAGCCTGATGTTCGCGGGGCACAACGCCTATCGCTTTGCCAGCGACCCGTTCTATGAAAACGGCTTTATCCCGACGGTGAAACAGCTGGTGGAGCGGATTGCCACCGGATTCTAAGCTCGTATTGACCCCTCCCGCCTCTTGCGCGTAAAAGCACCTCGTTAGTCCACATTAACCGGAGAACCACCATGACGTTCGAACTTCCCGCTTTGCCTTTTGCTCCGAATGCTTTGGAGCCGCATATGTCGGCGCGGACTTTTGAGTTCCATCATGGCAAGCATCACAAAGCCTATGTCGATACGCTGAACACGCTGGTGCCCGGCACGGCGTTTGAAAAAGCCAGCCTTGAGGACATCATCAAGGCGACGCATGGCAAGGACGACCAAGCCAAGATTTACAACAACGCGGCGCAGATCTGGAATCATACGTTTTTCTGGAACAGCCTGAAGCCACAAGGTGGCGGCGCGCCGACCGGCAAACTGGCTGACGCGATCAATGCCGCTTTCGGCGATCTGGCAGGCTTTAAGGCCAAGTTCAAAGATGCTGGCCTGACCCAATTCGGTTCCGGCTGGGCGTGGCTGGTGGTGAATAAGGATGGCAAGCTGGAAATCATCAAGACCGCCAACGCGGTTTGTCCTTTGGCACTGGGCGTGAAGCCGGTCCTGACCTGCGATGTGTGGGAACATGCCTATTACATTGATTACCAGAACCGCCGCGGCGACATGGTGCAGGCATTCCTCGACCATTTGGTGAATTGGGATTTTGCTGCTAAGAATTTTGGATAAATATAAAGTCCTTAGCTGTTAGTCCTTAGTCGTTAGCAAGAAAACGCTAACGGCTAACAGCTAGCGACTAACAGCTAACGGCTAAGGACTATCCTATGAATTGGCTCACTAATTTTGTACGTCCCAAGATCCGCGCTCTGGTCGGGCAACCGAAGAAGGAAGTGCCGGATAATCTGTGGGAGAAATGCCCCGGTTGCAGCGCGATGCTGTTCAAGCGCGAGCTGGATGACAATCTGAACGTCTGCCGCGCCTGCGGTTATCATCTGAAGCTGGAGCCGGTTCGCCGTCTGGAATCCCTGTTCGACGAAGGCCGGTACAAAGAGATCGACGTGCCAAAGGTTCTGGCCGATCCGCTGAAATTCCGCGATCAAAAACGCTATGCCGACCGTCTGAAAGATGCGCAGCATAAAACCAAACGGCAGGATGCCTTCGTCGTGGCCGAAGGTACGGTCGGCGGCCAGAAGGTCGTCGCTGCCGTGTTCGATTTCGGTTTCATGGGCGGGTCGATGGGCATGGGTGTGGGCGAAGCGATCGTCACCGCCGCCCGCCGCGCCGTCGCCACCAAATCGGCCTTCGTCGTGTTTCCGGCGTCGGGCGGAGCGCGGATGCAGGAAGGCGCGTTGTCGCTGATGCAAATGCCGCGCACGATCATTGCCGCCGATGAAGTGAAATCGGCAGGCCTGCCCTACATCGTCGTTCTGACCGATCCGACGACCGGCGGCGTCACCGCCAGTTTCGCCATGGTCGGTGATATTCATATTGCCGAACGTGGCGCGCAAATCGGTTTCGCCGGTGCGCGCGTGATCGAAAGCACCATTCGTGAAACTTTGCCCCCCGGCTTTCAGCGTTCCGAATATCTGATGGAACATGGCATGGTCGATATCGTGATTGAACGCAAAGATTTGCGCGACACGCTGGCGCGTATCTTGCGCCTGTTGCGTAAAGACAAAAACGGCAAAGGCCTGACCATGCTCTCCGGCCCCGTACCACACGGGGCGAGGAGCGCGAAGCGGATTTAGCTGTTAGTCGCTAGTCCCTAGTCGCTAGCTGCTTGCTAGGGACTAACAACTAGCGACTAGGGACTTTTCATGACAGCCTCCACCGTCCTTCTCGACCAATTCCGCCGTGATAAAGCGCGGGGGGTTAACAGCGACATTGATCTGACCTTGCGGCCAGCTTTTCGCGACTTGCTGGCGAAGCTTGGCGATCCGCAGACGAAACTGCCGCCGGTGTTTCATGTTGCGGGGACGAATGGCAAAGGTTCGACCTGCGCCTTTCTCCGCGCGATGCTGGAGGCGGCGGGGAATCGGGTGCATGTCTATACCTCGCCCCATCTGGTGCGGTTTCATGAACGTATCCGCGTTGCGGGTGAACTGATTGACGAAGTGGAATTGGCGGCCATTTTGGGCGAGATTGCGGGTTTGTCGGCGGCGGGCAGCATTACCTATTTCGAAGCGGCGACGGCGGCGGCTTTCACGGCCTTTGCGCGGCACCCCGCCGATTTCACGATTATCGAGGTTGGCCTTGGCGGCAGGCTGGATGCCACCAATGTCATTCCGCAACCGGTGGCCAGTATCATCACGCGACTTTCGCTCGATCACCGCGATTATCTTGGTGCTACGATGGCGGCGATTGCGCGGGAAAAAGCGGGAATCATGAAGGCGGGCGTTCCCTGTTTTGCCGCCGCGCAACCGGATGAAGATGCGGCGCGGGCTTTGCGCGAAGCGGCGACGGCGATGGGCGTGCCGCTTTTTATGGGCGGCGAAGCATGGCGGGTTCAGAAAACCATGCAGGGATTTCATTATACCGATGCAACGCATGCGCTCGATTTGCCACCACCCTCGTTGCTCGGCGATCATCAGTATGACAATGCGGGATTGGCGGTGGCGGCATTGCTGGGGGTTGGCGCGGTATCGAGGTCGGCCATCGATAGCGGTTTACGCAACGCGACATGGCCCGCGCGGTTGCAGAAATTGACGCACCCCGCTTTGCCGGAGGGATATGAATTATGGCTCGATGGCGGGCATAATGATTCGGCGGGCGAAGCCTTGGCCAAGCAAGCGGCAGCGTGGGCGAAAGAGGATACAAAGAATTTGTACTTGATCTGCGGCATGTTGACGACCAAACATCCGGCGGAATTTTTGTCGCCGCTCCGGCCCTATGTTGCCGGCATGCAGACGGTCGCCATTCCCGATGATCCGGCAAGTTTTACGGCGGCGGATCTGGCAAAGGTTGCGCACGCGATGGGCATGAAAAATCTTGGGGCAGCCGCGGATGTTGAAACGGCACTACGTGCGGTGATCGCGGAGTCGCCGAAGCCCGTTCGTATTTTGATTTGCGGTTCGTTGTATCTGGCGGGCGATGTGCTGCGCAGGTTGGACGCGCGGTGAATTTTGGATACAAAAAAACCGCCGCATGGGAAACCCAAGCGCGGCGGTTCTCTGTCTTGTATAACGCAGCTTACTGAGCTGGGGTCGTTTCAACCGGAGCAGCAGCGGCCTTCTTGCCGTGATGCTTCTTGCCGTGATGCTTCTTAGCATGATGCTTCGCAGCAGCCGGAGCAGCTTCGGTGGTCGCAGGAGCCGGAGCAGCTTCTTGAGCCAGCACGGGGCCAGCAACGAGAGCGGCGAGGGCGGCCATCGCAACCAAAAGTTTCACTGAACGCATCTGATAGGTCCTTTCCATGGAGTGTAGTTCCAACCCGGGTGGGTCGTTGTAGATAGGATGCTAAAAAAGCATGTCAAAATAAGGGCGTCAATGAGGATTTCGCATGAAACAGCAAATATTTTCTATGGACTATTTCCAAAAAGCCACAGTCGGGGTAACGGGACGGGTGGGGGACGGAAAACTAGGCCATTGTTTTGTTAAATTTTCCGGTTATAAATTCATTTCCTCCCGTTGATTTCCTGTCGGAGAATGGCCTATGTCCCCTGTCCTACGCTCGGTTGTCCTGATTGCGGCTTTGCTTGTCGGGGGGATGGTGCCAACCGTCGTTCGCGCCGACCCCGAAGCGGCCCTGACCCATGATGAAGCGGTCAAGACGCCGACCGGCAAATTTATTCAAAGCCTCGGTGATCGGGCGATTGCGGCCATCGCCGATACCAAAATTTCCAAAACCCAGCGTAGCGACAAGTTCCGCGATATTTTGCGCAACTCTTTCGATCTGACCACCATTGGCCGTTTTGTGATTGGCCGCAGCTGGAACGCCGCAACGCCTGAAGAACAAAAAGATTATCTGCATTTGTTCGAAGAGCTGGTGATCAAAAATTACGGCGACCGTTTGACGCTGTATACCGGCGAAGGTTTCCGCGTAACGGCGGTTCGTCCGGAAACGGAAAAAGACACGGTCGTGAACAGCGAAATCACCCATCCCGACGGCTCCAAGCCGACCACCATCGATTGGCGCGTGCGTCAGCGCGATGGCAAGCTCGGCGTGATTGATGTCGTGGTGGAGGGTGTCAGCCTCAGCGTCACGCAGCGTCAGGAATACGCCGCCGTGATCCAGAGCAATGACGGCAAGATCAGCGCCCTCCTCGACAAAATGCGCGAACAGTTGAAAGAGCCGTCGAAGGGTTAATCCGGCATTGCCCGTCTATCTCGCCCTTGTGCTGGTTGCCGTTATTGCTAATGCGCTGGCGGCGTTTTCCGGCGGTGGCGCGGGGTTGTTGCAATTTCCGGCCCTGATTTTCCTTGGTCTTCCCTTCAGTATTGCTTTGGCGACGCACAAAGTCGCGACGGTTGCGCTCGGCGTCGGTTCGACCGCGCGTTATATGAAGGAACGGTTATTCGACAAACGTTTTGCTTTGTTTATGCTGGCGACGGGCGTTCCGGGCGCGATCCTTGGCGCTAATCTGATCGTGAAAGTGAATGACCAGATCGCGCAGATCGCCCTCGGCATCTTTATGCTCATCCCCGGCATTTATTCGATGTGCAAACCGAAGCTTGGGACGGTTGAGACTGTCAAAAACCGTTCAACCAAGGGTTATGTCATCGGCGGGTTGGTGCTTTTTGTCATTGGTTTTTTGAATGGTTCGCTGACATCCGGCACGGGGCTTTTGGTCACGCTGTGGTTGGTGCGCTGGTTCGGGTTTGAGTACAAAAAGGCCGTCGCTTACACCATGGTTCTGACCGGTTTTTTCTGGAACGCGGCGGGCGCGATCACGATGATTTTGATCAGCGAGGTCAAATGGGATTGGCTGGTTCCATTGTTGTTTGGCGCATTGGCGGGCGGCTATGCCGGAGCGCACATAGCCATCAAACAAGGCAGCGGCTGGATCAAGCGCGGGTTTGAACTTGTGACCATCGCCGTCGGGTTGATGTTGATTGCACGCGGCTTGCGGTAAACGGTTAGAGCGGAACCGCTTCGATCATCACGAAAGCCTGCGCATACGGGGCTTCGTCGGTGATGGTCAGGTGGATGCGGGGTTGCATGCCTTGGGGCGTCAGTTCCCGCAGACGCTGCAACGCGCCGCCGGTCAGTTCGAGTGTTGGCTGGCCACTCGGTAAATTGACCACGCCCATATCACGGAAAAACACGCCACCGCCGATGCCGGTCCCCAACGCTTTGCTACAGGCTTCCTTGGCGGCGAAACGTTTGGCGTAGGTGGGGATGGGGTTAGCGCGTTTGGCGGCCTTGGCTTGTTCGGCGGGGGTGAACACGCGTTGAATGAACCGGTCGCCATGCCGCGCCAGCACCGCTTCGATGCGCGTGATATCCATAAAGTCGCTGCCAATGCCGATGATCATGAACGTGCTTTGCGCATAAGGTAAGACATATAGCTGACCGCGTTGGCGAGGCCGATAAACACCGCTTCGCCCACCAGAAAATGGCCGATATTGAGTTCGGCGATTTCGGGGATGGCGGCGATGGCGGGGGTGTTGGTGTAGGTCAGGCCGTGTCCGGCATGGACTTCCAGACCCAAGCGATGCGCGGCTTTGGCCGCCTCTTTCAGGCGTTTCAATTCGCGTTTCTGCGCCGCGCCTTTCGCGTCGGCATAGGCTCCGGTATGGAGTTCAATGGCAGCCGCGCCGCTGGCGTAAGAAGCCATGATTTGCGCCGGATTGGGATTGATGAACAGTGATACGCGGATGCCGCTGGCGGCCAGAATATTGACCAACCGCGCCAGTTTGGCACCGCCTTTGATGACGTCGAGTCCACCTTCGGTCGTCACTTCGCGGCGTTTTTCCGGTACCAGACAGACGGCATGCGGTTTGTGTTTCAGGGCGATGGTTTGCATGTCCGCCGTCGCCGCCATTTCCAGATTAACCGGTACGCGGCGTTTTTTCAGATGCCGGATTAATAAATCCACATCCTTGTCGGTCACATGCCGACGGTCTTCGCGCAGGTGAAAGGTGATGCTGTTCGCCCCGCCTTCAATCGCTTCATCGGCGGCGCGGAGCAAAGCCGGATGCGCCAAAACATCGCGTTTCCGCGCGTTACGGATAGTGGCGACATGATCGATGTTGATGCCGAGGCGGAGGCTGGAGGTTGGAGGCTTGAGGCTGGGGGGCATTGGAAACTGGAGGCTAGGGGTTGGGGATAATATCCATAGCGACTATACACAATGTTGATTGTAATGCTATCCGATAGCTATGAAATCCCTAGCCTCCAGCCTCCAACCTCCAGCCTCGCCGTCGCCCGAGGCAACGCCACTGATGGCGCAATATCTCGCGTTGAAGGCGCAGCATCCGGATTGCCTGTTGTTCTTCCGTCTCGGCGATTTTTACGAGATGTTTTTTGACGACGCGGTCAAGGCGGCGAAGGCTTTGGATATTGCCCTGACCCGTCGCGGCCAGCATCAGGGGCAGGATATACCCATGTGCGGGGTTCCGGCGCACGCTTACGAAAATTATCTGGCGCGGCTGATACGGCAAGGTTTTCGCGTCGCCTTGTCGGAACAGACCGAAGATCCGGCGGAAGCAAAAAAACGCGGTGGCAAATCCATCGTGGCGCGGGATGTCGTGCGCATCATCACGCCGGGAACGGTGACGGAAGATAGTTTGCTGGACGCTCGCGCCGCCAACCATCTGGCCTGCATCGCGGCGGTGGGGGATGAGCTGGCGTTGGCATGGATCGATATCGCCTCCGGCCAGCCTTACGTGCAGGCGGTTGAGGCGGCGGAGCTGGGCGGCGCGTTGGCGCGGTTGGATGCGGCGGAAATTCTGGTGGCGGAAAAGCTGGTTGAACGGCCCGCCCTTTTCGATCTGTTCGCCACCTGCCGCGACCGGTTGACGGTGCAGCCGCAAAGCCGGTTTGACAGCGATAATGCGCGCCGCCGTTTGCAATCCCTTTATAAGGTGAACGAACTTTCATCCTTCGGCGATTTTACGCGTTCGGAAATTACCGCGCTTGGCGCGCTTCTGGATTATGCTGAACTGACGCAGAAAAGCGAACTCGCGCACATCGCTCGTCCGAAGAAGGTGAGCGGGAACGAAGCGGTGGCGATTGATCCGGCGACGCGCCGTAACCTCGAACTCACGCGCACGTTGGCGGGGGAAAAACAGGGCAGCCTTCTGGCGGTCATCGACCGAACCATGACCGGCGCGGGGGCGCGGCTGTTGGCGCAGCGGCTGACCGAACCTTTGACGGATGTAGCCGCTATCGACAAACGGTTGGATGCTGTCGGGTTCATGGTACAGGAAACGGGTTTGCGTAAAGCCTTGCGTGAACAGTTGCGGCAAACGCCGGATCTGGAACGGGCTTTGGCGCGGTTGGCTTTGGCGCGTGGCGGTCCCCGCGATCTGGCGGCTGTGCGTGATGCGTTGCGGGCGGCGGAGGCGATGCGCAGCGCGCTTCTGGCGGCGACAGCCGCGCCGCAAGAACTTCGCGAACAAACCGGCAATCTTGGTGAACACAGCGCCCTTATCGACCGGCTTGGCCGCGCTTTGGCGGCGGATTTGCCATTGCTGGCGCGGGACGGGAATTTTATCGCGCGGGGCTACGCGCCGGTGCTGGATGAATTGGTGGAGCTGCGCGACGACAGCCGCCGTCTGATCGCGGGGTTGCAGGAAAAATATGCCGGTATCGGCGGCGTCGCCGGTTTGAAAATCCGGCACAATCAGGTGATCGGCTATTATATCGAAGTGACGCCGCTGCATGCCGACAAATTGCTGGCGAAAAAAGATGTGTTCATTCACCGCCAAAGTCTGGCCAGCGCGGTGCGCTTTACCACCATTGAACTTGGCGAGTTGGAACGGAAGATTACCGAGGCGGCGGATAAAGCCTTGGCCGTCGAATTGCAGTTGTTCGCCGATCTGGTGGATGAGGTGGTGCGGCGTCTGGATGATCTTCGCCGCGCCGCCGCCGCGATTGCCGCGCTGGATGTCGCGTCGGCTCTGGGTGAATTGGCGGTGGAGCAACATTACACAAGGCCGCGTATCGATGACTCGCTGAGCTTCGACATCAAGGGCGGGCGGCATCCGGTGGTGGAGCAGGCGTTGAAACGCCAATCCGGCGGCGCGGCCTTTATCGCCAACGCTTGCGATCTGGCGCCTGCGCAGCGGCTGTGGCTGCTGACCGGCCCGAATATGGCGGGTAAATCGACTTTCTTGCGGCAAAACGCCCTGATCGCGCTGTTGGCGCAGAGCGGGAGTTTTGTTCCGGCAACCTCGGCGCATATCGGTGTGATCGACCGTTTGTTCAGCCGTGTCGGCGCGTCGGACGATCTGGCGCGGGGCCAGTCCACCTTTATGGTGGAGATGGTGGAGACCGCCGCCATTCTCAATCAGGCGGGCGCAAGGTCGTTGGTTATTCTGGACGAGATCGGGCGCGGCACGGCGACCTATGACGGTTTGTCGATTGCGTGGGCGACGGTCGAGCATTTGCACGAAGTCAACCAATGCCGCGCCTTGTTCGCGACGCATTACCATGAACTGACATCGCTGACGGCGAAGCTGCCGCATCTGCATTGCGCCACCATGCGGATCAAGGAATGGGAAAAGGACATTATTTTCCTGCACGAAGTCATCGCGGGCGTGGCGGATCGGTCTTATGGTATCCATGTGGCGCAAATGGCGGGATTGCCCGCCTCGGTCATCGCCCGCGCTGAGCAGGTGTTGAAAACGCTGGAGGCGGAGAAAACCGGCAAAGGCAATACGCGGGAGAAAGTCGCGGCTCTCCCCCTTTTCGCCGTCGCGCCGGTTCTGCCATCGGAGCCGTCGATGGCTCTGGAACTTAAAAACCTCCTCACATCCCTCAAACCGGATGAGATGACGCCGCGGGAAGCTTTGGAATCGCTCTACAGGTTGAAACAGTTGCTGGGGTGATAAAAGGTTGCATTTTTATACATATAATGTATAATAAAAGGCATGGATTTTGAATATGATCCCGCCAAGAGTGCCGCGAACAAGCGTAAGCACGGTATTGGTTTTGTCGAAGCCCAAGCTTTATGGGACGATGACGATCGTATTGAGGTGGATGTCATTTCAACAACCGAACCACGATGCATCGTTATTGGCAAAATCGGCAAGAAATTTTGGACGGCGGTCATAACCTATCGAGACGACAAGGTGCGACTGATTTCTGTACGGCGTTCACGAAAACAGGAGGTAACACATTATGAAAAAAATCTCGGCGACTGAATTTGATCGTATCTTTGATGATGGCAAAGAGGACGTTTTGCAATATTGCGATCTGACGGCGGTGCGTAAGGTCAACCCTAAACCGAAGCGCGTCAATGTTGATTTCCCCGCATGGATGGTGGGGGCGTTGGATAAGGAGTCGATGCGTCTTGGTGTCACGCGCCAGTCGCTCATTAAAATGTGGCTTAGTGAAAAATTGGCGGGGCGGTAAGGACGAATCACTTTGGTGCTGATTCGCGATCTTTGGTCATGGTCGAAATACTTTCGCCATCGTCTGCGTGACATGCGCAAGCGTTCATCGGGCGAAAAGAACGGGTAAGAACTCCGCCATTTTCGGTACTTTCTGCGCGGTCGATTCAAACGTCAAAAATTATGTTGTTAACTTTCTGATCATGCTTCCCTTTTGCGCGACGATACTGCTACATTCACAGTCCCGCTTTGTAGGCGGTTCGTCGCGATTCGTTGCCACTCCGAAAGGATGGGCGGTTTGGATCGCCGCGATACATGAAATATATGAATTACAGAGGCTGCTCTATGACCGCTCAGACACCGTCTTCCGCTCCTGTTCGTAAGATGCCCGCGCCAGTCTCCCCAGTCTCTTCTGTTCAGGCCAAAAACCAAGCCAAACCTGCGGTTGGACCACAGGCGGCCAAGCCCCGCGCCAAGCAACCTTTGATCAAATCGGGCGCTCTGCCTTTCTGGGCCGGTCTTGGAACCTCGGTTGTGTGGGTGGCGGGCGTTTTGACGGTGGTTGCCGGTGCGGGTCCGGCTCATAGTTTCGCCGGTTTGCCGCTGACCGAATGGGCGATTGGCATTTCCGCGATTGTGTCGCCGGTGGCGATGGTGTGGATGGTGGTGGCGTATCTGCAGCGTGCCGCCGATGTGCAATCGATTGCCGAACCTTTGCGTCGCCAGCTGGCGATGATTACCGGCGAATCCGGCGCGGCCGAAGTGCGCATTCGCCGTTTCAATCAGGTCATTCGCGAACAAATCGAATTGCTGAAGAACGCGCAAAATATGTCGAAGGGCGATTTCGTCGCCGTCATGGACCGTATCCGCTCGCACCGCGACGAGCTGGAACATTTCGAGCAATCGAGCGTTCAGCAGGTTAAGGACATTCAAGACATCGTTCGCCGCAACATGCAGCAAATCGAAACGCTGATGGATGACAAATTCACCATGCTGCGTATCCTTGACGACCGTCTGGTGCAAAGCGGCGATACCGTCGCGCGTCAGACCGAAGCGGTGCGCGATCATGTTTCATCCTTGCTGGGCGAAGTCGAAGGCCACAGCCAGCATGTCGCCGAAGCTTTGGATCGCGCCGTGCGCGACAGCAAGAAATTATCCGACACATCGCATGCGCAGCAATCCAGCCTGACAACAGCGGCGGAATCGGTGGCGGAAACCCTGAACGGGCTTTCCGGCAAGATCGACCTCAGCGTCGCGCGTTTCCTTGAACGCGCCGGAACGGCGCGTGAGGAAGCCGAACGTTTGGCCGGTGCTTTGGATGCGCAAACACGTTCATTGGACGAATTCAGCAATATCCTTCCGGCGCGGGTCAGCGAAGCTGAATCCGTTATGCGCGGCGTGGCGGATCGTTTGTACGCCAGCGAACAATTGGCGCGTGAACAGGCCGTGCAGTTGACCGAAAAATTGTCATGGCAAGTGGATGGACTTCAAGGATTTTTGGATCGTTTCTCCGCCCGTCTGACCGATGTGGACAGCGGTTTGCAAGCGCGTCGTAATGACCTTGACGCGTTGGTGACGCGCTTTGATTCCGCCGCTGGTGATTTCACATCATCGTGGGAAATGTCGATGAGCGGTTTGCACAACCGCGCCAACGACACCATCGTTCGTTTCTCGGCGCTGAACGAAGAAACCCGCAAGGGCGCGGATCAGATCGCCTCGCATCTTTCCGAAACCACGGCGCGGTACGAAGGTTCCGCCGTTCGCATGCAACGTCTCACCGAAGAAAGCAGCGCGCGCATGAAAGAAATGACCACGGAAATTTCGTCGCATCTGACCCAATTCCAGGCGTTGCGCGAAGCATCGGACAAGGCCGGTATCGAAGTAAAGGAACGCGCCGAAAACGCCATGCAGAATCTGCAGCATGTGCTGGAACGTTTGCTCTCCGCCCGCGAAGCGACGCAGACTATCGGCGATACGCTGGTGAAGGATCTGCACAACGCGGTCGAACGCAATGAACATTTGGTCACCCGTCTGAACGAAGCGGCGCAGATGAGTGTTCGCGCACTCGGTATCGCCAGCGATTCACTGGGCAAGCAGGAAGGCGAAATGGCGGAACGTACCCGCACCGCCAGCGCGATGTTGCAGGAAGCCGCCGTGCAGATGCAGACCCAGGCGCAAAGTGCCGAGAAAGGCTTACGCGAACAGGCTATCGGCCTGATGGCGCTGTTGAACGAAACCCGTGGCCAGTTGAATCTGACCGAACAGAATTTGCAGAATTTCGCCACCCGCGCCTTGCCGCCTATACAAGATGTCGTGCGTCAGATCGACGTCAGCACCGAACAGGGTTTGCAATCGGTTGGTAAATATGGCGATGGCCTCAATGACCAACTGTCACGCTTGCAGCAATTCCATGCGCGCGTCGGCGGCATGAGCGACGATATGGGCCGCGTCACTAATGAAACCGTGTCGGCTATCGAACAATTGAATGGCCGCTTTATCGCCGTGCGCACGGTACAGGAAGAAACCGCCCGCAAGACGTTGGAACAATTCGCCGATCTTTCCGACCGTTTGCAACGTGAAGTCGCCGGTCTGGATGGGCAGACCGCGAAGGCTGTCGAAACCTTGCAACAAGCCGCCGCGCGCGTGGGCGAACAATCGTACCAATTGCTGCAGGATTCGGAAAATTCCGGCGCGAAGATGCAGCTGATCGCCTCCACCCTGCAGAACGAAGCGACACAAATCCGCGCGATCTTGCAGAAACAGGCCGACGATCTCGGCGCCGATCTCAGCCGCGCCGAGAAGCAGTTCGGCACACTGGGCGACGCCCTGAAACAGCGTACCGATGCGGCCTATGCGCTGCTCGACCGCGTTGCCGTGCATTATAATGAGACGACACGCGGCGCGACGCAGGATCTGGAAGCCAAGACGAAGCAGCTTGAACAGGCCTCCGGCATCGCGCAAAGCAAGGTTGAAAGCCTGAACACGGTTTTGACCCAGCAACTCAGCCTGATCGGCAACGGCACCAACCAGCTGGAAGCGCAAGCCGCGCAAATCGGCAATGCCAGCGGCAAGGCGTTGCAGCAATTGTCGTCGCTGAACGAAAAAATCACCTTCACGCATGAAGTCGCCAACAACAATGCGCGTCAGACTTTGGCGCGCATCGACGAATGCAACGCAGGCTTTACGCGTCAGAATAATGTATTGACCGAAGTCGCGCAGACATCGGTGGCGCAGATTCAAAAAGCGGGCGCGGCGTTCGCCGAACAGACCGGCAAATTGCAGGAAAGCAACCAGCGCATCGACCAGACCATGCGCCAGATCGCGGCGACGGCGTCGTCGGTGAACGAACAATCGACGCAAATCCGTGGCGCGATGGAACAACAGAACCAGCGCCTCATCACGCAACTGACCGAATCCGTTTCGCATTTGACGGCGGTGGGCAGCAAGCTGGAACAAACCACGGCGACCGCTATTCTCGGTGCCGATCAGGCGAGCGCACGGTTTAACGATGTGGCGCAGACGGCTTCCAGCCGTTTGGCCTCCAGCCAGCAGGAAATGGAACAGATTTCCAGCAAGGCGGAAGCGTCCTTGTCATCCTTTGGCGCCAATATCACCCAGCAAGCCGCGACTTTGTCGATCATCAGCGAACAGCTCGGCGATCAATACCGTTCATTGGCGACCGCTAATGAGGGTCAGCGCACGCAGTTGGTCGATCTCTTCGACAAGCTTGGCGCGGCGCATGGGCAGGCTTCCGAAGTCGCCGAACGCACCATCACGCGTCTGTCGGAATCCTTGAACCAGATCCAGCGTCAACTCGGCCTTATGTCCGATCAGTCGCAAGTCACGGTCGGCAATGTGCGCGAAGCCAGCAGCGGCTTCGCCGATCAGGCCGCGCATCTTATCCAGAACGCGCAAAGTGCCGAAGCGCAAGCGCGTACCGTTCTGTCCGTCACCGCCGCGTTGCAAGAACAAGCGCGTCAGATGCATGAACAGATCGAAAATGACAGCCGCCGTACCGGCGACGCGCTGGGTGGTTTGGTCAACAAGCTGACCTCCGGCGGCGCGGAACTGCGTGATTTCAGCAGCACGGCGGAAATGTCCCTGAACAGCCTCAACAACGCGGTTGGCCAGCAGACGCAGAACCTAAACGGCATCATCGCGCAATTCAGCGATCGCCAGAAGTCCTTGGTTACGGCTTTGGATGCGCAGCGCGACGTGATGAATGGTTTGTTGCATCGCCTTGCTTTGGCGCAAGACGAAACAGCGTCGACGGCGGAACGTACCGCTTCGCGTCTGTCGGACGGTGCGCAGCAGATTACGCGCCAGATCGAAGCCATCGGTTCGCAAGCGCAGAATTCGCTGTCAACGGTTCAGGCCGCGAGCGCGGGTTTTGCCGACGAAGCGGGCGCGTTGAGTTTGCAAGCCCAGCAAGCCGAACAGCAAATGCGCGGCATTCTGACGGTGACGGCGGGGATGCAGGAGCAAGCCCGTGGTATCCGCGAAAATATGCAGGCCGAAAGCGCGCGCGTCATCGACCAGATGAACGCCGCCGTCCGTCAGCTCGACGCGACTGGCCAGATGCTGAAGACGCAAAGCAGTGCAGCGGTGCAGGTGATGGATCATACCGTCCTGCAATTCGCGGCGCATGCGCGCAGCACCTCCGACGAAATGCTGAAACATGTCGATATACTGACCACCGCGACCGACCGTGCCGAAGATAAATTGGTGACGGCGGGCGAACATGTGCGCGGTCATCTGTCCTTGATCACGACGCTCGGCGACCAGACCGAAAGCCGGACGCGTCAGTTGGCGGATTCGGCGGAATATGCCACTGGTCGCCTTGTGGCCTTGCGCGATACGATGGTCGAAGCGGATATCGATAGCCAAAAACTCTTGGCCGATGCCACCGTGCGCATTGCTGAAACCAAGGATCTTTTGCAGAAGGAAATGGCGGCTCTCGCCGATCTTTCGCAGGATGCGGTATGTCATGTCACGGCGGCCTCCGGCGCTTTGGCGGGGAACAATGAAAGTCTCCGCGCCAATCTGTCGATGTCGGAATCGGCCTTGCAGGAAGCGGCGAATTTGCTGCGCGAAGAAAGCGCGCAGCTCCCCGCCCTTCTCGATCGCGGCGCGCTGAAGATCGAAGCGACCGTCAAGGCGTTGAAGGAACAAGCCGACGAATCCGATACGGCCCTGATCAAGACTGGCGACCGCTTTATCAGCGTCACGACGACCACGCGCGAAAGCATGGCGGATGATTTGCGCCGCATCGGGTCGATGGCTGAACAAGCCAATGCCTTGCTTGGCGGTTTTGCCAAGACGTTGGCGGAACAGCTGGAAGGCTTCAAGGGCGGTACCGATGCCCTGTCCGCTGGTCAGGACCAGTTGATCGCCAAGGCGGCTGACAGCGTGACGCAATTGGCGGCGGCCAGCGATCGCCTCGCGCATCTTCGCGCCGACGCGACGCAGACGGCGGAACGTTTGTCGCGTGAATTCGACGCGCTCGACCAACGCGCGGCAACGACCAGCCAACGCCTTGCTCAATCCGGCGATGTGGTGGTCAAGAATGTCGATGCTTTGTCGCAAGCCACGCAACGTGCCGAAGCGCAAATGACCGGCGCAACAGCGCAATTCCGCGACCAGCTGGAACGTATCCGCACCGGTTTGCAAGGCCAGATCGACGATATCAATCGCGGCCTGATGCAGATCACGGCGCAGTTGGAACGCACCGGCAACAGCCTGCGCACCACGACGGTCGGTACCGTTGCCGATGTCGAACGCGTGGCGCATCGTTTCGACCAGACCAGCAAGGAAGCTTCGGCGCAATTGCTCGAAAAAACCGCGCATATGCGCGGCGCGACGGAAGAAGTGGCGCAACTACTTTCCGGCTTCGGCGATCATCTGGATGTCTTGTTGGATCGTCTGTCGGTCGCCGGTGACGGCATCCGCCGCCACGAAGGCGATCTGGTCGGCCAGTTGCAAACGGCACTGACCCATCTGGGTTCGGTGGCGGAGAAGCTGGAAACCGGTCGCACGCTGGCAACCAATGTTAGCGAACAAACCGTGGCGCGTCTGGGCGACGTGGTTAACGCCATCCATAAGGAAATGCAGGGCCTGACGGCGGGATCGCAAACCGCGGCGGGCATCATGCGCGGCATCGGTCAGATCTATACCGAACAGACGCACAGTCTGAACAGCGGCGTGCGCGATGCGCATGGTCAAGTGCAGGTGATGAGCAAGAGCATCGACGACATGCAACAACGCGCCGACCGTATGCGCGTGTCCTTGAAACTGCAAAGCGACGAGCTGATGATGTCCTTGCAGCAAATTCTGCATCAATTGTCGAACACCGGCGATGCGCTGACCGACACGGTCGATGGCGTTCTGAAAGCCCGCGCGGAAGAAGGGTTGAAGAAGATCGTCTGATTGGATTGTTTCGAATAAAACGCCATTCGGGGGAAACCACGAATGGCGTTTTTTTATGCCGCCAGCCGTAGCAACAATTGTGCTGTCAGGGCTTCATCCGGTGTGCCGGTCCGTTTGACGGCGGCTTCGGCTTCGAACAGGCGGTCGAGGGCGGCATCAATTTTCGCGGCGGGCCAGCGGCGCAGTTGCGCCGTCATGGAATCCACGAATTTCCAGAAAACCGGCGGTGTTAATTTCTTGATCGCCTCGCCCGCGCTGGCTCCTTTGTCCATATGATACCGCGCGATTTGCAGGCGCAGGAAATGGCGTTGCGCGCTGCGCAGAAGGGCGACGGGCGAGGTTTGTTCTTCCAGCAAACGATCCAGTAATGTCGCAACGCGTTTCGCGTCGCCGGAACCGACCGCGAAAATCAGATCATCAAGTTCGGCACTGCCCGCGTCCTGAACAATCGCTTCGACATCCTCCAGCGTCACGGTTTTAACCGCGCCCGCTTTGCCATTGCCGACATAGAGGGCGAGTTTGTCGAGTTCGCTGCGCATGGCGCGCCGGTCGGGCGGCAGGATGTCACCCAGCAACGCCAGCGCGTCGCGATCAATACGTAAACCCTCGGCTTGCAGAATATCGGTGATGATGCGCGTCCGCGCCGCGCCTTCCTCGACATAGCAAGCAATAGCGGCGGCGGCGTTATCGTTTTCGCAGAGGGCGCGAAGCTTCGACCGTTTATCCAGATCCCCGCCTTCGATCAACAGCACGCTCTCATTCGGCGGCATGTCTTTCAAAAGCGACGTGAGGGCAGCCGCCATGCTTTCACTGGCGGATGGCACGCGCACCAAACGGCAACCGCCGCCAAGGGCTTGCGCCGCCATTTCATCATGCAGCCGCGCTGTATCCTCGGTGATGTTCGTCGCGCTGAGGCTGGCGGTGCGGAACGGGTCGTTGATATCGGGAACGATTTTTTTTGCCAGCGTCTCGGCCCGTTCCCGCACCAGACCGGCATCGGGACCATAGATCAGGATCACCCGCGCTGCCGGATCGGGCTTTTGCAGGAAGGCGGTGATTTGCGCGGGGGCGATTTTCATTGACGGGAAAGGGTCGAGGATAGGGTGGGAACATCCGTTGGCGCAATCGGCGTCACTTGCGGCGTCTGCGGCGGCGGTTCGGCGAAATAAACGCCGAGGCGGTTGACGATCTGTTCGCTGACTTCCCGCACCGTGCGTTCCACCGCGCTGTCATGCGCGGCCAGCGTGCCATATTGGCTGATCAATTTGTCGAATGTCGCGGTGCCACGGGCAATGCCGGAGAAAAGGACTTTGCCCCCCGCATCCTTCAATGTGTAGGTGCAGGTCGTATGCAACGATGACAAAGTCGTCGTGGCGTTGGAGAGAAGGCCGAGATCTTCCTCGGTCGAGCTGAGGGTAATATCCAGATGATAAATCGGCTGCGCCGGACGACCGGCTTTGCCATACATCCGGTCGATCAGATCATTGCGCAGCATCTGCCCCGCGCGTTCGGGGATCGGCCCGATGGCGATTTGTCCCAGCTGTTCGGCAACCGGCGATCCATTATAGCCTTGCCCGCCATAGACGGGATGGAACCCGCAGGCGGGGAGGGTGAGAAGACAAAAAAGGCAAAGCACTTGCCATATGGGCTTTGTCAGCGACAAGCCTGCGCCGATGTTGTTAAGTTTATAAAAGTTTCGGTTCATTTTAATCGTGATAATGGAACTGCCCGCTACAAACAGCGCGTTTGCTGCCGCTGCCGCGAAATTACCAGCAAACAAAGCCGCAATTGATAGAGAGAGATAATATATAGTTATCAGTAATCTTGGCCATGCATAATTGATCCGTTCGCCCTTCCAGTTGGTTAGCAAGGACATAGTCAAAGACACAAACAACAAAGGCAGGAAGTAAAGGCCAATGCTTGACGAAAAATAAGCTAAGGCGATGTTGCCGATGGAATGCAACATCTCAGGTCTGAAAAGGAACCTAAGAATCGGATGATTTGCAGCAAAAACCTCTCCTTTCTTCTCCGTTTCCAGTTCGAATGCCTTAACAATGTTGCCGGTTGCAAATCCAAACCCCATAATCCCTTGCGTTGCAAAGCCAGAAGCAAAGCTGATAGCGCTTTGTAAAAGCATGGCAACGCCCGTGATAAATAGCGGCGTGTTTTCTAACTTAAAGGGCTTGGGGATTTTTGTATTTGCAGGTAACAACGAAAGCGTTGCGCAGAGAAAACACAATCCGAAACTGATTAGGCTAATGATCAAGTTCAGATGGTTAGTTGTTGAAAAAATAAGAATATGAGCGACTGAATAGAGCAGCCCGATGTTCAAAACATAGAGAAGTGCAATACGACGAGAACGTGTGATTGCTTCTGGTGTCATACGTTCACACCACCACATTGATGATCTTATTCGGCACCACGATGATCTTTTTGGCGGTTTTGCCGTCCATCGCTTTGCGCACATTGTCGTTGGCCAATGCGGCGGCTTCGGCGGCGGGACCGGCGGTGTCGCGTGGCAGGGTCAGGGTGGCGCGGAGTTTGCCATTGACCTGAACCGCGACCGTCGCCGTGGTTTCGACCAGTAAGGCCGGATCGGCTTTTGGCCACAGCGTTTCGGTCAGCGGCGTGGTGTGGCCGAGCGTCAGCCACATTTCCTCGGCGATATGCGGCAGCATCGGGTTGATCAATTGCGTCAGGGCTTCGAGAGCTTCGCGAAGAACAACATGGCGACCTATATCTAATCCTGCACCATCAAAAAATTGTTCGATGGTATTTGAGAATTCACGAAGTTTTGCTACCGCACCATTAAAGTGGAACCGATCGTAAGCTTTTGAAACATCATCTATTGCACGATGAATAACGCGCCGCATATTTTGGGCGGATTCATTCAAAGATTGGGGAAGAGGAGTTCCTATGGAAGGCAGACGAACATCGACAAGTCGCCACAGGCGGTTGATGTAACGCCACGCGCCATCGACTCCGGCGTCGGTCCATTCCAGATCGCGCTCCGGCGGGCTGTCGGACAGCATGAAAAGACGCGCTGTGTCGGCACCGTAAGCTTGGAAAATCGCATTCGGATCGACGACGTTCTTTTTCGATTTGCTCATTTTCTCAGAAGGCAGAACCGTGACAGGTTCGCCGGTCGTGACATGCTGCGCGGTGCCGTCGGGGTTCTTTTGCACATCCTCGGGATATAGCCAGTCACCATTCGCGGCTTTGTAACATTCATGCCCGACCATGCCTTGCGTGAACAAGCCAGCGAAAGGTTCGCTGAGGCCAAGATGGCCTGTGGCTTTCATCGCGCGGGTAAAGAAACGGGCATAGAGCAAATGCAAAATCGCATGCTCGACCCCGCCGACATATTGGTCAACCGGCAGCCAGTAATCGGCGGCGGCTTTATCGACCGGTTGCGAGGCGTCATTCGCTGAACAATAACGCGCGAAGTACCAGCTGCTATCGACAAAGGTGTCGAACGTATCGGTCTCGCGCCGCGCCGCTTTGCCGCAGGTGGGGCAGGCGATATTTTTCCATGTCGGATGGTGGTCGAGCGGATTGCCGGGTTTGTCAAACGTCACATCGTCGGGCAGCGTGACGGGCAGGTTCTTTTCGGGAACCGGCACAACGCCGCAGACTTCGCAATGGATGATCGGGATCGGGCAGCCCCAGTAACGTTGGCGGCTGACGCCCCAATCGCGCAGGCGGTATTGAATGGTGCCAGTGCCTGCTTTTAGTTCTTCAATTTTTTCAATCGCAATTTGTTTGGCTTCATTAACGGTGTGACCATCAAGAAACTGTGAGTTAAAAATTATTCCGTCGTCGGTGAATACATCGTCAACGATCATGGAACCATCTGGGTAATTGACCATCTGTTCTTTGCCCAAAGGAAGAACAACACGTTTAATTGGAAGACCATATTTTTTAGCAAAGTCAAAATCGCGTTGATCATGCGCGGGGCAACCGAAAATCGCGCCGGTGCCGTAATCCATCAAAACGAAATTGGCGACATAAACCGGCAGATGCCACGCCGCGTCGAACACATGTTCAACTTTCAGGCCGGTGTCGTAGCCCAGTTTTTCCGCGGTTTCGACCGCGACTTCGGATGTGCCGGAGCGGTTGCAGGCAGCGATGAAGTCGGCAAGTCTGGCGTCTTTCTTGGCCAGTTCCGTCGCCAAAGGATGATTGGCGGAAATGGCGATGAAGGACGCGCCGAACAGAGTGTCGGGGCGAGTGGTGAAGACTTCGACCGCGTTCCCCTGCCCCGCCAGATTGAATTTAATCCGTGCGCCCGCCGATTTCCCGATCCAATTCTCCTGCATCAACCGGACTTTTTCCGGCCAGCGGTCGAGGGTGCCGAGGGCGGCGAGAAGCTCGTCAGCATAAGCGGTGATCTTCAAAAACCATTGCGACAATTTGCGTTTTTCGACATCCGCGCCGGAACGCCAGCCTTTGCCGTCGATGACCTGTTCGTTCGCCAACACCGTGTGATCGACAGGGTCCCAGTTGACCCAAGACTCTTTACGGTAAACCAGACCGGCTTTCAGGAAATCCAGGAACAGTTTTTGTTGATGCTGGTAATAAGACGGGTCGCAGGTCGTAACCTCGCGGCTCCAGTCAATCGACAGACCCATGCGCACCAATTCGCTGCGCATGTTTTTGATGTTGTCGTATGTCCATGCGGCGGGGTGGGTTTTGCGTTCACGCGCCGCGTTTTCGGCGGGCAGGCCGAATGCGTCCCAGCCCATCGGGTGCAGCACATTCAAACCTTGCGCACGTTTGTAACGCGCCACAACGTCGGACAGCGTGTAATTGCGCACATGCCCCATATGGATGCGTCCCGACGGGTACGGGAACATCGACATGACGTAATATTTCTGGCGTTGCTTATCCTCGGTGGCTTTGAAGCTTTGCTTGTCAGCCCAGATTTTCTGCCATTTGGTTTCGGTGGTTTGCGGATTATAGCGCGTGGGTTCAGACGACATTTACATTCACTTGGGTTGCGTTTGGGCGATGCGCAATTGACGCGCTTTGGTGAGGATGGCGTTTTCCAACGCGCTGGCGGTGGTCGGCGCGACGGGGGCGTCGATCCAGCCTTTACCCTCGCGGGTTTGGCGGAAAACCGACACTTTGACACCATCGGCGCGCAAATCGCGGCCACGGATAAAGATGTTCAATTTGGTGCGTTCATCCGGCGTTTCCGGCGGGGTGTACCAATCGGTCAGAACCACGCCGCCAAAGGGATCGGCGGAGGTCAGGGGCATGAAGGAAATCGTGTCCAGCGTGGCGCGCCACAGATAGCCATTAACGCCAATACCGTTATTTTCAGCGGCTTTCTTTTCATCGCCGCCGAAGAGGTTAATGCCCCCCGCATCGCTGGCGAGGCTGCCATTCTTGTACACATCCGTCCTTTGTTTATCGGAATAAGTCGCATCCGTGTCGATGCCGAGGCTGGAGCAAGCCGCCAAAAACGGAAAAAGGCTGGCCGCGAGGACAAGATTTTTGATGTTCATGGCTTCGATCTTCTGGTTAAGGAGTTGGGGCGATGTTAACGAATAACGGCGTTGGAAGCCTATTCTTGCCGCATTAAGTCTGCATAAGCAAGGCGATAAAGCCGTTAACCACCCTGTTGCCGCCTTGCCACACCAAGGGGGCGAAAGCCTTTAGGATTTAATTTCGTCCTTGTCTGTGCAGGCCGGATGCACCAGATTTACCCGTGACGAGGCTTCGTGCCTTTCCTGTCAGGTGTCCGAAGTCTCAAGGACATTGTCTATTAAGTGCCTTTCAATCACTTCTCAATCCATCCACAAGGGGGAAACATGCGTAAACAAGTTCTTCTGGCGACCGCCGCAATTCTTGGCGTTGCATTTGCTGGCGCGGCACAAGCTGCAGCCCCGGCTTCGCCGATTTCGCTGAATGTCGGCGGCTACAACGATTTCGTTGCTGGTCTCTCGCACGGTGGCGCTAGCTACACCGGCGTGAAGGCGAAGAGCGTCGATTTCGAAGACGAATTCAAGATCAGCTTTGACGCGATCGGCAAAGCTTCGAACGGCGTTGAATACGGCGCGAACATCTCGCTGTGGAACGGTTCGGAAGTTTTGAACACTTGGGCCGGCGGCTCGAACGGCGTCACCGTCAATTCAGCTTATGTCTGGTTGTCGGGCGCATTCGGTAAAGTCCTGTTCGGTGACGAACATGGCGCTTCCGATCTGTTCGTTTACGCTCCTACGGTTGGCGAAGGCCAGATCGACGGTCGTTACATGGACTTCGTCAGCGCGAACAAGATCGCTTCCGCTCTGATCCGTCCGTCGGGCTTCGACAACACCGAACACAGCACCAAAGTTACCTACTACACCCCGAAGGTCGGCAACGACACGAACAAGGTGCAAGTTGGTTTCTCCTATGCTCCGAGCCTGTATAACTATGGCCAAAGCACGATCAAGACATCGGGCAACAATGGCAACACCACCTATCAGGATCTGTTGAAGGGTGTTGTTCAATATACCGGCAACTTCAAGCCTGTTAACGTGACGGCCAGTGCGCAGTGGATCCATGGCGGCACCGGCAGCCATAACCTGACCAACACCGTTCTGGGCACCGGCCTGGCTGGTGGCGCGACGGGTACGGCGAAGTCCTTCAATGCTTGGGGCGTCGGCACACAGGTTGCGTTTAACGGCGTAACCCTCGGTGGCGCGTACAACAGCATGGGCGCGTACAACGTTATCGAAGGTCAGAACAAGGATCAAAACTCGTTCAACCTCGGTGCGAAGTATGAGTTCGACAAAGTCGGCGTTGCTCTGAACTACATCCATGGCAAGGGCTATGATAACGTTCTGACGGGTGGTGCAGGTGGCGCTCCGGCGACCGCGAACACCGAATACGTCAAGAACTTCAACGCTGCTGGCGCTGGTGCGACCTACACCTGGTTCCCAGGCCTGACCTCGAACGTCGATGGCGTTCTGTATGGCCAGACCCGCGCGGACCCAGCGGTTGCTGGCAACGGCAAGGAAGGTGGCTACACCCTCCTCGTCTCGCAACGCTTGGCGTTCTAAGTTTATCCTCGCGTAAGCGGGGACCCAAGCTTAGTTTAAGTGCTTCGAAGGGCGGTAGGGAAACCTGCCGCCCTTCTTTTTTTGCGCTAGGGGACGGAGTGCTTTTCACTCTGTCCCCGTTGACGTTGACAATCGGCAGGGACGGGGTGAAAAGCACCCCGTCTCTTTTTTAGCGTAGTTCCCATGAACCTTGATGCCATCACAACCCGTATCATTGCTGCCGCGCGGCAGGCGAACCGTGATCCGGCCTCGGTGCGTTTGGTGGCGGTCAGCAAGTTCCATCCGCAAGAAGCGGTGGTTGAGGTATTGAAGGCGGGCCACTATTTATTTGGCGAAAACCGTGTGCAGGAAGCGGTGGCTAAATTCGCGCCGCTTCGGGCGGCGTACCCTTCCATCGAATTGCATCTGATCGGGCCTTTGCAAACCAACAAAGCCGAAGAAGCGGTGCGGCATTTCGATGTGATTGAGGTTCTGGATCGCCCCAAACTGGCTGAAGCATTAGCCGCCGCGATGCGCAAAACCGGACGTTCGGTGCCTTGTTACATTGAAATCAACAGTGGCGCCGAACCGCAAAAAGCAGGGATTTTGCCGGAGGCTTTGCCGGATTTCTTGCGTCTTTGCTGCGATGATTACGGCTTGCCGATTACCGGCCTGATGTGTATTCCGCCGCAAGGCGACGATCCGCGTCCGCATTTCCGCCGGTTGAAAGAACTGGCGGATCAACATGCCCTGCCCAATATCAGCATGGGCATGAGCGCGGATTTCGAAAGTGCCATTCAGGAAGGATCAACCGAAGTGCGTATCGGTACAGCGATCTTTGGCGAGCGAACAAAAAAATCTGTTGACATATAATGTCATTAGATGTTATTATTGACCCATAGATTATGGAGTGGTGATGCCGTCGAGTCTTCATATCAGTCTGCCCGATGAAATGCATCGTTTTGTGCAAGAACGCGCTAACGGGACACACATCTACGCAACGCCCAGTGAGTATATTCGCTCCCTGATTCGCCGCGAGATTGAGAGCGATCAGGCTCTTCAAAAACTACAGCGGGGTATGGACGATTTTAAGAACGGCCAATTCTCTGAAAAATCTTTTGACGATTATATCAAGCCGTAATCGTCGATGCGCTCGTCCTCCTATACCCTGACGCGAAGCGCGGAATCTGATCTCGATGACCTTTACCTACGCTCGCTTGAGCGATACGGGCGCGATCAAACCAATCTCTTTATAGCTGATCTTAAAAAAGCGGCCGAATTCGCCGTTGCGCATCATGGAAAAATTCCAACACGTTCGCATCTGACGGGTGATAGCGGTTTAAGCCTTTATCCTGTTAATGGTCTTTATATTGCCTACCGGCCCGTTGCGGATGATCACATCGTCATCATCGCGATCTTAAATCAATCGAGAGATATTCCCGCCTTTGTCATCGCCGAGGCAAATAAATTTCAGGAAGATTTTCTCGAAATCGAACGGAAGATCAAGCAGGGCGAAATCATTTTCAGGACACCATGAACACGCATCTCGTTCCACCGACCTCTCCCCCCTCGCCACGTCTCTGGGGCCGCCGCAAAGGCCGCCCTTTGCATGTGCGCAAAAGCCTTTTGATGGCCGAGTATTTGCCGCGCGTTGAAATGACCGTGCCGACAGAAGGAAAGCAAGAGCCCCGCGCTTTATTCCCAGAAAAACCCACCGCCATCTGGCTTGAAATCGGGTTTGGCGGCGGCGAACATCTGGCGGCGCAGGCGATGCGGAATCCGGCTATCGGCTTTATCGGTTGCGAACCCTTTGTGAATGGCGTTGCCAGCCTCCTCGATCATCTGGAGCGGGGGAAGATCGAGAATGTGCGGGTTTTCCCCAATGATGCGCGGTTGCTGCTGGATTCGTTGCCGGATGCGGCGATTGACCGTTGTTTCGTTCTCTTTGCCGATCCGTGGCCGAAAGCGCGGCACGCCGAACGGCGTTTTATCGGTCCTGAAAATCTGCCGCGTCTGGCGCGGGTTATAAAGCCGCAAGGGATGTTACGCCTTGCCACCGACGATGCGCGGCTTGCCGAATGGATGCTGGAACATATGCGAACGGCGGAAGCGTTCGAGGAAATCCACAACGCGCCCACGCCTCCCGCCGATTGGATGCCGACGCGCTATGAACAAAAAGCCATCGCCGTTGGCCGCGCACCGGTTTATCGCGATTACCGGCGGCGGTGATTACTCCAACGGCATCTTCCATTGCAGCAGGGCGTAATTGCCGTTTGCGCTGCTGTCGCTTTGGCGGACGCCGGTGTTGAGGCTGAGATGGTCGCTGAAACGCACCTCGCCATGCAGGTCGATGCCGTGGCCATGATCCATCAATTTGCCGTCGCCATTGCTATAGCCCAGAACCAACCGTCCCCACGGTTTGGTGGCATAGGCATGGTCGGTCGGTGTGGCCAGATCCATCGTCACTTCCGCGCCCCAGTAACCGCCTTGCGAGGCAATTCCTTGGGCAAGGTAAGGGTGAAGGTCGAAACGCATATAGCCGCCGAGCATATCTTGGCGCGAGTGCGTTCCCAGGACCAAGGCATCATGCATCGGTAAAACCCCGTGGCGATGGTGATAGGTCGGGGCGAACCATGTCGCCTGACTTTCATCCGGCGCGGCAGGACGCATGAAGGAGGCGACAGGGCGGAAGATCGAAGCCAGCGTGTCGCCGTCATCTTTGGATGGAATGGCAAAATCAAAGAAATCGCCGACATTTTGCAACCCGCCAAAGGCCCAAGAGGCAGGATCGCGGACGATGCTGGGCAGGCCGGGCAAGAGATGCGGCGCTTCCTTTTTGGCGTAATCGAGGAGGAGGCCGATGCGCTGGCTTTGTTCATTGGCATCGACCACGTTGTTATATCGTGTCGAATACGAAACGAAATTGGCGTTTGAATTGGTGCCTGCTGACAGGGCATGCAGGGGGTAAATCGAAAAGAACAGCAGGGTTAAGAAAATCCCTAACCGATCCATACTGTCGGTTAAGGCGAAACGCGTTGGTAAAAAATACATCATCTTTTTACCCTCCGCGAAAAAACTTTTTGAAATCAAAAAGATCGCGGAATTATCCTTGATTCAATCATAACGAAACCGG